>Ga0272443_10000812_pt1 | contig 51972 bp, 50 predicted proteins | sample SSMAcet12_FD_193581 | JGI IMG/M metagenome (GOLD analysis project Ga0272443, IMG submission 193581) | Marine sediment archaeal communities from Little Sippewissett salt marsh, Falmouth, MA, United States - SSM-Acet-12 | ecosystem: Environmental > Aquatic > Marine > Wetlands > Sediment ...
GCCGGAGGCGGACTTCTTCGGGGTGGATACGTTCTCCTACGTCGTCTGCGACCCGGACGGGTCGTGCGACACGGCGACGGTGACGGTGACGGTACTACCGGCGAACGACCCACCACGCCTCGAAGGGCGTAGCTATCTGACTTCGGAAGACACACCGATCGGGATTGCGTTGACGGCGACGGATCCGGACGGGGACGAGCTGACGTACGCGATCCTGTCGGGGCCCGGCCGAGGGGAGCTCGTCGACTTCGATCCGGCGCGCGGTACCGGAACGTATGTGCCCGATCCGGGGTACGCCGGCCCGGACTCGCTGTTCGTCTCCGCGTGCGATCCCGGTGGCGGCTGCGATGTGGCGACGATCGAACTCCTTGTCGTTCCGGTCAACGACGCGCCGACGGCGGTGTGTTTCGACAGCAGCGTGACCCAGGGCGTCCCGGTAGACCTGACGCTTCGGGCGAGCGATCCCGAATCGGATCCGCTCACCTTCGACATCACCGTCGGCCCCGGGCACGGTCGGATCGAGCGTTTCAATCCACAGACGGGGGACCTTGTCTACGTCCCTGACGCGAACTACGCGGGGCCGGACGAGCTGACCTTCCGGGTCTGCGACGACTCGGGTGCTTGCGACGCCTGCGTGATTCAGTTGCTTGTCGTTCGCGTCGCCGGTGCGGGTGGCGGGGGCGAACCGTGCGCGCAGCGCGTCATCCTATCGGAGATCGGATGGGCGGGGACGAAGGCCGGAGAGGACCACGAGTGGATCGAGCTGCGGAATCTCGAACCGGAGCCGGTGGCGCTTGTGGGATGGACGCTGCGTTGGCGGCCGGCTCCCCTTCGCGAGGGACGTGCGGGCGCTTGGCGAACGGTTGCGTTGGAGGGTGTCGTCGGACCCGCCATGGACGACGTTGCGGTCCGGTTCGAGGCGAACCCGGCCCAGGCGGCGACGTGGTGGGGCGACGTGCCGACCGCGCCACGCGGCGATCTGTTCCTGCTCGAGCGCGGTTCCGACGACATCCTGTCGCTCGTGGCGGCCGACCTCGTCTACACGGACGAGATCGGTGCCCCGGAGCCTCTCGATCTTGACGACACCGGCGCGATGATCGAGTTGATCGATCCATCCGGCTGCACGGTGGACACGGCGAACCTCTCCGCGCTCGCGGAGGGCGGATGGTCTGCGGGGAGCACGTCGCCCCCTTCATCGATGGAGCGGGTCGATCCGTACGGCCCCGATGACGTGGGGAACTGGCGGACGAATCGTGGCCTGATCCGAGAGGGTTTCGATGGGATGGCGAACCTGGTGCATGGGACGCCGCGGGCCATGAATGAGCCGATGCTGGCCGACCTGGTCGCCCGATCCGGACTCGCAGCGACGCTCGCTGTGCAAACGGAACCGCTCCGGATCCGACTCGAAACGAAGCCGGAGTGGCCGTTGGACGCGGGGCTGTGGTACGTTGTCGTGATCGACGGTCGATCGGGCGAGACGCTTCCGGCGAACTGGGCGATCGAGAGTGACGCCGAGGGAGAAGCTGTCATCGTCGTTTCGATTGAGGATGGATGGGACGACGTCGTGCATGTGTGGGTTCGAACGCCGATCGGCACCGTGCTGGTCGCCCCGTTCGATCTCGGTCCGTAGCGAACCGACGGATCGACTGAGCCGACACGGCGGGCGCTTGAAATGGAGGCGGTCAGGCCGTACGTTCGGTCGTGGACGGGCGCGAGGAGGGCGGCGCGTGGCGGGGAGCGCGGGCACCAGAGCGGGTTGCGTACGAGGAGGGATCGCGATGCTGATCGCCCTCGGTGCGGTGCTCTGTCTCGTGGCCGCGACCGGCGTGTCGGCTCAACTCGGGGGATCGTTTCGGGTCGATTTCGAAACGTCGGAGACCGATTATCTCGTCCTCAAGGGGCTCACCGCGTTGACGACGCTGTCGGGGGAGACGTGGCGGACCACCGGGCGACTGCTGATGGCCAACGGCGAGGTCGCGTCGCTCGATCTGACGGACGAGAGGACCTTCGGCCCCTTCTGGATTCGCAGCGTCTGTGTCTTCGATCCGGATGTCGGCTTTTCGTACCTCAACGCGAACACACGGTTCGAATTCCTCGATCTGAAACTGGGGAACTACGCCTTCCTTTCGCGGGATCCGAGTTTCTCCTACGACCAATGGACGGCGAAGTGGACCGCCGGCGACGTAGCGCTCAGCGGCGTCTGGCGAACCGGGCTGTGTCCGCTGACGTTCCAGAGAGCACAGGTCGCCGGGCAGTGGTACGTCTCGGAATGCGACCTATTCATGGACGTGCGAACGGCGTTCTCCGGTTCGACCGGGTTCGATTCCCTGACGGCGACCGCACGGTTCTCCCGCGTCCCGTTTCTCAGCAATGACATCGTCGAGACCGAGCTGCGACTGACACTCCGGTTCGAAGTCGATCGCAAGGAACTGACCCCGATGCTTCGGATGCGGGCCGGACGCGTCAATGCGTGCATGACGCCGTACGTCCGAACGATTTCCGGCGCGTCGACGTTCTCGCTCGATGGGTTCGAGCTCTACGGATGGGTCGTCGAGTGTGCGCTCGATGACGATGTCGAGGTGCGGGTCGCCACGTCGCTCGATCCGGCGAGCAATCGTGAGCTGACCGGCGAGACCGACTACTGGGAGGCATGGGAACTGCGCGGTGCCGTGCCGGGCTGCTGCGACCGCGAGATGCGGTGGGGGCTGTCGACGTACTTCGAGAACGCGACATCCGCGTTGTTCGACTGGGGGCTGACGACGGTGTGGGCGGAGATCCCGCTGGGAGATCGGCTGAGGGCGCGCATCGGAGGGGAGTTTCGCTCTTCGGAGCCGCGCTGGTTGATCCGCGGCGGTTTCGAGCTGAGGTTCTGATGCAGCACGGCCGCCGCGTCCCGGCTCGAGCGGCGAAGCGGAACGGACGGAAACCGAAGTGGAGGTGCAGAGCATGACTAGGCGATCCGTGTGGCTTGTGGTCGTATTGCTACTTGTGGCGACGGTCGGGTTCCTCCTTGCGTTCGCGCAGCAGGACGGCGGCAGCGACGTGACGCTCGAGCAGCTCTATCATTTGCTGGTGACCTAGGATGGACGAAGTCGTCTTGACATCCTGGAGGAGCGGGTGGGGCAAATCGGCGAAGAGGTCGACCTGATCCACTCCGTCGCCGTCAAGATGCTCGAAGAGCAGTACGGTTTCTTCGAGCAGGAGGAGTGGACGCTCGACGATCTGAAATTCCAGATGAATGCAGTTGAAACGATGCTGCAAGATGTGAAGGACTGCCTCAGCTGCCCGTAGCGGATGGTGAGTGCAACGGGATCGGATCCACGATGGACGGACCGCGGGCGACGGCGTTCGGAGCGACGCGGTGTCGGAAGGGGAGCCGCGGTGTGAGGCGCGCGATCGTGACGGGGATCCTGCTCTTCGTCGCCGCGAGCGCTGTGGCGGGTTCACCGATCGACACGATCGCCGCCGCGGAGTTGCTCGTCGAGTCGATCCTGCCCGAGCTGGGGGCCGTCGATGCGGACTACATCGCGTTCCTTTATCCGGAGCGACTCACCCGAGGCGACACGCTGGCGCCGTACGCGCCGACGCAGATCCCGGAGGCGGTCGACCGACTGCCCCATCTGATTCCGTACGAGCTGACGGGCCCCACCTGGTTCGCGTGGGTCGATCTGGATCCGTATGCGAGATACGCGCACGACACACTGTTCGTCCTGATCTCTGCCGACGAAGGGACGTACTCGGTGCATCACGAGCGATGGTGGCCGGTCCTGAACGGGGTGTCGCTCTGGGTCGATGACGCGGAGTACTGGAGTGAGCGGGACTGGGTGGCCTCGACGCTGTCGGGGGGACGGCCGTGCGGTGCGTCTTCGGCGGTCTGCAACCCCGAAGCGCCCGGCTCCGACTACTTCGATTGGGCCTTGGTGATCAATGGGTGGTCGCCCGGCCAGCCGGGCGAGGCCGGACTTGCCGCGGATGCGGGCGAGGTCTGCGCGACGCTCGGGCGACTCGGAATGCGGGTTTCGGCCCTCGGGCCGGGCGACGCGTCTCCCGAGTCGCTCGAGGCGTTCGTCGTCCGACTGTTCACGGAGACTCCGTTATACCATTGCTGCGATCGGCTGTACTTCTACATCGCAGCCCACGCGTCGCCGGGTGCGCTGTGGATCGGCGGAGAGCGTCTGTCGAGCGGCGAGTTGGCGCGGATGCTGACCACGCCGGGCGACACCTACGTGCCGAGCCGCGTGTACGTCGTGCTCGAGGCGGGATACGGAGGAAGTTTCCTGCCCGATCTCTCTTTACACAGCAACATCAACCGCGTGTGGACGGCAGCGGCGGCCGACGAGCCGGCCTACGGCGACCTCGACCCGGACGGGGATCCGAATCCGCAGGATGTCGGCGGCGAGTGGACGAGCAGTTTTGTCGCGGCGGCGCATCGCCTGCTGGCGGACGATCCGATTTCGATCCGTGCCGTCGAATACGGGCGGGAGTACGTGCCATTGAACCGTGCGATGCGCGCGTCGGGGGCGGTCAACGCGGCGGTTCTCGGCGGGCTCAGTTCGCCGGCCGAGTACGTGTTGACCGAAGCCAAACCCGAGCTTCTTCAGACGGCAATCGACTACCTCGCACGATATGACCGTGCCCATCACGAAGCCGCCGGCAACCTCGAGGAGATCATCGATGCGTACGACGAGATGCCCTGCCTCGAATTCCTGTGGTTCCTGCACCGCTCGGCGCGCCATGATCCGATCCCCGCTCCGACGCCGGCGTTCAGCTATCGGGTACTGAAGGGCTACGCGCGAGACGTCGCCCACAGCGATTGGTGGGAGTTCTGCGACCTGTTCTGGTCGGTCTTCACGACAGACGGCGACGGCCCGTAGCGGCCGAGCGCCTCGTGCGCTTCGGCCCGTTTCCTTTCTCCGGCCTCCGAGCCTGTTCCTGAGTTGACAGCGTCTCCGCGTTGTGATATATTGACAGCATGTCCATATATGCGACACCCGGTGGTGCGCAATGACATCGCAGAGCAACAACATCAACAAATCGGTTGACCGTGCCCTGCGTCTTCTCGATTTGTACTGCGACCAGCACGTCGCGTTGACGGCCAGCCAGATCGCATCCCTTCTGGATACGACCCGCGTCACGATCTACCCGACGCTGAACACGCTTCTCGCCAGGGGATACCTCGATCGGGACGAGCAGGGGAGATACGTATTGGGGATGAAGCTGGTGGAGCGTGGCGGCGCGAAACTGGCGCACATCGATGTGCGTCAGGTCGCTCAGGAGCCGCTGCGCGACCTCGCCCGGCGGCTGGGAGCGAACGCGCACCTGGCGACGTTGCATGGGAACGAAGTCCTCTACTTGGAGCGGGAGGAAGGGCGGCCGACGGTGACGCTGCGCGAAGTCGTCGGCCGCCGCGTCTCTCCGCATTGCACGGCGCTCGGCAAGAGCCTGTTGGCGTTCCTCCCGTCCGAGGACCGAACCCGCGTCGTCGAGAGCCTCGAGTACGTTCGGCACACGCCGAACACGATTGCCGACGCGGAGGCATTCCTTGAGGACCTTGAGCGCGTCCGTGATCGGGGCTACGCGCTGGAGATCGAGGAGTTTCACCTAGGCAGCGCCTGCATCTCGGCCCCGATCCGCGGTCTCGATGGCCGTGTCGTCGCGGCCGTCAGCGTCTCGATGTCGCTGGATGAGATGGCCAACGGCGGTTCGGCGGACCGCGCCGAACTGGTTCTCGATGTGGCGGGAACGATCTCCGGAGGCCTCGGCTATCGAGAAGGAACGTTCGAATCCTCGGAATAGGGGGTGATGTCGAGAAGGCGGATCTTCACTAGATCTTCGCTGGAAGGAAGGCAGTCGCACGAAACGGGAGACACAAGGAGGTAAGCAGTATGCGTAGGTATGCAGTTCTCACGTTGGGTCTGGTCCTACTGCTGGGGATGTGTGCCATCGCCGCGGACTACACGATGACGATCGGCCACTCTCAGCCGGAGACGTCGGCGCGGCACAAGGCGCTCCTGTTCTTCGAGGAGATCGTCGAGCAGGCGTCCGAGGGTGCGATCGATGTCGAGGTTTTCCCGGGCGGTCAGCTCGGGACCGAGGCGGAGGTCATGGAATCGGTGCAGCTGGGTGTCGTGCAAGCGACCGAAGGCGGCAAGTTTGAGGTGGCCACCAAGACGTACCTGCTGTACACGCTGCCGTTCCTGTTTGACTCGCCGGAGCAGGCTCTCGAGGTCATGCGGAGTGACGTTGGCGACGCGATCAACGAGGAAGCGAAGGCGAACGGCTACTACGTCCCGGCCTGCGGTATCGCCGGCGGCTTCCGACAGTGGACGAACAACGTGCGGCCGATCACCTGCACCGACGACATGGTCGGACTGAAGATGCGAACGCCCGGAATCGACTCCATCATGCGTACGTTTGACGCGATGGACGCGAACCGGCAGAGCATCCCGTACGTCGACGTCTACGTCGCCCTGAAGCAGGGCGTTGCCGACGGACAGGAGAATCCGTATTCGAACATCGCGCAGATGAAGTTCTACGAGGTGCAGTCGTACCTGACGGTCTCGAACTATCAGGTGCATCCGAACCCGTTCTTCATCAATCTTGCGTGGTACGAGGCGCTCCCCGACGAGCTGCAGAAGATCGTCACGTACGCGGCACGCGTCGCGATGATCTACAACGACACGATCTGGCTTGCCGAGGAGATGGACGCGTACGACGTGATCGCGGCAAACCTCGAAGTCAACGTGCTCAGCGATGCGGCGCGGGCGGCGTTCGCCGAGAAGGTGCAGCCGGTGTGGCAGTACTACATCGACGAAGGAACGTTCTCGCAGGAGCTGCTCGATTCGGTTCTCGCCTTTATCGGCGGGTAACCGCGAGCAAGGGTTGGGGGCACAGGTCCGTTTGGGCCTGTGCCCCACCACTGCCTAGGCGGCGAACGCCGCGAAGACAGGAGTGGATTCTAGATGAAGTGGAAGGTCCGGGCAAAGGCAGGGCTCGACTGGATCCTGGATGGCGCGATCGGCTTGACGTTCGCCGGGATGGCGATCCTGATCATCCTTCTCGTCATTCTCCGATACTTCTTCAATTCCTCGATTCCGGGGGGGAACGAGGCGCTGCGCTTCGGTTTCATGTATACGACATTCCTTGGCGCGGCCGTTCTGCTCGGCCGGAACGAACATATCGCGATTCACTTGGCGACGAAGCGACTGCCGCCGTGGGCCCGCCGTGCCGTGGCTGCCGTCGGGAACCTCGCGATCGTGGCCCTGCACGTGTACCTGATGATTCTGAGCTTCCGGTGGATTGCCGTGTCGGGTGCGAACATGGCCGAGGAGCTGAAATTCCCGCTGCGATATGTCCAGATCTCGTTACCGATCGGCTGCGGTCTTGCGGGGTTGTACGCGTTGAATAACGCGATCGATGCGATCTTCGCCCGCGAGTGGGGAAAGGAGCAAGCGGAATGATCGTCCTGTTCGGTTCCCTGCTCGGCCTGTTGGTCCTGGGCGTCCCGATTGCGTACTCGCTCGGCCTCTCGGCGGTGTTGTACTTCCTCGTGTATCAGCCGAACCTGGCCGGGATCCTGCCGCTTCGTACGTTCTGGGGGACCGATTCGTTCGCGATGATCGCCCTGCCGCTGTTCGTCCTGATGGGATTGCTGATGAACCAGGGCGGGATCACTCGGCGGATCATCGACTTCGGGTGCATCTTCGTTGGGCGGATCCGGGGCGGGCTGGCGGTGGTCAACGTCATTGCGAGCATGATTTTCGGGGGGATCTCCGGATCGTCAGTCTCCGACACGGCATCGATCGGTGCCGTCCTGATTCCGGAGATGACGAACAAGGGGTACAAGAAGACGACGGCGACCGGGATCACGGTCGCTTCGTCGACGATGGGGATGATCATTCCGCCGAGCATCCCGATGGTGATCTTCGGCGTCGCATCGGGCGCGTCGATCGGAAGACTCTTCTGGGCTGGCGCGATTCCGGGGTTGATGATCGGCGTGATCATGATCGTGATTGCGATCGTCCTTGCGTATCGGGGAAACTGGCCGACGGAGCGCATCCAGATCACGTTCGGCGAGTTCCTCCGACGATCCGGTCGAGCGGTTCCGGCCCTGCTGATGCCGCTGGCGGTGGTCGGGACGATCACCTTCGGGATCGCGACGCCGACCGAGGCGGCCGGGATGGGGGTGCTCTACGCTTTCCTTGTCGGGTTCTTCTTCTACCGCGAGCTGAAGCTGAAGGAGATCCCACGCCTAATCAAACAGAGCATCCTGATCAGTGCGACGATCATGATCATCACGACATTCTCGCGGCTGTACACGTGGATCCTCGTCAAGGAGCACGTCCCGATGGCCATCACGAGTTTTCTGTCGTCGCTGAACGTCCCGAACTACGCGGTGTTGCTGATGTTCTCCGCGCTGCTGTTCTTCGTGGGAGACTTCATCGACGTCGGACCGGCGATCCTGTTGCTGACCCCGATCCTGCTTCCGGCCTTTCAGTCGATGGGCATCAGCGCCATTCAGTTCGGCGCGGTGCTGATCGTCGGCTTGGCCGTGGGGCTCGCCACGCCGCCGGTCGGGCAGTGTTTGAACGTGGCGAACAAGATCGCCGGGTTGGAGTTGACCGATACGTTTGTCGCGGCGCTGCCGTTCCTCGTGGCGAACTTCATCGTGATGATCCTCGTATCGGTTTTGCCTGCACTGAGCGAGTGGCTCCCGGCGATTCTCTTCCGGTAGGCGCCGCGCAACGGAAAGGAGCACAACCATGTATTTCGATCGAGTCGAGACCCAGATTGGGTTGAACCCACTGGGAGAGAACCCGTGCAAACTGCTGAGCTTCGCCAAGCTGGTGTTGGAGCCCGGCGGGGAGTATGAAGGGAATACCGGGGATTCGGAGGCGGCGCTCGTCGTGCTCTCCGGTCAGGCAAACGTCACCGCGTGCGGTGTCGAGCTCGAAAACGTCGGCGGACGTGCCAACGTGTTCTCCGGAAAGCCGCATGCGGTGTACATGCCGCCGGACTGCGCGTACCGGGTCACGGTGCCGGCGGACGGACGCCGGTTCGAGGCGGCCCTTCCGATGGCGAAGGCCGAGGACGGCTCCGCCCCGTTTCTGATCCAGCCGGACCAAGTCCGGACGGGGAAGTGGGGGATCTCGAACTTCTCCCGCAATTTCCACCAGATCCTGGTTCAGGGGCAACACCCGGGGCGCCGGGTTCAGCGACTGATCGTCGGCGAGACGTTCACGCCGTCCGGTAACTGGTCGACCTATCCGCCGCACCGCCATGAGCATGACGACCTACCGAACGAGGTGTTCATGGAGGAGATGTACTACTTCCGCGTAGCGCCGAACGACGGTTGGGGGCTCGCGAAGTACTACACGGACGATCGCAGCATCGATGATGTGTACACGGTCGAAGACGATACGATTCTGATGATGCCTAAGGGCTATCACACCGTCGTCTCGGCGCCGGGGTACACGACGTACTACCTGTGGTTCCTTGCGGGAGACACGCGGACGCAGGCGACCGTGGACGATCCGAACGTCGGATGGGTCGGGCGCGCCATTCCGATGATCCGAAACATCGAGGAGAACCTCTCATGATCCTCGATGCGTTCAAGCTCGACGGCAAGGTGGCGCTCGTCACCGGAGCGGCGCGGGGCCTCGGCCAGGGGATGGCCGTCGGCCTCGCCGAGGCGGGAGCCGATATCGTCGGGATCGACGTGCTGTCCCCGTTGACCGAGACGCGGTCGCTCATCGAGGGCGCCGGGCGACGGTTCGTCGAAGTGAAGGCCGACCTGTCCTCTACCGAAGATATCGAGCGGATTCTCGACACGGCCCGAACGGAGCTCGGGGGGTTCGACATCCTCGTGAACAACGCCGGGATCATCCGGCGGCATCCGGCGCACGAGTTCCCGCCCGAGGACTGGGATCTCGTGATGAACATCAACCTGCGCTCGCTGTTCTTCCTGACGCAGGCGTTCGGCAAGGCGCTGATCGAAGCGAAGCGGCGCGGGAAGGTCATCAACGTCTGTTCGATGCTCTCGTATTCTGGTGGCATCCTCGTCGCACCGTACACCGCGAGCAAGAGCGCCGTTGCGGGGATCACCCGTCTGTTAGGCAACGAGTGGGCGCCGCACGACATCCACGTCAACGGAATCGCCCCGGGGTACATGGCGACGGACAACACTGCTCCGCTCCGGGCCGACGAGACGAGGAATCGTGAGATCCTCTCGCGAGTGCCGATGGATCGATGGGGAACGCCCGAGGACCTTCGCGGCGCCGTCGTCTTCCTTGCCTCCCGTGCGTCGGACTACATCACCGGAACGATCGTGCGCGTCGACGGAGGCTGGCTGACGCGCTAGCCGCATCGCGAAAGGAAACATCATGACAGGCAGCCGGCGACAGGATGTCATCGACCAACTGATCAGCACGCGGGCCGTCGCCGTCCTTCGTGCGGACGGCGCTTCGACCGCGGTTCCCGCGGTGCACGCGATCCTCGCAGGGGGCGTGCGTGCGATCGAGGTCACGATGACGGTTCCCGACGCGTACGATGTGATGCGGCGTGTGGCCTCCGCCGAGGGGGATTCGATGATTCTCGGTGCGGGGACGGTCGTCACGGCGGAACAGGTGGACGCATGCGTCGATGCAGGGGCGCGATTCATCGTGTCGCCGGCGTGTTGTTTCGACGTGATCGATCGTGCACACGCCCTCGATGTCGTCGCGATTCCGGGGGCGATGACGCCGACCGAGGTTCTCGCTGCGTGGAATCGGGGTGCGGATATGGTCAAGATCTTCCCCGCGGCGAGGCTCGGTCCCGAGTACCTGTCCGATCTGCGAGGGCCGCTGCCGGAGATTCCGCTGGTCCCGACGGGGGGAATCACCGATCAGAACGGCCGAGCATACCTCGACGCCGGGGCGACACTTCTCTGCTTCGGTTCGTGGCTGGCGGATCGCGCGGCGATGGCCGCCGGCCGATACGAGGTCCTGACCGAGCGTGCTCGGACGATCCGTGACTTGGTATCCGAATACGAGGAGGCGCATCGATGACCGACGCGGTATCTCTGGTGACGCTGGGGGAGGCGATGCTGCGCCTCTCCCCGCCGGATCACGCGCGGCTGGAGCAGGCGGTCTCGTTCGACGTCCACGTGGGCGGATCGGAGCTAAACGCCGCGGCGGCTGCACGCTGTCTCGGCCTCGGGGCGCGGTTCGTCACGCGGCTTCCGTCGAATCCGCTGGGACGGCTGGTGGCGCGTAGGACGCGCGAGCACGGCGTCGACGCGGATCACATTGTCTGGGCTGAGGGCGGTCGGGTCGGGACCTACTACCTCGAGTTCGGCGCCGCGCCGCGGGCCAACTCGGTCGTCTACGATCGTGCACACTCGGCGATCGCGGAAATCTCCACCGGCGAGGTCGACTGGGCGGCCGCATTCGATGGCGCGAAGGCATTCCATACCTCCGGGATCACGCCGGCGTTGTCCCCGTCCGCCGCCGAAGCGACGCTGGAAGCGGTGGAGCAAGCGAAGGCGGCCGGCCTGATCGTGTCGATCGACCTGAACTACCGGGCTCGGCTGTGGAGCGAGGGAGAGGCTCGGCGGGTGATGACGGAGCTCGTCCGCGCGGCGGACATCCTGATCACGACCGAGGAAGACACCGAACGCGTCTTCGGGATCGAGCGTGACTCCTACGAGGACGTCGCGTGGGCATTGCTCGAGGCGTTCGAATTGAAGGCCGTGGCGATCACGCTGCGGGAGAATCTCTCCGTCTGGCGAAATCGGTGGACGGCGATCGCGTGTGAGGCCGGCTCCGAAACCGTGCACCGGGCGCCGACGTTCGACATCGAGGTGGTCGACCGGGTCGGGTCCGGCGACGCGTTTGCCGGCGGCTTCCTGTACGGCGTCCTCCGAGGCGATGTGGGGTTGGGCGTGCGCTACGGCGTCGCGATCTCATCGATCAAGCAGACCCATCCTGGCGATGTCGTGTACGCGACACCCGATGAAGTCGAACGGATTCTCGGCGGCGGCGGGCTGCGGATCGTGCGCTAGAGCGGCGGAGATGCCGCCGTCGGCGCGAGGGAGACGGAGTCCCGTGGAACTCACGGAGCTGAAGTCGACACATGAGATGGCTCTGCGGGACTTCCTCGCCGACTTCGCCGAGGCGGGTGAGTCGACGATCCCGGCCTACTTCGCCGACCCGGCGTGGTCGCACGCCGAGATCGTCGCCAACTTCGCCGCGCAGGCGAGAGGTGAAGGGCTGCCGGACGGCTGGGTTCCCGCCACAACGCTCTTCCTTGTCGACAACGGCCGGATCCTCGGTGTGGCCAACATCCGGCATCGATTGACCGAGCCGCTCCGGCGGTTCGGTGGACACGTCGGGTATTCGGTGCGGCCGTCCGAGCGACGAAAAGGATTCGGAACCGAGCTGCTCGAGCGGGTCAAGGACTATGTCCGCACGAACCTCGAAATCGACCGAATCCTGGTGACCTGCACAGCGGACAATGTCGTGTCGGCACGGATCATCGAGTCCTGCGGTGGGATCCTCGAAGAGGCGTCGTTCTACGAGCCGGCACAGAAGGTCGTTCGACGATACTGGATTGCGCTGTGAGCCTTCCGTAGAGCAAGGGCGCCCCGTCTCGTCGGCTGAGTTCCCCCTCAAGCCTTAGGCACCACCCGGTGGTCGCACGTGTTGTGTTGCTGGTCCCTACCCGAGCCGGGGCGCCGATGGAAACCGCCGCAGTCTAGCACGGCGTTAACGGTTTGTCAAGTTTTAGGTGATGGACGTCTGTCTAGCATCAGTCTATATGTCTCTTCGATGACGGAGAGAATCCAAAGGTAGCCAATAACGGATCACAGTATACTGGTCGTAAGATCATGCCGCGCAAGTACTACCGCATCGTATCAGCACAGGACGCCGTGCGCCGCGCACGGATCGTCGCCGGATTCACGTCGGCGGAGCTTGCCGAAGCGATCGGCATCTCCCGGCCGATGCTCTCGTCGATCGAGAACGGTGCGGGCACGAGCGTCAAGACGGCGCACAAGATCGCCGACGCGGTCGGCCGGTCGTTCGAAGATCTGTTCGTCGTGTTGGATGCGCGGTAGGCCGGGCTGTCCGGACGAAGCACGAAGGAGACGTCCGCCGTGGCTTTCGGCCACGGCGGATCCTTTCCTCAAGCCGATCTCGGGGTTCGCGAGACTAGTCGTCGTCCTCCTCGGGCGCTTCGGTTCCATGGCCGAGGATGTCGGCGATGTTGGCCTTCGAATCGATCACCGGTTCGATCAACGGCGTCGCGCAGGTCATCAACGTGGTGACGCCGGGACCGTGTCCGCCGAGCAGGCAGTTCGAGTGGACGACGATTCCGATCGTGACCGCGCCCCTTCGGTATGTCCGACCGAAGCGGTTGTCGTGATCGAGCAGCGCGACGAAATCACCGAATCGAATCCGGTCGAGCTTGTACTCGGCGACGGTCTCCGGGTCGCTGGTCATGATGTCGTAGTCTCCGGTCGCTGGTTGGGTCGCGCCGACGCCCGAGCCCATGCACGCCGCCGGGACGGTCGTCGTGACCGGTACGCGGAGCACCCCGCCGGCCTCCTCGATCCCCATACGCTGGAGCAATTCGGGGTCGAGATTGAACAGCGAGATGTCGGGGAAGTCGGTCAGTGCAAGGCCGAGCCCGCGTCCGCGGATGACGATCTTGTCGTCATAGGTGAGCTTCTCCTTCACGGTGCGAGGGAACTCGACGATGACGTGCTCCGAGCCGCCATGGTGGCCGATGGCGTAGCCGGTGCTGTTCTTCGCACGGCCGGAGACGATGACCGCTTCGTTCCCGGCGCAGGCATAGAGCTGTAGCGAGTTGTTGGGATGTTCGTACGGCTTCTTCGTGTTGGCGCTGCAGCTGACGCTCGGCTCGACGTGATCGCCGGCCCAACCGAACGCCGGATCTCCGACGGCCACGTTGGTCGTGATCCCGCCGATCGAGGGCAGGATGAACGCGGCGCCCTGATGATCGACCGACCACCGGGCTCGGGTTCTCGGAGGTCCCGGCTGGCATTGAAGTAGAAACTCGACGACGCGGTCCGCGTTGGTGTTGAGCATGATCCCTCCCTGATGTGCGGGGCGTGGTGTCGCGGGCCCCGCACGCGATTGTACCGGCGTGCGTCGGGCTGTGGTACCCGAGTCGAGGCGGTTGTCGGCTGGTGCGCCGGACGCTACGCTTCCCGTCGGGCGAACGCTCGAAGGAGGAGGTTCATGGCAAACAGCCTTTACGAAAGGATCTACGACGTTGTGCGCCGGATCCCGGCGGGCCGAGTCGCGACGTACGGACAGGTCGCTCGCCTCGCCGGGATCCCGAAGGGTGCTCGCCAGGTCGGGTACGCGATGGCAGCGCTCGGCCGCGGTACGCCGAGGCCCGATGTCCCGTGGCATCGGGTCGTCAACGCGAAGGGACAGTCGAGTATCGGTGGGGAGCAGGTCGCGCGGCTCGAGGCCGAGGGCGTCCCGTTTGACGATCGAGGACGGGTGGATCTGACGCTCTACGGATGGGGGATCGATGAGATGGAGAGCCTGTTCGGGTGAGTGAACGCGTCGGCTAAAGCGCGGCGAACGCGGTGTCGACGCGCTCGCGAAGCCGTGCCTTCAGTTCGTCGGGGGCAAAGGCGGCGTCGACGCCATATAGCACGATCGTCTTGACGTCGTCGCGGCTGAAAGAGAATGCCTTGACGATCGCGGCGTACTCGTGCGTCAGGTCGACCTGCGACATCAACCGGTTGTCGGTGTTCAGCGTGATCGGGATCCCGAGATCGAAGTACCGTTTCAACGGGTGGTTGGCGTAGGTCTCGATGAACCCGGACACCTGGAGATTGCTTGTGGGGCAGATCTCGAGGGGCAGCTGCATCTTGGCGACCCGCTTCTCCACCGCCGGCTGCTTGAACAGGTAGACTCCGTGCCCGATCCGTGCGGCGCCGAGATCGATGGCCTCTTTGATGTGTTCGGGACAACAGCCCTCTCCGGCGTGGAGCGTGACCGGGACGTTTGCGTCGTGTGCCAATTCGACCGCGGCGCGGTGCAGCGTCGGCGGGTAGCCGCGCTCGGGGCCGGCGAGATCGAAGCCGACGACCCCCTTGCCGCGGAATTGGGCCGCGAGCTGCGCGACCTCCATCGACCGTTCGGTGGACTCGTGTCGGAGGGCGGCGAGGATCAGGCCCGCTTCGATGTCGTGGAGCTCGCCGGCGCGAGCACAGCCGGCGGCGGCGGCCTGGACGACGTCGCGCGGCGACAGTCCGTCCTCGGTGTGAAGCAGCGGATCGAATCGGATCTCGAGGTAGACCACGTGCTCCTTTGCCGCATCCTCGCACAGCTCGAATGCGGCTCGCTCCAGGGCGTCGGCCGATTGCAGCACGGCGGTCGTGTAGCGGAACGAGTTGAGATACTGCTCGAGCGAGCTTTTCGCCGGCGGCAGAACGGCCTTGCGCAGGTCGACGGAACCGGGGAAACGGCGCTCGGCCGGCAGCTTCTTGGCGAGTTCGAGAAAGGTCTTGAGTCGCAGCGATCCGTCGAGGTGCACGTGGAGTTCGACCTTCGGGATCCGCCGCAGCCACCGCGTCGTCATGGCACTACTCTACGCGGTTCAGGCAGATCGATCAAAGGCGATGGCGGCCATCGCAGTCCGTCGAACGCCCGCCCATCTTCCGGCGCGCGGCGTCGACCTTGTGCGCTAGCCGATCGGCGGATCCGATGCGGTCGTCGATCTTGATCGACAGCGTGACGCGGCCCGCCGACTCGAGGAGTCGATCGCGACAGGCCTTGATCACGGCCATCACGTCGTCCCACTCGCCCTCGAGGTTCGTCCCCATGCCGTGCCGTTCGAAGGCGACGCCGCTCGCTTCGATGACTTCATAGGCCTTCGCGACATACGCACTGAGGCTCTCTCCGACACCGATCGGAACGATCGAGAACTCGGCGATCATTCAACCCTCCTCGCTACGATCCGTAGGGTAGCGTGTAGTTCGCTTGATCCCCCTCCCCTTCGACGACGATCGTGCGACGGTCCGGATCCAGCGTAACCGACGCCCACGACGGCGGGGTTCCTTGATCGACGAGCGCTTCGAACGTCACGTAGTGGATGCCGTCGATGACCTGATGGGCGTTGCTGTGTGTGTGCCCTTGGAAGACGGCGATAACGTTCCCGGTCGCGGAGAGGACGGCACGCACCTGATCCTGGTTCAGCACGGTGGGACGCCCCCAGGCTTCGATGTAGTCGTCGAGTGGCTGATGGACGAAAACGATCGTCGGGGCGTCCGATGCGGCGAGATCGGCCTGTAGCCACGCGATCTCCGCCTCTGGGACGAAACCGGCGACGCCGGTGTACGTGTGGGCGAGATCCGAGCCGTCCTCGGCGAACTGGACATCGAGCGCGACGAAATGGTACGCCCCGACATCGAAGCTGTACGCGGTCGAGTCGATCCCGAGAACCTCTCGGTACCGGTCCTTGTCCAGGTTGTACACGTCGTGGTTTCCGAGGACGTGATAGCGCGGTCCGTCGAACTGCGCATACAGACCGTCGGCCCACGCAAGCACGTCGGGAATCCGCTCCGGGTCGCCCGGATCGGCGCCGAGAACGAGCCACCCATTGACGAAATCGCCGAGTTCGACGACGAAGTCCGGCTCCCAGGCGTTCATCGCGTCGGTGAACGCCGTGATCCGCTCGGCGGTGTTCGTCATCCACTTCCCCTCGATCGGCGAATCGACATCGTGTGCGTGGAGGTCGGCGAGGACGCCGAAACGGACCGCCCCCGGCTCCTCCGCAGCTGACGCGACGGCGATCAGCAATAGAGAGGCGACGAGGACACTGACGACGCGGAACCACCGCCCCCGAATCCCGTGGACGATCGCTAGTATGGCAGCTCCCACGACGCTTGCAGGCCGAACCCGTCGATCCGGATCATCCGCTCGATCGGATCGAGCGTCATCTGAGCGAACGTCGGCGGGGCGGGCTCCGTATGGTCGACCATCGCCGCGAACGTGATGTAGTGGATCCCGTCGATCTCCGCGTAGCGGTTCTCGTGATCGTGCCCCTGAAGGACGGCGATGACGACGCCGGACTCGTTCAACACGCGCTGGACGTCCAGACGGTTCACGATCGGCGGGCCGCCGGCGAGCGCCTCGAATTCCGCATCGAGAGGCTGGTGGACGGCGACGATCGTCGGACGCTCCGTCGCGGCGAGGTCGGCGACGAGCCAGTCCATCTCCTCGGGCGGAATGAAGCCCTTCGTCCGCATGAAGACGTGATCGTAGTCCGTCCCATCCGGATTGAACTCCGCGTCGAGGACGACGACGTGGTATTCGCCGAGATCGAAGCTGTAGTAGCTGCGCTCGAGTCCCAGTGCGGCGAGCACGTCCGGCTTGGACAGGTCGTACATGTCGTGGTTTCCGAGGACGTGGTGCAGCGGCGCGGCGAGGCTCGACAAGCACGCGACGCCGTCGGCGAGAAGGGCGCCGATCCGCGTCGGATCGCCGGTGATGCCACCGAGGACGAAGGCCCCGTTCACCAGGTCGCCGAGTTGAATCACGGCGTCGGCCGGCCACGCGTTCATCGCATCGGCGAAGGAGGCGAGGCGTTCCGCGTAGTTGACCATGACCTTTCCCTCGCCGGGCGAATCGGTATCGTGCACGTGGACGTCGGCGACGATGCCGAGGTGCAGCGCAGCCGGGTCGGTGCCGGCAACGCAGAACGATAGGGATGATACGAGGGCGGCCGCCAGGGCCCACAGACAGAGCTTGTTGCGCATGGTTCTCCTCCCAGACGGTGGTGTTCGCCGGAAGCCTAGCGAGCGGGGGCGGTCGGGGCAAGGGTTGAGCCGGCGGAGTGCGCCCGGTACGCTCCGATCCCATGGACGGAACGAACGGGTTCGCGAGGCTTCAGGAGGAGATCCATCGGGTCGCGGTCGAGCATGGCTGGTGGGAGCGGGATCGGCCGGTCGGCGAGGTGTTGATGCTCGCGGTGACCGAGCTTGCCGAAGCGATGGAGGCGTATCGAGAGGGCAATCCGCAGAGCGAAAAGGTGCCGGGATTCTCGAAGATGGAAGAGGAACTCGCGGACACGATCATCCGGATCCTCGACTTTGCCGGCGGGATGAACCTAGATCTCGACGGGGCATTGCGGGCGAAGATGCGCTACAACGAGACGCGGCCGTATCGGCATGGAGGAAAGCTGGCCTGAGCGGCTACGCGTTCGCGATTGCCTCGGCGCCGAGGCGATATGCCTCGAGGTTCGTCTCGAGGAGTGCGTCTGGCTTCCCGGCGAAGAACGTTCGGATCGCCGCGGTCAGGGCCTCGTCTCCGAGACCGAGGACGGAGGAGCCGGCTCCGAGCATCACCATGTTGGCCGCCTGCAGCGCCCCCGCTTCCTCGGCGAGTCCGGCCGCGTCGACCAGGTATCCGTTCTCGATCGCTTCGAGTTCCTGGCGGACGGCCGTTTCGTCCGGATAGTCGGGGATGTTGATGAACGGAGCGCTGTTGGCGATGACGACGCCGTCCGGCGCGAGGTAGGCCAGGTAGCGCAATGCTTCCATCGGCTCGAGCGCCAGCACCAGGTCGACGCGGCCCGTGCTGACGAGAGGGGAGTGGACCGGCACATCGCTGTAGCGGAGATGGCTTTGGACGACGCCGCCTCGCTGCGCCATCCCATGGACTTCGGCCTGCTTTACGTGGAGGCCGAGATGTCGCGCCGCTTCTCCGATGACCGCGGCAAGGGCGAGGAGTCCCTGGCCGCCGACGCCGGCAAGAATCAGGTCGCGTTTCATCGCTACGCTCCTTCCTTCCGTGTCCGACGCGCGCGGCGCCGTGCCGTCTGAATGCATTCGCGCTGAGAGATAATGACCGACGGGCCGTGATGCTCGATCTCACGTCGGAGCACGGCGAGGTTCTCCTCGTGCTTCCCGGGCAACGGCTCGATCACGTGCACATGATCCGGATCCACGCCGAGTCCGGTGCAGATGGAGGCAAGGCGTGTGTTGCCGGAAGAGGGTTGGCCGCCGGTCATCGCCGTCGTCAGGTTGTCGACGATGACGACGGTGACGTCGGCCTTCTCATTGATGCAGTCGAGAAGCCCCGTCATACCGGAGTGCGTGAACGTCGAGTCGCCGATCAACGCGAGCGCCGGGTGGAGCCCTGCTTGCGACGCCCCCTTCGCCATCGTGATCGATGCACCCATCTCGACGCACGTGTCGATCACACGGTAGGGAGGAAGGGCGGCCAGCGTGTAGCAGCCGATGTCGGAGAAGACCTTCCCCCGATCCGGGTAGGATGCCAGCGCGTCCTTCAGGAGCTTGCTCGTGTCAATGTGTGGACAGCCCGGACAGAGCGCGGGAGGGCGCGGAGCGGGAGTCGACGAAGGCTTCGCGGGCGTCGGTCGAGGCCGGCCGAGCGCGTCGGTGACGGCCTCCGGTGTCAGTTCCCCGGTCCGGGGAAGATGCCCGGACAGCCGGCCGTGGATGATCGGATGCGTGCGCATCGGAAGCCCGCGGAGCTTCGCTTCGACGTACGGATACCCCTCCTCGATCACGAGGATGCGCTCGCACGTCTCGACCATTTGTTCGATCAGCCCTTCGGGTAGCGGATACTGGCCGATCTTCAGGATCGGATACTCGGATGGATCGGCGAGTACTTCCCTCAGATGGGTGTAGGCAAGTCCGCAGGCGATGATTCCAAGCGACGTGTCGTGCCCCTCGACGTACTTGGTGAACGGGCTTGTTTCGCTTGCCGAGACGAGCATCGGCTGCCGCTCGATCAGGCGCTCGTAGCTGTTGCGGGCGATCGCTGGCAGAAGGATGTAGCGGCGAGGATCGTCCGGAAGACGCACGGGATTCCTGGCCCTGGGGCTGCCGGTCTCGATCGTCGCACGCGAGTGACAGAGGCGCGTGGTCAGGCGAACCAGGACCGGAATCCTGTACCTCTCGGACAGGTCGAAAGCCACCGAGGGGGCGAGGTAGGCTTCCCGCTGATCCGCGGGCTCGAGGCACGGCATCCACGCGATGTCGGTGAAGAGCCGCGAGTCTTGCTCGTTCTGTGACGAGTGCATCGACGGGTCGTCGGCGACGGCGATCAGCAGTCCTCCGTTGGCGCCGGCGATCGCCGCGTTGACGAACGGATCGGCGGCGACGTTGAGCCCGACGTGCTTCATGCTCGCCATCGCCCGTACTCCGGCGTAGCTCGCGCCGATCGCCGCCTCGAGGGCGGTCTTCTCGTTGGCAGTCCATTGGGCGATGACGTCCCCCGCGGCGACCTCCGGGCTGCGCCGAATCGACTCGGTGATCTCGGTCGACGGGGTTCCCGGATAGGCGTAGGCGGCGGAAAGCCCTGCGTCGAGCGCCCCACGGGCGAGCGCCTCGTTCCCCAACAACAGTTGGGTCGGCATGCGAACCTCCTGTATCCGATGAGAAGGGTTCTGATGGGCCATCCGTGACAGGGTACGAGGCCCGGTGTTGGCCCGCAAGGCGGGTCGCGCAGGGTGCCGCAGATCTCGATGCCGTACGCCTTCGAGTGTCGTGGTCGGTTGCTCTGCCCAAAGGGGCTCGATATACTGCGCACGATTCCTTTCGAAGATTCATCCAAGGGGGACACCGATATGGGGCAGGCACGAAACATCTGCTTGGTTGGACATTCAGGATGCGGCAAGACGGCCCTCGCGGCCGCGCTGATGAAGAAGGCTGGGATCAAGGAGCAGCTCGCGTTCGATGCCTCCCAAGAAGAGAAGGACCGGGGTCACACGATCGATCTGAACATCGGGACGTTCACCGCGAAGGATCTCACCGTGACGGTCCTCGATGCGCCGGGCGGCGATGAGTTCGTCGAGGAGATGGTCAAGGGTGTCGCCGTGGCGGATCTGACGTTTCTCGTCGTCGGTGGGGATCGCGGCGTCGAGGTGGTGACGGAACGTGGCTGGGAGATCACCGGCGCTGCGAAGCGGCCGACCGCGGTTCTGGTCAACCAGATGGACAAGGAGAACGCCAAGTTCGACGACGTCCTCGCCTCGCTGCGAGACCACTTCGACGGCAAGTTCGTCCCCCTGCAACTGCCGATTCGAGAGGGCACCGACTTCGTCGGCGTCGTCGACCTGATCGCGAACAAGGCGATCCGATTCGCGGACAAAGGAAAGAGTGAGATCCCGGCGGAGCTCGCCGACCCAGCCGAAAGCGCGCGGGCGACACTGCTCGAAGAGGTCTCGACCTACGATGACGAGCTGATGATGAAGTTCCTCGAGGACGAGGAGATCACGACGCAGGAAGCGGCGGCGGCGCTGACCGGCGCGGTCGGATCCGGAGACCTCGTCCCCGTCTTGTGCGCATCGGCGACCGAGGGGAAGGGGCTAGATCAGCTGATGGATGCGATCGGCGCACTGGCCGCGACGAGCGGCGATGCATCCGCTGCGCCCCGCGCCGTGGCGTTCAACCTGTCGAACGATCCGTATCTCGGCCGCCTATCGTTCGTCCGGGTGCTCGACGGGACCCTGCAGGAAGGGAAGGCGCTGGTTGAGGTCGGAACGGGGCACAAGATCGACATCCGAGACCTGTACGTGCTCGAAGGGACGACGCAGAAGCGTGTTCCGAACGCCGAGTCCGGTCGAATTGTCGCGATCGGCAAGGCGGAGAATCTCGCCCTTGGCGTGACGATCGCCTCCGATCAGGGAGCCGAACCATTTCCGCCGATCGACTTCCCGAAGCCGGTCTACTCGCAGACGATCGAACCGAAGAGCCAGTCCGACGTCGAAAAGATGAGCGAGGCGCTTCGCGAGATCTCGACGACGAAGGCGACGATTCACGTCGACCGCGACCCGGTGACGAAGGAGATGCTGATCCACGGGATGGGGGACATTCACCTGTCGGTCTTCCTCGAGCGATTGAAGAACCGGTACAACGTCTCGCTCGAGACCCACCGCCCGAGCATTCCGTACAAGGAGACGATCCGAAAGCAGGCGACGGCCCGCTACCGGCATAAGAAGCAATCGGGAGGGCGCGGCCAGTTTGGCGAGTGCGAATTGCGGGTCGAGCCGTTCACCGGAGAAGGTGGATATCAGTTCCTCAATGAGATCAAAGGGGCGTCGATCCCCGGGCAGTACATTCCCGGCGTCGAGAAGGGCGTCGTCGAGGCGATGGAAGAAGGGAACCTGGCGAAGTTCCCAGTGACGAACGTTTCGGTCGCCGTCTTCGACGGCCAGTACCACGACGTCGATTCATCGGAACTTGCGTTCAAGATCGCCGCGCGACACGCGTTCCGCGAGGCATTTGACAAGGCCCAGCCGGTCCTGCTCGAGCCGGTGATGAGCGTCGAGGTCAAGACGCCGGAGGAGTTCACCGGCGACATCATCAGCGACCTGAACGGTCGCAGGGGGCGGATCCTCGGGATGGAGCCGGCCGGCAAGACGACGACCATCCGCGCCGAGGTGCCCCTGGCAGAGGTGCAGAGCTACGTGCTCGATCTGAAGTCGAGAACCCAGGGACGCGCGACGTTCCAGATGGAGCCGGCGCAGTACCAGCCGGTTCCGGGCAACCTGCAGGAGAGGATCATCGCGCAAGCGAAGCAAGACGAGGAATGAACGTACGTCGACATATGCAATCGAGCGCGGTCACGGTCGCGCCTGACGCGCCGATCTCCCGGGCCAAGGAGCTGATGGACGAGCACGGGTTCGGGCTTCTGTTGGTCGTCTCCTCCGACGGTGCGCTCGCCGGTTTCGTCACCCGTGCGGGGCTCAAGGATGTGAAGGAATGGGACGTCCCGGTGGAACGGTTCTCCCATCCGGCACGCTTCGCCGTCTCGCCGGACGATACGCTCGAGAAGGCGGCGCTGATCCTGCTCGGCAATCGACTCGTGCTGCTTCCGGTCGTGGAGGACGGGAAGCTCGTCGGCGTGATCACGCAGGGGGAGTTGCTGAAGGGGCTGACGAAGGGGCTCGGGATCGGGCTCGAGGCGACACGCTTGACGGTGACGGTCCGCAGCGAGAGCGAGGATCTGTACGACGTGATGTCGGTGCTTCGCGAGCACGGAGCCCGGATTCTGTCCGTCGTTCGGGGAGCGACACGAAACGGCACGAGCGACGTCGTCCTGCGTATTCAAGGCGTCGAGGAACGGGACAAACTGCGCGACGAGCTCGAGACCGCGCTGAAGCAGGCCCGATGAAGCGGTTCACCGTCTCGACGTCTCGGCAGGTCGAGCTGGTGGACATCACGGCGCGGCTGCGAGAGGAGATCCAACGCGCCGGCGTCGAGAGCGGGTTTTGCGTCGTTCACTGTCCCCATACGACGGCGGGGTTGACGATCAACGAACATGCCGATCCCTCGGTGGCCGACGATCTCGTCACGGCGCTCGATCGGCTCGTCCCCGAGGAGGGGCCGTGGACGCATCGCGAGGGAAACGCGCCGGCGCACGTCAAGGCGTCGTTGATGGGGGCGTCGGTCCGGATCCTGATCGATCGGGGCGAGCCCGCGCTCGGTACGTGGCAAGGCGTGTTCCTGTGCGAATTTGACGGGCCGCGGTCGCGGGAGGTATGGCTTCGATTCGTGGCTTGAACCGGCGGTTTGCGACCGGTACAATCCGCGACATCGAGCGAGTGTGCCAGCGTAGCTCAATTGGCAGAGCAACGGTTTTGTAAACCGTAGGTTGCCAGTTCGATTCTGGCCGCTGGCTCTTACGATTGTAGTTGCTTGGAGGGGTACCGAAGCGGCCAAACGGGGCGGACTGTAAATCCGTTGGCGGACGCCTACGGGGGTTCGAATCCCTCCCCCTCCAGTTGTTGTTGGAACAGGGTTTCGGTTACACTTGGTGCTCGTGATCGGAACGCCCGTGTAGCTCAGGAGGTAGAGCACCCCCTTGGTAAGGGGGAGGTCGTCGGTTCGACTCCGATCGCGGGCTGAAGGCTCGCGAGGGAGTCATCCCGTTGAGTGAGTACGTCAAATCGGAAGATCGAGACTGCACAGACTGTCTCAAGGAGGTTTAGGCGATGGCGAAAGAAGCGTTTGTGAGGGACAAGCCTCACCTGAACATCGGTACCATCGGACACATCGACCACGGGAAGACGACGCTGACCTCGGCGATCACGAAGGTCCTCGCGACCCAGGGCAAGGCTGCGGCGATGAAGTTCGAGGATATCGACAACGCGCCGGAAGAGAAGGCGCGCGGCATCACGATCAACGTCCGGCACGTCGAGTACCAGACGGAGACGCGACACTACGCGCATATCGACTGTCCTGGACACGCCGACTACATCAAGAACATGATCACCGGGGCGGCCCAGATGGACGGAGCGATCCTGGTTGTGGCGGCGGACGACGGTCCGATGCCGCAGACGCGCGAGCACGTCCTGTTGGCGAAGCAGGTCAACGTGCCGGCGATGGTCGTCTTCATGAACAAGATCGACATGGTCGACGATCCGGAACTCCTCGATCTGATCGAGATGGAGATCCGCGAATTGCTGACGGAGTACGAGTTCCCCGGCGACGAGATTCCGATCATCCGCGGCTCGGCGTTCAAGGCGATGGAGGCCGGCGACGAGGCCGGCCATGCGGACACCGAGTGCATCACCGAGCTGATGGCGGCGGTCGACGACTACATTCCGCTGCCGGATCGTGAAGAGGACAAGCCGTTCCTGATGCCGATCGAGGACATCTTCTCGATCAAGGGTCGCGGAACGGTGGCCACCGGCCGTGTCGAGCGCGGGAAGATCACCCCCGGCATGGAGATCGAGCTCGTCGGCGTGCATGACCAGACGCAGAAGACGGTCGCGACGAGCCTCGAGATGTTCAACAAGACACTCGACTATGCGATCGCCGGCGACAACGTCGGGATTCTCCTGCGCGGGATCGACAAGGACGAGATCGAGCGCGGGCAGGTCATCGCGGCGCCGAAATCGATCACTCCGCATACGAAGTTCGAGGGTGAGATTTACGTCTTGACCAAGGACGAGGGCGGTCGGCACAAGCCGTTCTTCACCGGGTACAAGCCGCAGTTCTTCTTCCGTACGACCGATATCACCGGAACGATGTCGCTGCCTGAGGGCGTCGAGATGGTCATGCCGGGCGACCACGTGAAGATCAACGGCGACCTGATCCACCCGGTCGCGATGGACGAGGGTCTCCGGTTCGCCGTCCGCGAAGGCGGAAAGACGATCGCGTCCGGCGTCGTCACGGCGATCCTCGAGTAGAGGGACCGACATGGCCAAGAAGGGCGAGACGGTCCTCCATGTTGCCCTCGCGTGCAGCGAGTGCGGCCGCCGTAACTACCACACGCGGCGGAACAAGAACAACACGCGCAGCAAGCTTGAATTGAACAAGTACTGCAAGTGGGATCGGAAGCACACGTTGCACAAGGAGGTCTAGCCCGCGGTCGCCGGCAGGTGACGGCCGCGCCAAGACGTCACAGGCCCTTAGCTCAACTGGAAGAGCGTCCGACTCCAAATCGGAAGGCTGGGGGTTCGAGTCCTCCAGGGCCTGCAACTGAAAAGGTGGAGCAAGGAGACAGCCGATGGGCGAACGAATCGTAAACTACCTCAAGGGCGTCCGAGCCGAGGTTGCCCGTGTCAGCTGGCCGACGCGCAACGAAGTCATTTCTCTGACGGCGTTGATCGTGCTATTGACCGCGCTGATTACGGTCTACATCTGGGGCGTCGACGGGATCATCGGCACGCTTCTGCGTCTCCTCGTCCGGTAGGAAAGCCGAGTCAACGCATGCGACTGAAGAAGTGGTACGCCATTCAGACCTACGCCGGATCTGAGTTGAAGGTCAAGGAAGACCTCAACGAGCGGATCGACAAACGTGCGTGGGGGAAGGCCGTCGAGCGGTTCACGATCGACGGCGAGGCGACCTATTTCCTCGTTCCGGTCGAAGAGGTCATCACGTCGCGAAGCCGACGAGGCGCCGGGACGGAGTACCGGATTCCGTACGAGTACGACTTGGTGGCGAAGCCGAACGAACGCGTCCAGCGCGGCGAGGTCATCGCACGCAAGCCTCCGCGACACATGGAAGAGGTGGCGAAGGTGACCGAGGTCGAGGCGCTGCAGCGGGTGATCATTGAGATGACCAATCGCAACGAAGAGGTCTATCTGATCCCCGCGGAGAAGCGCATCCGCCGCGACATCCGGGTCGGAGAGAAGATTCGCAACGGCGTGCCGCTGACGTCGGACTCGGACGAGCAGTACGTGGTGATCAACCGCGGGGCGATCGTCAGCCGCGACAAAGTTCGTCGGGTCACATTCGAGTACGAGGACGGCAAGGAGAAGACGCGGATCATCCCGGAGAAGTATCTGGTCAAGGTGCGCAAGGGGATCGAGCTTGCCGCCGGCGACCGGGTCGAGTCGGAGGACCAGATCGTCAGCCGCGCTTCGGGCCTGCTGAAGGTCAAGGAATACAAAGACAAGCGGATCGTCATGATCCAGCGGATCGAGAAGCGGCGGCTCTTCCCGGGTTACGTGTTCGGCCGGATGGGGCTGGACGAGGAAGACATGATGTCGCTGATCGACGGGATCAAGGGTGCGGTTCGTTATGTCGGATCCCGCTACAAGCCGATGCCGATCGAAGGGCCGGAGATGAAGCTGATCAAGCGCAAGGCCGGCCTCCTTGCGGTGCCGGTTGCCGCGGCGGCGTCGTCGGCCGACGCGCCGTCCGAACCGCGGGTCGAGATCGACTTCACGGTCGGCGAAGTCGTGGAGATTATCGAGGGGCCGTTCGCGGACTTCACCGGCTCGATCAAGGAGATCGACAAGGACGCCGAAGAGGTGACCGTCATGGTCAAGATCTTCGGGCGCGAGACGCCGGTGCGACTCGGCTTCGACGGGATCGAGAAGCTGTAGGACGAAACGAAAGGGGAGGAGGCACGATGGCGAAGAACGCGATCGCGAAGATCAATCTGCACATTCCGGCGGGCCAAGCCACGCCGGCGCCTCCGGTCGGACCCGCGCTGGGCGAGCACAAGCTCAACATCATGGACTTCTGCAAGAAGTTCAATGATGCGACCAAGGGTGAGACTCCCGGGACGATTATCCCGGTCGTCATCTCCGTGTATCTGGGAGGGACGTACGATTTCATCCTGAAGCAGCCTCCGGCCGCCGAGTTGATCAAAATGGCGGCGGGGGTGCAGTCCGGATCGGCCGAGCCGAATCGGATGAAGGTCGCCCGGATCACGCGTGAGCAGGTCCGTCGGATCGCCGAGCGCAAGCTGCCGGATCTGAACACGTACAAGATGGAATCGGCGATGCGGATCATCGAAGGAACTGCGCGCAACATGGGAGTCGAGGTGGTGGAAGGGTGAAGCGGAGCAGAAGATACCAAGGAGCCGCGACGCTCGTCCCGCCGGACACCCAATTCGGCATCGACGAAGCGATCGAGAAGCTGAAGGCCGGTGCGACGGCCAAGTTCGACGAGACCGCGGAGGTGACGTTGAGCCTCGGGATTCGTCCGAGCCAGGTCGTGGTACGGGGCACGGTCAACCTGCCGCACGGAACCGGAAAGACGGTGCGCGTTCTGGCCTTCGCGAAGGGCGAGAACGTCGCCGAGGCCGAGGAGGCCGGGGCCGACTACGTCGGCGGCGAGGATCTCGCCAAGCGGATCCAGGACGGCTGGTTCGAGTTCGATAAGGTCGTCGCCACGCCGGACATGATGCCGGTCGTCGGGAAACTGGGAAAGGTCCTCGGCCCGCGAGGCCTGATGCCGAGCCCGAAGACGGGGACGGTCACCAAGGACGTTGGGGCCGTGATCGGCGAGCTGAAGCGCGGGATGGTCGAGTTCCGGACCGACCGATTCGGCGTCGTGCATACGGTGTTCGGGAAAGCGTCGTTCGAAGCGAGCGCGCTGAAGGAGAACCTGACCGCCGTGCTCGAAGCCGTGGGCGAGCGGAAGCCGGAGGATGGGCTGAGGGGGCGATACATGAAGAAGGTGTGCATCGCCTCGACGATGGGGCCGGGGATCATCCTCGATTCCGCCGAGGTTCAGGCCATCGCGGAAGCCGCGAGCTAGGAGAGCGAGATGCCGACACAGATCAAGATCGACGAAGTCGCCCTTCTGAAGGAGAAGCTCGAACGGGCCGTATCGTTGGTGCTGGCCGACTACCGCGGACTGACCGCCAACGAGATGGTCGAGCTGCGTGAGAAGTTCACGAAGGAGGGCCTCGAGTATCGCGTCGTCAAAGATACGCTCGCGCGGATCGCGGCGAACGAAGCGGGGATCGAGGGGCTCGCCGAGTTGCTTGCGGGGCCGATCTCTATCGCTTTCGGATACGAGGATCCGGCGGTTCCGTTCAAGCTGAGCGACCAGTGCCGGAAGACGTACGCCCCCCGCTACGACCTGAAGGGCGGGGTGTTCGAGGGCGTGCTCGTTTCGGAGGCGGAAGTCGTTCGCTACGCGAAGCTGCCGTCGCGCGAGGAGCTTCTGGCGAAGCTGGCGATGCTGTTGTCCAGTCCGATGCGGGCCCTGGCCTTCATGCTCCAGGCCAAGATCCGCGAGCTGGCCGTACTGCTGGCCGAAGTGGCCAAGGTGCGAGAGCAGGAACCGGCCGCCCAGGCGCCGGAGGAAGCGGAGGATTCACAGCAGGATTCGGAACCGGAGGAGCAGTCCGCTCCGGAGTCCGAGGATGAACCGGCCGAAGAGCCGGCGGAGGAGCCGCAGGAAGAGCCTGGCGAAGCGCCGGAGGGCGAGCCGGAATCACAACAAGAAGAGAACGAAGAGCAGAAAGAGGAGGAGTAGCACATGGCCAAGGAAGACATCCTTCAGCAAATAGAGGAGATGTCGGTGAAGGATCTCGCCGAGCTTGTCGAGATGATTGAGGAGCGGTTCAACGTCTCGGCGGCGATGGCGGCCCCGGTGGCTGTCGCTGCGGCGCCGGCCGGTGGCGGGGACGGCGACGCCGGAGGCGGAGCAGCCGACACATTCAAGGTCGTCATGACCAGCGCGGGGCAGAAGAAGATCCAGGTGATCAAGGAGATCAAAGAGATCACCGGCAAGGGCCTCAAGGAATGCAAGGAGCTGGCGGACAACCTCCCGGCGACGATCAAAGAAGACGTCAGCCCGGACGAGGCGACGAGTATCAAGGAGAAGCTGGAGGCGGCCGGAGCTGATATCGAACTGCAGCAGTAACCGGAACGAGACGCAAACGAAGAGCATGCTGCTGTTGCACGCCTGCCTTGAGGCGGCCGAGGCCGCCTCGAGGCAGAGCGTCGTTTTCAAGGGGAGATCATGAAACACCGAGAGCGTAGGTCCTACGGACAGATCCAGGAGATCCTTCCCCCGCCGTATTTCCTTGCCGACGTGCGTACCTCGTTCAACGAGTTCGTCGAGCGCGGGATTGCACGCGCCTTTGGGGATATCACGCCGATCGAGGGACACGGCAAGGACGGGCTGGTGCTGGAATTCGTCGATCCGTATCTCGGCGAGGCGCGCAACTCCGAGTTGGAGTGCAAGGACAAGGACCTCACGTTCGCTCGCCCGCTCCGCGTGACCGCGCGGCTGCTTCAAGAGGGCAAGCTGGTGCAGGAGACGGAGCTGTACATCGGCGACTTCCCGATGATGACGAGCCGTGGAACCTTCATCATCAACGGGTCCGAGAATGCGTTGGTGAACGAGCTGACGCGCGCCCCCGGCGCCTACTTCACCCAGGAGGACGCGCGCCAATACAAGGGCCACATTCTCCCCGAACTTGGGGCGTGGCTGGAGATCCTGCTCGACACGCGGCGGATGACGCTTCGAGCCAACCTCGATCGGAAGGGGAAGGTCTCGGTCGCCACGTTGCTGAAGGCGCTCGGCTTCGACGAGACGAGGATCCGGCAGTACTACTCGTTCGAGGTCGCCCCGGTCACCGCGGAGCGTCTGGAACGATACGTGGGATTCCTCTCGGCCGACGATGTCCTTGCGAAGAAGGCCGAGGAGCCGATTCTGCTCGCCGGCCAGACGCTTCAGGAAGAGCATCTCCCGGCACTCGAGACGGCGAAGATCGAGTCGATTCGGCTGGTGAACCAGTACGTCCAAAAGGCCCTGGAAGAGGACCAGACCACATCGCAGGAGGAGGCGCTGCGCGCCGTGTACCGGCGGCTGCGTCCGTCCGATCGGTCGTCTCCGGCGCAGATGGGGGAGTATCTGGAGAACCTGTACTTCCACCCCACCAGCTACCAGCTCTCCGAGGTCGGTCGGTTCAAGGTGAACCGGAAGCTCGGATTGGAGCTGACGCAACCGGTGATGTACCTCGCCGACATCGTTCGGACGATTCGTTTGCTGCTCGAGGCCCCGACGAACGAGGCGATCCTCGATGAGAAGGATCACCTGGCGAACAAGCGGGTTCGCCTGCCCGGCGAGCTGGCCGAGAACGCGCTGCGCACCGGGCTGGTTCGGATGGCGCGGATCGCCCGGGACAAGCTGTCGAAGTACGCGCTCGACGAGAAGGATACGATCCGCCGGTTGATCTCGACGCGGACGGTGCAGGGGGCGATCAACCAGCTGTTCTACACCGGCCGGTTCTCCCAATTCCTCGAGCAGACCAACGCGCTGGCCGAGCTGACCCACAAGCGACGCCTGAACGCGCTCGGCGGCGGGCTAACCAAGCGGCGGGCGAAGATCGAGGTGCGCGACGTTCACTCGTCGCACTACGCGCGAATCTGCCCGATCGAGACGCCGGAAGGCCAGAACATCGGGCTGATCACGTCGCTCGCCTGCTATGCGAGCGTGAACGACTATGGATTCCTGATTGCTCCGTACCGCAGGGTCGTGGACGGGAAGGTGACCGAGGAGATCGTCTACCTGATGGCGGATGACGAGGAGCGATACAAGATTGCGCCGGCCACCTCGGCAATCGGAAAGGGCGGACGCCTGCTTGGCGAAGGGGTCGAGGTTCGAACGGGCCGCGAGGAAGTTCGGATGGTGCCGCCGAAGGAGGTCGACTTCATCGGCGTTTCGCCGAAGGCGCTCGTCGGCGTCTCGTCGGCGTTGATCCCGTTCCTCGAGCACGACGACTCGAACCGAGCCCTGATGGGCGCGAACATGCAGCGGCAGTCGGTGCCGTTGCTTCGCCCCGAGGCGCCACTCGTCGGGACCGGTCTGGAGCGACAGGCAGCGATGGATTCGGGAATGCTCGTTGTCGCCGACCAGGAGGGCATCGTCGAGGAGGTCGACTCGCGGCAGATCGTCGTCAAGAAGGGCCGAAAGAAGACGACGTATCCGTTGGTCAGCTTCGATCGTTCGAACCAGGACACGATTCTTCACCAGCGGCCAATGGTCGCCGAGGGGGATGAGATCTCCGCCGGGGATCTGCTCGCCGACGGGCCGTCGAGCGAGTTCGGAGAGCTCGCGCTCGGCCGTAACCTGCTCGTCGCGATCATGCCGTACGAGGGGTACAACTACGAAGATGCGATCGTGATCAGCGATCGGCTCGTCCGCGAGAATCTGCTCGACTCGATCCATATCGAAGAGTTCGAGGTGAAGGCCGAGGAGACGAAGCTCGGGCCGGAGGAGATCACGGCGGACATCCCGAACATCTCGAAGGAAGACCTGAAGAACCTCGACGAGGACGGGATCGTTCGCGAAGGGACGGTCGTGCGGACCGGGGATATCCTGGTCGGAAAGATCACGCCGCGAGGCGAATCGGAACCGACGCCGGAGGAGAAGATCTTCCGATCGATCTTCGGCGAGCGCGCACGCAACGTTCGAAACACGTCGCTGCGGATGCGGCCGGTCGCCGGCACGGCGAAGGTCATCAAGGTCAAGAAGTTCTCCCGCGACGCCGGGGACGAGCTCGATGCCGGGGTCAATGAGCTGGTGAAGGTGTTCGTCGCCCAGCGCAAGACGATCGGCATGGGCGACAAGCTCGCCGGTCGCCACGGCAACAAGGGGGTCATCTCCACCGTCCGGCCGATGGCGGAGATGCCGTTCCTCCCCGATGGAACGCCGGTGGACATTGTGCTGAACCCGATGGGCGTCCCCTCCCGAATGAACCTCGGACAGATCTTCGAGGCGAACCTCGGATGGCTGGCGCATTTGCGGGACGAGCTGGTCGCCACGCCGATCTTCGACGGGGCGAAGGAGGAGGATATCCTCCAACAGCTCCACGACGAGCGGGAGAAGGCCGGACTTGGCGAGGGTGACGACTACGACGGCAAGGTCGTACTGCGCGACGGTCGAACGGGGCTGCCGTTCGAGCGTGCGATCACCGTGGGCTACATGTACATCCTGAAGCTCGAGCACATCGCCGACGAGAAGATCCATGCACGTTCGACCGGTCCGTACGCACTGATTACGCAGCAGCCGCTGGGCGGGAAGGCCCAGTTCGGCGGGCAGCGGTTGGGCGAGATGGAGGTCTGGGCGCTGGAGGCGTACGGTGCGGCGGCGCTGCTTCAGGAGATGCTGACCGTGAAGTCGGACGACACCCGGGGACGGATCCAGCTGTACAAGGCGATCCTGAAGGGCGAGGAGTTCCCCGATCCGGGTCTGCCGGAGTCGTTCAAGGTGTTGCTGCGCGAGCTGCGCAGCCTCGGCCTGTACCCGCGGGTCTACGATCGCAGCGATCATGAGGTCGATATCACCTAGCGAGATGGAAGAGGGCGAAGAACGTTCAGCCGGCTTCGTCCTCTTCCGCCGCGACGGCAACCGGAGGCTCTACCTGTTGCTCCGTCATCGCGACGCTGGGCACTGGGCGTTCCCGAAAGGGAGGATCGAACCGGGCGAGGATGCGCTGTCCGCCGCGCGACGCGAGCTTTCCGAGGAGACGGGGATTGCCGCACCGGTGCCGCGGGATCGATTCCGGGCTACGAGCGCGTACCGATTGAGGCGTGGGGAGCGGCGGATCTCGAAGACGGTCGTGTATTTTCTCGGCGAGACGCAGACCGAGGACGTCCGCCTATCGGAGGAGCACTCCGAGGCGGTTTGGCTCGATACGGACGGGGCGCGGCGCCGGCTGACGTACGACGAGGGCCGTCGCATCCTCGACGAGGCCGAGACCTATCTTGACGGTGTCTTGGGTGATGAGATCTCCGACTGATTCCGCCGCACGCGTGGCACACAGCGTCGTTGTCGTCTACAATTCCGGCACTACCGGCACCATGACGAGGAGGGACGTCCGATGGGCAAGCAGGACTTCATCGATCAGGCCTTGAACGGTCTTCGGGAGAAGGGGCTGTACAACACGATCCGCACGATCGAAGGGCCGAACGAGGCTTGGGTGACGATCGAGGGGAAGCGCGTTCTGAATCTCTGTTCGAACAACTACCTCGGATTCGCGAACGACGAACGGCTTCGGGAGGCGGCCAAGCGGGCGATCGACACCTACGGTGTCGGCCCGGGTGCCGTCCGATCGATCGCGGGGACGCAGGGTATCCATCTCGAACTCGAACGGCGGATCGCCGCGTTCAAAGGGGCCGAGGCGGCGCTGTCGTTGCAGTCGGGCCTGTACGCGAACCTGGCGACGATCCCGCTGCTCGTAGGCAAAGAGGACGTCCTCTTCACCGATGAGCTGAACCACGCGTCGATCATCGACGGCGTGCGGTTGACGAAAGCGCAGCGGGCGATCTTCCCGCACCGGGACATGAACGGCCTGGAGGAGAAGCTCGAGGAGCACAAGGACATCCCGAAGAAGTTGATCATCACCGACGGCGTGTTCTCGATGGACGGGGATCTGGCCCCGCTTCCGGAGATCGTCGAATTGGCCGAGCGGTACGATGCGATGGTCATGGTCGATGACGCGCACGGCGAAGGCGTCCTCGGTCGAAGCGGTCGCGGGATCGTCGACCATTTCGGCTTGCACGGGCGGGTCGACATCGAGGCGGGAACGATGTCGAAAGCATTCGGCGTGATGGGCGGCTACGTCGCCGGAAGCGCGAAGCTGATCGAGTACATGCGCCAGCGGGCGCGGCCGTTCCTGTTCTCCTCGGCGTCGACACCGGCCGATGTCGCCGGATGCATTGCGGCGATCGACATCCTCGAGGAATCGGACGAGCCGGTCGAGACGCTGTGGGCGAACGGCGACTACTTCAAGGCGAAGCTGGCCGAACTCGGCTTCGATACCGGCGAGAGCGAGACGCCGATCACGCCGGTGATGCTCGGAGAGGCAGACACGGCGTGGGCATTCTCGAAGCGGCTGTTCGAGGAGGACATCTTCGCGACCGCGATCGCGTTCCCGACGGTGCCGCGCGGCAAGGCGCGGATCCGAGTGATGCTCTCGGCCGCACACAGCCGAGAAGACCTCGACTTCGCCGTCGAGACGTTCGCTCGCGTCGGGCGGGAGCTGGGGGTGATCGCGTGATGGCCAAGGACGCGATCCGCACGGACGGTGCACCGGCCGCGGTCGGGCCGTATTCGCAAGGGATTCGCTCGGGCGAGCTCGTCTTCACGTCGGGGCAGCTGCCGATGCCCGCGGGCGGCGAGCTGATCACCGATGACATCGCGCAGGCGGCGCGGAAGTGCCTCGAGAACGTCCGGCAGGTGTTGCGCGAGGGCGGCGCGACGATGGCCGACGTCGTCAAAGTGACCGTGTTCCTGACCGACATGGGACAGTTCTCGGCGGTCAACGCGGTGTACGGCGAGTTCTTCCCGGAGCCATTCCCGGCGCGGTCGTGCATCGAGGTGGCGGGACTGCCGCTCGGTGCGCCGATCGAGATCGAAGCGATCGCCCGGACCGACGCGTAGGATCGATGACCGATCGATCGAGCAGCCAGGGGGGCGGCGTGCGCGCCGTCCCCTTCTTCGATGCGCACTGCGATACGGTGCTGAAGGTGCTGGACGACGGCCTCGACTTCGTGCGTGGCGGGCCGGCCCACGTGACCTTTCCCGACATGCTCAAGGGGAACGTGCGGGCGCAGATCTTCGCATGCTTCGTGTTAGGCGAGCGGCATCATGGCGAGGAAGCGGAGCGCGCCGAGGCGTTGATCCGAACCGTCGAACGGATGGCCGACGGCACCGATGGGGCGATGCGGATCGCGCGGACCGGGAAGGATCTCCGCGACGCGTTCGACGGTGGCCCGATCGTGGCGATCCTCGGCCTGGAGGGCGCGGACCCGCTGCAGGGTGTCGCGGAGAACCTGCGGCGGTTTGCCGATCTCGGGGTTCGCGATCTGATCTTCGCCTGGCAGGACAACCCGTTCTCCGGGACGGCGTTCGGGGAGAATACGCCGCTGACGAGAGAGGGAGAGCGGCTGCTCGGCCTGGCCGAAGAGCTTCGGGTCATGGTCGACGTGTCGCATCTGTCGGATCGGGCGTTCGACGATGTCTGCCGGATGGCCACCCGGCCGTTCATCGCCAGCCACTCGAACTGCCGAGACCTCTGTCCTAGCCTGCGGAACCTGACCGATCCGATGATTCGGCGATTGGCCGATCACGGTGGGGTGATGGGGATCAACCTCGGAACGTACTTCCTCGATCCGGCGACCCACGACCATGTGATGCCGCGGTTTGCTGCGTCGCGCGCGCCGGGGGTCTCCGAGGACGAGAGGCGCCGTCTCCGGGCCGAGGCGGATGCGATTCCGCGTCCGACGCTCGAGTGGGTGGTCCGTCACATTGTTCACGCGATCCGCATCGGCGGCGAGGACTGCATCGGCCTCGGGGGAGATCTCGATGGCGTGCGGCGTACGCCCGAAGGGATGGACAGTATCGCCGACTACCGACAGCTACTGCCGATGATGCGGGATGCGGGATTGGGCGAGCGGCAGATCGAAAAGGTCGCGTCGAAAAACATGCTTCGAGTCTTTCGCGAGATCCTGGCGTAGGTGGGGGACGGGATCGATCGGCGAAGACCGCAGAAGCGGCCGCTTGCGGGCTGAGGGCTCTACATCTCGTCGAACAGGTTGCGCGAAGGCCAATCGGAGACGCGTCCGATGGCATCCCACATCATGTCATCGAGCGCCGAATTGAACGGGCCCCACAGCCAAGGTCGGTAGTTCGCGGCGACGAACCATGACAACCCGGTATCCGTTCGCACCAGGATGGCCGTCGTTCCGTCGAGGGAGCCGTTGTGCCACCACGTTCCGTGCTCGTTCACGGACCAACCGAGACCGTACCACCACGAGCTGCTCTCCCAGATTGCGAGGCTCGGTCGGGCGGTCATGCTTTCGAGAGTGTCCGCAGCAAGCGCGTCACCCGGGGGACTGAAGCCGTCGACGTGGGTGGCAAACCGCATCATGTCGATGGCCGAAGTGATCCACCCGCCGTGCGCATCCATCGCCTCCAGGTACCATCGGCCATCCGGCCATGCCACCGGACCTTCGTCCGAGAAGACCGACGTCTCGCCGCCGCTCGACGACCCGTAGTACGAGACTTCACCGGGCGCTCGGTCGGATACCCGGGTTCGACCGATCTGCATATGCAGGATACCCATCGGCATCAGAATCTCTTCACGGACGAAGGTTTCGTACTCCTGGCCGGTTATCTCTTCGATGACGCGGCCGAGGACGTTGTAGCCGAAATTCGAGTACCTATACTGGGTCCCCGGGTCGAATAGCAGCGTCTCGCCGATCATGTAGCGAACGAGAGTCGACGCACTCGCCGGCCGAGGCACCCCAAGCGCCTCGGCCGCGATCTGATGAAGCCCGAACTGCGGGTCGATTCCCAACTGGTCGATGCCGAATCCCGCGGTGTGGGTCAAAAGATGTTCGATGGTGATGTCGAAGAGGCGGGGGTCGGGCGTCGCACCCTGCGGGGGATCGAGGTCCGCGAGAATGCGAAAAGCATGGTCGTCTAGGGAAAGGCGTCCCTCCTCGACCAGGCGGAGGATGGCGACCGCCGTGATCGGCTTCGACACGCTGGCGATCCGAAAGAGGGAATCGGGCTGAACCGGCGTCTCCTCCTCCACGTCAGCAAAGCCGTAGCCTCTTGCGAACACTAGGCGACCGTCCTTGGCGAGGCCCACGGCCATGCCGGGCACATCCCACTCCGCCATGAATGACAGCACGGCATCGTCGATTACAGCCAGCTCGGGGACAGGAGATCCCGTTGTCGGCACTTCGGCTGATGCCCCGAGGAACAGCACAGCGAGAACCGCGAACGGCAAGAGGGTTCGAAGGCAGCGAGCAGGCGGTCTACTCACGTTGTGTGGTCACCTCCGCGTCTCCGTGCTCCTACCGCATGGCAGTATCCGCATCGCTGTGGTGCCCCTCGGAACTCCATCAGCAACGCTCGGATTCCAAGTATAGCCCGTTCGACGGACGATGCCCCGCATCCTCGTCATGGAGGCGGCCTCGGTAGGCCATGGCCGTGCGTCCTTCCCAAGAGACGAATCTAGTACATCTTGAACGCGACCGGCTCCCGTGCTACCATGCCGACTAGCCCAGAGCCAATACCATGCAATCGCAACAGCCCACAGGTATCGAAACCGCTGCGGAGATACGGCGAAGAATTCTGAACTACGACTATCCGCCTGGGACATCGTTGTCCATACGGAAGCTTGCCCAGGAATTGGGCGTGAGCACCACCCCGGTGCGTGAGGCCTTGCTTCGATTGGAGGATGAGGGGCTCGTGGACCGATCGCCCAACAACTCCGCAAGAGTGGCTGCGATTACCTATCGGGACTACCAAGACATCTTCCCGCTGCGGCTCGTCTTGGCTCGTCAGAGCGCGCAATTGGCGTCCCAGCGGATCAGCCCGGCGGAGCTGGCCGAGTGTGACGAGTTGCTCTCTGAGTTGAGGCAGGTAGAGGACTTCGAGAGCGTCAATCGTATCGATCTTCAGCTTCACTCCATCCTGTACACGGCAACGAGGAACCAGTTCCTCCAACGCGCATTCGTGTACATTCGCTTTCAAGCCACCTATGCGTATGGTTTGAGGGCGCAGCAGCAGATACTGGCTGATCAGATCTGCGACGAATGGCGTGCGATTCTCGATGCCATTCGCAGTTCCGAAGGCAACAAGGCCGCGGACTTGATCGAATCCCACGTGCAGCGATCGGTTGAAGAACTGCAGCGACTGACGCGCGTTTCTTAGGGCTTCCCTCGAGCCCTCATGCACCCCAGCATGCTGTCTCACGGTTGACACGCGGGCCAAAACGTGCTAGCGTTGTGATCAAGTGGGAGTAGCGACGGTGCGTCACTGTGACATCACTCCGAAGATCCTGCGTGTCCCGCGTCTCTCCACGGGTCCGGATCATGCATGCGTGGGGCAGGGCGACTTCGGTGAGTGAGGTCTGCGGAGGGCGTATGGATCGTGCTCCAAAGGAGGTGTGCAAGACAACTCTGGGCCGTCTAAAAGGGAAGCATGGAGTCAAGGAGGTTGTACGATGCGAAGATGTGCACTGGGATTAGCCATCGTCTTGATCGTGTGTGCGATCGGTGCGAACGCGGAGATGAAGAATCCCGAAACGCTGACGTTCTTGTGGGCTGATGGCATCCGATCTCTGGATCCTGCGTATGTCGGAAGTACGCCGGGAAGCTATCCATCTTTCAACTGCTACGATCGATTGCTGAACTACTTCGAGGATCAGATCTCCGAGTTCATTCCGGGCATCTCCTCGATTGTGCCTTCGGTGGAGAACGGGCTCATCGTCGAGGCCGCAGATGGCACGGTTCGGTACACCTTCCCAATTCAGGACGGTGTCTATTGCCACCAGGTTGGGGTGCAATTGGAGGATGGAACGATCGCCTGGAAGTACTACGACGACTTGACGGAAGACGAGAAGGCCAACATCGTTCCGGGATATGGTGAGATCACAGCAGAGGACGTCAAGTACTCCTGGATGCGGGCGATGCTCCAAGGGGAATCCTGGATGTCGAACGCGATCACGGCCATGATCACCGGGAATGACTACCCCGACATCGAAGTCCTGGCGACGGATCTTGCCGGTGTCGACAGCTTCGATCAGGTGGACGCCGCCGGGTTGATCGCGGCGCACGACGAGCTTTCCCGCCACATGATTGCGACCGAGGACACGCTCGTGGTGGTTCTCGATCGTTCATTCCCGGCTACGCTTGGGATTTCGGCGCTGCCGTTCGGCACGTCCATCATCGACAAGGAATGGGCGATCGCGCAGGGCGCATGGCCTGGGACGGCGGAGACCTGGATCGACTACCACAAGCCGGAACTGGAAGAGGACCCCCTCTACGAGGTTGAGAATGGCAGCGGTCCGTTCATGATGGAGTCCTGGGACCGCGCGGAGAAGAAGTGGATACTGAAGCGGTTCGACAACTACTTCCGCGGCCCGGCCAAGCTCGAGCGCGTGGTTATCCGCAGTGTGTCCGAGTGGACCACCCGCCGCCTCGAATTCGAGGCCGGAGATGCGGATATAGTGGCTGTGCCGACGGAATTCCTCGATGAGATGGACGCCCTACCCGGAGTGAGTGTCCAGCAGTTCCCGGCTGTCTTCACCCGGAATCTGTACTTCATCTGGCCGATCCGGGAGGGGAGCGCGTTCATCGGCAGTGGACAACTGGACGGAGAGGGAATCCCGAACGATTTCTTTGCCGACCTCGATGTTCGCAAGGGATTCTGCTACGCCTACGACTATGACACGCTGCTGGAACAGGTGCTGCTTGGCAAAACCGTACAGGCTCGCGGTCCGACCGTCCGTGGCATCATGGGATACCGCGCAGATAGTCCGATCTACAGCTACGATCCGGTGAAGGCCGAGGAGCACTTCAAGCTCGCTTTCGACGGAGATCTGTGGGAGAAGGGCTTCAAGATGACGGCCATGTGCACGCCGGGCAGCGTCAATGAGGCGGTTCTCGGCATCCTGCAGCAGTCGTTGGCCCGAATCAACCCGAAGTTCCGGCTGGACGTCCAGACGCTGCTGTGGTCCTCGTACACCGAGCATCTGTGGGGAACTCAGGCGGAGGATGTCGGAATGGTGTATGCCGGTTGGGGTCCGGATTACAGTGATCCCGGCGGCCCGCTCGGAGCAGCGACCTACTACCTCGACAGCACGGGATTGGTGGCCGGCTATTCCGGCGATGGGTATCGCCAACTGATGCGAGACGAATTCGATCCGCTGCTCGATCAGGCATGGGACGAAATCGATCCCGCGATTCGAGAACCCATCTACGCGCGACTGCAGGAGATGAGTCACGAGTACGCCACGTCGATCTTCCTCTACGAGGAGTTCGCGACGGCCGTCTTGCCGGACTACGTCAAGGGCTACACCTACAACTCGATCACCTATGGTGCACTCTACTTCTACCCGATCTACAAGGAGGAGTAGCCTGCGCTGAGATCTGTGAGAGGATCCCCGGGTGCACCGGCACTCGGGGATCTCTGTAAGCATCGGCAATTGATTGGAATGCGCCCTGATCAGGGAGGAGGCAAACCGGAGTGCTGTCGTACATCATTCGGCGATTGATCTTCCTGCCCATCGTCTTGATCTCTCTTTCTCTGATGATCTTCTCGATGATGATGCTGCTGACACCGGTCCAACGGCTGGCCGTCTATGCACCCGATCCGAGCTTCATGAAGGGAGGCGCGGACTTCGTCGCGCAGCAGATCGAGAAGTACGGTCTCGATGACCCCTTCTACCTGCAGTACGGCCGCTGGATCGGCAACATCTTCCGAGGGAATCTCGGCTGGGCGGAGTCTTACTCCATGCCAGTTTCCCAGGCGCTGGTGGAGCTGTTCCCGGCTACGGCGGAGCTCGGGCTACTGGCCATGATTCCGATTGTCCTTGGCGCGATCTGGCTGGGCACGAAGGCGGCTGTCCATCACAACGACGTGTTTGACCATTCCATACGCGTATTCACCATTCTGGGGTGGTCGTTCCCCACGTACGTGTTTGCCCTGATCGTGCTGATGGTCTTCTACGGGTGGCTCAACATCTTCCCGGCGGGACGCCTGAGCCACTGGGCGACGATGGAGGTGGCGTCTGAGTCGTTCCGGGCGTATACGGGGATGAATATCCTCGACGCGATACTGAACGGAAACGGAGCGATCCTGCTGGACGCGATTCGACACCTGGTACTTCCAGTGATCACCCTGGCGTACGTTTGGTGGGCCGGCATGGTCCGAATCATGCGCTCAAGCATGCTGGAAACGCTGCGCCAGGACTACGTGACGACGGCGCGGGCCAAGGGGCTCCGGGAGAAGGTCGTCCAGAATCGGCACGCACGCAGGAACGCCTTGCTTCCGGTGATTACGATCGCTGGCCTCATCGTAGCTCAGCTGATGGGAGGGCTGGTGATCACCGAGACGATCTTCGACTACCACGGGCTCGGTCAGTTCGCATCGCGAGCGGCGCAGAATCTTGATTTTCCGGCCATCCTCGGATTCGCGCTGTATTTTGCGGTCATTCTCGTGGCCGTGAATCTGGTCGTGGACCTGATGTACGCGTTCCTCGACCCTCGCGTGAAGATCGGGTGACTGGAGCCAATGAAGATCCCACGCTACCTACTTAAGAACCCGCTTGCACTGACGGGCGTGGTGCTCCTTTCCGCCTTCGTCCTGATTGCCTTCCTCGCGCCCGTGATCACCACACGCGAGGCCTACCAAATCTCGCCGTATCAGATGCCACGCAGCGGCTTCTGGCAACGGCCTCAACCTCCGTCTCCGGAGCACCCGCTGGGGACAACGCAGAGTCAGTATGACATCTACTACGGGATGGTGTGGGGGACGCGCACCGCGTTCAAGATCGGATTGGGCGTTGTCCTGGCTGGTGCCCTGATCGGAGTATGCATCGGCTCGATCGCGGCCTTCTACGGAGGGATGGTCGACGAGTTGCTGATGCGGGTCGCGGATGTGTTCATGTCGTTCCCGTTTCTGATTGCCGCGATGGTGCTCACGACGATCCTCGGCAAGGGCCTATCGCAGATGATGATTGCGCTGATCACATTTGGCTGGATGGGGTACGCACGGTTGATCCGGAGCGAGATTCTCCATATCAAGGAAATGGACTACATCCAAGCGGCCCGCGCCTGTGGTGCGAGCGACGTCCGGCTCCTTGTGAGGCACATCCTGCCCAACTCGCTGTATCCCGTTCTCGTGCAGGCAAGCATGAACACCGGATCGATGGTGCTGGCTGCTTCCGCCCTGAGCTTCCTCGGGGTCGGAACCGAGCCGGGATACGCCGATTGGGGCCAGTTGATCGCGTTGGCACGCAATTGGATCATGGGGGTCAGCGGCAATCCGTTCGCCTACTGGTACACCTTGATATATCCCGGCGTCGCAATCTTTCTGTTCGTACTGGCCTGGAACTTGGTTGGCGATGCGCTGCGGGACATCCTCGACCCAAGGCTCCGCGGCGCGAAGCGAGTCTAGCCATGGGGGGTGTCGTACGGACCGCGAGTGATCGAGAAGAAGGCGAAGGGGAGGAAGCGCGATGAAGCTTTTCTTGTCCGTGGATATGGAGGGAATCACCGGGATGGCCTCGTGGCAGCAGGTGATGCGCAAGGACCCCGAGTACGCGGAAGCACGCGAGCGAATGATCGCCGACACCAACGCGGTGATCGACGCAGCCTTCGAGGTCGGCGCCGGCGATGTTGTGGTCAACGATGCGCACGATCGCATGGAGAATCTCGTTCTCTCCAAGCTGAACCCGAAGGCTCGTCTGATCAGCGGGCAGACGAAGCCGCTCGGGATGATGCAGGGGGTGGAAGGAAGCGACGCGGCGCTGTTCGTCGGGTACCACGCGCGAATGGGTACGACGCCCGCGGTCATGGACCATACGCTTCACGGCGGCTCGATCAGTCGGATTCGGGTGAACGAGCAGGAGGTGGGCGAAGGCGAGCTAAACGCACTCCTGGCGGGTTCGTACGACGTGCCAGTAGTGTTCGTGAGTGGTGATGATGCCGTCTGCGGCATGATGCGGGAGTTCGTCGGGCCGTGGCTGCAAACGGCCGTGGTCAAGCGCGCGATTGGCAGAGGCGCTGCCGAAGTCCTACACCCAGATCTGACGGCGGAACTGCTTCGAACAGCAGCCCGACAGGCGCTGCAGGGATTGGAGAGTGCGCAACCGACCCGCGCAGAGATGCCGTGCAGCGTGGAGATGGAATTCCTCGGCGCCGAGATGGCCGACTCTGCGGCGACGTCGCCATGGGCCGAGAGAGTCGACGGTCGCACAGTGAGATTCCGGAGCGCCACGATGAACGAAGCGTACCGGACCGTCGAGGCGCTGGCTATGTTGGCCTCATTTCCGGTGTTGCTGCGGCGCATCTAGCCGCCGAACGAGAGTCGAGAGGAGAGATTCTCTATGAAGTCGGACATTCGCGAGATCGAACAACCGTGGGCAGACGCGATTGCCCACGAAGTACAGGACAAGAGCATTCCATCGATCTCCTACGCGCTGTTGGATCGGGAGGGCATCCTAATCTCCGGTCACGCAACCCGGGAGGACCTGAACCACCCCGTGGTCGATGAGAGCGTCTTCCGCGTCGGATCTTGCTCCAAGATGTTCACCGGCATCGCCCTGATGCAGTTCGTCGAACAGGGCAGGGTCGACCTCGACGAAGAGGTCTCTGAGTACATTCCCGGCTTTGCGCCGCACAACCCGTTCACAGGTGCCGATTCCTCCCCGTCGGCTGGCAAGGTGACGCTGAGGAAGCTCATGAGCCACACGTCGGGGCTGGTTCGAGAGCCGTCGATCGGGCATTACCTGGATGACTCCGCCGTATCGATGCAGGCGCTGGTGGAGGAGCTGAAGACGTCGACGTTGAAGGAGGACCCCGACGGCGGAGTGTTCCAGTACTCGAATGCCGGGATCAGCGTCGTTGGCTACTTGGTGGAGCAGCTTGCCGGGACGGATTTCGTGCGGCACATCGAACGGGCAGTGCTGGGCCCCCTCGGGATGCACGACAGCAGCTTCGTTCTCGCGGAGCCTATGAGAGATCGGCTCTGTCCCGCGTTCATGTGGACGTTCGACGAGGACATACCGGCGCCCCTGTTCGACATGGGCGGCGGCGGCGCGGCCGGGAACCTCTTCTCGACGATCCCGGACATGGCGAGATTCGTCCGTGCCATGCTTCGTGGGGGGGTGGCGGAGTCGGAGGAATCCATCCTTTCCACCGGAGCACTGCACTCGATGTGGGAGCCCATCGGCCGAAGGGGCAAGGCAGCGTACGGCCTCACCTTCGCTGTCGGAGAGCTCGACGGTTGGCGCAGCGTCGGCCATGGCGGCGCGGTGTACGGCTACGCCACGCAGCTCGCCTTCCTTCCCGAAGCGGATCTTGGGGTCGTGCTTTGTTCGACGCTGGACGTAACGAACGGGATCATCGGCTGGCTTGGGCAGTATGGCCTGCGGCTCGCACTGGCGGCGCGAGGCAAGGGACGGAAGCCGGACACGCCACCCGCGTACCTGCCCCTCTCGGAAGCTCGGCAGAACGCCCTGGCGGGCCACTTCGTCGACGAATCGAGCGGAGAATGGGTGCGGGTGGTATCGAAGAGCGGGAGGCTCTTCCTGCTCGTCGACGATCTGCCGTTGCGTCTGCAAGCGAGATCTGAGACAGAGTTTGCCGTCGACGGACGCGCCTTCGGTCCGGGAGGGGAGTACCCGCACCTGCATGTCGAATTCGTCTCCAGCGAAGAAGGTACGCCGCCAGGGACCCTGAGATGGCGCGACACCGTCTGGAAGCGGGTGACGGATGTCGAGCCCGAGGTCGTGCCCGACGAGTATGCCTCTTTCCTTGGCGAGTACGGGCCCGACTTCAGCATCACCCACATCTTCTACTCAGGGGGAAAGCTCAAGTGCACGATCGAGTACTTCTACACACACACGCTTGAAAGGATCTCCGAGCGAAGCTTCAAGATGCACGGGCTCCTCTACGATGACGAAACCCTGGAATTCGACGCGCACGACGAAAAGGGGAGGACCGGCATCCGCGTCGGGCCGATGTTCCTCGTCCGGCGAAGCGGCTCGTGACCCGACGGGCAAACAGAAAGGCGATACCATGATCATTGACAGAGTCGAGGTTTTCGCAGCCGACCTCCCATTGAAGCGTCCGTTTCGTATTGCAATCGGTCAGACGACGGTGGCGGAGACGATCTTCGTTCGGATCTGGGCCGACGACGGACAGTACGGTATGGGGGAGGCAAACCTGTTCACCCCGATCGTCGGCGAAACCCAAGCGACCGCGCTGGCCGCGGCGAGGGACCTCGCACGACTCGTGCTCGGCAGAGATCCTCTGGATCTCGAGAACCGGATTGCGGAGATGCGCCGGTTCATGCCGTTCAATCCGACGACGCGATCCGGGTTCGATATGGCACTCTACGATCTGGCGGGGAAGGCGGCCGGCCTCCCCCTGTACTCCCTTCTTGGGGGAGCGCGTCGGACTCTCGAGACCGATAACACGGTCGGGATCGACACGACCGAGGCGATGGTGGACCACGCGATCGAGATCGTCGGACGTGGGTTTCCGGCGGTGAAGGTCAAGGTGGGGAGCACGGTGGAGGACGATGTGGAGCGCGTAACCCGGATCCGGGAGGCCATCGGTCCTGCGATTCCGATTCGTATCGACGCGAACCAGGGATGGGATCGCCCGAGTGCGATCCAAGCGCTTCGTGCGATGGAGCCGCTTGGCGTGCAGTACTGCGAGCAACCGGTCGCGTACTGGGATGTCGACTCGATGCGGGATATCTGCGAGAAGACGTCGATCCCGATCATGGCGGACGAGTCCCTGTTCGACGAGCACGATGCGCTGAAGCTGGTGACGATGAGGGCGTGCGACTTCCTGAATATCAAGCTGGCGAAGTCCGGAGGCCTCCATGTCGCCCTGCGGATCAATGCGATTGCCGAAGCCGGTGGATTCCGTTGCATGGTGGGCTGTATGACGGAATCCAGGCTCGGATTGACGGCCGGGGCTCACTTGGTTTCCGCTCGCCCGAACATCACGTTCGCCGACCTCGACGGCGCGGACATGCTGCGCGAGGATCCGGTGATCGGCGGCATGGTGTACGAGTCCGGTGGGCGGATCTCTCTGCCGGAGGAGCCCGGCTTGGGAGCGGACATCGATCCGGCGTACCTGGGCTCGCTCGAGTCGTACGAGGTTGCGTAGATGGCGCGCGAAGCGGCCACGGCGACAGCCAAGCTGATGGGGTCTCCCGTCGGAGCGCGGATGGTCATCAACGACCGCGAGGTCGACTACTTCTGCGGAACCAGTTACTACGCGCTGCATGGGCACCCCCGCGTGATGCGGGCGGCGTGTGAAGCGATTGCCGCATACGGGCTCGGCCCCGCGACCAATGCGGCGGTGCCTCCGGTCGAGAGGGTCAAGGAAGTGGCAAGGCGGTTCTTCGGCACGTCATCGGCAACCTATGTCATCTCGGGCTATCTCGGGGCGATGATCCTCGCACAGGCCTTGGCCCCCGACTACGATCTCGTGTTCGTCGATGAGAAGTCTCACTTCAGCGTTTTCGACGGGGTGGCCAGCTCGGGAAAACGCGTCATCCGTTTCGGGCATCTCGACGCGAACGACCTGGAGTCGAAACTTCGAGAGCACGTGCAGCCGGGGCAGGTGCCGCTGGTGATGACCGACGGGGTGTTCCCTGTAACCGGAGCGATTGCGCCTCTTCCGGAGTATATCGAAGCCCTGAGCAAGTATCCGGATGCGCTGATGTGCACGGATGATTCACACGCAGTCGGCGTGATCGGTGAACTCGGCCGAGGGACGTATGAGCACTTCGGCTTGTCCGGGGATCGGCTGTACATGGCGGGGACCTTGAGCAAGGCGTGCGGAGGGATCGGGGGGATCATCCCGGGGGATCAGGCGCTGGAGGAGCGGATCGCAACGACGGTTCGGGTTCCGGTTGGGGCGTCTCCCCCACCGGTCCCCGCCGCGGCGGCTGCGGCGGAAGGTCTCCAGATGTTGATGGATTACCCTGAGATGCGAAGGACGCTGTGGGAGAACGTCGCCTCCGTCCGAGAAGGCTTCCGAGAGATGGGATTCGAGATGGAGAAGTCGCCGATTCCGATTGTGAACGTCACCGGGCGGTCCGGGACGGACCTCAAGCGTGTCGAAAAACAGCTGCTTCGCAGCGACATCGCCGTACTCTACGTCCCGCCGCGGAGCTACTCCGATGCCCCCGATGTGGAATCGCTGAGAATCGCGGTATTCTCGACGCACACGGCCGAGCAGATCGACAGGCTTCTGAACGCCTGTCGGAGGGCTCTGTAGGCGGGTTCCTAAGACGGAGGAATGAGGGATGGAGCGATCGTGATGGACTATGGACGGGTTGCCGTGCTCTGCGGCGGGTGCTCGACGGAGCGTGAGGTGTCGCTGATCTCGGGCCGCGATGTTTGCGAAGGACTACGCCAAGCGGGCGTCGATGCGACGTATCTCGACGTCGAGCGCACCGAAGACATTGCAGGAAACGTCTCCGGTTTCGATGCCGTCTTTATCATGTTGCACGGAGGAGACGGAGAAGGAGGGGTCGTCCAGGCGCTGTTGGAGCGGCTGGGGGTTCCCTACACCGGCTCGGGTCCCACGGCGAGCGCGCTGGGGATGGACAAGCTGGCGACGAAGCGGGCGCTCGAACCGCACGGGATTCGTGTCCCGAGATTCGTCCGTGCGCCGGCAGCGGATCCTCAGGGCCTTCTCGATCAAGTGCTCGGTTCCTTCGGCCTCCCGGTCGTGGTGAAGGCGGTCGGCCACGGTGCGAGTCTCGGCGTCCGACCGGCGAGATCGCAGGACGAACTCGCGGAGGCCGTACGAGATCTCCGGGACGAATTCGGCGAGTTGTTCGTCGAGGAGTATGTGCACGGGCGAGAGTTCTCCGTGCCTGTCCTTCGGATCGACCGTGAGGACGTGGCGTTGCCCATCACCGAGATCGCCATTCGGACGGATTTCTTCGACTTCGAGACGAAGTACACGGGCGAACTGCACGAGATGACCGTGCCGGCGACGCTCGATGCGGCGGTCGCCGAGGCGATGCAGCAGACCGCTGTGAAGACGCATCAGGCCCTCGGATGCTGGGGCTTCTCTCGAGTCGACATCATGCTGGGAAGCGACGATGCCCCCGTCGTGCTCGAGACGAACACCATTCCGGGGATGACCCCGCATAGCATCATGCCTCTGTCCGCGGCGGCGATGGGACTGGACTACCCGAGCCTGGTCGAGCGGATGCTCCGATCGGCCTTCGATCGCCACGCCGCGTGAAGCGGATCGAGCGCCGCGGCGTATCGCAAGGCGAGGACGGCCGGATCGGTCGACTCGGGTTCGTTCTCCATCGTCGCGTAGGGGATCGCTTGGCCGGCGACGTCGATCGTCCCGTGAGGGGCACCGGCGATCGCGTGCCAATCGTCCGTCCCGTAGGTCCGTTCCATCTCCTCGCGGGGAACGGAGTGAGTTAGGATGCCGTCCCGTTTCTTCGCGTCGTACCGCGCGACGTTTCGTCGCCACGACTCCTCGAACGAGACCGAGACGTACAGGATGGCCGCACGGTCGAGGATCGCCGGCGACATCCGGGCGAGGGCGTCGGCGTAGCCGTTCGGGCCGCCGCGCGAGAACTCGACGAGGAGCGTCCGGCGATCGAGCGTCGAAAGGTGGGGCTCCGCAGCTCGGTTGATCTTCTCGATCAGGAACGGCCAGAGACCGTCGTCGTCGACGGCGTAGTTGCCGTCGCAACGAACGGAGTGGAGACGCGATCGGCCGAGATCCTCCCAGATGTCGTCGTCTACGAACCGCTCCCATAGGATCGGGAAGTCGTCGACGACCTCGAACGGCGCGATGTGGAACCGCTCGTTCCGTTCTTCGGGCCGCAGGCCGCGCATGAAGTCGATGAACTCGCTCTTCCCGCTCGCCGGACGGCCGAGAAGGAGGAGAACGTCGAAGCTGTTCCGAAGCGTGCCTTGCCGTGCCCCATACGTCAGATCGAGCGTCGCGACGACGTCGCGGACCACCGCGTCGGCTGGCCGATCGGCGTCGAGGCGGACGAGGGGCGTCGAGCGCTTCGCATGCCATCGGTCGAGTTCGTCGAGCATCGCGTGAAGCGCGTCGTCGTCGATGTCGTATTCGGGCGTGCCACGGGCCGCCTGACGCCGGACCGACCCGGACACCGGCAGTTCGAGGCGGAGGTACAGGTCGGGCGTTGGGAGAACGTCTCGGAGGCGATCGTAGGCGGCGGCGAATCCAGTATCGCCGAGGATCTTGGAGTAGGCGAGATGGACACCGAGGTGGGACTCCTCCAGACAGAGGAATCCTTGCTCGACGATCTCGAGGATCCGCCGACGTCGCTCGGGCAGCGCCGCTTCGATCGCGGCGGATAGGCGCTCGCGATCGGCGAACAGGTCGAGCGCCTCACGTTCGACGATCTCCTTGACGAGCTCGGGCAACACGCGGACGCTCTCCGGATGAAAGCGCTCCAACAGCGCCAGCAGCTCGCTCTTGCCGACCGCGGGTAGACCTTCGACCGTCACGTAGTTCATGCGTCACCTCGCCAGAGGAATTGTACGTCCCGCGAGCGGATCGCGCTTGCCGGAACGCGTCGTCGATGGCGGCTCGACTCTGCGGAGCGCTTCAGTATAATGGTCCACTTCGAAAGGAGCCTGTAGGATTGAAGAAACTGATTATCGTCGAATCTCCGACGAAGGCCCGCACGATTGGGGAGTACCTCGGCAAGGAATTCCAAGTCCTCTCGTCGCAGGGACACGTCAGGGATCTTCCGAAGAACGATCTCGGGGTCAATATCGAGAAGGGGTTCGCCCCGAAGTTCGAGACGAAACGGAGCAAGATCGTCTCGCAACTCCGCGACGCGGCGAAGGGGGCGGAGCGTGTCTATCTCGCGACCGACCATGACCGGGAGGGCGAAGCGATCGCCTATGACCTGTTCACGATTCTGAATCGGGTCGTGAAGGATGAGACGGCGTTCTCGCGCCCGGTGTTCAACGAGATCACGAAGTCGGTGATCCTCGAAGCGCTGGAGGATCCGGGCGACATCGACGACCACAAGGTCGAGGCGCAACGCACCCGCAGGATCCTCGATCGTCTGATGGGATACCTCGTCAGTCCGCTGTTGTCGCGCACGATTGCCGGGAATCGATTCGCCGGGCTGTCGGCCGGCCGAGTGCAGTCGGTCGCGCTGCGGCTTCTCTGCGATCGGGAAGCGGAGATCACCGCGTTCGTCCCCGAGGAGTATTGGGAGATCGACGCGCACTTGACCCACGGCGAGCCGTTTGTCGCCGCGGTGACGAAGCGCGACGGGGAGAAGCTGTCGATCCCGGACGGCGAGGCCGCGGAAGCGATTGCGGCCGAGATCCGAGCCGCCGAGGCGATTCGCGTGGCCCAGGTCGAGGAGAAGGAGCGGCGGCGGAACCCGTCGGCACCGTTCATCACGAGCACGTTGCAGCAGGCGGCGTCATCGCAGCTCGGGTTCGCGCCGAAGCGAACGATGCGGATCGCGCAGGAGCTGTACGAAGGGATCGAGCTGGGCGAGGGGACCGAGGGTCTGATCACGTACATGAGGACCGACTCGGTTCGCGTATCCGACGTGGCGGTCGAGCAGGCGCGCGAGGTGATCGTGTCGGCGTACGGGGAGGAGTACCTCGCGCCGAAGGTCCGCACGTTCAAGAACAAGCGCCGTTCCCAGGACGCCCACGAGGCGATCCGGCCGACCGACGAAACACGAACGCCGGAGGCCATCGCGAAGTACCTGTCGCCGGACCAGCTGAAGCTGTACGCGCTGATCTACGGGCGGTTCCTTGCGACGCAGATGAAGCCGGCCGTGTACCGGCACCGCAAGATCGTGTTCGAGGCCGGCCCGTACACGCTCGAAGCGTCGGGCAGCGCGCTGAAGTTCGACGGATTCCTTCGCGCCCTGCCGGAGCAACGGACGAAGGAGAAAGCGATCCCGGCCGATGTCGCCGAAGGCGACGTGGTCACGCTCGACGAGCTGGAGACACGGCAGAAGTTCACCGAGCCGCCGCGCCGCTACAGCGAGGCCGGCTTGGTCAACCTCCTCGAGAAGGAGGGGATCGGTCGACCGAGCACGTACGCGGCGATCATCTCGGTCATCCAGGAGCGGGGGTACGCGTTCCGCGACGGGGGAAGTCTCCGTCCGACGCTGCTCGGGCAGATGGTCGTCGACTTCCTCGGGCGCCACTTCGCCGAGATCGTGAATCCACAGTTCACCGCGCATCTCGAGGAGGATCTCGACGAGATCGAAGAGGGCGACATGTCGCGGCTCGACGCGCTGAACGAGTTCTACGGCCCGTTCTCCGAGCGGCTGACCGCGCTCGAGGACGCGATCGACGGCGGCGAGGGGCGCGTCTTCCAGGTCCCATCCGACGTGACGTGCGAGGCCTGCGGAGCGCCGATGGAGCTGCGGTACTGGAAGGGATCGTTCTTCCTCGGATGCACTGCGTACCCGACCTGCCGACACACGGTCAACCTGCCGCACGACCTCTCGGTGCGCTACCGCGACGGCCGGATCGAGGTCAAGGAGGCGCTCGAGGCGGCGGCCGAGGAGCACGCGGAGACGATCCCGTGTGCGACGTGCGGCGGCGAGATGGAACTGCGGACCGGGCGATACGGTCGGTACTACAAGTGCACGAATCCCGAGTGCGGCGTCACGGCGTCGGTATCGACCGGCGTGACCTGTCCGAGCTGCGGACAGGGTGAACTGGTCGAGAAGTACTCGTCGAAGCGCCGCAGGACGTTCTACAGCTGCAATCGGTACCCCGACTGCCGGTACGCGGTCAGCGACAAGCCGGTCAAGGCATGCCCGGTGTGCGGCGAAGGGGTGCTCGTCGAGAAGAAGGGCGAGGAACTACGCTGCACGAGCAAGGAGTGCGGTCACACGGAGCCGCTGCCCGACGCTACGCCGCCTCGGACAGAAGCTTGAACCATTCGAGCCGCCGCTTCAGCGAGGAGTCCTGGAGCTTGGCCAGCGCTTCCTTCTGGATCTGACGAACCCGCTCCCGGCTGATGCCGAACTCGACGCCGACTTCGTCGAGCGTCTTCGGCTGGTAGTCGTTCAGCCCGTATCGGAGCTCGAGGATCCGGCGTTCGCGATCGGTCAGCCGTTCGTCGAGGGCGCGTTCCAGCTCCTGAACCAGGAGATGCTCGAACGTCTCCCGCTCGGGCGACTCGACCGACGCGTCCTCGATGAAGTCGCCGAGGACCGAGCCATCGTC
>Ga0272443_10000813_pt1 | contig 51919 bp, 40 predicted proteins | sample SSMAcet12_FD_193581 | JGI IMG/M metagenome (GOLD analysis project Ga0272443, IMG submission 193581) | Marine sediment archaeal communities from Little Sippewissett salt marsh, Falmouth, MA, United States - SSM-Acet-12 | ecosystem: Environmental > Aquatic > Marine > Wetlands > Sediment ...
TGTCTGTTTTTTATCATTTTGTCCCTCCCAAAAAAAAACCACCATCACTAAAAACAGTAATGGTGGTTTTTAAATTTAAAAAAGCATATGGCAATTTTCTATACCGTAAATCTATTCGTTTATGCATCTTTTCAACTCCGTTTTTTTCTCCGAGAGATTTTATCATAGAGAATTGACAATATATTTAAAACGACATGACTTTAATATATCAAGATCTCTGTGCTTTACAAAAAATAGAAGAATAATTTAAATTTCGGTATTTTAACCATTCTTCCATTTTTTTAATAATCCGCATGGGAATCAACGGGTCTATCATCACACCAAATCCTATTCCAACAAGATTTGCTCCCGCCATCAAATATTCCAAAGCATCTTCATGATTAATAACCCCACCGGTTCCAATAATTAGGATATCCTTAAATTCTTTTCTTACCTGATAGACTTGGTTCAAAGTAATAGGTTTTATTGCCGGTCCTGCAAATCCGCCAAATTCTCTTTTTAAAATAGGCTTCATGGTATTGATATCAATTTTCATACCTTTAGGGCAATTAGACAGTACAACACCTGTGGCACCGGCTGAAACGGAAGCCTGAACGAGTTCCATAATAGTATCTGTAGGAGCGAATTTTATCAATAAAGTTTTTTTTGTTAGTTTTCTCAGTGTTTTAACCGTTTCATAAATCTTATTGGGATTTGTACCGATTGCCTCTTTACCTTTATCAATGTTAGGGCAAGAAAAATTGATTTCCAGAAAATCAATTTTTTTGTTATCCAATTCTTTTATCATTATTTCCATTTCTTCCGCATAATTTGAAGCAATACTCACGATAACAGGAACCTGTAATTGTTCCAAAAAAGGGATGGTTTCTTTTAGAAAAGCTTTAAAACCAGCGTTTTGTAACCCAATTGAATTAATAATTCCACCATATACATCAACGATTCTTGGGGGAGGATTTCCATCTGTTCTTCTAAATGTCACTGTTTTTGAAGTAAACATACCGATTTTAGACAGATCAATTACTTGTGATAAATCTTCTCCATTTCCTGCGGGACCTGATGCGATGACAATTGGATTTTTGATAGTCAATCCATCCCACTTTAAAGAGAGTAAATTCTTTTTCAAGTTCATCACCATTCCCATATGATGTCATCAGATTTAAAAATCGGTCCATCTTTACATACCATTTTAATTCCGGATTTTGTTTTTATCGGGCATCCTTTACACATCCCCATTCCACAGCCCATTCTCTCATCCAATGATACAAACAATTGGTATTTTCTTTCTGTTGAATGTTTGTGTAATGCTTGGCACATACCAAAGCTTCCACAAGCAAGGACATTCGGGTATTCAGAGTTATTGCGTTCACTTAGGTATTTATCCAATTCATCAATAACAGTCATTCCGGATTCGGATTCATATACAGCTTCATTAATTTCAATTAATCCCTTTATTTGTTCATTTTTAAAGCCTATGATGGATTTTTCGATCAAATCAGGATATTGGTTGTTAAAAAAAAGAATCGGAGCTGCACCACAGCCACCGCCTACAGTAATCATTGTTTTCGACATGTCAAGTTTTTTTTCAAAAGCGGTTCCATATGGACCTCTAAAAAAAAATGGTTCACCTGGTATTGAATGACTTAAATAGTTTGTAAATCGTCCAATTATTTTAATTAACATTGTAAATCCTTTTCTGTTTATATTTAATATTGAAAAAGGTTTTGCCAAAACAGGTTCGGTTCTGTTTTTTATCATTAGAAATTCACCTGGTTTGATAAAATCATTTTTTTCAGACAAAGGATACTCAAAAAGAAAAGAAGCAATCATAAAGTCGCCTGAAACTTTTCGCTCTTTTAGAAATATTTTTGTCAAAAGTATTCACCTCATTATGATTAGAAACTGCCTTTGTTTTTTTCTTTGTATAGTATAACAGGAAACCATTATTTTTTCTTGAAGTGATGTAGAATGGAAAGGAAAAGAATGATATAATACACCGTAAATTAAGGTGGAAAAAGATGTTCCTGTAAAAAAATCATATGTTTTGAAAGGTAGCTTTATGAAAAAAAGAATTCTGCAGTTTATTTTTTTTCTGTTTATTTTCTCAAACTGTATTGCTTATCATTATATTTTTCCCAATGAAATATTGTATCAGAACCGTTCAACAACAGGTTTCGCATATTCGAGCCAAGCTATTGATTTTTTTATCAACTCAAGATTTTCGATAGATACCTTATTCAATTATAAAGTTCATGATCCTCTTCTCGCTGGTCTGATTCAAACGGAATCTTCTTTTTACTTGCATGCTGTTTCAGATTCAAATGCTCTGGGTCTCTTTCAAATGAAACCGTTTATTGCTTCTGAAATAGGTGCTTTAAATCCTTTTAATCCGAGTAATGATAAAAAAATTTCATCTCTACTGGATAACTATACATCTACTTTTGGAAATGTAAATTATGCTTTAGGGGCTTATCATATTGGTTATTACGGTATCCAAAAAATCTTAGATTCCGGAAATAATCCTATGAATGATAACAGGATTAACGATTATGTGCAAAAAATCCATTCTTTTCAACGTCTCTATAAAAAAGGAGACAAAATCCCTTTAAAGGATTATGTTTGGTTTGACTTTTCAATGAGTCTCACAAATCCCAATAAATTTTCAAGTTATATTGTAATACCGGAGTATTCTTTAGGAAGTTTAGCTTTAGGTATTAAAAAAGAAAATGAATACAAATTTTCATTCTATCAAGATTTTTCTTTATTTTGGTTTATGAGTGCATATTTAGGTTATGAGGATGGTTTTATTTTTGGTTTCGTTTTGAAGTCCAATGACTGGTATGATAAAGTATTCATAAAATATAATTTTCACAAAGAAGATTTGATTTGGAGTGCTGGTTTTGATTTTGATTTTTTATCTGTTGAAGTAGGCTTTTCAAAGACGAGTATTTTTTTTAAGCCCTCATTTGTTTTAAAGGATCGGTATTTTTTTGAAATACCGCTTATATATTCAGATTATACTTTCACACCAGGTATTTCAATAAAGGTAAAATTTTGATAGGGGTTTGGAGTTCAAATGATAGAACAAGCTGTTGTTGAAAAAATACTAGAAAAAAGAAAAGAGGGAGATCTGGTATTACTCAAAAAATTAAGACCAGATGCATGCAACCATTGTCAAGGTAAAGTTTTATGTGGTGTAAACAGTAATTTTACATTTAAAGCAGTTAATCGTTCATCATCAGCCCTTCAGAAAGGAGATTTTGTAGAATATTTACTTCCGGAGGTATCCGTTATTAAACTATCTTTCTTAGTGTATTCAGTACCGCTAATATCATTTTTAACGGCTGTTCTTCTTTTTCAATGGTTTATTAAGGGTGAAGAAATTCTTTCGGTGTTATTTGGTCTGGTTGTGATGGTTATTACTTTCCTAATAATTGGAAGAATTGATAAAATAAAAACAAAGTATAAAGATCGAAGACTACCAAAAATTCAACAAAAAATATAAAGATAGATACTTTTTTAGTGAACACAAAACAGGAGGGGAATTTTTTGAAATCGAAGAGGATTATACTGCTCACACTAACATTTGTTTTTTTAGCCTGCCTTTCTTTTGGAATCAACATTGGCTTGCTGGAGATTACGGGGAATGTTACGATTTCTACAGAAGAAATCTTATCAGTTGTTACAAAATGTCATCAAGGTAATGATGTTACATATGCCGATATCGAAAGAGATATCTTTAACATAAAAGATATGGGATTCTTTCAAGATGTCAAATACACATTGAGTAAATATAATGAATATTCTCAGATATTGAATATCAATGTGATTGAGTATCCGATTGTTAGTGAAGTGAAGCTAAATATTAGCGGACCTGGATTGGTTTCAAAAAAAACGTTGGAAGAGTATATCACCGTTGAAACAGGAAAAGCCCTTAATTATAAAAAACTAATCAGGACGCAGAATTCATTAAGGAATCAATATATCATGGCGGGTTATCAATTATTGGAAATAAAAAATAATGTTCAGGATTATGAATCAGAAATCTTTCTTCCCAACGGAATTTTGGAAATAGAGATTTGGGAGTATGCTTTATACGATTTTGTACTGAAGGGAGATTTTGGGGACATCCAATATGATGAGTTAAAAGAACTTCTTGACTTGAGATTGTTAAAAGATTACTATAATGATTTCTTCAAACTTTTCTTGATTAAAAAGAATTATTATCCATCTAATAGTGAACTACAAATGGCATTTTCAAGATTATATAACACGGGTTTAATTGGACCTGAAACGAGCGTGGATTTTGAGAATCATCCCGAACCACTGGAAACAGGAGAACATGTAACCAATCTGGTTGTAACCATTCAGTTGAATCCTGTGGTTCCAGACAAACAACCTTTGAGTTCATTAACCATTGAAGGTAATACATTAGTTCCATCATTTGAGTTGACCGACAATCTAAGATCAGTTAATGATAATTCAATTGATTTAATGCATGTCTTAAGAGATGTTCAAAAAATTAAGGCAGTGTATGAAAAAAACGGTTATCCTTTAGTTGTCATTACACCAAGGTATTATAAAGCTGAAGAAAGACTGACTTTTAAGGTTACTGAAGGGATATTAAAGGATTACCGTATTGAAGGATTAACCAAAACAAGAGAAGATCTTGTGGTTAGGGAGATTTCATTTAAAAAGAATAAACCCGTCTCTATGCGTGAATTAAGGCAGACCTATATCAATCTTAACAAAACCGGCTATTTTTCAACTATTAATCTTGAACCCTTAGGACTTTCTCCTAATTCAACAGCTGTTACGATTATTGTTAAATTAGAAGAAATGGAAAACAATGTTGAATTTAAAACAAATGTGACCTTTGACCCGAAATATGGTGGTGAAACTGTCATTCAAAATATCTACGGGAAAATTGGATTGTCTTTGAAAAATCCTATGGGTCAAGGCCAAACAATTGATGTTTCCACTACACTTGGAAAATACCCTAACATTAGTTTGGGGTATAATGTGAGCAGTGTTTTCCGCTCCCCCATCGATGCAGGTATCAGTGTTTCATACGGTAAAAATTTCAATCAAAGAACATTGGAAATTGATGATCCGTCGACTGAAACAAATATCGCCACAGAAGTTACATTTGAATCCGAAGATTTTACTATCAGTCCTAATATCAGTTATCGAATAGATGACTTCCAAAAGGTGGGGATGGATATCACTTGGGGAAGATTTAAAAATTTTGCATTCAGTACAGATGATGCAAGTTTTACAAATCAAATTGCAAAAGAGGGAATCAAATTAATCCTTGGGGCTGATTATCGATATGACCGCCGTGACGACTTATTTAGTCCCAATGAAGGTTTTGTTTTTAATACTAGAGCGGAGTGGTCCTTACCATTTCAATTTGTCACTGATCATTGGATTCGTTTGAACGAGTCAATTAGTGGTTTTTATTCCCCTTGGGAAAACCACATTTTTGCAGGACGATTTATTTCTGCTCAAATTCCCTGGGAAGATGAAGATGATCCAATCAATTATTCTATTGGTGGGAGTAATAATATTTTTATTCGTGGTATTAATTATCAGCGTGGAATAAGGGCAAATTATATTAGCGCCATCAATCTTGAATACCGATTCAGATTTGTTGATACCAATAACATTGCTATTGAATTTTCTCTTTTCAACGATAATGCTATGGGTTGGAATACTTTTAGCGAGATTTCAAACTCGAAATTATATTCCAGTTTAGGTTTTGGATTTAGATTCAATATTCCTGGATTTGGTGTACTGAGATTAGATGTCCCTTGGGATTTTTCTCCGTATCTTATTACTTCTGAAGGACCTAAATGGGGTGGAATAACTTTTGGATATGGTCAAATGTTCTAATAATTCTTTTTGTGAATATAGTCAAAGAGCCGGCCTGAGTCGGCTCTTTTTAGTGATGATTTTTACATTTCTTTTTTTATCATCACTCTTTAGCCAGGCAATTCCCTGGTCATTGGAGAATGAATTTATCTGTTATTTTAATGCACCATTGGATTGGAATAAAGGCTTTGCTAATATGAGTGACATACACGAGTATACCATTCGAAACCAATTAAATAAACGAAATCAGGACTTTATCCTTGATCTGTCATCAACATATAATTGTGATTTAGAAATTATCCAAAAGCTTTTTCAATCAAAAATAGTTGTTATAGGAAATGAAAAGGATAAAGATTTGTTTAACAACGCGGAGGTTTATTTATTTGATATTGAAAAAATATATTCCATTATATTTAAAGGTTTAAGAGAAGGTGTTTTAGTCGTTGAGCAATATGATGGATTAGAAGAGTTGTTGGAGATTATTTCGGAATTTGATATTGAGATGATTCAACAAGGAGATTATTTGATATCTTCAAAGATTGAAGACAATTTAGCTGAATATCAAAAAGATCTCACGAACAGAAATGATTTTTCAGAAGATATCTTGATATATGCTGAAACTCAAGAAAAAAATATTACTTTAACGAATGCCTTTTCATTCATAAATATTGAGATCAAGACTTTAAATCCTGTTCAGGAAATACCGCAGTTTCCGATTCAAATAGTTGAAATTCCTTTAGAAAATACAAATCTCGAGAGTCTTTTTGTTTTCTCAAATCAAAAAACAAAAGACTACTTTTATGACTATTTTGAAGTTATTTCTTCTCCGGATGAATGGAAAATCATATATGATCTATTGGATTCAATATCTCTTTATGGGTTTTTTTATCAATTCAACGACCTTTGGCTTTTAGGTTTTAAATCACAAAATCCATTTTATGAGAATAACTCTTTTCGTAATCAAATCAACAAATGGGGTATAACAGAAACGGAAACTGTAAAACCATATGCAAACGAATATTATTTAACAGTTGTTGATGATTACTTTATGATTTCAAATTTCAAACCTGACAGTGTTCGCGAAAGAATTAAAAGGAATGAAATGCAACAAATACTATCGAAATTTCAAGAAAAAATTGGAAAAAGAGTCGTTTATGAGGCCGGTTTTGAATTAAATGAAGAATTTGATGTTACTGTTTATTTCTTTTCTACTTTTGATGATAGAATAAACAGGCAAGTTATTAGAATTTTTTAAAAAGGGGTTGTTTATCAAAATGAATTTCTTTACTAAACTTTTTGATAAAAATGAGAGAATAATCAAAAAATACACACAGATAACCAAATATGTATCAGAATACGAAGAAAGATTTGCAAAGGAAAAAACTCATGTGCTTCAAGATAGGGTTGACGAATTAAAAAACTCATTAAATGATTCACAAATTACTCATGAAGAGACAAGAACAGAAATTTTTGCTATTGTCAGAGAAATAGCTAAGCGTACAATTGGGTTAAGACCATTTGATGTACAAATTATTGGTGCTATCGCTCTTGATAATGGTGAAGTTGCTGAAATGAAAACCGGAGAGGGAAAAACACTTGTTGCGACAATGCCGGTAACTTTAAATGCTTTATACCAAAAAGGTGTTCATATGGTAACGGTTAATGATTATCTGGCTAGAAGGGATGCATCATGGATGGCACCTATATACCTTTCTCTTGGATTAAGTGTTGGAGTAATCAATAATCAAACAATCACTTACCAAGTTGTTTGGGAAAATGAAGAAATGGCTAAAGAAGCTTTAAATAATGATCATACCATATGGCCAAAGGATCTTGATGTAGAAATTCCCAAACAAGATCAATTAAATTCAACCGTAATGGAAGCCTTTAAAACAAAATTAATTGAAATTGAACGTAAAGATGTCTATAAACTTGATATTGTTTATGGAACGAATAATGAGTTTGGCTTTGATTATTTGCGTGATAATCTGGTTTATAATGTGGATGCGAAATCCCAGCCTACTCACTTTTACGCAATTATTGATGAGGTAGACAGCATCTTGATTGATGAAGCAAGAACACCTTTGATCATATCGGGGCCCAGTCAGGGATCTGAAGTGATTTATTCCAAGTTCTCTAAAATGATAAAGAAATTTCAGAAAGATGAAGATTTTGAGTTGGATGAAAAAAGCAGAACGTGTACTTTAACTGATAAAGGTATTTTAAAAGCTGAAAAATTATTAGGAATAGACAATCTTTATGATCCTTCCAATATTGATAATCTTTATCATATTAACAATGCTTTGATTGCACATTATTTGTATAAAAATGAAGTTGATTATATTGTGACAGAAGATTCCGAATTAATAATAGTTGATAGTTTTACCGGGAGATTAATGCCGGGAAGGCGCTTTAGCGGTGGTTTACATCAAGCTCTGGAGGCAAAGGAAAATGTAAAAGTTCGTGAAGAATCAGTCACTTATGCCAGCATAACTTTTCAGAACTTTTTTAGAATGTATGATAAACTTGCAGGTATGACCGGAACAGCAAAAACAGAAGAAGAAGAATTTGAACAAATATATCATATGGATGTATTAGTTATACCTACAAACAAACCAGTTATCAGAAAAGATAACGATGATGAAATTTACAGAACGATTGGGGAAAAATATCAGGCGATTATTAAAGAAATAAAATCGTGTTACGATAACGGACAACCTGTTTTAGTTGGAACAACTTCCATTGAAAAAAGTGAATTAATCAGCCACGCCCTGAATAAATTGGGGTTGCCACATGAGGTTTTGAATGCAAAATATCACGAAAGAGAAGCAGAAATAATCGCTCGCGCCGGGGAGCAGACTGCTATTACAATCGCAACGAATATGGCCGGAAGGGGAACGGATATCAAGTTAGCTTCAGGAGTTACAGAAAAAGGCGGATTATACGTTCTTGGAACAGAAAGACACGAAGCCAGGAGAATTGATAATCAATTGAGAGGTCGAAGTGGCAGACAAGGCGATCCAGGTCAATCCAAATTTTTTCTTTCCGTTGAAGATGATTTGGTGAGGGTATTTGGTGGAGAGAGAATCGGTAAAATAATGGACGCTTTAAAACTCGATGAAGGAGAACCAATTCATCATCCAATGCTTACTAATTTGATAGAAAAGGCACAGAAAAAGGTTGAAGGCATGCATTTTGCAATGCGTAAATACCTACTGGAATTAGATACAATAATGGATTCACAGAGAAAGGCTATTTACGAACATCGTGATTGGATCCTTCAAGAAGAGGATATTTCCGATCATTTAAAAGAAATTTATGAAGATGTTGTTCAAAGAAGAGTAGCCAGCTTTACCGAAGGCAATGATTGGGATATGGATGGGCTTAAGAAGTCTTTCAGAATTTTCTATGTTGATACAGAGTTCTTAAAAATTGATAAGTACAATACGGTTGAGGAGCTTCAAGAGGATTGTTTCAACTTGTTATATCATGCGTATTTAAATAAAAAAGAGGAAATTGGTGAAGATTTTTCCGGTTTACAAAAATTCTTGCTTCTTAGAATTGTTGATGAAAGATGGCGGAAACATCTTGAATCGATAGAAAGAGTAAAAGAAGGTATTAGCTTAAGAGCTTTTGGTCAAAAAGATCCAAAAATGGAGTTTAAAAAAGAAGCACACAGATTATTTGACGAAATGATTGATTCCATATATGATGACATGGCTTCTATGTTACTCAGACTAGCAAAGACAAACACTGAAAAAGCTTCACAGGAAGCTCAAAAAGAAATTGATTCATTACAATATACACATGATGAAATTGATACGTTTAACAGGAAAAAGAGAAGAAAATTATCACAATCCGCGCAAGCGAATACTAAGAAGAAACGATTTAAAGTAAAACGTTGAGGTGAAATAATGCTGGGATATGAAGATAAACAAGTATTTTCTGATTTAAAACAGAAATTTGAAGAAACTTCGAAAGTTTTTGATTTAAAAACTGCACAAGTAAAATTGGAAAAGCTTGAAAATGAAATGGGTGAAGGTGATTTTTGGAATGACCCGGAAAATGCAGCTGAAGTTCTAAAAAATGCTAAAGTTATTAGATCTCTAATTGATGAAGTTAAAAAAATAAACAATACATTTGAAGATGCTGAAGTCGCCCTTGAATTTGCTGAAGAAGATGAAGGTATGGAAGAAAATTTTTTATCCTTGTTATCAAAAATAAAAAAACTTGTTCGTTCATTTGAACTATCCATGTTGTTAAACGGCAAATTCGATATGAACAACGCTTTTATTACCATCCACGCTGGTGCTGGGGGTACTGAGTCACAGGATTGGGCACAGATGTTGATGAGAATGTATTTACGTTGGGCTGAAAGAAGGGAATTCAAATCAGAAATTATTGAAACGCAACCTGGAGATGAAGCCGGTATAAAAGGTGTCACTCTTCTGGTTAAAGGTGAGTACGCATATGGCTATTTAAGCCATGAACAAGGCATTCATCGATTGGTGAGAATTTCTCCATTTGATTCAAATAGCAGAAGACACACATCTTTTGCTTCTGTTAGTATTTTTCCGGAAATAGATGATAATATAACAGTAGAGATAAATCCTGATGATTTACGTATTGATCTCTACAGAGCTTCCGGTGCCGGTGGTCAACATGTAAACCGCACTGAGTCAGCTGTCAGGATTACTCATCTACCAACCAATATTGTAGTTACTTGTCAGTCTCAGAGAAACCAACATCAAAATAAAGATACTGCGATGAAAATGTTGATGTCAAAGTTATATCAAGTTGAATATGAAAAACAAAAGCAGGATGCAGATGACATACAAGGAGAATTAAATGATGTTTCTTGGGGTAATCAAATACGTTCATACGTATTTCATCCTTATCGAATGGTAAAAGATCTGCGTACAAATACAGAAACCGGGAATACCGATGCCGTTATGGATGGAGATATTGATGATTTTATTGAACAAGAACTAGTTTATTTTTCAAAACAAAAAAGGGATTAAATGATGATATTAATGTCGTTCTGGTTAGTCTTAGCTCTTTTTTTAGATCAGTTTACAAAAAAAATTATTGTAGAACTAGTTTCTCCGGGAGAGACAATACAAGTACTTGGCAATTTTTTGATGATAACTAATGTGGGAAATACAGGTATCTCTTTTGGGATGTTTCAAGGGTACACTCATATTCTCATACCACTGGTTTTCATCATAATCATAATGGTTTTTATCGTTTCAGTGAAATTTGTCAAGCAAACACCATGGTTGGCTTTTGCATTCGGTGCTATTATTGGTGGTGCTTTAGGTAATCAAATTGATAGACTTTTTAAAGGTGCTGTTGTTGATTTTATTTATGTTAATGGTTTTGCAGTTTTCAATGTTTCGGATTCTTTTGTGGTTGTTGGTGCATTTATATTAGGCATACACACCATATTTGCAGCTGAAAATAAAGAAAGTAAATCCCCCGGTCAAAGTATTCAAATACCTTACCGACTTGGTAATTTGATTAATTCCGGTAAGTTTGATTATTTTGGTAAAATTGAGAGAGTGAAAGAGGAATTAATAAAATGGTTCTTAAACGATAAAATCGACAGCGTGATTCTAAGAAAAGAAGCAGATAAAGAGTTTTTATCAATACTTTCAAAAAGTGGTTTACAAAAAGACGAAAAACCGATTGTACTGATTCAGGATATCGACCAAAAAGATAAAGAAATTAATTTTGCTACAGAAGAAACTCATCATAAGTTTCTAGATATTTATTATTTATCATCTGTTAAACGGTTCAATAAAACCAAAATTGTTTTTGAAAATGAACGCCAATTTAAAACGAAATCAATTTACAATCCCATATCAAGCGGTAATTCAAAGAAAAAAATAAAAAAACCTATATTAAAATTAATTTTTGCTTATAAAAATACTGAAAATACACACAAAAAAGAGTTGGAAGGGAGACCTGCGATGATGACAAATAACGACTATATTCTTGAAATTGTGACTGAAGAAATTCCCCCTACAGAAATATCAGAATTGCAAGATCAATTCGAGAAAGGGTTTTCTGAGTTCCTTCAAAACTTAAGGATAAAGCATGGTCAAATGAAATTTTTCTATGCTGCGAGACGATTTGGAATCTATATTCAAAATATGGCATTAGAACAAGACGATTTGGAAGAAGTAAAAAGAGGACCTGCAAAAAAAATTGCATTTGATCCGGAAGGCAATCCAACAAAGGCTTTATTAGGTTTTCTAAAAGGTAATAATGCCTCAAAAGATGATGTGATCTTTAAGAAAGAAAACGCCAACGAATATTGCTATATTAAAAGAATTGTTAAGGGTAAAAGCACAAAAGAAGTTCTTCAAAATAACCTTTGTGTATTTTTGGGAGATCTGAAATTTAAAAAAGCCATGAGATGGGCTGATGGGAGCTTAAAATTTGTTAGACCCATCCACAATATATTATCTATCTTAGCAGGACAATTGATTGAATTTACTTGTATGGGAATTCAGTCAAAAAAATCAACCTTAGCTCACAGATTTAAAGAAAATCGTGTTGAGATTGAATCAGCTGATGTTTATTTTGAGAAAATGATTGAAAACAATGTTTTCGCTGATCAAAAGGTAAGAAAAGAAAAGATTAAATCAGAGATACAAGAACTGGAAGCGAAAAATGATATTAAAATTCCAAATGATGAGGAATTACTTGAGGAAATAACGGCCATTACTGAATATCCAAATGCTGTTTTAGGACAATTTGATGATAGATTCCTAAAATTACCAAAAGAAGTTTTAATCACCACTTTGAAACATCATCAAAGAACTTTTCCTGTTATAAAGGATCAGAAGATCATTGCGAAGTTTCTTTCTTTTCAAGATAATGAAGAACGCTCACATGAGAATGTTAAAAAAGGTTATCGAAAAGTAATAGAAGCCAGACTTGAAGACGCACTATTTTATTTTCATGAGGATATGAAAAAACCATTTTCTCAGCGGACTGAAGAACTTAAAGAAATAGGTTTCCAAAATAAACTTGGCTCACTATTTGAAAAAGTTTTCAGGGTTAATAAACTGTCAAATAAACTTGGTTCCATCTTAAATTTTGAAAATGAAATCCTTGAAAACGTTCAGAAAACCACTTTATTAATGAAAAATGATTTAACCACACAAATGGTTTATGAATTCCCTGAACTTCAAGGCATTATAGGTAGAATATATGCAAAAATTTCCGGCGAAACATATGAAGTATACCAGGCTATCGAAGAACAGTATTCCGAAACCGTTCCAGAAACATTGTGTGGTTGTATAACGACCCTATCAGATAATTTAGATACGATTGCCGGAAATCTTTTAATAAATAACGTTCCAAGTGGCTCCAAAGATCCTTTTGGTTTAAGAAGAGCACTGACAAAATGTTTAAATATTATTATTTCAATGGAATGGGATCTAAACCTACTTGAATTATTTAATATTTCACTTGACCTTTATGTTTTTGATATAGAAGATAGCAAGAAGAAGTCTATTTCTGAACTCTTTCTTGATTTGCTAAAAAATCGAATAGAGTATTATTTAAATGAAAAAAAGATACCCTATGATGTAATTAATGCTTCGATACATCTTGGAAAAAATCCAATTCGGTGTGTTTTGGCAGCCAAGAGTTTATCTGAGATGAAAAAAGCAAGCGATTTTATTGATCTAACCAGAATTTTTGAAAGAATTCATAATATCAGCAAAAATCATACATCAAATTATTATGATTCAAGATTATTTGAACACGAAGAAGAAAAAAAATTAGAGGAAAAGTTTAACGATATACGAGATGAAGTATACAAAGCACTGAACCGATTTGATTACAAAACAGCTCTAGATAAGGTTAAAGATTTACGAGCAACGGTGGATGAATATTTTGATAATGTTTTTGTTATGTCTGAAAGAGAGGATCTGAAGCTAACAAGATTGGGGTTTCTTAAGACTTTGGATGATTTCTTGCTAAACATGGGGAATTTTGGTGAAATTGTTCAAAATGGCGAGAATGAAAATGAATAAGGGGAGTTATTTACTGTTTATTGAATTACCTGAAGATATCCTAGTCACGATATCAGGTAAAAAATGTTATATTCAAAATGGTTTATATACTTATGTTGGTTCAGCAATGAAAAATTTAAAGCAAAGAATCAACAGACATCTTTCATTTACTGAAGGGAATTATAAAAAACATTGGCATATCGATCAATTACTGGAAAAAGGAAAGATTATTTCAACGCTGGCATTACCAAGTGAAGACAGAACAGAAGAGGATTTATCTGTTTTTCTTGCTACATTCTATCAAACGATTTCAGGTTTTGGAGCAACAGATTGCAAAAGAGTTGACTCAAATCTCTTTTATTTAAGTAATCATTTAGAAGACTATTTTTCCATTATAAGAAAGGTATTGGAGTATAATTGCAACAGGAAAATGAAGAACTGAAAAGTAATCAATTGCAAAAGGTTAATTATAAAGGCATCATTTATCTTCTGTCACTTATAATGGTTATTGGAATTGTTGTATTATATAGTTCCAGTTATATTATCTATTATAAGTATCCCGAGATGGACTTTGATTACTATCTTATTAAACAATTGATCAATATAATCATTGGATTGGTCTTTATGTTTATCATAGCCGTTATACCATTTCAAAAACATATGAAATTGGCACCTTTGTATATGGTAGGTATCGTATTTTTACTACTTGCAGTATTTATCTTTCCCGAACAAGGCGGAAGCAGTAGATGGATTGATTTTGGTATCATGAATCTACAACCCTCGGAATTTTCAAAGATTTTCATTATTTTATTTATTTCATCCTATTTTTTTAGAGATGAAGAAAACAGGCATAAAGGAATATTGGAACAATTATTGATCCCATTGGGCTGGATAATCATGATAACATTGCTGATAGCTGTTGAACCTGATTTAAGCAGCTCATTAATCATTTTTTTAATTGGTTTAATTGTACTTTATATTAGTGGTTTAAGATTATCCTATTTTGTCTTAATCTTGATCATGTGTATCATTGGTGTCGTTTTATTATTTCAGCTTGATTTACTGAAACCCTATCAATTAGAACGTATACAATCATTCCTAGGATTAAATCAGGAAATTGCATCAGAAGGACAAGTAGATGTGAGTTTAAAAGCAATATCTTCCGGTGGTCTTCTAGGTGAAGGCTTAGGTATGGGAAATTATAAATACATCATTCCCGTTCAGTTTACAGATTTTATCTTTGCCATATTGGGCGAAGAATTAGGATTTGTTGGTATGGCTGTTTTTCTTTTCCTTTATTACTTTATGTGTCGGAACTTAATAAAAGCCGCCATTAATGGCATTAAAAATAATGCAGCAAAAGTATTTATCATAGGTTTTGCTTACTTAATAATGCTACAGGTGGTTATCAACGTGGGGGTTGTTTTTGGATTACTTCCACCTACCGGTGTAACACTCCCATTTGTAAGTTATGGAGGAAGTTCTATGATGGCTTTTTTAGGAGGTTTTGGTTTTTTTCTTAGTGCACTAAACGAAACTAATAAAGAATAATTTATTTTATGAGTTAGAATAATATAAAAAGGAGTTTATATGTCATATAAAACAGCACGAGAGCTTGTTTCAACATTTGAGCAAAAAAGATTAGCGAAATTTTCAGTTCAGTATGAAGAATTATTATCGTCTTTAAGTCCGTCAGTTCGAATACAAGCAATAAATGGTTTAATGAAGTTTGACATCCATTCCAATAAAGTTGAAGACCTTTTAAAAGATCCCCATCCACTGGTTAGAAAAGCGGTTGTAAAGTATTTCCGTGAAAATGGTGTTAGTGAAGATTATAAAAAAATTGTATCTTTACTTGATGATCCTGACGAAAAAGTGGTTGAGGAGGTTATTCCAACTATTTACTGGCTTACTTCCGAATATGACATCAAACCTTATTTGGATAATAATTCACCAAAAATACGATATATTACTTTAAAAACTTTAGAGGAAGAAATTGAAGAAGAACGATTAGAAATACTTATAGAAGATTTAAACCCAAAGGTTCAGAGATTGGCATGGACAATTAAAACAAACAGATCAGATGATCCTGAGTTTTTAAAGAGAGTCATAAACGAATCAGAAGATTTTGTGTTAAGAAAAATGGCATTAAAAAAATTATTACCTTATGATGCTTCTTTTTGTATCAAAGCAATTGAAGCGTTTGTTAACGATAAAAGTCAATTCTCAGTGAAAGAAAGACGGTCTTTACTCAGTTTGATTAAGGAAATTCCTTTGGAAGCTGCTGAAAAGCTTGTTAATCATCAAGTAGAAGAAGTTAAAGATGAAGATTTAATTGATAAATTAATCGTACCCTATGTGGTATTGAATATTGAAGCTCCTGCGAAAGTTATTACTGTTCTTAATTCTTTTGCTCATCATGATTCACCATCAGTTAGAGTTCAAGTGCTAAAGGGTTTTTCGAAGTTAAACGAAACATCGACAGTTGAACAGATAAGATCGATGTACAAAGATCCTGATGAAAAAGTGAGAGCAACAAGTGTTGCAGTGATGACAAAGATGTTGGATTATCATTTAGTAGAATTAATTGATGAATTGATTAAGGATTATAGCAAACATGTAAGAAAGGCTATTATAAAAGCTATCGGCAGATTAAAGATTGAAGATGCTTACGACCATATCCTCACATCAATTGAAAATCATTTAGAAGATGATGCAGTCAGAAAGGAAGCAATGACAATCGCTTCCCGTTTAAAACTGACAGAAGCGGCCCATGTTCTTGAATTAATTATAAACAATGAGTACGAAGAATTTGAGATAACAAATCACGCTGCAAGGGCACTCTTACGGATTTCACCTGAAAGAGTAATCGAGCTTTTAAGTTAGTTGGTTTAAAAAATCGCCAAATCAAATTCCTTTTTTAAAGGCTCAACTCTAACATATTTTTCCGGGAACTGTTTGATGGCAAAACTTGTAGTGAATTTGTCCAAGGTAAGTCTTGGCTCACCACCTTGATCTTTTAGTGCAAATTCAACACTTGTTTCATTTTCCCAACAGTGAAGATCCTTAACAATGGCTATTTTTAATGTTTCGAATTTTTTTTGGTCCATATCATAACGTGTTCCAAAGTTCAATTTCAACTTTTCAAATGTACCTGAAAAATCTAAATCCAGTTTTTTTGACCTTGAATATTTCGTATCAAATCCCAAAGTCGTTTTATCGAATTTGAGATTAAGGGAATTTTTAATGTAATTTATCTTTTGATCATTTTCATCTTCTTTTGGTAATATTTGAATATCAAAATTATTCACAAGGCTGTCAATTGGTCCAATCTTCCCAATTGAAAAAGAGTTTTTATTCGTAAGTTTATCTAAATCCAAACCGTTATTTTCCTTATAATAGTTAAAAACCAACTCGAAATTTGATGAAAATTTCTTTAAATTAATGATCGGACCAAACTCAAAACCAAAGGAATCGGTTAATTTTCTAATATTGATGTCCTGATCGTATAAATAAACGAAATTTAATTGGTTGTTAAAAAAGTCGTTATTGATGGAAAAATTATAATCAGTAGATAAAAACTTCGTATCACTGGCATCGATAATACTTTTTGTATCGAATTGAAAGCGTGTATCAAATAGTCTGAAATCCGTATTAGTTATTAATTGAGGATTGGATAATCTCTGTTCATCTTTTAAAAAATTATAGGAAGTCTTAAAGATAATATTTGAAAAAATGAATGATAGGTCCAAACTGGAAGTAAAATTCACAAGATTTTTCTCTTTATTAAAATTAAACCTTGAAGTGTTTCCATCGGATTTAAGAAAAACATAATCATGTGTGATTGTGTTTTTCCATAAGAAAAGGTTGAAGTTTAAATTAGTGACAACATTTTCTGAATAACGATAAGCTTTTTCGTCTTGATAATCCTGCAATAAACCTGCTCTCATTGTATATTGTGTATTTATTCCAAAAAAATCGTTCCAGTTGAAACCAATTTTTGGTAATGTGAAAGTATTGTCAATCTTGAAATCGTCCTTATACTTCTCTTGACTTTTAAAGGAGTAATTTATATCTGTTGTCAAACCATTGACTAACTTAACATCCCTAATAATGATTTCAGGTAATACTGTTGTAAGTCCGTATTGTCCATTGTAGTTCATATTTGACAACTTTTCCAAAAAAGTAATCGAAGCTTCTGAAGTATTAGCCGCACTGAATTTTAAATCTTTAAAATTTATAGTAATCGGAAAAGCTTCAGGAAAGAATTTAAAACCCATTTTCGATATGGCAAAAGAAGGTAAAGTAATGGCATTAGTATTTTTGTTTTTTGAGCGGATTTCAGTTTTATTCATATTAAATGAAAAAGGCGAATTATTAACCTTTCCTTTTAAACTGATTCCAAAATCTGTATTTCTACTTGTTATTTCATCATTTGTGATACTCATTTTATTGTTAAAATAAAACAGCGATTCAAGTTGATTATCCCATTTTCTGGCCAGTTCAAAGTTTAGCTGATTAGATCGGTTGGAGAAATCCTCTTGTGTCTTTTGAAGACCATAAAAATAGACTCTTGTTTTTCCGTCAGGTAATGTGAATTTGTTTTCAGCACCAATTGTATTACCTTTTTTATCTCCATCGCCAACAGTATCAAAAAAAACCGCTCCGATTTCGTCATTTTTAGAATAGTAGTTGAAACGTAAATGAGTCTGAATACCAGAAGAACCTGTAAAGGTAAATGAAGATTCAACTGGTTGTGCCTTTCTTTCTAATGATGAAAAATACACAGGATAAGGTAGAACAGGAATATCGTAAATATACATCAAGAGATCATATGCAATTATCTCGTTGCTTTCTTTAACGACGATATAATTTGCTTGAAATCTGTAATGAGGTTTAGTTTCTTCACAAGTAGTTAAATAACCTTTTTGGGCTTCTGTTACGTTTTTATTATCAAAAGGCTTGCTCCTGCTTTTTTCTGCTGCTAGAATAATTTCTTTATTTTTCCCCTTAGCATCTTTTGCTTTATAAGTTCCTCGTAGTTCATATAAAAAATAGGCTTTCTTTTGTACATAAGCTTTTAGGCTTTTTGAAGTAAAAGTTTCTTTGTCCTTAAAAAGGTAAACTGGAGTGCTATCAGATGATTCTGCCAAAAAATAATCTACAGTATCTTCATCTGCGAAAAATGCTGTTACAGTTGGCGCATTAATCCTTATGTCTTCATATTTTATCTCAACGCCTTCTGAAAAGACAACTTTTTTATTATCACCAGAGAAATTAAACGAACCTGCTGAAATTTCTACTTTGATTTCACCCGGTCCCGGTTCAATGGTATCTTCCTTAGAGAATATTATTAGGGGAAATATGAGTATGATTATAATCAATATGCGAAGGAAATTGTTTGTATTGTATTTTTTGATAACCATCATTCTCGCTTTCAAAGTGAACAAAGAAAATCCGGAGAAAAGATCTCCGGATTTATGATTATTCCGAAAATTATTCTTGTTCTTCCAATTCTCTTTTTCTTTCAGCGATTATTTTATCCTGTTCATTGGAAGGAACTTCTGCATAATGAGCAAATTGCATAGTGAAATAACCTTTACCACTTGTTATTGAGCTTAATTGATTGGAGAAATCAAGCATTTCTGCATAGGGTACAGTTGCCTTAACGATCTGATAACCCTTGGAACCTGCTTCCATTCCCATTGGTCTACCCCTTCTGGAAGTGATTTCACCCATAACATCTCCTGAATTTTCCTCAGGTGTATGAACTTCAACATCCATAACGGGTTCAAGTAGCACTGGTTTAGCATCCTGCATACCTTTCTTAAATGCTTGTCTGGCGGCAATTTGAAACGCCATATCAGAAGAATCTACATCATGATAAGATCCATCATAAAGCTCTACCTTGATATCTACAACAGGATAAGAAGCCAGAATACCTTTTTTCATGGCTTCAACTACACCTTTTTCAACAGATGGAATGTAATTATTTGGAACTGATCCGCCAAAGATGGATTGAGCGAACTCAAATCCTTTTCCTCTTTCAAGCGGAGATACTTTTATCTTAACATGTCCATATTGACCGTGCCCACCTGATTGCTTTTTATGTTTATATTCAACATCAGAATTTCCTTTAACAGTTTCTTTATAAGGTATCTTAGGTTGTCCAACCTCTACATCCACCTTGAATAATTTCTTCAATCTTTCAATCATAACATTAAGATGTGATGTACCCATACCGGAAATAATGGTGTCATTTGTTTCTGCATCGTGTTCCCAGGTGAAAGTAGGATCAGATTCTGAAAGTTTAGAAAGTCCATTTGATATTTTGTCAATATCCCCTTTTGATTTAGGATGAACTGATTTTGTTAGCATAGGTTCCGGATATTCAGGTTTAACGACCATTAATTTTCTTGAAGAATTGCAGAGAGTATCACCCACTTCACTTTCTTTCAACTTCGGAATGCTAACAATATCTCCAAGCGTAGCTGTTTCAATCTCTTCCTGTTCTTTTCCGGTAACATGGTAAATATGGGAAGCTTTTTCATTTGAATCTTTATTGACATTAACAAAAGCGTTTCCGGTTTTGATTTCACCGGATAGAACTTTTACAAATGATTGTTTTCCAATAAATGGATCAACAGCAGCTTTAAAGATATAACCTACAAATGGAGCTTCTTTTTCCATTTCTAAATCAAATTCTTTTTCGCCTTCAGCCATTTTTGTTGAAACAGTTTTTCTTTTCATAGGACTAATACCAGTTGCTTTAACGAGATCTACAAAAAGATCGATTCCGATATTTTTTAAGGCAGAACCGCAACAAACGGGAACAAGCTGCCCCTCTGAATAAGCATTTTTCATCGCTTTTGCAAGTGCTGGTCCATCAATATCTTCTCCACCGAGATATTTTTCCATTAAATCATCATCGGTTTCAACGATATCTTCTACTAAGCCCATTCTTAATTCTTCAACCTGATCTTTCAGTTCTTCAGGGATATCTGTTTTTTCCTTTTTTCCACTTGCATCATCAGAATATTTGTATGCACAGTTGTTTAGCAAGTCAACGATCCCTATAAAAGAGTCTTCTTTTCCAATTGGTAAGTATACAGGTACGATATTTTTATCAAATTTTCCTTTCAGATCATCCAGGATTTGATTGAAATCTGCTCTTTCCTTATCCATCTGATTGACAAAAATCATAATAGGCTTATTAAGCGCTTCAGCTTGTTTCCAAGTTCTTTCTGTTTGAACTTCTATACCTGATGCTGCGTTGATAACAGAAACAGCATTTTCAGCGGCAAAAAGCGCTGAAATAACTTCGCTTAAAAAGTCACCGAAACCTGGTGTGTCCATCGCGATAAACTCATATCCATCCTTTTCAAAAGTACCAAATCCAACCGATAAAGTTGTGTTTTTTTCTTTTTCCAAAGGATCGTAATTCATTGTAGTTCCAATCTCACTGATTTGTCCTGATAACTTCAACATTGCTTCAATGAGTGTACTTTTTCCAGAACCATTATGACCCATAAATGTTAAGGTTCTTCTGTTTTCTACTTGTACTGCCACAAAATGCACCTCCAAACGGAACAATCTTTTTGTCCGCTTAATCTATTAGTTTGAAATAATACTGTTTTAGTCGTTTCTATCCACAAGAATTCCCACTGGTATACCGGGTTCTCCAGCTGATGGTTGGTTGACGATTCTGGAGCCTATAGACATGACAGATGACGAACCTCCATCAAAACACATGGCATCTGAATAACCTTTCTTCAAAAGAAAATCAGTTAATTCATCATATGTTAAACCTGAACTTGCTGTTTGATAACCATCTATAACCAATAAAATGATTTTATCTTTTGATAAAGCAAGAACAGTTCTTGGTGTTCTACCTTCAATAATTCTTTGGCCATATGTTGCACGAATACTGCTTGTATCATCTATTTTTTGACCACCGGATAATAACATCGGGCCACCTTCAATTGCATCTGTTATTTTATACTGAAATCCCGGAACTATGAATTGCATTGAAAAGGGGTCACCGATTTTAATAAACTTTGATAACTCTTTCGGGTTAAAAACAACAACTTTTCCATCTTTTGGTACTTTTGGAGTATAGGTCTTCGAAATCACCGTATTATTTGATATTACAATATATTCTCTATTGGAATCTTGTGGGATTAATTTATTAAAATTATCTGTATAAACAATAACATCACCATTTTGACTGTATTTATTAACTCCTTTGACTAAAAAAAGAGATCCACCTATTCTCAGATGAATTTCTGTATTAATTTCAAGTATATGATAAGAGTTTTTATCAGTTCTGACAAAAAACGGTCTTGGATAATAAAAAGGTTCAGATTCGATTTGACCGTCTTTGATTAAAATGCCAACTGGGAAATTGGTAGAAGTATCAAAATAAGAAGCATTAACTCCGCCAATAGCGAAATTTTTTCGAACCATATTGCTTAATTTATCTTTTGTACCAAGTCCGTCAAAAGAAATTTCCGGTATTATTTTTACATCAGCTTCATTTAAATCTACTTCCAGGTAGGTGACTTTAAGTGTTGATTGATTAAACACTTCTTTTTTTCGATACCATTGCACACCTTGGGAAAGAACTTCAATTTCTTCCAGATATGGATCAACATGTGAAAAATAAACGGTTGCCTTATTTCCATCTTTAACGATACGATAATCTACTGGTACGTTAAATTGGATATTAAATTCAGAATAGAATGGATCGCTATTCTTTAATATGATACCTCTAATTGTAGTTTCATCGGCATTAGCAGGGAAGATCATAATATTTGCTTCATTCCCTCTTGTATCAACTTTAATTAGTGAATCCACATTAAAGAATTGAGAAGAAAATTCGAAAGTCACCGTTCTCAAATTCATTTCAGCATTGATTAATTTGATCATTGAGTTATCTTTATAAACATAGTACCTTTCGTTGGCCAGAAAGTTTAAACCAAGAAATGGAAATACCGAATCTGCAGAAATAAATGCCCGGTCATTTATCATCATCACTAATCCTTCATATTTTTCAAGAAAATTAAGAGAAATCCCGGTATAAGGATCAACAATAAGAGTGTCTCCCAATTCTTTGTTGATTATGTAATATTTATTACTTCCCGAAAATGATGTAACACCCGCTCCGAAATCAGTTAATGTTTCAACCGCGATCATTAGTTTTCCGCTAACAATAGAAACGTCGGGTTCTCTAAATCTTGTGTAGTTACCATCCGGCTCAATGTAATATAATTCCTGGGAAAACCCTAATAATAATATAAGAAACAATATTCCACTTACAAATTGTATTTTCAATTTCAAAATCGATAGTACCCCCAAGTTCAGTTCTAATTGATAATAGAAAAATTAGTAATAAATTCCCGATCAACCGATTATATCAAAAATCAGTTGTTTTTTTTCAATGTATTCTTTGTCTCCGATTATGATGGCCTTTTTCAACATCGAAATTGCATCTTTTAATCTGGCCTGATCATTGTAATAAACCTTGACTATTGTATCATCTTTTTTGATTATATCACCGGTTTTTGCTAAAAAATCAAAGCCAACAGAAAAATCGATCTTATCTTCTTTGGATTCTCTCCCTGCTCCTAAAAGATTAGCTGCAATTCCAATGTTTTGTGTATGCATTTTACAGATATAACCATCCCGTTCTGCTTTCATTTCATATATGCCTTTATTATTAAGTAGTTGATTTGGATTTTCAATATATTCAGTTTGCCCGCTTTGAGCTTTTACAAACTCAAGAAATTTTTCATATGCTTTTCCGGTACTAATGCTTTCTTTAAGTCTTTGTTCTGACTCTTCCAAACTGATTGATAATGAGATATTTAACATATATTTTCCTAAAACAAGACAAAGCTGTGAAAAATCTTCGGGTCCATTCCCTTTCAAAGTTTCAATAGCTTCTATGACTTCTAAAGCATTCCCAATTTTACGTCCTAAAGGTTCATCCATATTTGTTAGAATAGCTACAGCTTTTTTTCCGGCCTTTTCTGCAATATCCACCATAATCTCAGCTAATTCTCTTGCAGCGGTAACATTTGGCATGAATGCACCGGATCCTACTTTTACATCCAATACAAATGCATCAGCTCCTCCTGCCAACTTTTTACTCATAATGCTTGAAGCAATCAAAGATGGTTCATCTACAGTAGCTGTTACATCTCTCAAGGCATAAATCTTTTTATCTCCCGGAACAAGATTTGCTGTTTGTCCTGCTAAAGCAAAACCTACAGAATTAACCTGTTGAATCCACTTTGTCATACCTACATCCGTTTTGAAACCCGGTATAGATTCCAATTTATCAATTGTTCCTCCAGTGTGGCCAAGTCCTCTTCCGGAAAGTTTGGCAACTTTTGCCCCACAGGAAGCTACCATTGGTCCCAAAACTAAAGTTGTTTTGTCACCAACACCGCCTGTGGAGTGTTTATCAACAGTGATCCCAGAGATTTGTGATAGATCAATAGTATCCCCAGAATATCTCATCAGTTCAGTTAGATAGTATGTTTCCTGACTTGATAAATGCCTGAAATATATTGCCATCAAAAAAGCTGCAGTTTGGTAATCAGGAATTGTTCCATTTACACAGCCGTTTATCATGTATTCCAGTTCATTTCTATCCAAAACTTCCCCGTTTCTTTTTTTTAATATGATGTCATATGCTCTCATCTTTTAGATACCTCCTTAATTGTAGGAAAAACCTGTCAAATGACTCTGATGCAAAAAACTATTTTGAAATTTCGATTGAATAATCTCATATCTGTGTTGATTGATTTCTTTGGTTTCCAGCCATTTTATAAGTCTTTTTTTTGTTAATATATCGAGTAATGGTTTGAAAGTTAATCTGTGAAATGGCGTAGGACCATATAAATCAAGAGCTTGTAAATGCCCTTTAGTTCCATAACCTTTGTTTTTTTCAAAACCAAATTCCGGATAACTTTTTGCGTACCCTTGCATAATTTTATCACGAACGACTTTTGCTATGTTAGAAGCCAAAGCAATCCTTAAAGATCGGGAATCTCCTTTTATAATTTGGATATTCGGATAATCGATAGATAAATTTTTTCCGTCAATAATGGCCATATTAAAAGATTCTTTGAGTTTTTTCAAAGCATTATTCATTGCCATATTCGTACCAACCAATATATTATACTTTTCGATAGTAGTAACATCACTTAATCCAACAGAATGAGAAATACCTTTTTCGATAACATAGTTATAAATTTCATTCCTTTTTTTTTCAGAAAGTTTTTTACTATCGGTAATAAATGGCAGTGTTTTTAGTAATTCTCTTTCCTGTTTATCTGACAAAAAAACAGCTGCTGCCACAACTGGCCCTGCAAGAGGACCCCTTCCAGCTTCGTCTACAGCTGCAATCCTTGTATATTGTTTGATGTATTCTTTATCGATCCAATTATACAAAGCTAATCACCTTGTCTATAAACAATGTCAACGCAAAGACTCCTAATATTAATATGAGCAGAACAAAATCAGATCTTTTCATTTCTAATTCATAATACTTCGTTCTTCCCTGGAACCCTTGATAATATCTTACATCCATAGCTAATGCCAGTTCGTCCGCTCTTTTAAAAGAACCCACTAAAAGTGGAATGATTATAGGAAATATTGCTTTTAATCTTTTTATGATATTTCTATCATTAAATTTTGCACCTCGAGCTTTTTGAGCTTTGATAATATGATTAGCTTCCATCGAAATGATAGGAATAAATCTGATGGCCAATGACATTATCATTGCTATTTCATGTGCGAATCTCTCTTTAAAGCCCATCCTTTTTAAAATATTTTCAGTTGAATCGGCTATTCTCAATGGTGATGTGGTCGAAGTCATCAATACAGAGAATCCAATTAACAAAAGGAGTCTTGAAACAACAATAAAAGAATTTTTCAAAGCTTCTACAGTTATTGTGAGTATACCGAAATTTATTAAGATCTTGCCTGTTGGATTAAATAACGGAAAAATAAAAGCCAATACAAATAAAATCCATATCGATTTGTAAGCTTTTAAAACTGTTGAAAATCTTATTTTAGATCCGAAAAACATCAACAAGATAGTCAATCCTATTATTGAGAACGATAACCATCGTTGAATTATAAAAATAACAACCATCCCAAATATTGTATAGAATAATTTAATTCTTGGGTCTACTTGGTGAAAAAAAGAATTAGTTGGAATATAACATCCTAAAATAAAATCAAATTGCATCATTTTTTCTCCAAAAGACAAACGGTTTGAGCTACAATTCCTTCTTTTCTCCCTTCAAATCCCATACCTTCTGTTGTTGTAGCCTTCACACTAATGGAATCTTTTTGAGTGTTAAGCGCCAAAGATATTTTTTTGCGAATCAAAGGGAGATAATCTTGTAATTGTGGTTCTTGGGCAATAATAACCGAATCTGAATTGGTAAGAATATAACCCGAATTTAAGATATTTTTATATGTGAATTTCAAGAGTTCAATGCTATCTGCACCAGCATATTTTTCATCAGTATTTGGAAACCAGGTTCCAATGTCACCCATACTTAACGCTCCCAGAAGGGCATCAATCATTGAGTGGGTCAATACGTCAGCATCTGAATGACCTGCAAGACCATAATGATACGGAATGATAACCCCTCCCAAAATTAAAGATCTTCCCTCCTTGAATTTGTGGGCATCATAACCAATACCAATTCTCATGTTCTTATTTTCACCGGCATGATGATATGCAAAAAACCAGTAACTTCAGTATCGTTTATTTGAAGGGCATTATTCTCATCCACAAAATTCATTTCCAACTCATCACCATCAAAGTGTTGAAGTCCTTCTATCAAATATCCAGGGTCAAAAGCTACAAGCATGTTTTTTCCTTCTTGTACAATCTCGTAAGGAATATCTCCATCACCCCTATCCTGTGATCTGGCAGAAATTTCCAATTTATTATCTTCAATCTTTAATTTTACTGTATCACCTTTTCCTTTGGCAATAATATTTATCAATTTTAGTGCTTTCAATATTTCAACACGGTCAATAATGATTTTTGTTTGAAATTGTTCCGGTAAAACTGCTTTATAATTAGGGAAAGAAACATCCATAAGTCTCGCTGTAAATAGAATATCTTTTATTCTAGTAATTACTTTTTTGCCATCGAATTTGATGATAAATTGATCTTCATCTGATTCTTTAAGTAGTGATTGAATCTCCTTCATGCTTTTTAATGAAATAAAAAAACTTAGGTCAGATCTTTCTTCACTGAAAACGATTTCTTCTGTCACAGCCATCCTATAACTATCTGCTGAAACAAGTCTTAAGTATTTACCTGAAAATTCCCACAAAACACCGTTTAGATTTCGGATCATTTCGTCTGTTGATGCACAAAATAATACTTTTTCAATCATTGCAGAGATTTTTTCTTTTGGTAGTTGGATCTCTTCTCCAACGTTTTCAAAATCAAGCTCAGGATAATCATCTGCGTTCATAACCGGAATTTTAATTTCGCCTGCACCAGTATGTGCGATTGCTTTATTTGGTTCAAGTGTAAAATGAACTTCATCTTTTAAAAGGTTTTTAGAAATCTCTTCTAATGTCAGCGCATCAATAACATAAGAACCTTGTCCTTCCCTTTCATAACTTTCTACTTTTACCCTCATTGATGATTCCATATCGGTCGCAGAAAAATAAATATCTTCATCTTGAGAATATATTTTGACTCCTGATAAGATAGGTTTGATATTTTTTTTTGGAATAATACTAACTATTCTGGACGAACCGTTCATCAATACATTCTTTTTCATTGAAAATTTCAATTATATCACCTCATTAAGTGTTAATTGTATTTATTGGTTCTTTCTGAGCAATAAATTCTAACAACGCATTAAAATCATCACCAAAATAGCGATCCTGATGATGTGGTTTTTGTGTCAAATGAAGTTCTTGTAAAATATTTCTTAGTGTCAATCCAGTTTCTAAAGGTTTTAAAAATTCCAGGCCTCTCAAGGCCAGCATTAATTCAATGGCTGTTACTTTTTCGCAATTAGCTATGATTGAATAAGCTTTTCTTACTGAAACGGAACCCATTGAAACATGATCTTCCTGAAAAGCAGAAGTAGGAATACTATCAACCGATCCTGGATGGGATAACGCCTTATTCTCACTAACAAGGGAGGCTGCTGTGTATTGCCAAATCATGAAACCAGAATTCAACCCTTCTTCCCCCTTTGCTAAAAAAGGAGGCAGTGACGATACCAAAGGATTAACAAGACGATCAATTCGACGCTCTGTAATATTAGATAATTCTGTTAAAGCGATTGCGACAAAATCAGCAACCAATGCGATGGGTTCGCCATGAAAGTTGCCCCCACTAATTGCTTCACCGTTAAAAATGATCGGATTATCAGTAACGGAATTAAATTCCCTTTCGAGTACTGTATTCGCATAATCCAATGTATCTTTTACCGCGCCAAAGACTTGTGGTATGGCTCTAAGAGAATAAGCATCCTGTACCTTACCACAATTCTTGTGGGAATCTCTTATTTCGCTGCCATTTAAGAAATTTAAGATTTTCCGAGCAACGTAAATTTGTCCGGGATGAGGTCTTAATTCTTGAATTCGTTTATCAAAAGGTGAAGTAGATGCTTTTAATGCATCTAAAGTTGAAGCAGCGGAGATCAAAGTCCACTCAAAAAGTCGGTACGCACGAATTAAAACGTTGCTTAAAAGCGAAGTCATCATTTGTGTTCCGTTTAATAAAGCAAGTCCTTCTTTTTGCGCTGGAACGAATGGATGAATGTGTTCTTCTTCCATAGCAGTTTTGGCTGATTTTAAAGTGCCATTATGATAGACTTTCCCTTCTCCAAGCATTGCCATTGCAATATGGGCTAAAGGCGCAAGATCTCCACTTGCTCCCACAGAACCTTGAGAAGGAACAAATGGGGTTATTCCCATATTGAGAAAATCTACAAGGATTTGTAATGTATCATATCTAATGCCTGAATATCCCTTGATGAGAGAGTTTATCCTTAAAAGCATCATTGTTCGTACGACTTCAACAGGAAGCGGTTCACCAACACCTGCTGCATGAGACACAATGATATTCTTTTGAAGTTCTTTAGATTTTTTAGAATTTATGTGAACAGAAGCCAATGCACCAAATCCTGTAGTGACTCCGTAAACAACATCTGAATGATCAACAAACGATTTAACTTGCTCGACACTTTTTGATATTTTTTCAAAACAAGATGGATCAATCTGTACACTTTCATGTTTGTAAGCGATTGATTCAATCAGTTTTAAATTCATGTTCGTACCATCAATACTATGCATCTTGTCCCCCTTGCAACATTATATTTTTTTCATTTTCGAGCGCTTCCAGCTCTTCAATTAAACCGAACATTTTCTCTTCAATTTTGATATTTTGTTCAGTTAAATCTTTTAGCTTTTTATAATCCTTTGCATTAGCTGGTAAGAGCATTTCTTTTTCCAACTGTTTATGCTCCAATTCTAGTATTTCATATTTCTCATTAATTTCATTTATTATCCGTTCAATTTTCTGAATTTTGTTTTTATATGCTTTCTGCTTTTCATAGGCTAAAGGTTTTTTTTCATCTTTTGATTCTTTCTTGGAGAATCCAGTATAATCACTCATCATGTTCATATACTCATTGATAGATTGAACTTCCAAAATTCCGTTTTCCTCCAAAACCAGTATTCTATCTGAAACGTAATTTAAGAGCCTTCTATCATGGGTTACCATGATAATTGCACCTTCATATTCATCCAGGATCTCTTGAAGTCTTTCGATAGACATAATATCCAGGTGATTAGTAGGTTCATCCAAAATTAGAAAATTCGGCTTTTTTAGTAAAATTTTTGCGAGAGACAATTTGAGTTTTTCTCCACCGCTTAAAATTTCAATTTTTTTATCCGTTTCATCACCAACAAAACCAAATCGACCAGCATATGCCCTAACTTCATAATCATATTTCAAGGGCATTAATGTATTAAGTTCTTCGAAAATTGTTTTCTCTGGAGCTAATTTGGACAAATCTTGTGATAAATAAGCGAATTTAACTTGATTACCAAAAAGAAAGCTCCCTGCATCTGGTTTTACTTCGCCTGTCATCATTTTAAGTAGAGTAGATTTTCCAATTCCGTTTCTTCCTAATAAAACAATTTTTTGTGATCTGTAAATTTTAAATTCTACATTATTAAATAAAGTTTTATTATCAAAAATCTTTTTTAAACCACTGCAATCAAAAACTACATAATTCGATCTTTCGGGTTTAGGAATATCTCCCAAATGCGTTTGATTCTCTTCCATGATTTCAATTTCATCTAATTTTTCTTCTACTCTTGCCACCATTTTCTCTCTTGAATGCATTAAACTAATTGCTTTTGGGTTACCCATATGTCCCCATGTTTCAAATTGTTTTACCAATTTCTTTTGTTTTTCCAGTTCATTTTCTAATTTCTTCTTTTCCTTCTTTTTTGACTCAATCATTCTCTCTCGTTGTAACAAATAGTCATGATATGTCATTCTGAAATCCCATATTTTATAGGAATTGATCTCAAAGATCTGATTAACAACACCACCCAATAATTCTCGGTCATGAGTAACCATTAATAGTGTTCCTCGATATGATTTTAAAAATGATTCCAGCCAAAAAACTGAAGCAATATCAAGATGATTTGTAGGTTCGTCCAGTATTAAAAGATCATAGTCCCGTAAAAACAATCTGGCTAAGGATATCCTTGTTAATTCACCGCCACTAAAAGATCCTAGTTCTCTTTGCCAGTCTTGTTCTGAAAAGCCCATTCCTTTTAAAATCGATCTTATCTTTTTTTCAAAGGCAAGATGTTCATGATCAATATCAAAATCATGATTGATTTTTTTTATTACATCAGTAAATTCATTTTCCAATTCTTTCCATAAACTTCTGTTAGGATCGGAAATCCGAAATTGCTCTTGAAACCCTATTTTTAAATCCTTCTTTGTGATGATTTTACCATCATAAGCCGTAATTTCCCCTGACAGTATTTTTAACAATGTGGTTTTCCCCGTGCCATTGGGACCAATTAAAGCAATTTTGTCTCCTTCTTGTATTTGAAAACTACTGTCTTTTAAAAGAGGATCGGTTGAAAATCCGAAAGTAATTTTATCTGCCCTAAGAATCATATTCAATCTCCCTTGAAAAATATAACACATACGAAAAATAGGGCTCATGTATCTGGCCCAATTAGTCGTAGTAAAGATATAAGCTTCGCGGTTATATTATAACAAAAACAAGTGAGATTATCACACCAATAATATTCACAATCCAGAATCTAACAACTACCGTAGTCTCATCCCATCCTAATAATTCAAAGTGATGGTGAATTGGACTCATTTTGAAAATCCTTTTCCCAGTCAATTTAAAGGATGAAACCTGAATGATAACACTGAAGATTTCTATGAAAAAGATAAGCGAAAGAATAGAGATGGTAAGTACATTTCCATTAATCAAAGCTATGATTCCAAACACAGCCCCTAAAGCCAATGCCCCTGTATCTCCCATGAAAATTGAAGCTGGTTTAATATTGAACCATAGAAAACCCAAAAGAGCTCCCGAAAGAAACATCATAGAATAATCATTTACTCCTGTAAGCCATAAGAAAATTTGTATACCTGCAGCAGATATTAAGGCACAACCGCCTGACAATCCATCCAGACCGTCAGTAATATTTGTTGCATTCGAAAAAAGAGTTAGATAAAGAACAAAAAAAACAGGATAGAACCAACTTAAGTTAAGCTGTGTGTTAAAAAGCGTAATGGTATGAGTTTGAATGATACCAGAAAGCAGTAGAATAACGTAAATTACAATTCCTGAAAGCAGTTGCATGATTAGTTTATTGATTGCATTTAAACCTTCTGAATGTTTGGAACGAACACTTAAATAATCATCTATGAAGCCAATGATTCCAAATAAAAGTGCACTTAGAATTATGCCAAGAAAATATTTGTTTTCTATAAAAAAAGAAGAAAGGATATAAAATAAAAGAAAAAGAAGCATAAAGATTATTCCACCTGCTGTAGGCGTTCCCTCTTTATAATTGTGGAGTTGAGGACCTTCTTCACGAACATACTGGACAATTCCCTTTTTTTTGAAATATTTAATCACATATGAAAATAAAATTAATGAAGTAAATATTTCAATTAATAACATCCATAACATGATCGAAAACCTCCTCTAATTGTATGCTTCTTGAAGCTTTGAAAAGAAACACGGATTTTTTATCAGTTTTTTTACGTTTATTGATTTCTTTGGAAAGTCCACCAATATTATTAAAAGTTAAAATTTGACCTTTAAAGTGTTTATTAATTCCAATGATACTGGGATCTTTTACATAGAGAAAAACAGTATCAACTAGAGTTTTATTAAGTAGTTTACCAATTTTTTCATGGATATCGGAATTATATTCACCAGTTTCTGCAATGGAACCCAAGACACAATAACTTTTACTAAATAATTGAGCTCGTTTAAATTCTTTCAGTATCTCCAAAGCATAATTTAGCGATTCTAAACTGGAATTATAACAATCTTTGAGATAAAGATGTCTACCAACAAATTCAGGTACAAATCTGTTATTTACTTGACTGAGAAAAGTAGAAAGATTTGGTATTGAACCAATCTCGTAATCAAGTGAGACAACAATAGCCAATGAAGCACAAAGATTTAGTAATTGCCCCTGGTGATAAATTCCTTTTAGAGTTTCATTGACGATTGTTTCTTTACCATGATGGATGATGGTAATTTTAATATCTGTTAAAAATTGTTTTTTATCTATTTTGTATTTGTATTTCTCTAAATAGACACCTGAAAAGTCAGTTATTTTATCTTTTGCAAATCCGAATAAGACAGGGTGTTTTAAAGGATTGGTTTTTAAATAATTCCTTAATAAAGGATCAGATTGATTGAGACAGAATGGCTCACTGTTCAGCTGATATTTTAATATTTTACTCTTCTCGAAAAATGTATTCTCAAGACTACCTGTATTGCCTATATGAGCTGTCCCTATATTTAAGATCACCGGGAAATTCGGCTTGTAATAATCTACAAGATATTCGATGTCCCCTTTTTTTGCCATGCCCATTTCCAGTACAGATAGTCGTTTTTTTGTTGACAAATCATTTAGTATACATATTGGCAAACCGATGTCAGTATTCATATTACCTTTGTTTGTAAAAATGGAATCATGATTCAGAAAGTGGGATAAAATATTCTTAACCCATTCCTTAGTTGTTGTTTTTCCGTTGGATCCTGTTATTGCTATTGAAAATCCAGAATATTGTTTATATAAATAGGAGGCCAACGTATTAATAAAATCCACAACATTATCTACTTTCAGACATAGACCTTTATAATCTCCAGCATCTTCAATGATTGCTAAAAAAGCTCCGTTTTTAAGACTCTGATTGACAAAATCATGTCCATTCACTTTTTCCCCTTTAATGGCTATAAAAACAGAATTCTTATTTACTTTTCTTGAATCCGAAGTAAAAAAAAGTCTTTCATTAAGGGAACTCTTATGCTGGAAATAGTATTTAAGTTTCTCCATTTCAAATTCCCCAACCTCAGATAAAACATCGAGGAATTGTTTTATAATCACAAAAGCTCCTTATGAAGCGTGATGTTTAAGTGTTCGGATCATTTGAAAAGCAATATTACGATCATTCAAAGGAAAAAAGGTATGTTCATAGTATTGATATTTTTCATGACCCTTTCCGGCTAAAACGACAAGATCTCCTTTGTTTGACAGATTCAAGGCAGTTTCAATTGCTAATTTCCTGTCCTCAACGAGTAAATAGGGCGTATCATTTTCCATCCCGGCTTCAATTTCTTTGATTATTTCAAGGGGATTTTCTGATTTTGGATTGTCGCTGGTTATGATAACCACATCTGCATGTTCAGAAGCAATCTTTCCCATTAGTGGTCTTTTCTTTTTATCAGAATCTCCGCCTGCACCAAAGACTGCAATAATTCTGCTTCTTTTAAGTGATTTTGCATTTTTTAAAACTTTTTCCAGAGCATCAGGGGTATGTGCAAAATCCACAACAAGGTCTATATCATTGCCGATATGAGAATACAGTTCAAACCGCCCTGGAACCCCTCTGAATGATTGCAGGTATTTTGTGATGTGATTTAGATTATATCCTTCCATATCCAGCATGGCTAGGACGGGTAAGACATTATAAACGTTAAAGTCCCCAATAATGGGTACCTTAATTCTTTTTATTTTTTTATTTTTAATATAAAAATCAAATTCTATACCATTGATATCAGAGATGACGTTGTCAGCTGAATAATCAGGAGTACAATCATCCTTTTTCATGCCATAAGTGCATATCTTCTTATCTATAGGTATATCATGAATCATTAACCTGAGGTGTTCATCATCCAAGTTTAATATAGCTGTGCCTTTGTTTTTTAATAAATCAATAAGGTGAAATTTTGTTTCAATGTAGGTTTGCATATCGTAATGATAATCCAGATGGTCTTGTGTGATATTTGTCATGATTGCATAATCGAAACGCATACTTTCAACACGTTTCATCGCAAGAGCATGTGAAGATACTTCCATGCTTAAAAAGGTACCTTGTTTGGTTATTGTTTCCTTGGCATTTTCTACAATTTCTAATGCTGATGGTGTTGTATTATAAGAGTCATAACTTCTGTCTACAATGATATTTTCAACCGTCCCCATTAAAGATCCCTTAAGCCCAATTCTACTAAGGAGATAATGAATAAGAGTTGACACGGTTGTTTTTCCGTTTGTTCCGGTAACAGCATATGTTTTCAACTTTTCATGGGGATTTCCATGCAAATTTGCAGCAATTACTGATTCTGCATATCTGCTGTCTGTTACTTGAATCATCGGCTTATCAGAATCATAATCTACCGGTCTTTCAACAATAAAACCAACGGCTCCGTCCTTTAAAGCTTCAGAAATAAGCGCGTGTGAGTCAAATTTAAACCCTTTTCTACAAACAAATAATGATGCCTTTTTGATATCTTTAGTGTGAATAGAACAATTTTCAATATTCAGATCAAGCTCTTCCTCTGTATTGAATAAGTTCACCAGTAAGTTCTTTTCTTTTAAAACACCAATAACATCCTTCAATAACATAATAGAACCCCCCTTAGTTCTTCGGTGTCTTCCGTATTAACTTCGTTTGATGTTAAAAACCAAATCCGCTATACTTCGATTTTCTTTAACGTCATGAACCCTGAAAATATGGACACCTTTTAGCACCCCCAATGCTGTAGTTCCCATAGTTCCAGCAAGACGTTCCATCGGATCTTTTTGGTCTAACACCTCCCCAATAAAAGACTTCCTTGAAGTCCCCAACAACAAAGGAAGTCGTAAAGAATGAAATAAATCAATTTTTTTAAGGATTTGAAGGTTGTCGACAACCCTCTTTCCAAAACCAATTCCCGGATCAAGAATAATTTTTTTTCTTTTGATACCCTTTTTACACGCGAAATCAATTCTTTCTGAAAAAAAATCCTTTATTTCAGAAATTACATCTGAATAATAAGGATTTTTTTGCATCGTCCTGGGTCTTCCTTTCATATGCATTAGTATAACCGGAATATCATTAACACCAGCAAAAGATGCCATTTCTCTGTCAAATCTCAAAGCACTGATATCGTTGATTATATCTGCCCCGGAATCGATAGCGATTTTTGCGGTTGATAGCCGATAAGTATCAACGGAAATGGGAACTTTACTAAATTCTCTGATTTTTTTAATGAAAGGAACAATCCGGCTGATTTCTACTTGATCATCAATCGGTTTGGCACCTGGTCTAGAAGATTCTCCTCCGATGTCAATAATATCAGCCCCATTTTCAAGCATTGAAGAAACACGTTTTTCAAGAGTTTTTTCATCTAAAATTCTACTATCGGCGTAAAAACTATCATCCGTTGCGTTAATTACCCCCATAATTAACGGTTTGGACAAAGAAATACTACCGGAATTAGGCAGAACCATAGAATTAAAATCAACTTGAAGTAGAGATTCCAAACGCTTTAAGAAAGTACGTTCAATTAAGCCAGATAAATTTTGATAATCAACAAAGGAAAGGAAGTTTACAAACGAACCAAAAACAAAAAGTCTTTGATTTTGGATACGTGTTTCAAAATGTTTGCAAAAGAGAGAACGAATAGTATTCAATTCAATTCTCTTGCCAGTAATTTTTAATGTTAGATAAGAGTCATCGAAAACAAAACAACCCGGCTCTGAATAATCATTAGAGTCGAGTATACACATATCCATATGTAATATACCCCCCACATATTATAAAAAAAAAATATACCCCACAGATAGTATACACCAATGAATATTTTTTTGCAACTGTTTCTGTTTTTTTATTTCGCATTCTTTAATCTCTTAACATTCGAATTATAGGCTTTAATTCATGTTATAATCTGCTGGCATAAATTGTAAATAAGGGGTATATTATGGATTATCTGCTTTTGGGAATAATTTTTATCACGTTGTTTTTTACATTAAGAACCAATTATAAAATTTCAAATCTTCAAGAAAAACAAAAAAAAAGTCAACAACACCAAAAAGAAGAAATTGTACAGTCATTTTCTAAGGTGAACAAGAATATTGAATCCTTAGAGAAAAAGATGGTATTTTTTCAGAAAACATTGAATCATTTAAACGATAACCAAGATATTATTGCACAAAAAAACCTCAATATTCTAAAAAAACAACTTGTTGCTTTAAAGAATGATACTGATTTGATCAAAACAATTTATTTAAAACCTCAAAAAAATAAAAAAGAGGATAACGATAAGTTGTTAAAAAATGATCAAGAAATAAAAGAATCAGAAACGGAAAAAAAAACACAGGGAAATACTTTAAATGAACAGGATAATTATTTGGACACATTTAATCAGAAAATAAAAGAAAAATTAATGCACATGAATGCTGATGAAATTTGGATCTTAAAACAACTTTTAACTCAGGAACCCTTAAATTGGCAAAATATATCCGAGTTAGATGATGAAATAGCTATGCCGAAATTTAAAATCCCAAAAATGAGTAGGCAGTTTATTATTGATGGCTTACCCATATTGATGATAAAAAACGCAGGTGATAAAATGTATGTTAAATGGGGAGAAGGGTTAACCACTGATAAGATCAAAGAAATTCAAAAGGAAATCAGAGGTGACTGGTAATGCTGTCTTTTGAAGAAGAAATAATCCGATCTCTTCGAAATGGTTCTGACCTCCCATTTGGGGCAGCTTCAAGAATCATCAGAGGAAGAGAAAGAGAAACTGACATAATAAAAAAAGACATTCAATTTATTACCCATGGGGGTAGTGCGTTGAAGGTCTTTTTAGGTGATTATGGGACCGGGAAAACACTTTTAGGAAGAATTGCTTTGGAAAAAGGATTGGAAAGCAACCTACTACCTATTTATGTTTCTGAACCACCATTAAATAAACCGGTTGAATCTTATCAAGCCTTAATTAATGGCATCATTACTCCAGAATTTAAGGGTGACTCATTGTTTTACCTGTTGTCCCAGTGGTCGGAAAAACTAATATCGGAATTGGAAAAACAGGGAATAGAAAGAGGTCAAGATGAAATTTTTATTAATAGAATTAAAGAGAAAGTATTGGAATATGAGTTTACAAATGATTTTAATATGGGATTATCTTCATTTATTAAGGCACATATTCTTAAGCGTGATGATGAAAAAAAGAAAATCGTTGATTGGATGTCTGGTAGAAAAATCAGTTTTCATGAATTGAAAAAAATCAAAATTTCCCGTAAAGTTGAAAACAGAGAAGAAAGTTTTCTCTTTCTAAAAGATATTTTAAAACTCTCACGGGCAATCGAATACAGTGGCGTTGTCATTGTTTTTGATGAACTGGAATTGATGCAAGATCAAAGGAAAAATACGGCAATGAAGGGATATGAATCGCTTCGATCTATCATGGACATGATATCTTCAAAAGAATTACCTAATTTATACGGTGTTTGGTTGGGGACACCTCAATGGTTTGAAAACAGCGAAAGAGGTGTTAATAGTTATTTAGCTCTTTATGATAGATTAAAAACTGAAATGAGTACAACTACAGAATCAACGGTACAAATACTTAATCCTGTTTCACCTGAAATCTATAAAGAATTTATCAACAGCATTATTGAAGTTTATTCTTTGGCTTATAATATCAAACCCAAATTATCTTTATCACAAAATACAATAGAGAGTTTACAGGAGAAACTTACTTCACCCTTTCATGGAGATAAATTTGTTGAAATGAGGCAAGTCGTAAAAACAACTGTTGAATTTTTGGATATGATCAAAGACTCAAAAAGCGAAAAAAACGCCTTGGAAGAAATCATGCCTAAAGAAAAGAAAGACGGTGAGGAACTCGAACAATTTTGGGCATAAAGAAGCTTCCAGACAAATTAAATGAAAATAAGCGTGAAAGCCTTTCTATGTGGTATAATCCTTTCCGTTATTGAATAAATGGGGGGGCCATTATTATTACTGCATATGCAGATGTGCTAACATTCAATGCTTATCAATTTCTTCAAGATAAGAATATAACAGCCGCATATTTATCTCATGTCGACTATAAGGGTCACCATTTGTCGTATCAGATAACCAATTGCCATTATCTTCCCCCCTTTATTGAAGAAAAACTGCCTCAATCTCAAACCATCAAAATCTTTCAAGAAAAAGAAATCAAAGTAATAGATGAATTACCTCTTCGGTATATAACACAGAATCATAAAAGCACTTTTACAGAACATATGATAAAGAAAAATATTACAGTTGTTTTTAGAGTTCCCTTGTGTAAAATTGAAAATGTTGTATATTTTCTTAACATACTTACTGAGAGTGACTCTATTTGTAAGAAGGAATATCTAGACTTGTTAAATTTTGAAAAAGAAGCGATTTGCTTAAAAATCCAAGCTTTTTACAGTGCTTTATTAAGAATTCAAAACCTCTTTTTAAGTTACAGAAAGATACTCGAACTGAAAGGTGATGAAACCTTTGCCCATATGGAAAGAGTGGCTGTTTTTTCTCATGAAATTGCATTAAATACTTGGAAATTAGCCAATCAACTAAATCGTCAAGATCTTTTAAAAAAATTCTCTCCTTTCACATTTGAAACACTAAAACTAGCCGCAACGATTCACGATGTTGGCAAGCTGGCGATTCCCGAGAATATTTTAAACAAGCCTTCCAAATTAACAAAAGAGGAATTTGAAATTATCAAAACACATAGTGCAAAAGGTATTGAAATACTCAATACAGCCTTTCCATATAATGGTTCAGTACAAAGTCGTTTGTTTTCAGATGAATTGTACGCGATTATAGATATTACAAAAGAAATAATCTATCAGCATCATGAAAGAATGGACGGAACAGGGTATCCAAGAGGTTTAAAAGGGCAGCAAATCGGTTTGTTTTCAAAGATAGTATCCGTTGCCGATGTATTTGACGCGATTACTTCAAAAAGAATATACAAGGAAAAACAGACTTCGCAAATGGCATTGGCAGAGATGGTTAAAGAACAGTATGAAAAATATGATCCGCTAATACTGGAGGCACTGCTTAGAACTCAAAAAAGGTCATTGTTAGAATCAATCCAATGATAATAGTATAGATTGTAATGACATTGCTTAATTTAAATAATTTATATGGATAATAGATTTTAATTTTTCTTGATAAAAGAAATAAAATAAAAATTCCTGCTCCAAAAAATATCTCCGGTTCTAACAAGTGTTCCATATCTAAATGATTCAAACTGTTTATGGTGCCAAATACAATGCAGATTATTGACAGCAGAAATAGAGCAAGGTTTTTTTCAAAAAAGCCTTGTATCTTTTTTGAGGGTGTGACAGAAAAAGCAAATTTTCCTACAGAAATAACGGATCCAATAGTTGCAAAGATTAGTCCGATTGGTATAAGATCTTTTGAGTATACAATTATCTCGTGTTTGTAAAAAGAACCCAGGAAAAATGGCAATCCTGAAATAGATAAATAACCTGTCCAAATGGCTATGAATAATGATGGCGGAACTTTCCTTTTAGCAGTTTCAATATTTCTTGTGCCATAGAGTTGTTGATAATAACCCGCTGCTAAAAACAACAAAGCTTTAAATATGGAGTGAGAGAAAGCGAACTCAACTCCATAATTATTCCATCCTTCTAAAATGAAACCCATTTGAGACATAGTACTAAAGGCGAGAATTAATTTAATATCTTTTTGCTTTACTGATAAATAAGCTCCAAACATGGCACTGCTGATTCCAGCGTAAATAATATACTGTGAAATAAGGGGACTGTTTATAGCTTGATTGATCCTTAGAACGTGAAAGACTCCTGCATTCACGATAACTGCTGATAAAATCGCTGAAATAGTACTTTCGGAATCTGAATGTGCTGATGGTAACCACATGCTGTAAAAGAAAATCCCTGATTTTATTAAAAGGGCTGTTATAAGCAGTAAAAAAGGCAATGGACTGTGAATATTATTTTGAGCTAACATACTAATGTTTAAGGTTCCAAACTGATGATATATCATAGCCGTTGCAACGAGATAAATATTAAAACTAACAGCACTTAGAATCATATACTTGAGACTTGACCATATTTGTCTGTTTTTTAAGTCTATTGATATCAATAGATATGAAATCAAAGACATTAATTCCAGCGTAACATAAATATTAAACAGATCATTTGCCAAAAATAAACAAGTTAAGTCTGATAATAAAAGATTGATTAAAAAATAAAACTTCCAATTATGATTTTTTTTTGAAGAATAGATAATGACACTTAAAAAAACAATATAAGTGGCAGCGATGAAAACCAGTGATTCTTCACTGAATAATATCTCAACGCCATTAAACACTTGCCATCCCCCAAAGACAAACCTGATTGGTAAAAGTTGTCTGTTATTGTAAAAATGAAGCAAAAGAAAAAGAATGGCTATAATCTGGATAAACGGGATGTGTTTTGCATATTTTTTGAAAAAGGGAATAAAAAATGGAGCTGCTAGGCAAACAATAATCGTATACTGTAAAAAAATTGGTGCCAAAAGACAAAAACCTCCTAAAATAAAGGAATTTTAATAACAGATAGGGAAATAATGATACCGATAATGATACTATACAAGGCCAACGAACTTGATAATTTAAATAATTTATAAGGATAGAGTAAATAAATTCTTTTCTGTAATAATCGATAAAAAACAATTCCAACTAGAAGGAAGATTATACCTTCAATAATCAGTCGAATTGAAAAATAATTTAAGGTGTTGATAACACCAATAATTATCGAAAGTGCAGCCAGAATCATAAGACTAAAATCGTAGGTGGGTATTAAAAAAAATTTTTTTTGGGGTTTCAATAAAAACAGTATTCTACTCATGGCAAAGATTGAAATCATCGAGATTATCTTAAGAAAGTTGGAAATTATCTGATTAGAATTCAACAAGATAGCATATTTGAAGTTTGATCCAATAAAAAAAGGCATCCCTAAAAAGGACAAAAAACCGACTAAAAAGGCAAGATACAAGCTGATGGGTACTGGTTTACTTTGATTTTTACCATTTTTTGATTGATATAGCTGATAATAATATCCTACGCATAAGAAAAGTATTGTCTTATAAACAGAATGTGAGCAAGCATATCCTGCACCATTGCCAGCAAGAGCAATAAGTACCCATCCAACATGAGACATGGTTGAAAAAGCTAGGATCATCTTAATATCTTTTTGGAAAACTGAGAGAACAGCTCCAAAGAAAGCCGTTGCTAGTCCAACAAGTAGTAAAAAGAGAACGATGTTTGGTGAATTCAGAGTATTCGTAATCCTTAAAAGATGAAATAAACCGGCATTGACTATTACAGCAGAGAGGATTGTTGAAATACAATTTTCGGATTCTGTTTGTGCTGATGGTACCCACATACTGAAGAAAAATACCTCAGACTTGATTAACAAAGGTATCATGATCATCATCATCGCAAAATCATTCCGATAATTTACAGAAGCAAGCAATGTCAAGTTGAGTGTTCCCACTTCTCCATAAATAATCGAAGTGCCGATTAGATAGAGATTAAATCCAACTGCTCCCAATATCATATACTTTAAACTCGACCAGATTTGTCTTTTTTTTAATTCAATTGAGATAAGCAAATAAGACAAAAGCGATAATAATTCTAAAATGACATAAATATTAAATAAATCATTGGCTACAAAAAGACACGTAATATCAGTTAATAACAGACTGAGTAAAAAATAAAATTTCCATTCCCATTTTTTTGAGAATGAAACAATTACCACCGCAAAAAAGACAATGTACGTTGTCAGTAAAAAAATTAAAGAATTATCAGAAAAGATAATTTCTATTCCTCTGAACAATTTCCAGTCTCCAAATGTACTCTGAATTGGAAATGCTTGTTGATGGAAAAAGGCAAACAATAAGAAAATTATCCCGAAAAATAATTGAGCAGTTAATATTAAACGACTGGTTTTTTTTAAAAATGGAATTAGAAATGGAAAACTCAAGCTTATGATGATGAACAACTGAATATATTCAGGATTCAAGATCGCTCTTCCTTTCTTCTTCAACTAATTTTTCTATTTTATCCTCTTCGATCGTGTCATAATTCTTTGAAAGGTACATCACGAAAACTAAAGAAAGAGATTGTGTTGCAAATCCAATAACCACAGCTGTTAAAACCAACGCTTGAGGGAGAGGGTCGGAAAAAGTCTTTTGTGAAATGATTGCTTCTGCAGATTGGATTATTGGAGGTACTGTGGAATTTGTGGAGCCAATAAACAAAAAGATACCGATAGTCGCTACATTCATTACGCCAAGCAACAATAATTTTTTAATCATGTTTTTTGTATAATAAACACCAAAAAAACCACAAATGAAAGTGGCACAGATAAATAATAACTCCAGCTCTCTCATAATGCTCCTCCTTTTTCTTTAATCGAATATATCATAAATATAAAAAAAAGGGAAATCTTATAATAACTAACGAATACGTGTTTCGTTTGACTTTTAGCGTATAATAATGTACAATATTAGTTGAGGTGATAATATGAAAAGTATAATCGAATTATTTTGGAACGCTTCATTCGATGATTTGAAAAGGGGGTATACATATGATCATGAAACAGAGAGTTATCTTTGTTTGTTATGCGGGAAATCATTTAAAGCGGGGCATATCTATCCGTTAGAAGAGGAATTGTTAGATGCTCCAACCAGAATGACTCATCATATTAAACATGTACATAATGGAATGGTTGATTTTTTGCTTTCAATGGATAAAAAATACACCGGTTTAAGCGATATTCAAATAAGTATCTTGAATGAATTTAACAAAGGCAAAGATGATTCCAGAATTTCGAGAGATTTGGATATTTCAAAATCAAATGTTAGAAATCACAGATTTAGATTGAAAGAAAAAGCAAAGCAAGCCAAGGTATTTCTAACCATTTTTGAGATGATTGAGTCAAAAACAGATTCCAGTCAAAAAATGATTGATTTTCATCATACTGCTAAACAAGTAGATGAAAGATATGCCATTACAGAATCCGAAAAGAATAAATGTTTAGCAAAATTGTTTGATGAAGAAGGTAAACTCAAGCGTTTTCCATCTAAAGAAAAAGAAAAACTTATTGTGCTTCTACAAGTCATTAAGTCGTTTAAAACAGGAATCAATTTTTCTGAAAAAGAAATAAATAAAAAACTGAAGGAAATTTTTCCTGATTATGCACTTCTTAGAAGATATCTAATTGAATACGGTTTACTAGATAGAAAAAACGATTGTAGTGAATATTGGATCAAAACAAAAACTTAAAAAAAGACAGGGTTTCCCTGTCTTTTTTAAAAGATAGTCAAAAAAGCTTTGATGACAAATCCGCAATGGTTTCAAGAAAGATTCGATCTTCTTCAGTAAATGGATTGACGATGTGTGAATCAATGTCAATTTCACCAACTACCTTACCACCTTTAAATATCGGACTGAGTATTTCTGATTTAACTTCTTCACTACAAGATAAGTAATTGGTTTCCAGACTGACATCCTGAACAACAAAACTGATTTCTTTTTCAGCGGCTTGTCCGCATATCCCTTCTCCAAAACGAATTCTTTTATGATTAGTAGGTGCGCCAACAAAGGGTCCTAATATTAATTCTCTATCTTTTTGGGGATCAACGATGTAAAAACCCACCCAATCATAATATTTAATCTTTTCTTGAAGCAGTTGACAAATTAAATATAATTTTTCATTTCTATCAATTGGTTGATCTATAATGGATTTGATTGCTTGAATACTGTCAAGAAATATTGGGTTTCTTATTATTGTATCATTTTGAATGATTTTATCTAAAAACTGAAAAGCTCGTCTCATATGTGGAATGACAATTGATCCTCCAACCATCGTAGCTATTGACAAAGCCTCTTGAATCGCATCAGCTTTAACTTCTTCTTCCACACATCTGATAATATGATATTTTATACAATCATCACATCTTAAAACAGCAGAGGCAACCAAACCTAATAATTCCTTTTGTCCTTTATCTAAAGTCCCTTCTCTGTACATTTGTGAGTCAAGACTATAAAATCTTTTAAGTTCTTTTCCTGCATATTTCATCACGTAATTATTTAATTCATCACGTTCTTGCAAAAAATCTTTTTTTTCATTCATTGTTTTTCCTCCCCCGAGAAATTTTACCAAATTATATCATGCCTTGAATGACAGTAATCAAATCCCAAAAAGTTTTCTTCAAGGGAAAACACTCATTAAGAAAAAGAATCTCGTATGCTATAATTTTCTTGTTGAAAGGTGGGATTATATTGAAAAAATCAATTATTGCCTTGGATATTGGTGGAACAAAAGTATTGGGAGCGCTATTTGATAATGATTTCAATATTTTAGCAAGAAAAAAGAAATCGACCAAAGCTTATGAAGGTGTTGAAACAATTTTGGGTCAGATTTCTAAAGTTATCTCGAAATTACTGGAAGCCGCTGAAGAAAAAGAATTGGAAGTTGTTGCAATTGGTGCGGGAGTCCCTGGTGTAATAAAAGACGGAATAGTTCTATTCACGCCCAATCTTCCTTGGAACCATTATCCCCTTTCCGATGAAATAGAAAAAATATTTAAAATACCGGTCATCATTGGAAATGATGCAAACGTTTCACTTTTAGGTGAATGGGGTCATGGGATTGCAAGAGACACTGTCAACACGATTGGTTTTTTTGTAGGGACAGGAGTTGGTGGTGGTATCATCATCGATAAAAAGATATATACAGGCAATATTGGGCTTGCCGGTGAAATTGGACATATAACTTTAAATCCCGATGGCATTATATGCGGTTGCGGTTCAAGAGGATGTTTGGAAAGTTATTCGTCAAAAACAGGGATTTTGAAATACATACAATCTCAAATTAGGCATGGTAGAGACTGTCTGCTCAAAGATGAACTTCTCGAAGAAGAAGGGGATTATATTCTCAGAAGCTCAACTATAAAGGAAGTTCTGGAAAAAGGGGATGCCTGTATGACAGAAGCTGTAGAAATAGCAGCTAAATATCTTGGTGTCGCAGTGGCATCAACACTTAATATTTTAAACCCTGAAATGGTTGTGTTTGGTGGAGGGTTGGTTGAAGCTTTGGAATCGGATTTTGTCAATAAAATTAAGACTTACGTTTCACTATATTCTGTTCCCCATGCAACGGATAATTGTACATTTCAAATTTCAACTCTTGGAGATGATGCCTGTTTATTTGGTGCTTTAACACTGGTTGAAGATAGAATGTCCAGTCAGGTGTAGTAATGGTTGAAATTGCTGCGGTTATCAGTATTGCATCAGAGGGAGTTTATTTAAATATCTCGGAATCAACTGCCGGTGTCATTAAAAAGCTTGAATATTTATATCAGTCTTTAAATATTGGACAGGAGACCTTTAATTTTGGGAGAATCAGTTTTAAAAAAGTTGATAAAATTTGTAAAATTTTAGATAATTATAAGCAGATTCTCAAAGACTACGCTGTGAAAAAAGTCAAGGTTGTGGGAACGACTGCATTAAGAGAAGCCAAAAACATTTCTTTTATTCTTGATCAAATCAAAAGCAGGACGCATTTTGATGTCTATGTTCTTGATGATCCTCAAGAAAAATCTATCATTTACAAATCGATGCTCTTAAAGATAAACAACTCAAATTTCAAAAATGACCGACTGTTTTTGGGTTATATTGGTACTGGTAGCCTTGGCATCGCTATTTGTAAAGAGAGAAAAATTACTTATTCCCAAAATGTTAGAATTGGATCAGTTAAATTATTAGAAATTTTGAGAAGTTTTCAAAGTGATTCTGAAAACGCCTATCGAATCATTAACGAGTATTTGAGTAGTTTTGTAAAAACCATAAAATCTATTCCTGATATAAATAAAGTAGAGCATTTTATAACATGTGGACAGGAAATTGAAAATATCATCAAAATGAGCGGTGAAAAGCCGGGCAATGAATTTGAATCCATTCCAGTTAAAACAATAACCGATCTGTTTGAAAAAATTAAAACAAACACACCTGAACAAATTGGAAGAAAATACAACCTACCTGATCATGATTTGGATTCACTTTTGCCTTCAATGGGGATTTATAAAATGTTTTTTGATATTGTCAAAGTAAGTCCTATCATTTCTGTTCCAGTTAAATTGTCAGACGCCATTCTTTTAGAAATATTTTCAAATGATGATTATAGAGAAATCAGTCAAGTCTTTGCGGAGAGCACACTGATTAGCGCTAAAAATCTTGGGTTACGTTTTTTATATGATGAAGAACATGCGAATCAGGTCGAAAAACTGTCCTTAATTTTATTTGATCTGTTAAAACCAAAACATCGATTGGACAAGCGATATAGATTGTTACTCCAATTAGCAGCCATCTTACATGATATTGGAAAATTCATCCAACTTAAAAACCATTCTCTACATTCTGCTAATATTATCAGAGGAACAGAACTTTTAGGACTGGATCAAAGAGAGACAGAGATTGTTGCATCAGTTGCAAAATATCATAGCACCAAATTTCTTCTATCAGATGATGTTAATTTACAGAAGATGGATCAAAACGATCAATTGATCATTGCGAAATTGTTGGCGATATTGAGATTAGCAGATGCTCTTGACAGATCTCATTCAAGTAAAGTGAAAGATATAAAGGTTCAAATAAAAAGCAGGAAATTAAAATTAAAAATCATATCCGATCAGAGAATTCTACTTGAAAAGTGGTCGATAGAGACCAAATCCGAATTTTTTGAAGATGTCTTTGGTTTAAAACCGGAAATAACAAAGGAGTGAGTCAGTGAATTTAGATTCATACGAATATTATTTCAACAGAGAGTTAAGTTGGTTGGAATTCAATGAAAGGGTTCTGGATGAAGCTTTTTCAAAAAGCAATCCTTTACTGGAAAGATTAAAATTTTTATCCATTAGCGGGTCTAATTTGGACGAATTTTTTATGATCAGGGTTGCAGGGTTAAAAGAGTTATTTTCAGTTGGCTACACTGGAAGAGATGCTGCAGGTCTTACTGCAAAAGAACAATTGGATGCTATTTCAAAAAAGGTTCATAAACTTGTGAAAAAGCAATATATCTGCCTAAACAAATTAATACTTCCAAAACTCAAAAAAGAGGGAATCCAATTTCTATCTGAAGCAGATCTTAATAACAGTCAATATAACACATTATATGATTATTTTAATTCTACAGTCTTCCCTGTTCTCACACCAATGGCTATCGATCAGGGAAGACCCTTTCCTCAAATTCTCAACAAAAGTTTAAATCAGGCAGTCATAATTGAAAACGAAAAAAAGGAAAAACTATTGGCAATTATACAAGTACCATCTGTATTACCAAGGTTTATTAGGATATTTGATAGAGAAAATGATAATACAATGAATTTTATCAGTATGGAAAAATTAATCAAACTTTTTGCCAGTAATCTTTTTACCGGTTATAAAATTCTAAGTATTCACCCATTCAGATTAACACGAAATTCTGATTTAAGTATTGATGAAGAAGAGGCTAGTGATTTACTTGAAGAAATAGAAAAATCATTAAGACAAAGAGAAAGAGGGTTTCCGGTACGACTTGAGATTGAAAAAAATTCTTCATCTCTAATCAGCAATATTTTATTTTCAATGCTTGACTTGAGTGATGATGAATTATATGAGATAAATGGGCCGATAGACCTTTCATCATTTTTAGATATATCAAACCTTGAAGGGTATGACAACTTAAAATATAAACCAATATTCCCCCAGCAACCGCCTGAATTTTCAGGTAAAAAAAGCAAATTTGATGTGATAAAAAAGAGAGATGTTCTTCTACATCACCCCTATCAATCATTTAAACCTGTGATTGAGTTTTTAGATGAAGCTGCAGAAGATCCCAATGTATTGGCTATTAAACAAAGTCTTTACAGAGTCAGTGGAAATTCACCTATCGTTAAATCTTTGATTAAAGCAGCCGAAAACGGAAAGCAAGTTACTGTTTTAGTAGAATTAAAGGCCAGATTTGACGAAGAAAATAATATCCAATGGGCAAAAAGACTTGAAAAATCCGGTTGTCATGTTGTATATGGATTGGTAGGTTTAAAAACACATTGCAAGATATTGCTTGTTGTGAGAAAAGAACCTGACGGTATCAAACGATATGTCCACCTTTCGACCGGAAATTATAATGACAAAACTGCTAAATTGTATACAGATATTGGAATGTTCACCGCTAGGGAAAGTTTCGGTGCCGATTCATCTGCTTTATTCAATGTGCTTACCGGCTTTTCACAACCCCCGGAATGGAGGAAATTTTCTGTCGCCCCTGGAAGTTTAAGAGACACATTTCTGAAACAAATAGAAAATGAGATATCTCAAGCAAAAGAAAACGATAATGGAAGAATCATTTGTAAAAATAATGCCTTACTTGACAAAGATGTTATCAAAGCTTTATATAATGCCTCTATGGCAGGTGTTAAAATAGACCTTATCGTAAGAGGTATTTGTGCATTGAGATCGGGTGTGAAAAATTTAAGTGAAAACATTAATGTCTACAGCATTGTTGGAAGATATTTAGAACATAGTCGTATTTATTATTTTGAAAACGGAGGCAATCCCAAAATATTTCTTTCCAGCGCTGACTGGATGCCAAGGAATTTGGATAGACGGGTAGAAACTATGTTCCCCATCGAAGATGAACGACTAAAAGAGGAGATAAAAGAAGTGTTGGATTTAATCTTAGCAGATAATGTAAAAGCCAGGATTCAAAAAGAAAATGGTGATTATGTGATTAAAAAACATCAGGGTATACAATCAATTGAATCGCAAGAGGCATTAGCAGAGTATTATAATGAGAAAAATCAAAAAGGCTAAATGGGAAATTGGAAAAAACGAAATTTTTCACCAAAAATGATTTTGATTCTTAAGTTGTTTTATTTTAATGTATAATAACAATAGATAATTATTTAGGATGATCTAGTTTGAACTTTAGGAAATGGCCGTTTAACAATTCAACAAAACCAGGTTATTTTATTCTTCTTGATATGTTAATAACATTGACTATATCTTCATTTTCTTTGATGATGATATTCAGCGGTCTTGAAAGAATCGAAACATTTAAAAGGCATGTTGATGACTTGGTTGAAAAAAGAAACAGAGTAACCCAAGTACTAACTTCCAAAGAATATTTCATTCAGACAAATCATTTGGAAAAAGATAGAAGCTATGAAATATTTCCGGATGTTTTTGTTGATATTTATCGTATTAACTTAAAACAGGAAATCCAGGACAAATATGAAGAGAAAGTAGTTGAATTCGGAATAGTTAATAATAGAAAGGGTGAATGACTTGTCAAAAATAGTTAAAGAAGTAATTTATGAAATGATTTGTAAATCTTTAGACAAAATGGAAGAAAACTTGGATAAAGATTTTCGAGTTGAAATCCCTCCCAATGAACAATTTGGAGACTTTTCCACAAATGTTGCCATGATCAATGCAAAAATCGTTAAAACTTCTCCAAGAAAATTGGCTGAAAAAATAGTTGAAATCCTAAAGGAAAACAGTGAAATTCAAAGAATTGAAATAGCCGGACCTGGTTTTATCAATCTTTTTTTATCGAATGCTTTTTATCAAAAAAGGCTGTCGGAAATCATTGATCTAAATGCAAATGAGTATTTTGAATCCGATTTGGGCAACGAACAAAGTATCCAACTTGAATTTGTAAGTGCGAATCCCACGGGTCCACTTACAGTTGGTCATGGTAGGCAAGCTGTTATTGGAGACATCCTTTCTTCAATTTACAAACGGTTTGGATATGAAGTGACAAAAGAATATTATTTTAACGATGCCGGCCGACAGATGAAACTTTTAGCGAAATCGGTTTATATTCGCTATAACGAATTATTCGGAGTTTCAGAAGAAATTCCTGAAGGCGGGTACCAGGGTGACTATATTAGAGATATAGCAAAAGACATAAAAAACATTGAAGGGAATAAATTTAAGGAAAAATGGGATGAGAAAATCGAGCTGTTCTTCCTCGATAAAGCTAAAGAAGAAATGTTTACTCATATAAAAAACACATTAAATGAAATGAATATTCAGTTTGATGTGTATTTTTCAGAAGGTTCTTTATTTACAGATGGAACAATCGAAAAAGTTAAAACTATCTTTGAAGAAAAAAACCTGCTTTATGAAAATGATGGGGCACTTTGGCTTAGGGTTTCTGATTTTATTGATGAAAAGGATAAAGTTTTAATCAGATCAGATGGTATGCCTACTTATTTTTTTACTGATATCGCTAATCATTATAAAAAACACGAAAGAGGATTTCAAAAAGTCTACGATATTTGGGGGGCAGACCACCACGGGCATATACCCAGAATGCAGGCAGCAATGAAAGCGCTTGGCTTTGACGAGAACTTCTTTAACGTAATCCTGCATCAGATGGTTACACTAAAACAAAAAGGCGAAGTAATAAAAATGTCTACCAGGCAGGGAAGATTTATCACTCTTGATGAGTTGATTGAAATGGTTGGAAAGGATGCGACACGTTATTTTTATGCAATGGTTGATAAAGATGGGCAGTTAGTTTTTGATATTGATCTTGCAAGAAGCACATCAATGGACAACCCGGTGTATTATGTACAATATGCTCATGCGAGGATTTGTAGCTTGTTGGCCAATGCAGAAAAAAAAGGATTGAATTTCATGCCAGGTGAAAATATTAATGAACTCATTTCCAGACAGGATTCTCTTTTTATAAGAGATTTAATGCTATATACCGATGCATTACTTGAAGTTATTCAAACGAATTCTCCTCATAAATTAACAAATTATATTCATGACTTAGCTTCCAAATTTCATCAATATTATAATTCTAACGTTTTTGTAGATAAGAGTAATGAAGCCTTGTCAAAGGGTCGCTTATCTTTAGCTTATGCTACTCGAAAAGTTATTGAAGATGCTTTGAGCTTATTGGGAGTCAGTGCGCCTGAAATAATGGAGCAGATTTAATTCATGTTCATGAACAGAATAGATACGATTGTGGCATTATCGACACCTGTAGGTACCGGTGCGATTTCAATTATTCGCATATCTGGACAAAAAGCACTTGATGTACTAAATGAGCATTTCGTTGGTCTTACGAAGAATATTCATCCAGAACATAGGAAAATCTATTATGGAAAATGGGTAGACTCTGAGGAAATCACAATTGATGAAGTACAAGTTGTTTTTTATCAATCACCTAATTCTTTCACCGGCGAAGATATGATTGAAATCTTTTGTCACGGCGGAATGATTATAACCGAAATGGTTTTAAAGAGCACTCTTAATATATGCAAAAATGCATTACCTGGGGAATTTTCCTATCGTTCATTTTTAAATTCAAAAATCGATTTGATA
>Ga0272443_10000815_pt1 | contig 51834 bp, 45 predicted proteins | sample SSMAcet12_FD_193581 | JGI IMG/M metagenome (GOLD analysis project Ga0272443, IMG submission 193581) | Marine sediment archaeal communities from Little Sippewissett salt marsh, Falmouth, MA, United States - SSM-Acet-12 | ecosystem: Environmental > Aquatic > Marine > Wetlands > Sediment ...
TTAATCTTCAAGTGCTTCTCGGATCCGGGTTGCCAGCTCGCGGAGGGTAAACGGCTTTTGCATGAAGTGCACTTTGCCGTTGACGGTCCCCTGGTGGGCGATGACATCCGCTGTGTACCCGGACATGAAAAGCGTTTTCATATCCGGGCGTGTCTCCTTGAGAGTGACCGCCAGGTCGGTACCGTTCATGCCCGGCATGATGACATCACTGAGGAGGAGGTCGATTTGCCCTGAATATTCGCTTGCGGCATTCTGGGCGGCTGCGGGGGTACCTGCCGCCAGTACATGGTAGCCCAGCCGTTTGAGCATGCGTTCGCCCAGTTTGAGGATGGCCGGTTCATCTTCCACTAGCAGGATCGTCTCCTTTCCGCCGGTGACTTTCTTTTTTCCCGAATCTGATTGCAGGTCGTCCTGAACGCCGGAATGGCGCGGCAAGTAAATGCTGAAAGTGGTGCCGTGACCAGGTTCGCTGTAGGCATGAATGAATCCGCCGTTCTGCTTGACAATGCCGTACACCGTGGACAGCCCCAGCCCCGTGCCTTCACCAACGCCCTTGGTGGTGAAAAATGGTTCAAACACTTTTTCCAGGGTTTTGCGATCCATGCCGCAACCGTCGTCACTGATGGTTAACTGCACGTATTCGCCGGGCAAGAAGCCAGCGCGGCGATTCAGGATTTCATTATCCACCTTAAGGTTTTCCGTGTTGATGAGGATGCGCCCTCCGTCGGGCATGGCATCCCGGGAATTCACGCAGAGGTTGGCCAGGATTTGATCGACCTGGGCGGGATCGATGCGCACAGGCCAGATCCCTTCACCGGGATGCCAGACCAGATCGATATTCTCGCCGATCAAGCGCGCCATCATTTTAAGCATTCCTGCAACGGTTTCGTTTAAATCCAATACCCGGGGCATTATGGTCTGGCGGCGGGCAAAGGCCAGCAGTTGGCGGGTCAGGTCCGCGGAGCGCCGGGCGGCACGCCGGATTTCCCCCAGGTCCGCGTGCAGGGGATCCAAGGGATCCACCTTCTCCATGGCCATTTCCGCATGCCCCATGATGACGCTCAAGATGTTGTTGAAGTCATGGGCGACGCCGCCGGCCAGGCGCCCCACGGACTCCATTTTTTGCGCCTGGATCATTTGCTCGCGCAGGCGTTTTTTCTCCTCTTCCGAATTGCGGCGCTTGGTGATGTCCCGTATGATGCCGCCGATGCCTTTTCGGCCGCCCTTCAGGTTCAAAGGAAACTTGGTGCTTTCAAACAGGCGATTGCCAATAGCTTCCTCAACGATCACGGTGGCACCGGCCGCCAGGGCGCGGTTGTCGGATTTGCGGCATGCTTGCGCGTCAGCCGGAGCCATGAGGTCAAAGTCCGTACAGGAACGCAATTCCTCGCGTGAACGGCCGAAAAATTCAACCAGGGCATCGTTGGCCACTATGTAGCGGAATTGTTCGTCCTTTACGAATATCAGGTCACGGTTGGCGTTGATGAATGCCTGGTGCAATTGCTTGCTTTCAAGCAAGGCGGCTTCGTTTTCACGAAGCTCGGTGAGGTCCATGGCCACGCTGAGGACCACCTCCTGGCCTTTCCAGCTGGCCAGGCGTGCGTTAACCATCATGGGGATCGGAGTGCCATCCACACGAATATGGGTGACCTCGAATTCCGCGTGACCTTCACGGCGGATTCGGTCATAGCGTTCCTGGATAAGGGCGAAGCTCTCCGGGTCGTCGATACCGCGGAGGCCCTTTTGCAAGAACTCCGCCCGCGTCATGCCGTGAATCTTCAGTGTATGGGCATTGGCGTACAGGAAATTGTTGTTGAAATCATGCACTGTAATCGAAGCGGGGCTGGCATCCAACAGCCGGCCCAGGATGACCCGGTCTTCCTCAACCTGGCGGATTTCCGTTACGTCTTCTCCTGAAGACAGGGTGCCGATGATCAGGCCGGATTCATCACGAATCAGGGCGTTGTGCCAGGCGATAATGCGTTCTTCGCCTTTCAATGTAAGGATCGGGCCTTCCTGGTATTCGCTGCATTTCTGCCTTTCCAATATGATGTTTTGAAACACTTCCCGAATGCGTTCACGGCGGGTTTCGGGGATGAAGTGGTCGAACCAGTTGAGCCCCTGAATTTCATCGGCCCTGCCGCCCAGGATCTCGCATCCACGCAGGTTGATCATGGATATGCGGCCGCGTCTGTCCAACGCCAGCATCATGACTCCGGCCATGCTTAAGTAGAGTTGGGCGCGTTCCAACTCAGATCCCGGCAGGCTGTGCGGAGAATCGACCTTTGCTGGGGCGGCGGCGGGTTTTTTGGGTTTGGCCTTTTTTTTCACCCCCACTCCGCCTCCTTTCATTGCCATGGCAACGAGTTGATCCCGAATACATCCGCCTAAAATAATAGGCTGCTTAACTCTACTATTTTAACGTCAAGATTGCAATTTGCCATTTACCTGGATCTCGGGGGCCTTGGCCTTGTGTGGTATACTCTCTCCGTGGGAGGTAAAAGGCTCATGAATTTTCCTTTGGTCTGCCTGATCATCCGAGACGGCTGGGGCTGGGGTCCTCCCGGTCCCGGCAATGCCATCCTGAACGCAAAAACGCCCCATACGGACCGTTTCCAGGCGGAATATCCCACCTGCCTGGTGAAGACCTCGGGACTGGCGGTGGGCCTGCCGGAGGGATACCAGGGCAATAGTGAAGTGGGCCATTTGAACATCGGTGCCGGAAGAGTCGTGTACCAGAGCCTTACGCGGATTGATCGGGCCGTTGAATCGGGGGATTTCTACAGCAACAAACAATTGGTGGCCGCGGTGGAAACAGCCAAACGCAATGGTACCTGGCTTCACCTCATGGGTTTGATCCAGGAGGAAGGGGTTCACGCCGTGACCCGGCACGCCTTGGCCGTTCTGAAGATCTGCCGCGACCATGGATTGGATCGGGTGTGGATACACGCCATCACCGATGGCCGGGACACACCGCCCAAATCCGCCCGGCAACATCTTGAGTTCCTGCAGACGGGCATGGAACGCATCGGTGTGGGGCGGATTGCCACGGTGACGGGGCGTTACTATGCCATGGACCGGGATACCCGCTGGGAGCGAACGCAATTGGCCTACCAGGCCGTGGCTGACGCACAAGGCATTCGCGCCGCCGGCTGGGAAAAGGCGGTTGACCAGGCCTACAACAACAATGAAACCGATGAGTTCATCCGTCCGCGGGTGCTGCCGGATTATCCGGGTTTGCGGGATGGTGACGCCTTTATCTTCTTTAATTTCCGCTTCGACCGCACGCGTCAACTGACCCGCGCCCTGATTGAACCGGATTTCAAGGAATTTCCGGTTGAGCCGAGGAATCTGTACTTCGTGGCCATGACCCACTACTACGATGAGGGGCATTTCTCAGAGGCGTTCCCTGAATTGGAGCAGATCAATATCCTTGGAGAAGTGTTGTCCAAACAGGGCATCCCCCAATTGCGTATCGCGGAAACCGAGAAGTACGCCCACGTGACTTTCTTTTTCAACGGATTGCGCAATGACCCCTTTCCCGGGGAAGACCGCATCCTGGTGGCCAGCCCCCGGGTGGCCACTTATGATCTTCAGCCGGAGATGAGTGCGCCCGAGGTGCGGGATCGTCTGCTGGCGGACATTCAAAGCCAAAGTCACCAGGCGATAATCTGCAATTTCGCCAATTGTGACATGGTTGGACATACGGGTATCTACCCCGCCATCGTGAGTGCAGTGGAAACGGTCGACGAATGCGTTCACCGGGTGGTGCAAGCCGTGTTGGCCCAGGGCGGCGCCTGCATCTTGACCGCTGATCACGGCAACGCCGAGCAGACGCAATTGGCGGACGGGTCGGCCATGACCGCCCACACCACGAACCCGGTTCCCCTGACCCTGGTGGCCGCTAGCCGGTACCGGCTGCGCAACGACGGCAGCCTCGCGGATATCGCCCCCACATTCCTGCAGTTGCTGGGGCTGGAAAAACCCGAAGAAATGACCGGTCAATCCCTGCTGGCGTTTTCCGAAGGAGTGAATCGATGACCGCCGCTGATAGTCGATATGTCCGGATTCCTGTGGGTGAACTGGAAACAAATGCGTATTTGCTGCGGGCACCGGATTCCCGGGAATGCCTGATTGTGGATCCCGGAGCCGAGGCGGCGCGGATCCGCGACCACCTGGAGCAGGCGGAGTTGACCCCCCGGCTGATCCTGCTCACCCATTGTCATATCGACCATACCGGCGGGGTTCGCGAACTGGTTCGGGACTACGATCTGTCCGTGGCGGCCCATGTGAATGCGGCCCCCCTGCTTCAAGATCCTTTTAATGCGGAGATGGCCGCCGCTTTCGGCTTGGACCTCCCCCCCCAGGCGGATCGCCTGCTCCGGGATGGAGATGTGATCACCGTAGCCGGGTTGTCCTGGCGGGTCATGCATACCCCCGGCCATTCCCCGGGATCCATTTGCCTGCTGGCTGACGATCTCTTGGTTTCCGGAGATACGTTGTTCGCCGGTTCGGTGGGGCGCAGCGATTTGCCTGGAGGCGATTTCGCCCAATTGGAGGCATCCCTGGCACGGCTGAAGACGCTTCCGCCCCACACCCGCATCCTGCCCGGCCATGGTGATGAATCCGTCATGGAACGGGAATTGCGGCACAATCCTTTCATGTAGCGGCGGAGAGACAGTGAGCGGCCACGTACGCATGGGCACCGGCTGGAACGACGATGCCTTTGGCAGGGATCGCCGCAACTGGATGGCTTTTTTGCGCATGGAGCGCGGCCTGGCGGAAAACACGGCCCGTGCCTACGCGAATGCCCTGGACCATTGGCGGGATTGGCTGAAACGCCACAAATGTCACCACCGTGCCGTGCCGGACGAATTGGTGGTGGAGTTCCTGCGCAGTCAAGCCTCCCGCGGCCGCAGCGTGGCCTCCCGCTCGCAGTTGATTTCCGGTCTGCGCAATTTCTACAACCACCTGCTGACGGATGACGCGGTACCGGGGAATCCTTTTTCCGGGCTGCCGCTGCCGCGACGCTGGAAAGCGTTGCCCCGTTACCTTACGGTGGAGCAGGTCACGGCCCTGCTGGAACGTCCCGACGTGGCCACCCCTTTGGGCCTGCGCAACAAGGCGATTCTGGAGCTGATGTACGGCACCGGCTTGCGCATTTCCGAGGTCTGCGGCCTGCGCCGGGAAGACACGTACCTGTCAGAGCGTTTTCTGAGGGTGACCGGCAAAGGCGGTCGTGAGCGGGTGGTTCCTTTCGGTGACACGGCGGCCGCATGGACTTCCCGCTATCTGGAGAACGCCAGGCCGATTCTGATCAAGGGAAGCGCGGCGGAAGTGATGTTCGTCAATCGCAACGGACGGCGGTTGAGTCGCCAGGGCTTGTGGAAGATCATCAAAGGTTATGCCCGCCAATTGGGCATAGCTGCGGAACTCACCCCCCACACCCTGCGCCACTCTTTCGCCACGCACCTGGTGGAGGAGGGCGCGGACCTGCGTTCCGTACAGATGATGCTGGGCCATGCCAGCATCACTACCACCGAAATCTACACCCACATATCCCGCGGCAAGATCCGTTCGCACTACGAAAAATTTCACCCCCGCGGCGGCGAGCCCCGATCCGGTAAACCGGAAGACCCCGATTCTGAGAAAAAGGATACAGAGTAAAAGACGGTTGCCTATAAGCAGCGCCGTCCGGCATGCTTGCGGTACTGGCGGTGGAGGGTGGCACGGGAGCGGGGGCGGCCGTGGGCCGGCAGGAAGAGCGAACAGCCGGTGTCGAGTAGTTTCTTCCAGCTGCGCACAAGTTCGCCGGGATCCTCGGCGAAGGGGGGGAATGCGGATCCGGGAAACACGCCGAACAGGGCATCCCCTGTTAGGGCGATTTGGTTGTCCACGATCACGCTCATGGATCCGCTGGTGTGGCCCGGGGTGGGCAGCAAGGTAACCGGGAAGCCTGCTGATCGCAAGTCGGTTTCGTCGTGTACCCTGCGATCCGGTGATACTCCGGTGTAACGAAGCCGTTGAGCGAGCCATGGGCTGGCGTTGAGGATTCTTGTCATGAGGCGGGTGGGGGCCAAGGTGCCGTGGATGGGCGGATTTTCGCCCTTTCTCAGATAATTCGCCGCGTTTTCATGCACCAGGATTGCGGCGTTGAACTCCCGCTTGAGGGCGGCGGCGTTTTCGGCGTGGTCGAAGTGGGCGTGGGTCAGTACCAGGCTGAGCGGTGCGTCCGGGCTCACTCCCAGGCTTTGCAGGCGATCGCATAGCCTTTTCCAATGACGTTTTCCGCCGCAGTCAACAAGGAGGTATCCCTTTTCTCCACAGACCAAGTGGCAGTTGCAGCGCCCCGAAAGCACGCGATGAACCTCGTGTCCTCGCGAAGTCAGCCAGGTTTTCATCGATATGCCTCCTGCGCAATGGCTCCGGTTGCCTCTCGCCATGACGGTCTACTCTGTTTCCAACATGCGGGATGCCCAGGGGTATCGGCTGTTGATGCCGCCATATCCGTCATTTCAGGAGATCGTAAAGTGAATCGCCGGCTATGCCTGATTGTACTCTTCGGGTTTGTCCAGGAAGTTGACCAGTTTGCGGGCCTTTTTCTTTAACTTGCGCAATGCTTTGGCCTCGATCTGACGGATACGTTCACGAGTAACCTGGAATTCCTGGCCAACTTCTTCCAAGGTATGCTCGTTGCCGTCACGCAGGCCGAAACGCATCTCGATGACCCTGGCCTCCCGGTCCGTCAGTGAGGAAAGGATCATCTCCAACTGCTCCTTGAGGTTCATCTGTGACACGATTTCCGGAGGAGAAACGGTTTTATCGTCTTCAAGGAAGTCCCGCAGGTGGGAATCGTCGTCGCCAACGGGGGTTTCCAGGGATATGGGCTCTTGGGCGATTTTTAGGATTTTGCGGATCTTGTCCGCGGAGAAACCGGTTTCATCCGCGATCTCGTCCTCCGTGGGTTCCCGACCCAGTTCCTGCACCAGTCGCCGCTGGGTGCGGTTGATCTTGTGGATGGTCTCGATCATGTGCACGGGAATGCGGATTGTGCGCGCCTGGTCTGCAATGGCGCGGGTAATGGCCTGGCGGATCCACCAGGTGGCGTAGGTGGAAAACTTGTAGCCCCGCTGGTATTCGAATTTCTCCACCGCTTTCATGAGTCCGATGTTGCCCTCTTGGATGAGGTCGGAGAACTGCAGGCCACGGTTGATGTACTTTTTGGCGATGGAAACCACCAGACGCAGGTTGGATTCCACCAGGTCGTTCTTGGAGTACTCGATCAGGCGCTGGCCTTCCTCGATGTCGTGGCAGGTCTTGGCCAGGTCTTGGGGAGTGATTTCGTATTTCTGGTTGAGGTTTTCCAGGCGCCGCCGGTAACTGGCGATCTCCGCGTTCAGTTGGCGCCGTTTGGGAGATCGGGCGCGGTGGGTTTTTACCTCGACTTGGAGTTTTTCCATCCTGCGGGAGACATGACGGTAGTTCTCCTGGAGCTGGGTGATCTTGTTGATAAAGGACTTCTTGTGCTCATAGAGGATGGACATTTCCTGAATCAAGTGGGTGATCTCCACCATCTTTTTGGCGATAATGAAATTGGAGACCTCTGACTTTTTAAGGGTTCTCAACTCCCGTTTAAAGTGGTTCAGGCTTTCGAATTGCTTGAGAAATTTGTCCCGCACCCGTTGCTTTTTGGATTCATCGTAGATGTCCTCATTGACGTCGATCACCTCGTCGATGTCCTTGACTCCCTCCAATACGTCTCTGCCCAGTTCTATTACTGAATTCAACACGATGTTGGTCTTGGACAACGCCTTGATGACCTTTTTCTCGCCGCGCTCGATCCGCTTGGCGATGCGGATCTCTTCTTCCCGGCTGAGCAGGTTGACGCTGCCCATTTCCCGCAGGTATTGGCGGACCGGATCGCCGACGATTTCACTGCGCTCATCCGAGGCCTTGATGGGTTTGTGTCGGGGAACCTTGATGACTTTTAATTCGTGTTCCGTAAAGTAGGCTTTGAGAAAACGCAGTTTTTGTTTCAACTCCTCTTCGCTGTCAAAAAGGTTGTAGATGAACGAGCTTTCAATCATGCCGAAGTTTTTCCGTGCCCGTTTCTGAATGGAACGCAGTTCTTTGCGGTGGGACTCCTGAAATTCCCGGTATTGGAGTTCGAAGGGGACAGGGGCAGGGGTCTTCTTCGCCGCCACGGTGATGTTGACGGCCATCAATCGATTCAACACTTCTTTTCGCCGGGAAGTCAGTCCGTTTTCCTTCAGGAAGCGGGTGAATTCGGTATGGTTGATGCGTCCGCTGCCGGCGTGGGACATCTCCACAAGCTCGTCGATGAGTTTGGGTGAAACACCTGCGGCCGTTCCGGAACTCTTTGCCGGAGCGGCCGCTTTAGCGGACGCTTTCTCTTGCGCCTTTTTGGTCAAGGGGCTCCTCCTTGGACACATTGTATTTCTGTCTCAGGTATTGGGATTTCTGCTGCATCAAGCGTAATACTTCCTTGGGATTCTCTTCCCTTTCAGCTACGCGGATCCGGCTGTTTATTTCACGGATACGTTCTTTGTTCAGCCTCTCCTGGAAAGAGAGGAAACAGCCCTGTATGCGGCTGCAATGCGCCGCGTAGTCAGTCTCCGGTTCTTTGGTGGAGAGTTGCAACTCCTGCAACAAGGCGGCCTCCGGATCACTCAGCTCTTTCCATATGCCATCCAATGCTTCGAAACAATGGGTGGAATCGTTGTAACGCTGCATCAACCGCCGCAGCAGGTTGCGGCTGGCCAGGATCCCCACCAGTTCGTCCCGGAGTAGGGATCGGACCTCCTGCAGGATTTTTGGGCAGGCCAGCAGGGATTGCAGGAACTCTCTTTCAGAGGGTGAGACCAGCAATGGTTCACGGCTTTCGGCCGCTTTGGCGGTGGCAGTCGCATGCCTGCGGTCCGACAGGTGGCGCACATCCACCTGAAAGGCATCGGCTGTACGGCGACGGTACTCTTCCTGCACGATGGGATCGGTGATCGTTTCCACAACCCGCATCACCTGTTCCAGGGCATTGCGCTTGTGTTCCGGGCGGCGGGGATCCATCCCTTCCATGGAGCGGTTCAGCAGGAAACGAAATCCGTCTTCCGCCAAAGTGACAAGTTCCTCGACGCCTCGCGGTCCATGAGCGCGCACGAAGTCGTCGGGATCGCCGCCTTTCCCGCAATCCATTACCCGGGGACTGACATTGTGGGTCAGTATGCATTCCACTCCCCGCAGGGCGGCATGGATTCCGGCGTCATCGCCGTCGTAAAACAACAAGATGTCGTCGGTAAATCGGTTGAGCAGGTGTACCTGGTCACCCGATAATGCCGTACCCAAGGCGGCCACGGCGTTTTTTATCCCGAATTGATGCAGGGCGATAACGTCAAAATAACCCTCTACCAGGATGGCCCGCCCGGTTTCGCGTATATGCTCCCTGGCTTGGTGGAATCCGTACAGGTGGCGGCTCTTGTGAAACAACGGGCTTTCCGGAGAATTCAAGTACTTTGCGGGGTCGTCGAACAAAGTCCGGCCACCGAAGGCAATGACCTGCCCTGATTCCGACAGGATGGGAAACACAATGCGCCCTCGAAAGCGATCGTACAATCGTCCATCCTTGCTTTTTCCCAACAAGCCGAGGGTCTCCGCTTTTGCCAGGTTCACTTTTTCTCGCTTCAAATGTTGGAGAAGGGAATCCCAATTGTTGACGGCATAGCCGAGCTTGAACGTTTCAATCGTGGCTTCGGTGATACCCCGCTCTGCAAGGTAACGGCGTGCCGTTTCTCCCTCTCCCTCATCCAATAGGTTGGCCCGGAAATGGTGCAGGGCTTTGTTGTTGGCCGCCAGAAGCGCATCCATGGCCGGCCGCTGGCTTCCGCCCTCCCCTTTGCGCCGCTCAACCGGGAGATTGAAGCGTTCGATCAGGAAGTCCATGGCTTCAGGGAAAGAGAGGCTCTCCATTTCCTGCACCATGGTGAAAATGTCACCCGACTTATGGCAACCAAAGCAATGGAAGGTGTTGCGTTCGGGCATGACCGAGAAGGATGGTGTTTTTTCGCTGTGAAACGGGCACAAGGCTTTGAAGTTCTTTCCAGAAGGCTTTAAACGCACGTACAGCGATGCCACATCAACTATGGATAGACTTCTTTTAATCTGTTCTTTGGTGTCCATGAATAGAAAGTGAACAATCAAATATGATGTGATAAATCGGCAAATTTGTCAACCGCTGCGGGTCAGATTCGGACAAGAAATACAAAACCGGCGGACAGCCCGCCCATTTGTACAGTCTGGGGGGGGACGGTCACGGCAACGTCGGTGTAGCGCAAAAAAAGTTCCAGGGAGAACCTTGGCGACAGGGGGAATCCGGCACCGGTCACCAGGGCGTAGCCGCTGCCCTGATCATCGATGTCGCCGATGGCGGCGGATTCCCTGAAGAGGAGATGATGGTAATCCACCTCGATATAGGGCTGGACTTTGCGCATCTTGAGCGTATACCTCAACCCGAGGGACAGCGGGTAGAGCCGCAAGCGGCTGATCTCTCCGGTAAAAGAAGTTTCCCCGTTGCGTTCGAAGTGGCCCGCACTCAAGCGCAGGGAGAATCCGCGCCACACATTCAGGCCCACCTCCAGTCCAAAGGTCAGGTCCGCATCGCTGCCGTAAATACTTTTGAATACTTCGTCCCGGGGGGCAAAACCGCCGATGTAAACGCCCAGCTTGACTCCTTTGGCAGGGAGGAGGGCTGCGGTCAGCAAAAGGCCCAGCAGGAGTGAGATCGTACGCCGCATGAGCAGTAGATAGCATGAGCAGGGGGAAAAGTAAAGACGGTGGATTTGCTTCCACTGCGGGACCCGGTATAATGCATAAAACAACTTGGGAGACGTATCATCGGACTGCAATCGTTCAGGGTCAAGGTGCAGAAACGGATTTTTCAATCCGAAGCCACGGGGTTCGGTGTTTTCAAGGTCAGCGGGCTCCCCGCCGGGGGCCCGAATGTGCTGGTAGGCGAATTGCTGGACGTGTCCGAGGGAGACGTCCTGGATGTAACGGGAGAGTTTACCCGCCATTCCCGGTTCGGGACGCAATTCCGCGTGGCCGAATACCAGCCCGTACTGCCGGGAGATCACGAAGGCATGGCCGCTTATCTTGCATCCCGGGGCATTCGGGGCTTGGGCCGCAAAACCGCTGAAAAAATCGTGGCGGAATTTGGCGGGGAAACCCTGGATGTTCTCCAGGAGAGACCGGACGAACTGTGCCGGGTCAAGGGTGTGGGCCGGTCGCTGGTGGAGCAGGTGAAGGCCTCTTTCAAGGATAGGCGCATTCTGCGTGAGTTGACCCTGCGACTGGCTCCCGTGGGAATTGGTGCCGCAACTGTGCTGCGTATCGTGCGTGAATTCGGTGATCAGTCCATGCTGGTCTTGGAATCGGATCCATACTGCCTGGTCGATTCCGTGCGTGGCATCGGATTTCGAATCGCCGACACCATTGCCCGGGGTATGGGGGTCGCCCTGGAGGATCCGCGCCGGATACGTCGGGGAATTGATCACGTTCTGCAACAGGCTGAGAATCAGTACGGAGATCTTTTCATGGAGCGCCACCGTCTTATTGCCGCGGCGGGTCGCCTGCTGGACGTTTCGTTTGAACACATCCAGGAATTAATCGCGGAACAGGTTGAACGTGGACAACTTGTTGAGGAAACGGATCCGGAACCCCTTGTCGTCAGCCTGGTCAACCACCGCGTGGAGACGGAAACGGCGGCCATGTTGAAAAAACTGGCCGGCCGGGGTATTCAGGATGTGCTTCCGCAAGCTGAACCTGTTCTTGAGGGGCTTGAGCCCCCCCTGACGGAGGAACAGAAAACGGCGGTTCGCGCCGCCGTATCCCACCCGGTTACGGTGATTACCGGCGGTCCGGGCACGGGCAAGACCACCATTATCCGTGCCGTCATCGAGACCTTTTCCGGTGCTCACCTGCGGGTGAAAATCGCCGCCCCGACCGGCCGGGCGGCCAAGCGCATCGAGGAAGCCACGGGATTCCCCGCATCCACGATCCACCGCCTGCTGAAGGTCAATCCGGAAACCCGCCGTTTTACCCATGATACGGCCAACCCCTTACCCGCGGATGCGGTTGTGGTGGACGAGTTCTCCATGGTGGATATCCATCTCTTTTACGCCTTGTTGCGCGCCTTGGACAACAGGACCCGCCTGATCGTTATCGGCGACAAAGACCAGCTGCCCTCAGTGGGTCCGGGCAACGTATTGCGGGATATGATCCAAAGTGATTACTTCCCCCTGGTCTCCCTGAATCGCAACTTCCGGCAGACCGGTGACAGTTTGATCGTGGAGAATGCCTACCGCATCAACTCCGGGGACTCACTGGTTCTGAAACCCTACCACCCGGACCTGGATTTTGTCTATATTCGCGTGGGCGATCCGGGACAGGCGGCGGCCAAGGTGATGGGTGTCCTTGATCACCTGAGCCCAAGGTATCCGGCCAACTCAGCGGAGCTGCAGGTTCTCGCGCCCATGTACCGCGGCGCCGCGGGCATCGACCGCCTCAATGCAATGATCCAGGAGCGCTTCAATCCGGAGCCCGTATGCCTGGCCCGCGAGCAGGCCCGCTTCAAACCCAACGACAAAGTCATGCAATTGAGAAACGATTACGACCGGGATGTGTTTAACGGTGAGCAAGGGGTGGTGGCGGAATACGATACCGAGGAAAAAAAACTGCTGATCGACTTTGACGGCCGCTTCGCCGAGTACGCGGCGGATGAAATCGATGAATTGACCCTGGCTTACGCCATGTCCATTCACAAGTCGCAAGGTTCGGAATACGATTGCGTTATTCTGCTCCTCCTTCCCCAGCATACCCTGATGCTCAACCGCGAGATTTTCTATACCGCCGTCACCCGCGCGCGGCATCGGCTTTTCCTGATCAGCCACGAGGCGGCCCTGCAGCCGGCATTGGCGAATTCCACACCCAACCGTCGCAGAACCCGGTTGCCGCAGCGCCTGCGAGAGGTCTTTGAAACACCGCCGTCAGCCGGCGGGAACGATATGCTATAATGATGCCATGACTGCAAAACGACGCGTTTTCGCAGCGCAACGGCTGCGAATCGTCCTGTCTCTCGCCGTAATCGCTTACGGACTCTGGACATCCAACTGGGTGGGCCTATTGGGGCTGGTCACCCTGTATTCCGCGGTAAGCGGTACTTGTCCGCTTGTCATTCGCTTCCCCCCCCGCTTTTAAGGAAGAGCGACCATGACCCGGAACCAGGAGCGTGGCGCCTCGCTCTTGGCATCATGCCTGCAGCAAGAAGTGATGCTCTGGGATGGTGCCATGGGCACGTCCATCCAACAGCGCAATCTGCCTGGAAGCGCTTGGGGAAACCATCCGAATTGCCAGGAGTACCTGACTCTCAGCCATCCACAAACCATTCGTTCCATCCATGATGAGTTCTTGGATGCCGGCGCCAGGGTGATTGAGACCAATACCTTTGGCGGCAATCGCCTGACCCTGGAGACCCACGGCTTGGGCGGGCGAACGCGTGAAATCAACTGTGCCGCCGCCACCCTGGCACGGGAAAGCGTGGATGAACGTTCCGGCTCCGGTCCGCCCCGGTTCGTGGCGGGTTCCATGGGGCCGGGATCGCTGTTGCCCAGCCTGGGTCACGTGGATTTCGACTCCTTGCGCGAGGCTTATCGTCTCCAGGCCATGGGGTTGTTGGAAGGGGGCGTGGACCTGATCCAGGTGGAAACCGCCCAGGACCTTCTCCAGGTCAAGGCGGCCGTGGCCGGCATACGCCAGGCGGCCGCCGATTACGGCCGCACCGTCCCGCTGATTCTTCAGGTTACTCTTGAAGGCGGCCGCATGCTCATGGGCAGCGACATCCTTACGGCCATGCATGCGATGTTGCCCTTGGAGCCCGCTGCCCTGGGTATCAACTGCGGCTCCGGACCGGAAGGGATGGCCGAAGCCGTGGAGCGTCTTTCCCTTCACTGCCCGCTGCCGGTGATTGTGATGCCCAACGCGGGTATGCCGCGAATCGAATCGGGAGTCCCGATATTCGATCTTTCGCCTGAGGATTTCGCCGCCACAATGAGCCGGTTTGTTTGCGAGTGGGGCATCCGGTTGGTGGGCGGGTGTTGCGGAACCACGCCCGCGCATATACGGGCGCTGGACCAAGCCCTGGCAGGACTGGCTTTGCCGCTTCGCAATTTCCGGCACGAACCGGAATTTTCCTCCATGTTTCACCACCAACCCAGCCGGGTGACGCCGCCGCCGTTGATTATCGGTGAACGGACCAATGCCAACGGCAGCCGGGCTTTCCGTCGTGCGCTTCTGGACGATGATGTGGATGCCATGGTGGAAATCGCCCGCCAACAGCAAGATGAAGGCGCACACATGTTGGACCTGTCTGTGGCCTATGCGGGTCGAGATGAGTCCAGGGACATGGTTGCGGTGACCCGGCGCCTGAACCGCGAGTTGCTGATTCCCCTGGTTTTCGATTGCACGGATCCCGGCGCATTGGAAGCGGGGTTGAAGCACTACGCCGGACACGCCCTGATCAACTCAATCAATCTGGAAGACGGCGGCAGCCGCGCCGCCAAGGTCATTGCATTGGCGAAGCGATACGGGGCCGGATTGATATGCCTGGCCATTGATGAGGAGGGCATGGCGCGTACACGGGAAAAGAAGTTGGCGGTGTGCCGCCGTTTGTACGACCTTTGCACCTCCGCCGGCATTTCTCCACAATCCCTGTTTTTCGACCCGTTGACTTTCACCCTGGCTTCCGGGGATCCGGGCCTGTGTGAAGCGGGAATTGAAACTTTGGAAACCCTGCCGTTGTTGCGCCGCCGCCTGCCCGATGCGCGCACCATTCTGGGAGTAAGCAATATCTCTTATGGGCTGAAGCCGTCCTCCCGAAAGATCATCAATGCGGTCTTCCTTTATCATGCCGTTCAAAAGGGATTGGACGCCGCCATTTTTCATGCCGGCAAGGTCCTGCCCCTGCACAGCATCCCGGCGGAGGATCGGCAACTGGCGGAGGACCTGATCTTTAACCGTACCCGTGGCGAGAGATCTCCCCTGGAGGCGGTTCTGGAGCATTTCTCTCTCCGCAAAGAAGCTCCTGACATGCGGGAAACCACCCTTGACCCCCTGCTGCAACGGCTGGGCGCCGCGGTAGTGGACGGGCGAACCGCCGGTCTGAAAACCCTGTTGACTGCCGCTCGGCAAACCCTGCCCGCCCTGGACATCATCAACCATCACTTGCTGCCCGCCATGCAACGGGTCGGCGAGTTGTTCAGTTCGGGGCGCATGCAATTGCCTTTTGTCTTGAAGTCGGCGCAGGTAATGAAATCCGCCGTGGACTTTCTGGCCCCTGACCTTGAATCAATGCGCCGGGCGTCTCGAGGCAAGTTGGTGCTGGCCACGGTGCGGGGAGATGTCCACGATATCGGCAAGAATCTCGTGGATATTATTTTGGGCAACAACGGCTTCCAGATCGTGAACCTGGGCATCAATCAGAGCAGTGACGACATCATCGCCGCGGTAAGGAAGCTTCGCCCCGATGCCCTGGGGATCAGTGGTTTACTGGTGCAATCCACGCTGGAGATGAAGGAGCTGCTGCGTCACATGAAGCGGGCTGGCCTCGAGTTGCCCGTGATCTGCGGAGGTGCCGCGCTGACCCGGGATTTTGTCGACCGGGAACTTGGCCCGGTGTATTCCGGACCGGTGCATTACGCCGCGGATGCCTTTGACGCCCTGCGTATCCTGCAGGGGAAACCAGCCTCTTCGGAGAAGCGACTTCCGCAATCCCCGGCCCACCCCCCCCCGTCCACCCGGGCCGTACCCTCCGGCGAGGCGGTAACCCCCCCATTCCGGGGCGTACGCGTGATTTCTTTGTGCCTGGATGAGTTGCTTGGTTATCTCGATCGGCCCACCCTTTTCCGCGCCCGCTGGAAAACAGGCGAGGGAAAGGACTCCGAGACCGAATTGCATCGGATTCTGGAAGGGCTGCGGGCAGCCGAGTGCACGGAATTTTCCGCCGCCTACGGCTACTACAACTGCCGGGTGAGTCCGGCGGGAACCACAATGGATCTGCCCGGCGCCGACGCTACTCTGGAGTTTTCCGCAGCCCCCCATCCCCCATCGGCATGGTTCCACCCGGAGGGCGACGTGGCTCCCCTCCTGGCAGCGACAACGGGCAGACAGCTTGCAAGCCTGGTGCAACAACGGTTTTCCGCGGAGGACTATTCCGGTTACCTGTACTGGTTCGGTTTCAGCGCCCAGTTGGCGGAAGCCATGGCCGAAGCCGTGCATCAACGCATCGTGAACGAATTGGGAATCCATCGCCGTGACAGCCGGCGCTTCAGCCCTGGTTACCCTGCCTGGCCAAGCCTTGCTCAGCAAAGTATTCTGCAACGCCTACTGGACTTCTCCACCCTGGGACTGGAACTCACGCCGGCGTGGCAGTTGGTGCCCGAGGCCTCGGTGACGGCACTGGTCGTGCCGAGATACAAAGTTGAAAAGTTGAAGAGTTGAAAAGTTGCAGAGGGAAGAAGTAAAAAAGTAGGGTAGAAAGGCAGGGGAGACTGATTTAATCCGCATCCCGAAGCGCTTGCTCGATCATGCCCGTGATCCGCAGGCCGAATTCACCGTCACTAAGGGGCGGACGGTTGTTGCGGATGGCGTCGATGAAATCCGCCACCATCAGGCCGAGCGGTTCTGATGAATCGATGCGCGGACTGATCACGTCACCTACCCGGTAGGCGAGTTGAAATTCGCCGAAATCACCGGGTTCCAGCTCTTCCACTTTTTTATCGTAGATCTTGATCTTCTCTTCCGGTTCGGTGTCGTTGTAGATCAACATGCGACGGTTGCCGACAACGATGGTTTCACGCAGTTTACGCGGGGAAAGCCAACTGACCAGACCTTCCATCATGGTGCCGTTGTCGAACTCCATGAACACGGAGCCCACATCGGGGTGTACGCCCACCGAGGTTTTGAGGAAGCTCCTGGCCTGGCGCAATTGGACATCTCCCAGCCAGTAGAGAACCATGGACAAGTCGTGGGGCAGAAGGTCCCATACCACGTTTACAGCCCGCTGGTGGATCCCCAGATTGATGCGGCGGAAGGAGATGAACTCCACCTGACCCAAGTCACCGCGTTCGATAATGCGTTTGACCTCGCGTACCGGGGGGGAGTAGAGGAATGTGTGGCCGCTCATGAGTTGCAAGGAACCCGTCGCGGCCCGTTCCACCAGGTCCTGGGCATGCTCGGTGCGGGTGACAAAGGGTTTTTCGATATAAAGGTGTTTGCCTGCGTCCAGGACACGGCAGCCCATTTCGTAATGGGTTTCAGGTGGCGTAACCACGAAAACTCCCGCCAAGTCAGGGTCAGCAAGAAATTTAGACGTTTCGGGTATTGTCTCCACCGTGGGGAACGCCGCGGCGATGGCGCCCAGAGCCTGGGGATTTTGGTCACAAACAACCAAGGAGTCGACGTCACGTTGACGTTGGAGATTCCGCACGATGTTTCTGCCCCAGTATCCGGTACCGATGACACCTATACGCATACCGCCTCCTCTGCGTGCTGTTGATATTGCGGGCGCGCAAAAACGCTCCCCATTATAGCACGCGGGTGTGGGGTCAGTACACCCGCGAGAAGGCAAAAACCGAACGCAGGGTGCGGAAAGTGATGAGCAGGTCCAGCCAGAGATCGTGTTCCAATGCGTAGTATGCGTCAAGAAAAAGGGATGTGTGCATTGGCATTATGCCCCGGCCGGATACCTGCCAGAGCCCGGTGATACCCTGGGGCGCCCGCATGCGCAGGGCGGCCCATTCGGGGTACATGTCCACTTCGTAAGGCAGGGCGGGACGTGGCCCGATAAAGGAGATGTGTCCGGCCAGAACATTGAGGACCTGGGGGAGTTCATCAAGGCTGGTTTTGCGCAGGATTGCACCGCAAAGGCTGACTTCCTCGCGATTGCGCATTTTCCGGACCCGCCGGTCCACGGACACAAGCCGGCTCGAATCGAGCCGGGTTTGCTCTTCCTCCCGCAGCAGTCCGGCAATGTATTCTTGATGACGGGAATCCACTTCCCCGGGTCTGGTTCCGGATATCAATTGCATGGTTCTGTATTTAAAGAGGCGAAATGGGCGTCCCCGTCTGCCCAGGCGGATCTGGCCGAAGATGACCGGGCGCCCGAATTCCCAGCGTATCGCCAGGGCGACCAGGGGATGGAGCAGAACCAGAACCGGCAACAGGACCAGGGCCGCCAAGCGGTCCAGAAGCGGCTTGGCCAGGCGGCGGTAAAAGGAGTGCCGCCGGCCCGATAGGGGCAGCCCCGAGATATCCCCCAATCGCATGATGGTGCCCTCGTGGTTCAGCTCGCCATTGTAGGCGTTCAGTACGATCACCGAGGCGTTCAGATTCAATGCATCCTGTTTGGCGATCTGGATGAAGGCGCAGTATTCCTCCCACATGGCGGCCCGGGTCGCGGCGGATGGCTGAAATTCCAGCAGGATCAATTCGCCCTTTGCCCTGGCAGGCATCCGGCCGGGGTCCAGGGGCATTGTCCGCCGCAACATCCGGCCCGGGCCCCGCAGCAAATGGTCATGCAAATCCGGGGACAACCTGTACCATACCCGGGTTCGGCTCAACAACCACCTTCCCAATGCCAGGCGCAGGGTGAGGGAATAAAAGAGGCCGAAGACCATAAAAAGCCCCACCAGCAACAACCGTGATGCTTCGGGCCATTGGGTTTTGAGCAGAAACCACCAAGTACCCCAGAACAACACAAATACCACCAATACGGCACGCATCACCCGGGAAGCGTAGTAAAGGTGGTTGAAAAACACTTCCACTCGGTAAAATCTGTAGTACCAGAACACCGCCAGGAAGAGGCCCAGCAAAACCACGGCGGTAATGGGTATGGCCGGGCGTTGGAACAGGAGACGAAGGCCCGTGTAGGTGCCCGTGAATGCCAGGATGTCGGCTGTCAAAAGAAAAAAGGCTCGATTACTCATCTTTATCCAGTGTCCGGATGATTCGCGCGGGATTCCCGGCGGCTACCGTTCCGGGAGGGATGTCGCGGGTGACCACTGAACCCGCGCCCACGAGGGCCCCCTCACCCACGGTGACCCCGCCCAGGATGGTCACGCTTGAACCCAGGGAAACCCGATTGCCGATGCGGGTCTTCTCCACCTTCCAGTCCGCATCGGTTTGGGGGGTTCCGTCGGGATTGCATGCCCGGGGATATTTATCGTTGATGAAAGTGACGTTGTGACCCACGAACACCTCATCTCCGATTTCGACGCCTTCACAGATAAAACTATGGGATGAAATCTTGCACCTGTTTCCAATCACGGCGTTTTTCTGAATTTCGACGAATGTGCCGATTTTTGTGCCGTCGCCGATTTCACAGCCGTACAGGTTGACGAAACCAAACCAGCGCACATCTTTCCCCATAAGTACATTGGCGATTTTGACGGTTGCTTCTGAAATGGACACCAGTTCTTTGCTCATGGACTATCCTCGGGATTCATGGAATCCGGATTTTTTATTATACCCGGATGCGGGATCGCGGGAAAGCCCCCACGGCGGATGACAAAGCAATGCTTGCCCCGGGGAGTTTTTTCAAAGGCCTCGTCCTCCGTGATGGTAATCCGAAGCGTCGGGGGGGCGATACTGAAAATCCTGGAGCGGATTTGGCCCTTATCGCCCGGGGTGAGGGGGCGTTGCGTCTCCAGGCGCAGATGCAGGTGGTCAATTCCTTCCTGTATGATTTGAAAGCGATTGATTGCGGTGACCGCACGGATTGCATGGGTTATGTACGCAGAATGCAGCCATTTGCCGTCAGGCAACAATACCTGGTCGTTGACCCGTCCAAAGATGTCCGTCAGCCTGGCAGCTCCGTGTTCGGGGATGACCAGCGGGGATGATGTCACGTCTTCCAAACGGTAGCGGAGCAGCGGGTAATCCGGGTTGTCCAGGCAGGTAATCTGGATTTCGTGCAAGCCGTCTTCCCGCTTGGTCGTCTCCACCAGGTGCCGGTGCTCCATGATGTGCAGAGGTGAACCGGGAAGGTCCGCCGCAATGATTCCGGTTTCATTGGCCCCGTACTCCCTCACCACCGGGCAGCGGAACACCCCGGCCATTTCGTCCATGGATTTCGGGTCAGCGTATTCGGCGCTGATCACCGCCAGTTGCAGCCCAACGGGAGGGGGCCGGTCGCGACAGAACTGCGCCAGGCGCAGCGCGGCCTGGGCGTAGGCGTAGATCATGCGGATTCGGCCTTTTGCCATAAGGTCATGGCAATGTTCAAGGGAAATTTCGTTCAGGAAATAAGCGTTGACGTGATAGCGGTTTTTCAATCGCGTGGCCAGATGTTTTCTGAAACGCAGGAGGCGGCCCTGCAGGCCTGCGCGGAAGTGGGCTTCGTCGCCCCATAACAGCAGCCAGGGGTGATGCCATTCAATTCCCCAGTGACGCCGGTGGTAATGCGTGTCAAGGCGGATCTGGCGATGCACGCCCCGCCCCCGAAAAGTGGCCAGGGGTCTTCCGGTTGATCCGCTGGTGCGCACCCAACGCCCCGGACCCGCGTTGTCCGCCAGGAATCGCTGCGGATTCGCCTGAAGTGCTGCTTTTTCCAGCGGCGGCATCGCCGAAAAAAACTCTTCCAGGTCGATAAAACCATCCGGCAATCCCAGGTGGTTTTTCATGTCACGGTAATGGGGTACGTGTCGGTGTGCGTGTTCCCAGACGGTATTCAGGCGCTGCAATTGAAGTGATTGGATTTCTTGCCGGGCCAGGCCCGCCAGGTTTCGGCGCTGAATTTCCCTTTCCAGCCGCTGCCCCCCCAGATAGGACAACCGCCCGACCAAATGCAACCATGGCGAAAAGTTCATACTCCCTCTCTTCTGCCCCCGTTCTGCAGCCGGGATTCGCGCAGTACGCAGGCTAGTGATGTTTTAACGCCCGACTGTCGGGCAGTCGGAAGAACACCACCCAAACGGCCAGGAAGAACCCCCAGAATTCGCTGATCAGGCGCGCCGCCAATACGCCCGGCGTGCGATGCATGATTCCCAGGATCAGGGTCAACACAACCAGGACACCCGCATTGGCCAGGTGCACAAGGAAATGTTGCTTTTGGTACCGGGATGCCCCCATAAACGCCCCCAGGATGAACTTGCCCATGCGCAGTGGCACGGCAACGGCCAGCCAGCGCAGCCAAACAGCCCCGGATGCCAAAGCCGGGCGGAAGAGTGAGATCAGCCAACCCCCTGAGAAGGCAAGGCCCGCTCCCAGCAGGATGCCGCAAGCCAGGAACAAGGTCAGCATGCGCCGCAACAGCCTGCCCATGGGGAGTGTTTCCATGCCGTGGTACGCCCGGGAGAAAAAGGGCACCAGCGTGCGGGCACCCACTTCAGCCAGGATGCCCACGGCCAGATAAATTCTAAGGGCCAGGAAGTAGACCCCCAATTCCTTTAGATCCACGAAGAATGACAGCAAGAGGATGTCCGCCTGACGCAGAAAATAACCAGCCACGTGATCAAACCAATAATAGCGGATTTGCCTGAACCAGCGCAGCCGGGGCAGGGTGAGACTCCGCCGCCAGTACAGCCGCAGCACCAGTGTTTTGGCAGCGATTCCCAGAAACAGGCCCACCGCCCGCAAGGCGAAGACGCCGACTAGGTCGATGTGGCGGGGCCACAAGGCCAGGGGGATCAGCAGGACCAGGGAGGCGCCGAAGTTAACGGCTGTTTCCACCCCCGTCCGTTCCAGACCCAGCAGGAAGCCGTTCAGGTTCATGTCGAGCCCCAGCAGCAATCCGCAAGCCGCTGCCAGGGCGAGCATTCCCGCCGCGAGATCCCCGTATATCCATTGGGCAATCGCCCAGGCGGGCACCGTGATGGCCAATCCGGCCCCCATGGCCAACAAAGCGCTGCCGAAGAGTTCGCGCATTTGCCCCAGGTTTTCCCGGCCCACCGCGGCCTCTTTGCCGAGGAAAAGCTCAAGATTAAAAGAGGTCAGTGTGTAGACCAGGTACATCAGGGCGAAGCAGATTCCATATGCACCCAAGGCCTCGGTCCCCAGGGAAAGGGACACGAAAAGCATGACAGCCAGGTTGGTCCCCGTGGTCAGGGCACGGGACAGGGAAATAAAGACGGACGTGTTGAACAGGCGCCTCAGCATGCATCTTCTCCCATGGCCAGCCGCATTGTCCGGAGCATGCAGGTCTCGTAGCGGTTCAAAGTGAAATGCTCCAGGAAGCGTTGCCGCCCGGCTTTGCCCATTCGGACAAGCAGGCCGGAGTCCAGCAGGAGGTGCTCCACTTTGGCGGCCAGGTCTCCGGGATCGTTTTTATTGCACAACAATCCGGTTTTCCCCTCTGAAACGATCCAGGGGATCGATCCTTCCCGGGTCGCCACCACGGGAACTTCCGCCCGCATGGCCTCGAGCAATACGTTGCCGAAGGCCTCTTTCAAGGTGGGAAAGATCAGCATGGCGGCTTGTCGCAACAGCGCGGATTTGGCAATTTCATCCACCGGCCCGTTGACCTTGACCCGTTCGGTCAGGTCCAGCTCCCGGATGCGGGCTTCCAGCTCCCCTCTGCGGATGTCTTGCCCGAAGGCGCCGGCCAGCGCAAGGTTGAATTTCAGTCCCCGGTCCCTTAATCGTGCGGCGGCTTCAAGGAGAACGTATACCCCTTTGTTCACCATTAGATTGGATAGAAACAGCAGCAACGGCGGTTTTTCGCTTGATTCGGAGCGAGGTTGCGGCGGTTGGTCCGGAAAGCCGTTGGGAACGACGTGCAAATTGTCGCGGGCGACCCATGGAGAAATATCGCTCTTGAGCAGCGGGCTGAGTACGATGGCGTGGGAGCCGGCGAAAAGCGTACGGTAACGCAGGCGGGCGCAGCGCCCGTCAGTTGGGGAAAAACCTCTTTCGCGCACATGAAACAGGCGTTTCACCCTGAACAGGCGCATCAGGATCACCCAGGTGAAGTCCCGGTAATGGGAATACCCTCTGGCGGTAATTCCCGCATATACCAGGCTCGGGCGAAAACAGGTGATTTCCGCCAGCAGGCGCAGGGAGAACCAGAAGCCTCGCGCCAGTTTGGCGGGGGAAAACTTGGCAAGGCGACTCATTTCCGCAGTGAAGCGCAGGGGGATCACCCGCAGGCGGAAATGGCGTTGCAACAAAGTCGATTGAACCAATTGGCGACTCATGAGGCTGGCACCGTGTATGGGGGGTGGCAAAGGTACGAGCATGAGGACCCGGGGACGACGCTTCATGAGTTCGTTCTCCCGGAATCTGGATCCCTGTGGTGATGCCGGGCGAGTTTCACTACCGCCGGCAGGCTGCGCAGGTATCGGGGGAGCATGCGTACCGGCTCGCGGCCCACCCGATGCAGCCATTCCAATCCCAGGTCTTGCATCCAGCCGGGGGCGCGTTTGCGGGTTCCGGCGAAAAAATCAAAACCGGCACCGATGGCCGCGGCCACGGGAACCTTCAGCCGTTGCCTTTGCCGGTGCAGCCAGACTTCCTGCCGCGGGGCCGTTATCCCCACCCACAGCATATGGGCGCGGCTGTTGTTGACCCGGCTGATCAGCCGGTTGTCTTCTTCGGGGCCCCATTCTCCGAAAGGGGGGGAAATGATCCCGGATACGGTGATACCGGGATACTCCCGCTTCAACCGCATGTGCATTCTTTTCAGCACTTCCGGGGTGGATCCCAGAAGACAATAGCGAAAACTCAGCTTACTTGCCGTTTCAGCCAAGCGGACAAAAAAATCCGGCCCCGACAGCCGGCGGTGAATTCCGCTGCCCAACAGGCGGGACAGCCAGATCATGGCCATTCCATCGGGAAGCACCACGTCGCTGGCCTGGATGGCTGCCTGATATTCTTTGTTGTTGACGTAAGGCCCCAGCATGGGGAAACTCATGGTCGTCAAGATATGGCAGGTGTCGCCGGACGTCCACTTGACAACCCGGGATTCAATCATTTCGTAAGAATCCGCGGTGATGGGCACACCCAGCACATCTTGACGACGGCTCATTGGGCTTCCTTTGATGCATCCGAATGCAGCCCAAATCCGGGGGCGGCCTTTTCCGCCGGGAGGATCGGGGTGTTGAGAAAATGTCGTGTCGGGGTCATGGAGTCGGATGGCCGAAGCGACGACGAAAGTCTTGGCAAGTGAGGTGAATGGCCGCCCTCAGGGCGTGGCGGGGTGACCACCCCAGTGAGTTGATGCGGGATACGTCGAGCAGTTTTCGTGGCGTGCCGTCCGGCTTGGCGGCATCCCACTCGATGGTCCCGGGGAATCCCGCCTCGGCGCGGATCGTTTCGGCCAGTTCAAGGATGGTGAGATCATGTCCCGTGCCGATGTTGATGATCTCCCCCACATCGGTGTAAGCATATTTTTTCATCAGGAATACCAGGGCGTCGGCAAGGTCGTCCACGTAAAGGAATTCCCTGCGGGGAGAGCCGCTTCCCCAGAGAATCACGCGGACTGAATCCCTTTCCCCGGCGATACCGTTTGCCTCCAGAGCGTTACGGATTTTTGTTTCCGGCGCATCGCCGTCCACCGCATCCACCGGCTCCTGCATGAAGTCATTGCGGATACTCTTCCAGTCCCCCCGGGACAGGGCGGCGGCCAAATGGAATTTTCGGATCAATGCGGGTAGGACGTGTGCGGCCTTCAGGTCGTAACGGTCATTGGGGCCGAAGAGGTTGGTGGGCATCACGGAAATGAAATTGGTCCCGTACTGCTGATTGTAATAACGGCACATCTTCAGCCCGGCGATTTTGGCGATGGCGTACGCTTCATTGGTGGGCTCCAATGGCGAGGAGAGCAGGTATTCTTCTTTTAGCGGCTGAGGGGCCATTTTGGGGTAGATGCATGAACTGCCGAGGAAGGCGAGCTTTTCCACTCCATTGCGATAAGCTGCATCCAACACGTTTACGGCAATGGAAAGGTTGCTGTATATGAATTCCGCCGGCAGGGTCTTGTTGGCCCAGATTCCGCCGACCTTGGCCGCGGCCAGAAAAACCCAGTCGGGTTTCTCGCTGGCAAAAAAGTGGTTTACCGCGCCTTGATCCTGCAGATCCAATTGGTGGTGTGTCCGGGTGATGAGCCTGGAGAAGCCGGCAGCTTCCAGGTGACGCAGCACGGCGGAACCCACGAGGCCGCTGTGTCCGGCCACGAAAACTCTTTTGTCTCGCATCAAACCGACCTCCTCGCTCAGGAGATTTGTTGCGCCGGGACTTACTCTACCACCATACCGGGGAGGTTGGCAACCATCAGCCGGCAGGGCAAGAACCGTTTGCTCCCGTGCAGCCCGTAGGATTACCGGCCCTTCTGAATGCCTTCGATGATCCTCCGGACCTGGAAAATCGTGGGGTCAACGGGAACCAGGCCGGGACGAGAGCATGCCAGGAAAGCGTTGTCCCGGCGGTGGGTTCCCCTGAAGCGTCCCGTGGAAAAGGCGGATTCCTGCAGAAACCCCGCTTTGAGGTCAAAGCCCGGGGCCCCCTCAAGAACCAGGTCGGGGGCTTTGTGTCGTTGGGGGATGGCGTAAACTTCATCACGGCGGTGCACGGCTTTGATAACGGCCCGGCCGTTGAAGTGGAGATCAGTGAATTTTGTCGCCAACTCATCCAGGAGCCTCTGGCTGTCCCGGGGGTCGACCCGGCCTTGGGGAAAACGTCCCCTGATATGGAGGTAAATCCGGGCTGGGTCCATTGCAAATGCCCGGCTGTGGCGCACCGGCAAAAGCATGCCTTCGGGGTCTGAGGTTTCTTTTTCAGCGAATCCCCATTCACGCAAAAGCGGGTTGATGTTGACTTGGGTGTGCAAGGGGGCGAATCCGTGGTCGGAAAGGATGAGCCATTCAAAAGGTCCGAGGAGCCGGGCCTCTTGCAGCAGCTCTCCCAGTATCAAATCCAATTCAGAGTAATAACCGCGAAAATTTTCATGGCGGGGATGGTCGCTCAGGTCCCAGGCGTCGAAAAAAAAATGGTGCAGGCGGTCGGTTCCGGTTACCGTGAACATGAACAGGTTCCACTCTTCATTTCGCATCAGGTGTACGGCCAAGTCCAGCCGCTGTCGCAAAATGGTGTGCAGGTCGGAAAAGAAGCCGTCCGGATCCAGGTGGGCGTGGGAGCAGTCTACGTCGACGGCGTATCCGGATTCCTTTACCAGAGGATACAGGGCCGGCGGCCAAACGGCTTTTTTCAGTTCAGGCGCCACGAATCCGGATATCAGGATACCCCGGTGGGGGGGCGCGGGGTAGGTGGCCGGCAAGTTGACTACGATGGGGCGTGTCTGCTTGTCCATAAAGAAGGGCTTTTCTTTGAGATCGCGAAAATCGGGGAATTTCAGCCGGTAACTGTTTTCTTCCAGGTCGGTAAAGCCGAAAATTCCGTGATGCCCGGAATCCCGGCCGGTCATGAATCCCGACCAGGATACAGCGGAAACATCCGGGATACTGACGTTCATGGATACGGGCGGGTATTCGCTGAACAATTGATTCAGGACGGGCATGGTGCCGTCGGCTGTGTAAAGCCGAATCAATTCAATGGGTACGCCGTCCAGCCCGATGACCAACAGACGTTTCCTGCGCCGGATTCCCGTCATGGCCGGGGCCAGGTGAATCGGGGAGTCATTACCATGCCACCAGATAGTCTTTGGGCACGATCAGTTTACTGGAGAAATGGACATTGGTCAGGAGGATGACCGCCCGTTCACGATCAGGCAGTTCTTCGCAGAAGACGCCTTCCCAACCGTCGAAATCCCCTTCATCAACGCGGATGGCGTCACCCGGGGAGAATTGCTGGACACGTTTCTTCAGTTCCACAACGCCGTCTTTTTCGCGTTCACGAATACTTCGAATCAAGACGTCATCAATGGTCCACAGGCCATGCCTGCCCCCCAATACGGTCTTGACTCCGCGGCAGTAGCGCACCTTGTGATACAGCGAGTCCGCGGCAAATTGCGCGAACAGGTAGCCCTTGAAAAGGGGCGATAGCCGGGGGATTTTTGTTTTGTTGCGTTTGATGCGGTCGTAGTAAAGGGGCAGGTAGACTTTGATATTCAGAGACTGCAGGCTGCGTTCGGCAATCCCCTCCTGACGGGGCCGGGTATGAATGATAAACCAGTACTCCCCTGAAACCCTTTCCATGATTGCATAGTAATCCAACCGGGCGGGAGTGTCAACTTTAATATAGCGCCGCGACCCGGCCTGGCGCCTGACGAGGGGGCGAGTCCCGGGCTGGGCCTGATCAGAGCGCGGGCTTTCCCGGACTTGCCTGTACCTGAGGCCTTGGCTTGTGGTATAATCATCGACCCGTTGATTTCGTTCGGTAATCTTGGAGGTTCAATTGGAAAACAAACACAATCCACCTGTTGCGGCAGAGCCTGTAGTGCTGCACAACGGCATTTTTGTCGCGGGTCACCCCCGCAGCGGTACTTCCCTTGCCTGCAAACTACTGGAAAGCGCCGGTGTGCAATTCCCCTCCGACCTGAAAGCGGATCACTACAACCGGGACGGATACTTCGAGTTGGCGGAGGCCAAGGAATTGGAGAAAGACCTGATCCGCCACGCCATGACCCCGGAGAACGTGGTGGTCATGAACCGGGTCGTGCGTCTGCTAAACGAGACCAATGGCCTGGCTGGGCTGAAGATCGTCCACATTCCATCGCTGTTCTTTTATCGTCACATCGCCAAGAATATCCGAGCCGTATTGATCTTTCGTCATCCCGCTGACGTGCGCGGCAGCATGCTGCGTCGCGGCATCTCCAGCTTTCATCTGGATTGGTTCGCCAACAACAACGCCCTGGTTGCTGCGCATGAAAACATCCCCAAGAGCATTGTCATCAGCTACGAAACGTTGATCCAGGGCCATCCTCGCATTCGTGCTGCTTTCCAACGCCTGGGGTTCTCCGTGGATGAGGGAGTGATCAAGAAGTCTTACCGTACCCAGTCCGGCAGTCGCATTGTGCTGACCGAACCCGAGCAGCGGTTGTACCGGCTGCTGCAGAAGCTGGAACGCCACAGCCTGCGTTCCCGCTGATCCCAATCACCGGAGCCGCCATGTCCGAAAAGGAAACATTTGAGTTGATCGATGAGGGGGCTGAGCACCTCTATGCCAACCTGATCTCTTTCAATACCAACCCCGAAGAGGTTTGTATGGGGCTTGGGATCCGTGATATCCGTGATCCGGACGTGGTCAATGTCCATTCATACCTGCACTTGACCATCCCCCATTTCCTGCGTTTCGCCGACGCGGTAAACAAGCAGGTGAACCTGCTTATTGAACGGGGGGTGATCAGCCGGGAGCCCGAGCAATAAGGATTTTCCCCTCCCCGGCCGGCTGCGATCGGTGGCGAGAGACCCCTGGAACGTGGGCGCATATCAGCGTGGTGTCGCGCAATTGGCAACTCTCCCGTTCCATCCGGGAGTACTTGTTGCGCATTCTTCCACTGGCGTAATCCAGTTCGGACCCTCCAAGGGAATGTGGAATCATTGTGACGACGATCATCAACACCGCCGCGGCGAAAACCCACCAGCGGCTGCGGCGGTAAAGGAAAAACGCCGCCAACCAGAAAAGGATCACAACGAGTGTTTTGTTGTCCGTTAAGTCCGTTCCCAAGGGGAATCCAGTCCAAAAGTCGCCGAAGGCGAATTTTTGCACCAGCGGCCCGAAAACGAGTCCTCCCAGGATCACGGCGCCGAAGGTGAAGTTCACCAGCCGGGTAAGGCGGGGCTGCTTTCGCAGGCATTCCAGCCCGGTACGTACGCAGAGTACGATGCCTGACATCATGAACAGGATGTGCAGGATCAGCCATACTGCGGGTACCTTGCCTTTGAAGCGCGCCACCACGGATGGCGGTCCCAGAGGTGAATCCTTGCCGGTCAATACGCGGTACTCCACTTTGCCGGCCGGGGGCTGGCCGGGCAAATCAGCCACGTATCCTTCGCCGTCCCAGCGCATGGACGCGTTCCGCCAGTCTTCTCCGGCGTGATAACGGCGGTAGGCCAGGGTCAGTCGCAGTCCCGGCTGCCCGGCTTTGACGCGAACCTCCAGGGGGGTTCGGGCCGTGTGGCTGCGGAGAAAGCGGTACTGCACGGGTACGCCCGCAACGACATCTTCCCCCTGAACCGGCCATGTCGGTCCGGTGATGCGCTGAAACACTGCGATTCCCATTGCCATGGCCAGGGCGGCGGCCCATAACAGGATTGTAGATATGGATCTTTTCATAATGGTGCTGTCGGCAATTATAGGTTGGAGAAGGATGAAAATCAACACTCTCGCGGTATTGATCCGCAAGGATGAAACACATACAATACAGCCTTGTAGCGGGAAGTGATTTCCCGCGGTAGTGGATAACACAATGAACGTAAAGGCAATTGCTGCAAAGTCGGTATTCTGGAAAGAAACCAGGGACATGGCCAAAATCGTTTTGGGCAGCGTCATCATGGGGCTGGGATACGCGTTGTTCCTGATTCCCCATCACCTCGTTCCCGGAGGGGTGTCCGGGATCGCCATTATCCTCAACTACTTTTTCAACCTGCCCGTAGGTGTACTCATCCTCATTTTCAACATTCCCATATTCGCTTTGGGCGTCCGTTTTATGGGCGGCCGTTACGGAGCAAAAAGCCTTGTGGGGATGGTACTCTCCTCCCTGCTGATCGATTTCTTCTACGAGATTTTGAAGCTCCCTTCCGCCACCGAGAATCCCTTGCTGGCCGCCATTTATTCAGGCGTGTGCATTGGAATCGGCCTGGGAATCATCTTCCGCAGCAAGGCTTCCACCGGAGGGACGGATACCATCGGCCAGATGATCAGCAAATGGACGGGGATCACTGTCGGCATGGCCATCATGGCCGTTGATTTCGTCATCATCTCTGCATCGGGGTTGTCATTCCACTCCTGGGAAGCCCCACTTTACGGCTATATCGTACTTTACATATCCACTTGGGTGATCGACCTGATCCTGGAGGGATGGAACCACAACAAGATGGTGTTAATCAATTCCACTGAAGGGAAGCGTATTGAGGAGTTCATCCTCTTTACCCTCAACCGGGGCGGAACCGCCTTGAAATCCCGTTCCATGTACCTCAAACGGGACCGGGAAATCCTCATGTCCGTGATACACCGCAAGCAGATCCCGGAATTGCGCGAATTCGTCAAGGAAACCGACCCAGACGCTTTTCTCATCATCTTTGATACCTACGCCGTGCTGGGGCGGGGTTTCCGTTCCCATCTCGTTTCCTAAGCTTGACCAGGTCCGGCCCGTGATGCAGGTTTGTGGCGCCCGCGTTCCTCTCAGCCCCACGCCGTCGAGCCGGTACTTTCTCCGGCCCGGGTATCCGGAGTTGACATCCCGATTGCTTTTTCTACAATATACGTATCATGGAGAAACTGGGAAATGCGTTGCGTGAAATCCGCCTGCGTCACGATTGCGCTTTGGAAGAGATTTCCCGGCGTACCCGGATTTCCCTGCGGATCCTCAGGGAAATGGAATCCGGCGATTTCCACTCCATCCGGGGGCGATTCTACACACACCAGTTTATCCGGGAGTACCTGAAAGCGTTGGGAGAGGATCCCGTCGCCTTCCTGGAACAACATGACGGAGTTTCGCCGGACGCTGTTTCGGAAGAGTCCCGCTCCACCCAAGCCGTTGAAAAACTTCAAGTATACCGTTTCCGGCGCCGCCGGGGATTGGGGCTTCTCCTGGCCCTGATGCTGCTTGCCGCGGCCGCTTTCTTCCTTTTTGCCCCCAACATCGACGGGATCACAAATTGGTTCGTCTCCACACCACGCATGAGCCTGACCGGAGCGGCGTTTGAGCCTGGATGGATGCAGCCCGGCCGCAGTATGCCAGGGATACCCGGGCGGCGAGACGGCCTCTGTCCATGGCTGGATCGGGAAACGCGCATCTGGGGAGTCACCCGTCCACCCGCAACTGTCCATGCCCGGTTTTCCGCAAGATGCTGGGCACAGGTCCGGCGTGGAGGCCGCGTTGAAGCTTCACGGATCTTCCTCCCGGGAGAAGAGCTCCTGGCGGATGGATACGACCTGCAAGTAAGTTTGGGCAACCCCTCGGTTGTAAGCCTGACGGTGAACGGTAGCCCGGAATCGCGATTCCGGAGCCAGAATCGCCCGGTTACATTTCAAGTGGAGCCGGAGCCACCGTTCAGACAAAAAAGCCAATGAGCCCGATCCTATCCCATAATCCGCTTGTGGAGCAAGTGGTCACCGGCAAAGCCGGAGCGGACCTGATATCAATGCTCTTGGCCCGTCAATTGCCCCTAACCGATGAGGAATACCTCGAAGCTCTGGTCTACCGCATGGGAAACGCAGAGGACAAATCGGCCGCCCTGAATTTGTTGGCATCCCTGCCGCCGACAGTTAAATCGACTTACGTTCGCAAGCGTCATTGTGACCATCGGGTCGCTTACTACGTGTTGGTCGATGGTGTGAACCGCAACGATATGGACGCGGTCGCGGGGATCGTCCAGAACCAGTCATTGCCTCCGGAGTATCTGGAAAAGATCGCCCGGCACGGCAACCTGGCCATGCTGGAATGCCTGCTGGAAAACCAAATCAAGTTGATTGCATATCCGGCGATCATGGACACCATGGCGGCCAACCCGGCATGTGGATCTTTTGTCCGGGCCCGAATCCAGGAGATCCGCGATGATTATTTGCTGGACACCAAAGTCGAAGAGATTCCCGTTGATGCTTTGACGGAAGACCTGCGTGAGGTCATCGCCAAAGAGGAGTCGCCCGAATCATCCGCCCAGGGCGAGGAGGATCTGGCGGACTTGATTGATGAGCGGGCAATGACCACTTTGCAGCGCATCAACCAGATGCCAGTTTCAGAACGCATCAAGCTGGCCCTGACCGGATCAAAGACGGAACGTCTGATCCTGATCCGGGACGCCAATAAGATGGTTTCACTGGCGGTGATCGAGAGCCCGAAAATCAGCGAAGATGAAGTGATGCTGGTGGTTCGCAATCGAAGCGTATCCGGAGACATCATTGCGCGGGTGGCGCAGAACCGGGATTGGACCAAAAACTACAACCTGGTGGTGGAACTGGTCAACAACCCAAAAACACCGGTGAAAAACGCTTTGGGGTTCATCAAGAAACTGCATGAACGTGACTTGAGAATGCTTCAGGCCAATAAAAACGCCAGTCCGGTAATCCGTGGATTGGCCTTGAGTTTCATTCAGCAGCGGATCAAGAAGAAGGGGTGACCGGCGGGCGGTATGCACCGCCCGCCGGAAAACTATCGTGGATTAGGCTTCCGCTTTGAGGTCTTCGAACAGCGCCACCACGAAATCCCAGATTTTTCCGATATCGCTGATGGATACCTTTTCGTCGGGGGAGTGGGGGTACTTGAGGGTGGGACCGATGGAGATCATGTCCATACCCGAGTACTTATCTCCAATGATTCCGCATTCCAGGCCGGCGTGGATGATTTCGACCACGGGTTCCTTGTTGAACAGTTTTTTGTACACCTTGATGCTGCGCTTCAACAGGGGGGAGTCCATGTCAGGGGGCCAGGGCGGATAGCCCTCGCCGCTTTCAGCTTTTCCTCCCGCCAGCAGCGAGACCGATTCGATGTGGGCGGTATGGGCTTCCAGGCGTGATTCCACGGAACTGCGCTGGCTGCTCAGGATGCGTACTTCATCATCTTCGATGCGGATGTTGGCGAAGTTGTTGGACGTTTCGACCAAGCCTTCTATATCCGTGGACATGGAAGCCACTCCATGGGGCATTGCCAGGATCAATTGTACTGCCTTGGCGGTGGCGGCAGCGGAATATGCTTTGGATCCGGGAGGATCAATGGGTTTTGCGTTCAAGGACAGTTCGGGCTCGGTGTTTTGGTATTCCTTTTTTACAACGGACTCGAAATCCCGGACAATCCGGGAGACCTTTTCGACGGCAGCTTGGGGGACGGCGATCTTGGCTTCGCAGTCCCGGGGAATGGCGTTGTGGGCGCTGCCGCCCTTGATGTCTACCATCAAGAACTCTACCGATTTGGCCACCTCGCGCAGCAGGCGCCCCATAATGATGATGGCATTGGCTTTTTCCAGGGAGATGTCGATCCCGGAATGGCCGCCTTTCATGTTGCCGGCTTCCAGGTCCAGGGTGACATATCCTTCAGGAATGGCGATTGGATCCAGCGGCAGGTTGAGAAAGGTGTTGATTCCGCCGGCGCAACCCACGGTAAAGACGCCCTCGTCTTCTGAATCGATGTTGATGAGGATTTTCCCCTCGATGAAGCCGGGTTTAAGCGCGTTGGCTCCGGTCAGGCCGGTCTCTTCGTCCACGGTGAAAAGCAATTCCAGCGGCGGGTGCGGGGTCTCTTTGTCTTTGGCCATGACCATGGCCATGGCGATGGCGATACCGTTATCGGCGCCAAGCGTGGTCTCGTCGGCGGTCAGCCAGTCGCCGTCGTAAACCAGACGGATGGGGTCCTTGGAAAAATCGTGGGTGGATGTTTTCGTTTTTTCGCAGACAATATCCATGTGGCCCTGCAACACTACCGTGGGTACATCCTCGTACCCCGGTGAAGACGGCACCTGGATGGCGATGTTGCCCACATCGTCCATGCGGGCCTGGAAGTCATTTTCCGCGGCCCATTCCATCAGCCAGCGGCCGATCTTTTCCTCGTGTTTTGAACACCTCGGGATGGCCGCGATCTTCTCAAAAGCATCCAGGACGTCCCGGGTTTTGGCGTGGGTTATGTTCATGCTTCTCTCCTTTAGATCAAGGGTTGACTATAATGGAAACTCCGGCTCAATGTCAAGGCCGTCCCCGCGGCATGGCAACCAGGGTGTGGGGCCGAAGAGAAGAGAAAGAATGGCTGACGGCTATTGAAAAGATGAAATTGATCGATGACTTGATGATGGTGATCGGTTTCGCCTCGCTTCACATCCCGGCTGTTTCGAAATCGGTTCCATTATCCGGCCATGGGGTATTAGAAACGTACGGACAGGCCGCCACGCAGGATCAGTCCGTCGTAGAAGGCCCCCTCAACCAGCAGGTAAACCGGGCCGGCGATGTGTCCGCGGATGCCGATCTGGAAATGGAAGATGGGGAAGAACCCCAAAGGAAACTCCTCGCCCTCCTCATCCTCCAGTTCTTGGATGGCTTCCTTGAGGGTACGGCTCTCCGTTGTCGTTTCCTTTTGGGTGGTATTGCCGATAAAAGTGGTGGTCGTGACCTCCAGGGTCAGGTTGCCGTTCAGGGGCCCGAAGCCGAACCCGAAACCGATGTAGGGATGAATGCGCGAACGGGGCCAGAGATCCCAGCGCAGGTTGATGTTAAACGAATGGGGAAGCAATTCGAAAGAACCATTGCCCTCTACGTCCACCCGGTTTCCCCAGTCGTCGGTTTCAGTGTAGGATCCGCTCAAGTCACCCCTGAAATAATTGCGTTCGTAGGACAAACCGATGGAAAACGAACCGCTTTCTCCCCCGGGAAAAAAGCGGATTTCCAGGCCGTAGTTGTTGCCTTTGGAGTCGAAGCCCAACTGCCCTTTGTCCGGATCGTAGTTGTCGAATTCCGGGATGACGCTTTCTTCAATAGCCGCTTCCACTATGTCGATGGACCAACCCGAATAGTGAACGCCCAATTCCCAGTGGCCCTGGGCGCTTATCGTGAATCCACCCAGCAGCAAAGCCAACACGGTCATCAGTGCTTTTTTCATTTCCTTTCCTCCCCGAGAAACCTAATACCAATACTATACAGGAAAGGTGTCTCTTTTTCCATTTTTTCCCGGGTTGACGGTCTTCAGTGAAAGGAGACACAATAATTCCATATGCGCCGGTACGGGAGCCACCTGCCGGCAGTCGCAAGGAGTGAAAAGATGCAGCTAAACGAAACCATTTCACGCAGGCGCTCCCTGCGGGGGATCGATCCCATTCCCGTCAGCCGCCGGGAGTTGGAAGAGATGGCGCGTGCCGCATCGCTGGCACCCTCATGCTTCAACAACCAGCCGTGGCGTTTTGTGTTTGTCCGTGACCGGACGCAATTGGCGGCGTTGAAGGAAGTACTCTCTTCGGGGAACGAGTGGGCCCACCGGGCCTCCCTGGTGGTGGCCGTATGCGCCCGCAGGGACGATGATTGCGTGGTGCGTGAAAGGGAATACTTTCTTTTCGATGCGGGAATGGCAACGGCCTTGCTCATGTTGAAAGCCACGGAACTGGGCTTGGTCACCCATGCCATTGCCGGTTTCAAGGCTGACAAGGCGAAAACAATCTTGCAGGTTCCCGATGATATGCTGGTTATCACGCTGATCATCTGTGGAGCGAAAGCGGAGCGCCCGGAGGAGTTGTTGACGGAATCCCAGCTGGCCGTAGAGCTTGAGCGCCCGGCGCGTCAGCCCCTGGAGCGCATCATGATGCTGGACCGGTTCAAGGGAATGTAGACGGTCAATACTCTTCAAGGTCGACTTTTTCCAAGTCCGGCGAGTAAATGGTGGTGCGGTTCCGGCCTGTCTCCTTGGAGAAGTACATGGCCCGGTCCGCCCGGTCGAGGATGATGTCTTCCGTGTCTCCGTGCTCAGGGAAACTGGAAATGCCGATGGATATGGTGACCCTTCCTTGGGGCTGCCGCTCACCCCCCTCAAAGGTCTCTTTTTCCACCCGTTCGCGCAACCGTTCCGCCGCCAGGTAGGCCCCCACCTTGTCCGTTCCCGGCAGGATGGCCACGAACTCGTCGCCGCCGTACTTGGCCGGGATATCCCCTTTGCGGAAGGCGCTTTTCATTATCGCTCCAATGCGCTGCAAAGCAAGAGATCCACGGATATGTCCGTTGTTGTCGTTGTAGTTCTTGAAGTTGTCCACATCGAAGATTATCAGGGAAAACGGGTTTTTCCGGGCAGAGGAAGCCTGGAATTGCTGCGACAGCAGGGAAAAGAAATGGGTTTGGTTGAACAAGCGGGTCAACCCGTCGGTTATTGAAAGCTCCCGGGTCTTTTCCAGCAGGTCCTGGAAGAGTTTCTCTTTGCGGAAAGCATGCCGTGCCGTACCATATGCAAGAAAAAAGGCCATCAGAATCAGCAGGTTGACAAGCAGGAGCCGGACCAATTGGGCCGAAGACAGCAGCAAACCGTCGCTGAGCAGAACGAACAACGTTATCAGGAAGATGATGGCCAGGGTGTTGCGCAATGCTTTCTCAAAAATCAGGAAGAATGTCGACACAACGATGTGAAATATAAACAGGATCCACAGGGAACCATGGATATTGTGTGACAGGTAAACCACCAGGGACAATGCGGCCAGGTCGAAATCCAATTGCAGGGAAATCAGTTGGTACAGGCGGCGGTAGGTGTTCCCGGCAATATTGGCCTGACGTTGCAGCCACCACAACAGCAACACATTGCAAACCAGCACCAAGCCCACTATGAGAAGGAGACGGTCAGGGCGGGGGAAATCGGGTTGCGGGAACAACGACATCAAACCCCAGACCAGCAGAATCAGTCCCGCCAAAACCCAGCGCAACTGGATCAGCCAGCGGTTTTTGTCGCGGATCTGCCGCTCAGCGAGATCCCGGGGCTCCAGAGGCTCCGAAATGGACGCCGGCATCATGTCGACCATGGCTTTAAAATACTTTTTTTCCCTCTAAAATGTCAAACTGGATTGTACCTTTTTTTGTTGCATTATAGAATGAACTTTCCTGGATCCCGGGATCCCGAGACCGGGAGCAACTTGAGGAGGTGAATGTTGTACAAACCGCGAAAACCCTATGATCTGTCGTACACTCATTTTGTCGGTTCATGGGCCTGGCTGTTGCACCGCTTGTCCGGATTGGCATTGATCTTCTACCTTTGCCTGCACATTTGGGTCATCCACACATTGACCCAAGGGGAACAGGCGTTCAACCAGTTGATGACTTTTCTGTCATCCCCTTTGTTCCGTGTGCTGGAAGTGGGATTGTGGGGGGTCATCCTCTATCATGCCTTTAACGGAGTCCGGGTGATCATCGTTGACTTTTTCGGGGGCTCACTGGCACACAAGAAGCTCTTTCTTGTCTTGATCATCCTGGCATTCCTGCTATGGGCCGCCGGCAGCGCTGTCATTGTCGGCCATATCCACTGAACGGAGGCACCCATGCCGGAAAAAAACTACAATGAAACTTCGCGCCGGGGGGCCACCCTCTGGCTTTTGCAGCGGATCTCCGCGGTGGTCATATTCGTCTTGTTGATCATCCATTACGTGACTTATCATTTTATCGGTGATGGCACCATCACCTACCAGCAGATCAGTGCCAAGATGGCTTCACCGTGGTTCAACCTCACCCAGATTCTCTTTCTTGTCTGCGGGGTGTTTCATGGTTTGAACGGGGTCTGGATGGTGGCGGAAGACTACTTTCACAGCCGCCTGACCCGCCTTCTCCTGGTCTCCATCCTCCTGCTACTGGGGATGTTGTTGTTGTTCGTGGGCATTGCCACGGTCATGAAAGTGGGATAACCCCGGAGGAATCAGCCATGAAGAAAGAAGAATCCAAGTATATGCACCAGATTGACGCCGTGGTCGTGGGCGCCGGGCTGGCCGGACTGCGGGCCGCATTGGAACTGGCCCGCAAGGGCATTCAGGTCGCCGTGTTGACCAAGGTCTACCCCACCCGATCTCATTCCGGCGCCGCCCAGGGCGGGATCGCAGCTTCCCTGGCCAATGTGGCCGATGACTCCTTGGAACTGCACATGTTCGATACCGTCAAGGGCAGCGATTACCTGGGAGATCAGGATGTAATCGAATTGTTTGTGCAGGAAGCCCGCAAGACCGTTTACGATTTCGAGCACCTGGGGGTGCCTTTTTCACGAACTGAAGACGGGCGCATCAACCAGCGGCCCTTCGGCGGGCATAGTTCGCCCCGGGCCTGTTTCTCCGCAGATATCACCGGCCACGTATTGTTGCATACCCTGTATGAGCAATGTGTTCTGCACAATGTCCATTTCTACAACGAATTCCAGGTGATGTCTTTGTTGATCGAGGACAATGTGTCGCGCGGGGTCGTGGCCTGGGATATCCGTGAAGGCGGCTTGCATGTTTTTCACGCCAAAGCCGTGTTGCTGGCAACGGGAGGTTACGGGCGGGCTTTCAAAATCACGTCCAATGCGCATGCCAACACCGGTGACAGCCTCTCCTTGATCCTGGAAGCCGGTCTGCCCCTGGAAGACATGGAGTTTGTGCAATTTCATCCTACCGGCCTTTTCCGTCACGGCATCCTTTTGTCTGAGGCGGCCCGGGGAGAGGGCGGTTATCTCTTGAACGGCAAGGGCGAGCGGTTTATGGCCGCTTATGCCAAGGAAAAGATGGAGTTGGCCCCGCGTGACCTGGTATCCCGGGCCGAACAAACCGAGATCAACGAAGGCCGGGGAGTGGACGGGCAGGATTACGTTTACCTTGACCTGCGTCACCTGGGCCGGGAAAAGATCATGGACCGCCTGCCCCAGGTATGGGAACTGGCCCTGAACTACCTCAAGGTGGATGCCATCGAAGCGCCCATTCCCATTCAACCCACGGCCCACTATTCCATGGGCGGAATCCCGGCCAACATCAAAACCGAAGTGATTCGCAATGTGGCGGGGGATCCGGTATTGGGCCTGTACACCGCCGGCGAGGCCTCGTGCCTCTCGCTTCACGGCGCCAACCGTCTGGGAACCAATTCCCTGCAGGATGCGGCCACTTTCGGCCGCCTGGCCGGCGAACACATGTCCGCCTTTATCCAGCGGACCGATTTCGCCCCCCTGCCTTCGGCACCATTGGATCCGCCGCGGGAGCGCATCGATCACTTGATTTCAGGCGGAGATGGCAACGAGAAACATGCCCGCATAAGGGCGGAGTTGCAGGAGAACATGACCCGGTATGCCGGCGTATTCCGTGATGCCGAGGGGCTCGGCCGCCTGAAGTTGATTGTCCGGGAATTGCAGCAGCGATACCAGAACGTCCGCATCGATGACGTGGACCAGCCATTTAACCTGGACCTCATGGAAGCCCTGGAGTTGGGGCATCTGTTGAATTTTTCCGAGGTAATCGTGGAAGCCGCTCTGGTTCGCACGGAATCTCGGGGCGCCCACTTCCGCACCGATTATCCCAAGCGGGATGATGAAAACTGGCTGGCCCATACCCTGGCCTGGAAAACCGCTGCGGGGCTCCGACTGAACCATGACAAGAAAGTGGTCATCTACATGGACCGCTTCCCACCCCAGGAACGCAAGTATTAGGAGGCCACAATGAAAGAATCCATTTCGGTAAAAATACTCAGGTATCAACCCCAGAAAGACAAAAAGCCCCATTGGCAAACCTACACCCTGGATGTACCCGGGGATTCCACCATCCTGGATATCCTCAACGAAATCCATTGGTACCACGACGGGACCCTGGCTTACCGGCGATCCTGTCGCAGCGCCATATGCGGATCCTGTGCCATGAAGGTCAACGGGCGCAACGTCCTGGCCTGCGAGACCCCCATGCACCAGTTCCGGGGCAACAAACTAAAGATCGAGCCCCTTCCCGGTTTCCCCATCATCAAGGACCTTGTGGTGGACATGGAAGGATTTTTCGAAAAGTTGCGGCGGGTGAAGCCCCACATGATCCTCAAGAAACCCGTACCGGACAAGGAGTTCCTGCAGAGCCCCGAGGAGTTCTCGCGAATCCGCGAATCAGCCTATTGCATACTCTGCGGCGCCTGCACTTCCTCGTGCCCCAGTCTTTGGGCCAATGAAAATTACCTGGGGCCCGCCGCCCTGCTCAAAGCCTACCGGTTTATTTTCGACAGCCGGGATGATGGAACGGACGAACGCCTCGACATCATCAACGACCGCAACGGCTTGTGGCGGTGTCACACCATTTTCAACTGCATGGAAGCATGTCCGAAACACATCAAAATCACGGATTGCATCTCGAAGCTGAAAACCCGCGTGGTGGACAACTCCTTATGAGCTGGGGCAAGTTAACGGCAGTCCGGGCGGTGGATTTTCATTGCGCCGCCGGCCCAGACAGTGCCGGGGCCACGTCATGAGCCGCACCGGGCGGGGGCATGTCCTGGTAGCCGGCGGCGCCGGATATATCGGCAGCCACGTCTGCCTGGCCTTGGCCGAGGCGGGCTATGCCCCGGTGGTGGTGGACAACCTTTCCACGGGCAACGCCGCTCACGTGGATGGGTTTCCCCTGCTCCAAGCTGATATCGGCGATGTGGACAGGGTGGCCGCAGTGATCCGCCAATACGATGTCCGCGCGCTCCTGCACTTCGCCGCGGCCATCCAGGTGGAGGAGTCTGTCGCGCTGCCCGGTGAGTATTACGAAAACAACGTGTGCCGCACCCTGCGGTTGTTGCGTACCTGCATGGACAACGGTGTGCGCACCGTTGTGTTTTCATCCACCGCCGCGGTATACGGGGAGCCGGCCGAATTGCCCGTGTCGGAAACCACTGTCCTGAATCCCATCAATCCCTACGGGCGCACCAAGATGATGGTGGAGATGATGTTGTCGGATCTGGCCCGCGCCCAGCCGGAGTTTCACTACGCCGTCTTGCGCTATTTCAATGTGGCCGGGGCGGACCGCGGCGGTCGCATCGGGCAGTGTTATCCCCGGGCCACCCATCTCATTACCCTGGCGTTGCGTACCGCCCTGGGGCTGCGGCCGGAATTGGCGGTGTTCGGTACGGATTATCCCACCCCGGACGGAACGGCGGTCCGGGACTACATCGATATCGAGGACATCGCGGACCTCCATGTGCGTGCCCTTGATGCATTGCTGGCGCAACCCAGAAACCTGGTGATGAATTGTGGTTACGGTCACGGTTTTTCCGTTAAGGATGTGGTGAGGACCGTCCAACGCATCACGGGTAGTGAATTCCCCGTCCGCCTGGCCGGCCGCCGGGCAGGGGATCCTCCCAGGCTGGTGGCCGATTCACGCAAGGTCCGCGAGGAGCTGGATTGGCGTCCCGCCCATGACGACCTGGAGGATATCATTCGAGCGGCTTGGGCCTGGGAAAGGAAACTGCATGCCCGGGAGGCGATAAAATAAAACCAAACAAAACGCTGTTTGCCCTTAGCCTGGCGGTATTCCTGTTCAGCCGGTTACCGGCACAAAAACCCGTTGCAGCCGGTGTTCCGGCCATGGGCGCGGAGCCGGTGGTGGAATACGCCATCGATGCCCGTCTGCTGCCGGTCAACCGCCGCCTGGAGGCCACTCAGGTCATGACCTGGCGGAATGGCACGCAAGCCCAGGCAAACACCTTGCGCTTCCATTTGTATTACAACGCCTTTCGCGGACCGGACACCACGTTCATGCGGGAAAACGGCCTGCGCCGATTTCGTATCCGTGAAGACGGGGAAATGCATCGCTACGGCGGCATCGATGTTCTGGAAGTCCGGCGCATCGGCGGCGGGAACTTGACCTCCAGAATCGCCTTTATCGCTCCGGACGATGGAAATACCCAAGACCGAACGGTCATGGAAATCCCTCTGGAAAAACCGGTGCCGCCGGGCGGCCAAGTCCGATTGCGCATCCGTTTCCGCCTGAACATCCCCGAGATCTTTGCCCGAACCGGCTCCTGGCGGGATTTTTTCTTTTTGGGTCAATGGTTCCCGAAGATCGGCGTGTTCCAGGCGGACGGCACCTGGCATTGCCATCAATTTCATGCCCATTCGGAGTTCTTCGCTGATTTCGGCACCTACCGGGTGGCCGTCACTTTGCCGGCTGAGTTCGTGGTCGGTGCCACAGGCAACCCGGTTTCCGCCGTTCCCCACCCGGACGGGACCGTTACCCGCACATTCGCCCAGGATCGCATCCATGATTTTGCGTGGACGGCCTGGCCGAGATTCAGCCGGCATCAGCGCAACGTGGAAGTGCCCGGGCGGGATCGCCCGGTGAAGGTTGTCCTCCTGCTGGATCCCCGGCACGGGGACGCGAAGGAACGTTATTTCAATTCGCTGGTTTTTGCCATGCGTTTTCTGTCGGCGAAACTGTTCCCCTATCCCTATGACCGCATCACCCTGGTGGATCCTCCCCTGCCGGCCATGGGGTCAGGTGGCATGGAGTATCCCACCCTGATTACCGTTGGGCACTTTTCGCTTTTGCCCCAAGGCATACACGCGACCGAAATGACCACCATTCATGAATTCGGACACCAGTACTGGTATGGATTGATCGCCAGCGACGAATTCCGTGAAGCCTGGCTGGATGAGGGCGTCACAACCTTCTTTGAAAGCGAGATCATGGACGCCTACTTCAAGGAAAAGCATTCCCTGGTGGACCTGCCTTTGATCCGCATCGGGGACGGTGAAATCCATCGCGTCGGGCTCAACAGGATCACCCTGGTTGAACGGGTAAACCAACCCGCTTGGCATTTCCTGTCAGGGGCCAACTATTCCAACCACGTATACAACCGGGCCGCCGTGTTTATCGACACCTTGAAAGGCTACCTGGGCAAAGAGAAATTGTATGACTTTTTTGCTCAGTACGCCAGGCGCTACGCCTGGCGCCATCCCGGCACTGCCGATTTCATGGCCACTTTGAAAGATGTGTCCCGACAGGATTTGCAGTGGGCCTTTGATCAGTTTATCAACGGGACATCGCGCTTGGATCTGGCGGTGGATTCCCTGTCATCCCGGCGGCGCAACGATGATCCGGAACGTTATTGCAACGAGGTCCTTTTGGTGCGCCGGGAAGGCTATTTCCCCGCAGAAGTGTTGATCCGCCTGCGCAACGGACGGGAAGTGCGCCACTTGTGGAAAGACCGGGGGCGTTGGAAGCGCCTGCAGTTCACTCACGAATCGCCGCTGCAATCCGTCACCATCGATCCGGATTTCCTCATTCCCCTGGATCATGACCTGATCAACAACTCCAAGGCCGTCCAGCCGTCCCCGCGGAAGCATCGCCGTCTGGCCGCCCGCCTGGGGTTCCTGTTTCAGACCTTGCTGGGCATGCTGTTCATGTAGGGAGAACGGACCATGAAAGCGATTCACGCCTTTTTGCATAGTTTTCGCGGCCGCACCGCCAGGGTGTCCCTTTACGCCTGGATGGCCAACCTGTTCTTCAGCCTTTTGGCTTATCTTGGCTTGAATCGTTTGCTGGCCTGCACCCTGGGCGACAGCCTGCTGCTGGAAAACAGCCAGTTGTACGGATCTTTCAGCGTGTGGATGGAAATGATCCGGCATGGCGAGGCGGGCATGCGCCTGCTTTTGTTTGAATTGGGTTTGTTGGCGCTGGTATTCGGCCTTTTCTCCGTTTTTTTGTCCGGCGGAATTTACGGCTGCTTCATTTCGGGCAAATCCACCGGTCTCCGGGATTTCCTGCGCCAAGGCTGGAACGCTTTCCCAGGCTTTATCAAGTTGTTTTTCACCTGCTGGCTTGTGTGGATCCCCGCCTTGGCGGTATGTCTGGTGGGCTTCCTCTTGTTGGCCGGAGTATTGCGGGATTCCGGCAATGAAACGGCATTTCGCTGGCTGGCTGTTGTCTGGGGCGGATTGACCCTGTTACTGGCCGGATATTCATTGGCGGTATACGATTTCGCCCGCATCCAACGTCTCGGCGGTGTCAAGAAAACCTGGGAATCCTTCCGCGCCGGGATGGGCTTTGTGTCCCGGCACGCCGGTGCGATCCTGTTGTTGTACATCCTGTTTCTGGTTCCTTTTCTGCTGCTGTTCCCCCTGACTTCAGTGCTGGACTCCTTTACGACATCCCTGCCGCTGATCCCGCTGCTCCTGGTGTTCCAGGTGGCGATCTGGTTGCGTTACTTTTTAAAGACCGTGCTCATGCACGCTGAAACCCGGCTGGTTTTTTCGCAATCTCCTGTCGCATCCGGAGGATCTTGACGCGGCAGGCGAACCTGATACAATATGAGTTGCGGTGATGTCACACGCAACAATTCCAATTGAGAGGTGAACATGACTGAATACACATCTGCGCAATTGATGGATATGGAGCACGAATTCGGTGCACACAACTACCATCCATTGGAAGTGGTGATCGCAAAAGCCCAAGGCGTTTGGGTCTGGGATCCCGAAGGCAAAAAGTACATGGACTGCCTGGCTGCTTACTCCGCGGTTAACCAGGGGCACCGCCACCCACGCATCATTCAGGCGCTGAAAGATCAGGCTGACCGCCTGACCCTGACCAGCCGGGCTTTCTTTAACGACCGTTGGCCGCTTTTTGCCCGCAAATTGGCGCAAACCGTGGGCAAGGACATGGTGTTGCCCATGAATACCGGCGCCGAAGCCGTGGAAACGGCCATCAAGCTGGCACGGCGTTGGGGATACGAGAAAAAGGGTGTCGCTGCGGAACAGGCCGAAATAATCGTGATGTGTGAAAACTTCCATGGCAGGACCACCACCATCGTCAGCTTCTCAACCGATCCGGTGGCTCGCGACAACTACGGCCCCTATACCCCCGGATTCAAACTGGTCCCCTACAACGACGTGGAAGCGGTTCGTGCCGCCATCACCCCGAATACGGTTGGCGTGCTGGTGGAACCCATTCAAGGTGAAGCCGGGGTCATGGTTCCGGACGAAGGATACCTCAGGAATTTGCGTGAAGTGTGTGACCAAAGCAACATCCTCCTGCTCTGCGATGAGGTCCAGACAGGATTCTGCCGCACCGGCAAGTTGTTTGCGTTCCAGCACGAGGGAATTACTCCCGACATCATCATCATGGGTAAGGCCTTGGGCGGCGGCGTATATCCCGTCAGCGCGGTTGCAGCCGACAAGCCCATCATGGAGGTTTTCACTCCCGGCTCCCATGGCTCCACTTTCGGAGGCAATCCCCTGGCTTGCGCGGTGGCCGAGGCGTCCATTGATGTGTTGTTGGAGGAGGACTTGGCTGGAAATGCCCAACGCCTGGGTGAGTATTTCCGCGCGGAGCTGCGGGCCATGAATTCGCCCAAGGTGGATATCGTGCGCGGCAAAGGCCTTTTGAACGCGGTGGTCATGAAGCGCGAGGCTGGCAAAGCGCGCAAATACACCACGGCCTTAAAGGAATCAGGCGTTTTGGCCAAGGAGACCCATGACTGGATCATCCGTTTCGCCCCGCCCCTGACGGTGACGAAGGAAGAACTCGACTGGGCCCTTGAGCGTATCCGCGCCGTGCTTGCCTGATGGTTCTTTTCTGGGCGGATCCGGTCGCCCCGGGCGGCTGGTCCAGGCTGGAACGCAGCATGACGCTGGCGGTGCATGCGGTTCCACGCAGTGCTCTGCTGGTGGCCATCCCCAGCCACCGCCGTGCGGAAAAATACCTGGCCGGCCGTCGCATCACCGCTGTCGGTCATGAGCGCGCCCTGCGGGAATTGCCGGACGGCATCGACTTGGTTGTCATGGACCAAAAACAACCCAACGAAGCTGCTGAGCGTATAATCAAGATGGGCCGTGAACGCAGTATTCCCGTATTTCCCATCCGGGATCCCGGGGATCCCGACTGGGGGGCGGTGGCGGGCTGTTTGGGCGGTTGGCCGCCCGACGGCAAGTCTTCATCACCTCCGGGACCTGAATGGGCGATCCTGCATCCCCGATTCCGTCATTTCAACCAGGTTCGGCGGGTTTATCCGCGGCGGGCAAGAAAAGTCCTCCTGCATCTGGAAGAGCGCCTGGGGTACCGGGAATTGGGCGACCTGATCGATCCCCTGTGGCGAAGGGGTTATCGTGTTCGTGTCGGGCCCATGGCCTCCATCCGCGGCAACCTGAAACGGGCGCTGTCCGCCAAGTATCCGGGGTTGCGCTGGGTTGGTGCAGTGGAGTGCATGGCCCGGCCTCTTTTCGAGGCGGATGCTGCCCTACTGATACCGGGAGCGGCCGCTCTTGAAGCCGCCGCGGTGGGTACGCCGGCATTGTATCTTTGCCCTGAAGAGAAAGAACGCAGGACAGCCGCGCAGCTGGAACGATTGGGGATTGGCCTGGTTGCCGAATCTCCGGAGGACGTCTTGTCGCGGTTGGATCGCGATACCCTGCGCGGCCGCGGCACGGCCGGAAAACTGCTGATTGATGGGCGCGGTTTGTTTCGTACCCTGGATTTTTTGCGGCTTCAGGGATTCCTACACCAGCGCCGAAACGGGACCGAATCATGATCCGTGTGGGACTTACCGGCGGAATTTGTACCGGCAAGACCTTTGTGTTGAACATTTTTAAACAATTGGGATGCTACACCCTGCAGGCTGACGAGCTGTCGCATAAAATCATTTTTGCGCCGGATTCCCTGGTGGGCCAATCGATTCGCCAAGCCTTTGGAAAGGAAATACTTGATGACGCCACCGGCGAGATCGACCGCGAGGCTTTTGCCAGGGCTCTTTTCGAAGATAAACAAAAACGTGATTACATCAACGGCTTGGTTCATCCGCTGGTGCGTTCGGAGCGCGAGAAACTGCTCAAAGAGATCGCCAAGACCTCGGTGTACGATATTTTTGTGTATGAGTCCGCTTTGCTTGTGGAGTCGGGGATTTGGCGTGATTTCGACGCCGTGGTGGTGGTGTTCACCCATCCCGAAGAACAAGCCAGGCGGTTGATGGAGCGCAGTCACTTATCAAGGGAAGAAGCGGAATCCCGTATCCGTTCTCAATTCCCTCTCAGTGAGAAGCTTAAGGTGGCTCACTACACCATTGATACCACCGGGTCTTTCGAGAAAGCCGAAGCCCAAGCCCTGGAAACCTTCCACCTCTTGCGCAAGCGTTTCAAACTCGATTGAGCTGTGATAGAATCTTTGCGGGGAGAGAGGCAAGGAGACCGGATATGGATCGCGAAGCCCTGATGATTCTGGGCCTTTCAGGAGACCCGGGGGTGGGAGAAATCCGCAAAGCCTACTTGAACCGAACCACCCAGCCCCGTTTTCAATGCGTGGTTTTCGAGGATCCGGAGCTCAGCCGGGATTTTTCCCGTTTGCATGAAGCCTATTTTTCCCTGTTGCGCCGGATGTCTGAATCCGGAGTGGAAATGACCGCTCCATCCTCGCCGCGAGACATCGGTCAATTGTTGTTCAATCAGGGTGTGTATTTCATGATTCAGCAGAATTTTCTGCGGGCGGGCGAAAAATTCCAGGAGGCCGACCGGATTCAGCCCAGGACTCCTTTGGTGAAACTCCACCTGGGCATTCTGCTCCTCAAACGCCGCAACCTATACGCCGCCGAAAAGTACCTGCAGGAAGCCACGCAACTGCTGCCCAAGAACGATGCCCCCTGGCGTTATCTGGCGGAAACCTATGAACATGCAGGCAAATTCAAGGCCGCGGAAACCGCCTTGCGCAAGGCCTTGGAGCTGAATCCCTCGTTGCAGGGTATTGCCGCGCGCATAAAGGCCCTGGCCGCCGCAGCACGCGGGGGCTCGGCTACCCGGTCCCGCTCACTATTGGACCGTCTGCTGCGCCGCCGTTGAACCAGCGGCCCAAGCGATTGATGCTTGCGCCGACTCAGAGGAACCGCCGTACGACCTCCAGGACTTCCGGCAGGTCCATGCCGATTTTTTTCAGGTGATCCAAAGTGGGCACACCCTCGGGGGTCCAGCCGCGCCGCTTGTAGGCGGCGTCGGTGAGGCTTTCGTATTCAGCTTCACGGAACTCCCGCAGTTGGCGTACTTTTTCCGCCACGTCCATGCCTTTGGGATCGACCCCGGCTTTCTCCCGCAGTTGTTTGTCGTAGCGTTCTTCCCGGGAGAGGTATTCTTCCTGGGTCACCGGACCCACGGAGCGGTAGGGGATGCGGTCATGCTCGCGCAAGCCCTTGCCCATGCGCATGTTGAATACTTTCTGGAAGTTGTATACCCGTTCCGATTGCAGAATCAACTCAGCCTTGTCGATATTTTCGCCGGTAATGGCGTTAAACAGGTCCACGTAGTTCTGCACGTGTTCGGGCACCTTGGCCGGCTCGTCGGTCTCCGCGTTGTTGGCCGGTTCCACGTCGTTCCAAGGCAGTTTGCACAATCCCTGTAAAGAGAACCACGTGCGGAACATGGGGAAGTAGTGGAGGGCCTCCGCCTTGTCTTCAAAAGTGGGGATCTGGTTGTTGACCATGTCCATGAAGATCAGCCAGGCCTCGTCGTGCTGAGGGCCCTTCAAAGCCAGGCCGTATCCGCCCTGCATGGCCAGGGATTCCTTGGTCACGTATTCGGAGTATTCCAGGCCCTTGCATTCCATGCCGATGTCGTCCATGAAGGCGCGGTCCGCACCGAATTCAGCCTGGAAGTGGTCTTTCATGGCACGGATACCCTTGCCGGCGATAAGTCCGAATCCCTCGCCCCGGCCGATCTGGTGGAGGAGTTCCAGCACATCCCCGGTGTTGCCCCAGGTAAAGTCCAGGCCGCCGGTTTTTTGCTTGTCCAGGATACCGTTTTCCCAGCATTCCATGATAAATGCGGTCATGGTGCCGAAGGAGATGGTGTCCAGGCCGTAGGTATCGCAATAGAAGTTGATCTCCAACACGGCCTCGGGATCAAAGATCCCCAGGTTCGAGCCGCAGCCGCCGGCGGTTTCGTATTCCGGTCCATCCACCAGCACTTTCTCGCCCTTGTAGGGCCCGGTTTTAAGCGGGAAGTTTTCCACCGCCTTGCAGCAGGCCATGGCGCAGCCGATCCAGCAGCCGTCAGTTCCGTAACCATGGGTGTAGTACTTGTCGTAGTAGACGCTGGAATAGATCTTCTTGGCTTCCTCGTGGCTGCCGTATTTGTAATTCAGGGTGGGCAGGAGGTCGTACTCGTCCATCAACTCTACGAGGTGGGAGGTACCCACCCGGCGCATGCGGCATTGCTGGTCGTCCAGGGCGTCCATCTCGCGACGCAGCTTCATGCCCACTTTCTGCACGGCCTTAAGATCGGCCGCCTGGTTTGAGTTCGCCGTCAATCCCGAGTACTTCACCACCACGCCCTTGATGTTTTTGTGCCTGAACACCGACCCCGTGCCGCCGCGGCCAGCCTGTTTCACCCGGGCGGTTTTCTTTTTCACGTCGTACCATGAAAAGTTCAAACAGCCGATATAAGAATGGTCTGAGCCGGTTCCGGCACTCACCGAGGAGATATAGAGCTTGCCCTTGTCGCCTTCGCCGAACATCTCCATCATCTGCTCGGCGAATACGTGGCTGTCCACCGCCTCACCCGGCGCTTCCATGATCTGGATTTTGTGCTGGTCACCGTCGATCAGGACGATGACGTCTTTGTCGGCGATTCCCTGGATCTCCATGGCGTCGAAGCCCGAGAACTTGAGGTATGGACCGAAAAAGCCGCCTACGTTGCTGTCAATGGGAATCCCCGTCAGGGGGGAGATGGTGGTCACAATGGATTTCCCGGATCCGGCGTAACTGGTGTTGCCGCCGATGGGTCCCGTGGCGATGTTGATCTCGTTTTCCGGAGAATCCCAGCGGGTTTCCTCATTTACCGCATCCCAGAGGAGCTTAAGGCCGAACCCCTTGCCGCCGACGAATTTTCGGCGCATCTCGTCCGAGACGGGTTTTTCCTTGATTTCGCCGCTGCCCACGTTTACGTAAAGGGTGCGGTTGTTGTAACCGTGCACTACCGGGCGGGGCTCGTAGGTGTATTCGTTCAGCAGTTTGTGCTGTTTCTTCAATTCTTCCACGTTCAAATTCATATCAATTCTCCTCGGTCACGATTTCCAGGGCGTCCGCCGGGCATTCCTTGGCACAAGCACCGCAGGCGATGCATTTGAATGGGTTCAATTCGCCGGGAATGTGCCACATCACGCTGATGGGGCATACCGAAACACAGGCCAGGCAACCGATGCAGCGGCTCTTGCTCAGCATGACCACACCCTGTTTGTTTACCGTCAATGCTTCGGCGGGGCACACTTCAACACAATTGCGGCATTGGTTGCACACGCGGATATGGAAGCCCTGATCCGCGTCAAAGATCCGGACCCGGGATTTTTCCGGATCGTCTTCTTTAAAATACAATTGGGAGCAAACGCTCATGCAGGTACCGCATCCAATGCACTTGTCGTCGTAGGTTTTCAAGTACTTCATGACTGACTGGCCTCCTTGCTGATTTGGGCGGATTCCCGTGTCAGCACGATTTCCACCCGGTCACGTTCCTCGGGAAGGCGGTCCAGGGAGTCCACCAAGCCGGCGCAGACTCCTTGGAATATCTTGCGCACAAAAGGATTAAGGGCAATGTCCTTGCCGTTGATCTTAAGATAGACCTGATAATCCATTGTATTCCTCCATGAATTCAGCCAATTTATCTACTTCATCCCAGCTGAACCGGGGGCCGGGATAATCGCCGTCCTGATCCGTGACCACGGCGGCCAGCCGCTCCCGGGGCGCCCGGATTCCCGGGGAATCCGGGGCCAGCACTTCCACGAAGGGCACATCCAGGTAAGCCCGGCCCTCCAGCAGCACCACGTCGTAGGCGGCCCATTGCCCGCGCAATTCATCGGCCGCCGCATCCGCATCGTCGTAGCGGCGAATTTGCAGCAACTCTATGCCGGACAGCACCGCGGCGGTTTCGGCGCCGGCTTCCAGGTAAGCCCCGGAGTCCTTGCCCTCCGGCTGCAGCGATGCACCGTGACCGGCATGCTTGGCCGCCAGCACCCGCAAGCCACGGGAGTTGAACGTCGCGATAAGTCGCGTCATCAGGCGGGTTTTTCCCGCCCCGGACCAACCGGTTACGGCAAACACGATCATCGCGACAATGTTACCCCATCCCGCTTTTTCAGTCAACGCCGCCAATTCTTTATCTGTCTTGAAAAGGCGGGCACGGGGGCCTATAATGGTGGATTCACCAAAAACGGAGCAAAGACATGAACGAGAGAGACCGCATTGACGCCATGGTTCGCCAGCATCCCGAAGTTTTCGACAACCCCGCGCGGCAGGAGATGATTCGCCACTGCGTTGACCACCGCGAGGTGCTGATCACTCGAAACGGAGCCCTGGCCCTATGGACCCGCCCGGAATCCACGGGGCGCAGCCCCAAGGACACCTACATCGTTCGCGAGCCCGAGACCTCGGCTGATATCGACTGGGACGCCCCCAACAACATCCCCATGGATCCCGGCACCCTGGACATGGTCCTGGAAGATGCCCTGGCCTTGCTGGCTGAAAAACCCCGCTTGTACATCACCGACCGGGTGATCGGCGCGGACTCGGGGTATGCCCTGCCCGTGCATACCGTGTCCGACACCGCGGTCACCGCGTTGTTCGCGGACAACATGTTCAGGCCCATTCCCCCGGACATTCACCGCAGCCGCCTCAACAACCGCCCGTTTACCCTGGTGGTGCTGCCCAACAACAAACTGGACCCGGAGCGCTATTCCGGCCGGTTGCGCCGACTTCCCGACGGCACAACCTCGGACATGGTGGTGGCCATGGACTTTTCCCGCGATCTGGGGGTCATTGTGGGCTCCGCCTATCTCGGCAGCGTCAAGAAGCTGATGTTTACGGTCATGAACTACATGCTTCCCGGGGTTGATGTCCTGCCCCTGCACACCTCGGCCAATGAAGGCGCAGATTCGGGCATCGCCCTGTTCCTCGGTTTGAGCGGTACGGGGAAAACCACTTTATCGGCGGACCCGGACCGGGCATTGCTGGGCGATGACGAGCACGGCTGGAGTGAATCGGGCATCTCAAACTTCGAGAACGGCTGTTACGCCAAGCTGATCAACCTCTCGGCCGAAAAAGAGCCGGAAATCCATCGTGCGGTCATGCACGACGCCCCGCCCCTGGAACACGGTGCCATCCTGGAGAACGTCATGGTCTACCCCGATGGTGCGGTGGACCTGTTTGACAACCGCATGACCGAGAACTCCCGCGGCAGTTACCCCCTGACTTTCCTGAGCAACATCAAATCTTCCTCCCGGG
>Ga0272443_10000816_pt1 | contig 51801 bp, 49 predicted proteins | sample SSMAcet12_FD_193581 | JGI IMG/M metagenome (GOLD analysis project Ga0272443, IMG submission 193581) | Marine sediment archaeal communities from Little Sippewissett salt marsh, Falmouth, MA, United States - SSM-Acet-12 | ecosystem: Environmental > Aquatic > Marine > Wetlands > Sediment ...
GACGTGCCAAAGTTCTCCTGGAAATCGATGGCACCTCAATAAGCCACTGACCGATTCGATCGACAAGCTCCGATGTGAAGTCAAGACCATAAACTCGCATGCCATTTTAATGGCACAAAATACCCCCCGGTGTCAAGTGTGTATAATAGTCAGGGCCTTCGCCGGGGTGACGAGAATCCCGTTTTTATGCGATTTCGATTTCGATGGATCCCATCCTGTTTCATTTTTCAGCAAAGGGTTCCGTTCAGCCCAACAGCTCCCCACAAGTTTTTCCTTCGTGTGCTTCGTGCCTTCTTCGTGTTCTTCGTGGTCATGCTTTTTTAAGCTCGATTTCAAACGCCCGCATCACCTCACGCAGCGGACACACTCGACCCGGCCGAGGCGGATAGCCCGGCACAGGGACTCCACCGAGTCGATCGGGTCCTGAAAAACCGTCCGGCACAGGCCGATGGCTCGGAGGTCATGCGCGTCGCTGCAGCCGACCCCGGTGATCCGCTTGGCTGTTGCGGTCTCAAGTGCCAGCCTGCGGCCTGCCTCGTCATAGGAGGGGTGCTCCACCTCCAGGCCGTCCAGGTCCAGCTCCTTCGTGAGACAGGCGCTGCCGTAATACCCGCCGTCCGCCCGGGCCTTTTTAAAGGGATGCGCCGCCACCACGACCCCGCCCTCTGCGTGGACCATCTCGATGAGCCGCTCGGCGGATTTGTTGGAGCCCAGGCTCTCTGGAAACCCATAGACCAGGAACTCCCCCTGGAAGGCGCCGCGAGCGGAGTAACAGGCAGCCTCCTGCCCCGGGATCACCACCAGGCCATCGACCCCGCTCTCTGCCACGAGGATTTCCAGCTCGCCGTCCGGCCAACGGATCCCGTGCTCGGTCAACGCGATGACATCCAAACCCGCCCTTGCCGCGGTTTTCAGTGCTTCCACGGGATCGATGTTGCTGCACCCCGAGTACCGGAGGGTGTGAATGTGGAGATCAGCCTGTGTAGCCATGTTTTGCGATTCTCTATTAGAAATGCCCTTGCCGGCAGCCGGGAGTCGGCGTCCGGGTTCACAGGCCCATCTGCTTGCTGATGACCTCGTTCATGATCTCGGTGGTGCCGCCGCCTATGGAGAAGAGCCGGGAGTCGCGGTAAAGGCGCTCCACGAGGTATTCGCGGCAATAGCCGTATCCCCCGTGGATCTGGACCGCGTCATAGACCACGCGATCGCACACGGAGGTGGCGAAGTTCTTGGCCATGCACACCTCCTTGAGGGCCTTCCGTCCGGCCCCGATCATGGCGGCCACGCTGTAGGTGAACCTCTTGGCCGCCTCGACGGACGTGGCCATCCCGGCGAGCTTGTGGCGGGTCACCTGAAACCCCGTGAGCGGCCTGCCGAAAGCCTCGCGCTCCCTCGCATAGCCGACGGAGAGCTCGAGGGCCATTTCCGCCACGGTGTACGCTTCGACCGCGAGGTAGAGGCGCTCCTTTTCGAAGTTGACCATGATGCCCCTGAAGCCCTCGTTTTCCGCGCCCAGGAGATTTTCCGCCGGCACCTCGCAGTCCATGAAGGCAAGCTCCGCGGTGTCGGAGGCGTGCCACCCCATCTTTTCGATGTTGCGGGACACGGTGAACCCCGGGGTCCCCCTTTCGATCACCAGGAGGCTGACCCCTTTGGCCCCCGGACCGCCGGTGCGCGCGGCCGCGGTCACGAGGTCGGCCCGGGTGCCGCTCGTGATGAAGGTCTTCGTCCCGTTGACCACGTAGCGATCGCCCCGGCGCACGGCCCGCGTCCTGATGTTGGCCACGTCCGACCCGGCGTTTGGTTCCGTCACCCCGAGGACCGCGATCTTTTCCCCCCTCAGAACCGGCGGGATGAACCGCTCCTTCTGCTCCGGCGAGCCGAGCGCCAGCACGGGGGGAAGCCCGATCGCCGCGCTGCCCAGGCTGGAGGCCAGGCCCACGGACCCGCACCGGATGATCTCCTCGGCATAGACCACCTCGTGGAAGATATCGCAGGGGGTCCCGCCGTAGGCCTCGGGGTAGCCCATGCCCGGGAAGCCCGCCTCCGCGGCCTTCCGGTACAGGTCCCGCGGGAAGGTCTTCTCCTCTTCCCATCGATCCACATAAGGGGCGATTTCACGGGCCACGAACTTCTTCACCTGGTCCCGCAGTATTTGATGGCTCTCTGAAAAATATGGCTGCTCTATGGTTTTCTCCATGAAGACCCCGGCGTTCACGGGTCGGGAATCGGGCCGGGACGCCGCCTGACCCCTTGAATGTCCACAAAGACCTGCGACAAAGAGTTGCTCACACCTTCCGGTCCCACCGCGACCAGGGCCACGTCGTCCACGGGTTGAAGGCTGTGGTCGTACCGGGTGAGAAGCTCCCCGGGGATTTTCTCGACGGGGTTCGCGCCGACGGTCTCCGTCAGGCAGGCCGCCATGCCGGAGGGCCCAGGGAAACAAAGATCCGAGATCCCGTCCGTGGCCAGCAGAAACACGGCGCCCGGCGGCACCGGGAAGACCTCGGCCTGGTAAACCTTTTTCGAACGACCCGCCATCCAGAAGTTGGTCTGTGAAACCTGACGAAGACCGGATTGCGGATCCAGACAAAAAAGGAGACTGTCGCCGCAGTGGCAGAGGAGCCCCGTGGTTCTCCCTTCACAGCGAAGCAGTTTGAGCGCGGTCAACGTGCCGGCGTCGCCGTACGGGATGTCCGCCAGCATCTGTTCGACTGCGCCCCTGAAGCGATGCAGGTGATCCCCTGCATTTCCGGCAGGAAGGGAAAGGCCCCAATCCATTCCCTCGAAACGCACAAGCAACTCCCCGAACCTGGACATCAGACGGCGGGACGCGCCCATGGATCTCCCGGCGCCGTCGGCGACCGCGAAGACGCCTCTTTTGAGGTCCATGAAGACCGCATCTTCACAACGGGAGCCGCTGCCCGGTCTCACGACCGCGCCTGCCAATCCCGCCTCTTCAAATCGAAAGCTCGTTGACTGATTTCTCAGGTTGAAGCCTTCCGCCATCAGGGGCCGCACGAATCAGACGCCCTCTCCGGGCGGGCGCCTCCCCACCAGGGCGCGTGCTTCGAAGATCACCACATCCTCGCCCCTGTGGTTCTTGATGTTGTTGCGGTACACCACGATGCCCCGCTTTTCGTCCTTTGGCTCCAGGGCCGTCACCTCCACCTCGCAGTGGAGGGTGTCCCCTATTTTTACTGGGCCGACAAAGCGGACCCCGTCCATACCGTAAAATGCGATGAAGGATTTAGGGAAAACCACGTTCTCCCCCAGCCGGAAAATGAGGGTGCTTCCGAGGGCCAGCACCAGGAGGCCGTGGGCGATCCTTTCTCCGAAAGGCGTGCCCCTCGCATACTCCGCATCCGTGTGGATGGGGTGCCAGTCCCCGGTGAGACCCGCATAGTTGACGATGTCCGTCTCGGTCAGGGTCCTTCCCGGGGTCACCCACCGCTCGCCTTGCCGGTAGTCCTCCAGGTAGTCCTTGGGCCCGGGTGTGTCAGGCATTGCAGCGATCCTTTCTCAATGAATAAGCTCGAAATATCGGATGTCCTGGATATCGCCCTTCATGTCTTCGGGGTTCTTGAACACCGCCCTCACCTTCATGCCGACCTTGATTTTTGTCACGTCGGTCTCATCGATGATGTGGGAAAAAATGGCGTCCGCCCCCGAGATCCGTATGTACCCGTAGGTGTAGGGTATGGGCCGCTGCTCTCCCGTGGCCGGGTCGATGAAGGGGTAGTTGACCACCGAAAAGGCGGTCAGGACGCCTTCGTTGGGCAGGGGCACCAGTTCGTCCAGCTCCCTGAAGCAGGGCCCGCAGAGCCGCCGCGGGGGGACGTACACGGTGCCGCAGGAGGGGCAGCGTATCCCGATGAACCGCCGATGCTCCCGTATCTCCTGGAAGAAACGGCTGCCGTACTTGCCGATGGACCACTCATAGGGCATGGGCGTGGTGAAGCGCACTGTCAGCAGTTTTTCATAATCCATGATTCATTCTTCCGTTTATCATTTTTCGCCTTTAGAGGCCTCGTGGTTGAAGCTTTTTCTTCCTCTTTTCCTGTTCACGGGAGGCCGCCACAAGGGGGCGCGTGCGACCCGGGTGACACGAAACGCACCCCTGGGCGGGATTTCAGGCCGGCGCGCAACCCGGCAGGCGCTACGGCCTGTCCGCGCTCAGGATCATGACATCGGACCAGAAGCAGCCCCCGAAACCGGTGGCCAGGGCGAGCCGCGCGCCCGGGACCTGGCGGGCCCCGCCCTTGCCCATGATCTGGATGGAGGCCTCGGCCACCCGCAGGAGGGCCGTGGCGCCGATGCAGTTGGTGCTGATCACGCCGCCCGAGGGGTTGACCGGGATGGTCCCGCCCATGTCCGTGTGGCCGTCGGCCACGAACCGGGGGCCTTCACCGGGGCCGCAGAACCCCAGGTCCTCGATCCACTTGAGGCCGGCATAGGTGTAGGGGAGGTAGAGCTCGGCCACGTCGAACTGCTCCGAGGGCCGGGTTATCCCCGCCTTGTCGTACGCCTCCCTGGAGGCCCGCTGGAGCGACACCAGCCCCTTGTCGTAGTCCGTCGAGTCGCCGAACCAGCTGAAGGTGTGACGCACCGCGCACGACTTGACCCAGGCCGGTCTGGACGCGAGCTTCCGGGCCGCGCCGTCCTCCGCGAAAAGGACCGCGCAGGCCCCGTCCGTCCGGGGGCACACGTCCAGGAGCTTGATGGGGTAGGCCAGCATGGGCGAGGCCATGACTTCTTCCAGGGTGATCGGTTTTCTCAGGTGGGCGTGCGGGTTGTTGAGCGCGTGGGTGCGGTCCCGGACCGCCACGCGGGCCGCGTCCTCCTGGACGGCCCCATACTGCTCCATGTAGGCCGTGGCCTCGGTGGCCAGGCTCGGGATGGCCCCGGAATAGGAGGACCGGTCCCAGACCGGGTCGCTGCACGTGACGATGGCCGCGGTGGTGTCGCTCTCGGAGTTCTTCTCCCACCCGATGGCGAGCACCCTGTCAAAAAGGCCCGAGGCCACGTGGTAGTAGGCTGCGATGGCCACGGAGGTCCCCGTGGTGCCGCCGGTCGTGACCTTCATGATGGGCTTCATGAACCCGCTCGACCCCTCGACGCTCCAGGTGTCCACGTAGTTGATGGACTCGAAGTGGTCCATGTTGCCGATCACGACCGCATCCACGTCCTTGATCGTCAGGTCGCAGTCCCGGAGGGCCCGCGTCACGGCCTCGTAGATCATCTCCCTGCCGTTCACGTCGGGGCGGTGGCTCTTGTGATCGGTCTGTCCGGTTCCAACAATGGCTACATTTCTCGGCATGGCGATTCCTTACCTGTCTCTGCTGATGATCCACACGCAGTGGCTCTGGCCGCACGGGCCGTTGACGCCGTGGGCCAGGGCCGTCCGGGCCCCCGCGACCTGCCTGTCCCCCGCTTCGCCGCGGAGCTGAAGGACGGCCTCGACGATCCTCGCGAGTCCCGCCGCCAGGAGGGCGTGGGCGGACAGGACCCCTCCCGAGGGGTTCACCGGGAGGGCGCCGCCCATGGCGGTCACCCCGTCCTTCAGGAGGCCGCAGCCTTCCCCGGCCCCGCAGAACCCCATGCCTTCGAGCCAGAGGGGCTCCATGTAGCTGAAGGCGTCGTAGAGCTCCACGAGGTCGATCTCCTTCAGGGGGTCTGTGATCGCCGCCATTTCAAAGGCCCTGTCCGCGGCGTTCCGAAGGGCCGGGGAACGGGCTAGGTCGCGGTCCCCCAGGAAAAAGGCGTCGGCGCAGTGGGCCACGCCCCGGATCCAAACGGGGGTGGTCTTGGCCTTTGGAACGAACCCCTCCCCGGCGATGACTATGGCCGCGGCCCCGTCGCTGACCGGGCTGCAGTCGAGGCGCTTTATGGGGTCGGCCAGCATCCCCGACTCCATCACGTCGTCAACATCGATATCCAGGGCCAGGTGGGCGAAGGGGTTCTTCCGTCCATTCTGGTGGTTCTTGACCGATACCCGCGCGAATTCCTCCTCGGTCAGCCCGTAGCGGTCCATGTAGACATTGGCCTGGAGGGCGGCCGAGCTGATACTCTCGATGCCCAGGTGCCGCTGAAAGACCGGGTCGAACATGGCGTTGGTGACGAACCTCATGTCGCCCTCGCTGCCCTTGCCGTGGGCCACCACGAGCGTGGTGCCCAAACCGCCCAGCGTGCGCATGGCCCCGTAGAAGGCCCCGAACGTCCCGTCCCCCTCCACCGTGGAGACGTTCTTGTCGTGGGCCCCGGCGGCCTCGCCCACGGCCATGGAGGAGATGGTCCTCCCGTCCAGAAAGTCGTTGGACACCGTGATCACGTTGTCTATGTCCTCGATGCCCATCCCCGCGTCGTCGAGGGCGTCCCTCGTGACCTCGTAGACCAGGTCGTAGCACGTCTTGTCCCGCATCCGCCCCTTGAAGGGCGTCTGGGCAACCCCCACAATCGCTATGTTTTCCATAAATAAACGCCTCTTCTTCTACCTGTCGTCCCGTCCCGCGAAATCCCTACCCGTCCAGGACCTCGAAGTCCTCGATGTCCAGGATGTGGCCGGTGCGCTCCTCCCTGAACCGCGCCCTCACCCGCATGCCGTTCCTCAGACGATCCAGGTCCTTCCGCACGATGTGAAGGAAATCCACGTCCGCGCCGTCGAGCCGGATCAGGGCGTAGGCAAAGGGCGGCTCCGCGGGCTGCATGGGAAAAGCGGCGCGGACCACGGTGTGGCCCGTGACCACCCCTTCCGTGCCGAGCTCCACCCACTCCGTCACGTCCTCGAAGCACCGGCCGCAGTTCTTCCTCGGGGGGACGTAGACCGTGCCGCATGCGGCGCACCGGTTCCCGAGGATCTTCCCCTCGTCCCGCAGGGCGATGAGAAAGCGGCTGCCCGTCTCCCCCACCCACCAGGTGTACGGGACCGCGATCCGCCCCTTCAGGGTCAGGGCCGCCGTGTCGTCCAGCCATCCAGTCATGTCGTGTCTCCATTGGGGTATGAAAAAAATGTTTTTCACAACGGCCGGGTGCCGGCCGACTTACTGCGAAAAGAACCTACGAAAAGGCTTTGCATACTGGAAATTATTGGCTCCGAAGGCGCGGGTTCCCTTCGCTCCCAAGTGTCCCGGCCGTCTTCCTGCCATTTACGTAACGCCCCTTGCGCCGTCGAAAGTCAGGTGACGGCCTTGGATCCGTCGCCCCGGCCCCGGATCAGGATCGCCTCCGGGGCAAACTGCGGTCGGGGGCCCAGTGGCTTTGGTTCATAAGGCCATGAAAAGACGCTGGATCCCGGCTTCCGCCGGGATGACGAGTATCTTTTTCTTCGAGGCCCTTCAGTCTCTCTTCGGGTTCCGGGGTTCCCTAAAAAGCAATTGCGACACAGTGTCGAAATCCGGGATCCAGGAGGCCTCACGGAAACACCGGGTTCACTCCTGGACCCCGGCCTTCGCCGGGGTGACGAGAGAGTGTGGGGCCGAGTTTTCCCTATGCGCATCGGCTCGAGAAGGCCTGTGACCCTCCTTCTCGCCGCCTCGGATCAGAATCGCCCACGGGGCAGGCTCCGGCCTGGGCCCCGGTGGCTTTGGTTCACAAGGCCATGAAAAGACGCTGGATCCCGGCTTCCGCCGGGATGACGGAACTGAATTTCGTCACGGCAAACAGTTCCGTTCAGCCCAACAGTCCTCTACAAGTTTTTTCTTCGTGTGCTTCGTGCCTTCTTCGTGCTCTTCGTGGTCATGCTTTTCGCTTTTTGTTTTCTTAAGCACCCGATAAACGCTACACACTCAGCATCACCGCCTCGCCCTGCGACAGGCCGCCGCAGATGGCCGCCACGCCCCGGCCCCCGCCGTTCCGCCGAAGCTCGTACAGGAGGGCCATGGTCACGCGGGCCCCGCTCGCCCCGACCGGGTGCCCGATGGCCACCGCGCCGCCGTTCACGTTGGTCTTTTCCTGGAGCTCCTTCCACCTGTCAGGGTCATGCCCGGCCAGGATCTTGAGCGAAACAAGGGTCACCGCCGCAAAGGCCTCGTTGATCTCGATCCGGTCCATCTCGTCGATGGTCCTGCCCGTCTTCCCGAGCAGTTTTTCAATGGCGATGGCAGGCACGCAGGCCATGTACTTGGGCGAGCCGGCCGCACACTGGACCGCCTCGACGGTCGCAAGAGGAGTCAACCCCCTTTCCTCGGCTGTCTTCCGGGCCATGATCATCACGGCCGAGGCCCCGGAGTTCATCCCCGGCGCGTTCCCCGCCGTGACCGTGGGGCTCCCGTAAACGGTTCTGAGCGTCGAGAGCTTCTCGAGGGTGCTGTCCTTGCGGGGCTGCTCGTCCCGGTCCATGACCAGGGGCGGGCCCTTGCGCTGGGGCACCTCGATGGGCATCAACTCCTCGCCCACCCTGTACTTCCCCTCGTCGAAGGCCTTGAACCACCGCTGGTGGCTCCGCAGGGCCCACGCGTCCTGCATTTCGCGGGTCACGCCGTATTCCACGGCCACCTCGCCCGAATCCGTGGCCACCGGCGCAAAACCCTTGCGGCTGTACCCCAGCTCGAAAAGGACGTCCTCCATCTCGATGGGGCCAAGCCTGGCCCCCCACCGGGCCTTGGCCGCGCCCGCTATGAGGGGGGTGTTGCCCATGCTCTCGGCCCCGGAGGCGATGACGATCTCCGCGTTCCCGGACTTGATGGACTGGAACCCCAGGCGAAGGGCGGTCATGGAGGAGCAGCAGGCGCGGTCCAGGGTCAGGGAAATGGACTCGTCCGGGAACCCTGCCAGCAGGGTGATCTGCCGGGCAGGGACATTGGTGTAGATGGCGTACTCCGCGGGGATGCAGGTCCCGTAATACACCTCGTCCACGTCCTTCGGCTCCACGCCGGTCCTCCTGACGATCTCCTTCAGGACGAGAACGCCCAGGTCCATGCTGAGCGTCGTTTTGAGGGCCCCGTCGAACCGCCCGAAGGGGGTCCGGACCGCTTCCACGATGACCACGTCGTTTGGGTCGCGCCTGTCGATCATTGGTTCTCCTTCTTCACTCGTTGATTTCTCGCGTTCCAGCCGGCACCGGGACGCCGGCCCCGGCTCACTCGCCCAGGGGGGTGAACCAGCGGATGTCCAGGATGTCCCCGTGCCGCTCCTCCGAAAACACCGGCATCATCCTCATGCCCACGCGGAGCGCCTCGAAGGGCACGCCCCCTATGAGGTGGGTGATGCCCGTGTCCGCGCCGTCCAGCCGGATGATCCCGTAGATCAGGGGCGCGGGCGCCGGGTGAACCGGCTCGCTGTACGAGACCCTGGTGAAGGTCTCGAGCGTGCCGTTGGGGCCGATCTCCACAAAATCCTTTTCGGAGAGCTGTGTAAAACAGCGGCCGCAGGTCTGCCTCGGCGGCCAGAGGACCCTGTCGCAGGCCGCGCAGCGGATACCGAGGATTTTCTTTTCGTCCCTCAAGGTCGTGTAGAAAAGGCTGCCGATGGTCCCGGCGTAGTAGCGGCTGTGCGCCGTGATGTGCTGGTCCACCTCGAGCGGGGCGGTTTCGTTGACCTCTTTCATGCGTTCCTCCTCGACGGTTCCCCTTTCAGGGGGTCCGGTTCTGTTCGTTGTCGACCGGGGCGAAGTGGACGATGTCGCTCAGGTCGCCCGTCCGCTGCTCCCGCGGCCGGAAGACCGCCCTCAGGCGCATGCCCACGCGGACCTTGTCCACGTCCGGCTCGACGTCGATCAGGTGATCCACGACCGAGTCGCAGCCGTCCAGGCGGACGGACCCGTAGACGAACGGGGGCTCGTGGGCCTTGCCGGTCGTGGGGTCGGTCAGGGGGAGGTACATGATGGTGAAGCCGGCCAGGCTCCCCTCGAGGCCCAGTTTCACCCACTCCCCGTTCTTGACGTGGCAGACCGCGCAGACGACTCTGGGGGGCATCTGCACGCGCCCGCACACCGGGCACCGGATGCCGATGAATCTCCCGTTGTCCCTCAGCTCCGTCAGGAACCGCGCCATGTATTTTCCCGCCGCGAACCGGTACGGGACGTCCACGGTGATGGGGATGCTGACCAGCTCTCTTTCAGTGGGTTCTTTGTTCATGTGTCCCTCTCTCAGTCGTCAAGGTCTCGGGACAGGGCCGTCAGCACCGTCCAGTTCGTGCCGCCGTAGGCCGTGGCCAGGGCCCTCCGGACGTCCCCGGGCACCTGGTGCCCGCCCGCGTCCCCCCTGATCTGGAGGGCCGCCTCCCAGATCCGGAGCATGGCCGACGCGCCGATGCAGTTGGTCGAGAGAACTCCCCCGGAGGGGTTCACGGGGTGGGGGCCGTCCATGGCGGTCTTCCCCTCCTCGATCATCCTGAAGCCCTCCCCCGGGCCGCACATACCCAGGTCCTCGTACCAGACCATCTCGGCCCACGTGGCGGGCTCGTAGATCTCGAACACGTCGAAGTAGTCCAGGGGGTTGCTCACGCCGAGTTGCCGGTACAGGCGGGCCGCGCTCGTCTTTGAAAAGATGGGCTTCCGGGTGGTCACGTCCCGCCAGTCCAGCTCGAACTGCTCGTTGTGGGCCGTGTCCATGGCCCGAATCCAGACGGGCTTTTCGCAGCGGTCCCCGGCAGTTTTCTCGTCGGCCAGGATCACGGCGCACGCCCCGTTCGACGCGGGGCACATGTCCAGCATGCGGATGGGGTAGGCCAGCATGCGGGAGTTGAGCGCGTCCTGCACCGTGATGTCGAGCTTGAGGTGGGCGTACTCGTTTTTCCTCGCGTTCTGGCGGGCCTTGACGGCCACCATGGCCGAGTGCTCCTCCCGGGCCCCCCAGGCGGCCATGTAGGAGGTCGCCATCATGGCGAAGTAGCCCACCGCCGCCCCGGCCATGGACCGGCCGTACAGGGGGTGGGCGACGCCGCTCAGGATGGCCCCGGTGTCCCCCTCCTCCTGCTTCTCGAAACCCACGCAGAGCACCGTGTCGAAGAGGCCGCTCGCCACGTGGTGAGCCCCGGCGCTGACGATGGTCGCGCCGACCGTGCCGCCGGTCGTGATCTTGAGCCCCGGCTTCCCGTACGCCCCGAGCCCGTCCGCCAGCCAGCAGTCGGTCATGTGGCAGCCTTCGAAAAATTCCATGTTCCCCAGGAGGACCGTGTCGATCTCGTCGATGGTCATCCGGGCGTCCAGGAGGGCCGCGCGAACAGCCTCGTTGACCAGCTCCACCTGGTTGACGTCATGCCTCCTCGCCGCGTGACGGGTCTGACCCCCGCCTATTACCGCCACGTTTCTCTTCATCTTCCTTCCTTTCCCCCCTGGAGGACGATCACGCAGTGGTGCTGCCCGCAGAAACCGCTGTGTCCCTGGGCCAGCGCCGTCTTGACACCCCCGACCTGGTGACCGTCCGCCCTGCCCATGACCTGGAGCGCCGCCTCGGCCACCCGGTTCAGCCCCATGACGTTGGCGGGCACGCCGCCGAGGAGCCCCCCCGAGGGGTTCACGGGCAGCGCCCCGTCCCTCCGGGTGAACCCGCTCTCCAGCAGGGCCGCGGCCCCGCCCGGCTCGCAGACCCCCAGGCCTTCCAGCCAGAGGAGCTCCTGGTATGAGAACTCCTCCCCCAGCTCGATGACGTCGATCTGGTCCCGCGGGTTCGTGATCCCGGCCATGGAGTAGGCCCTTTGGGCCGCCCGCCCGAGGGCCATGCACTCGGAGAGGTCCCGGTCCCCGAGATAGTAAGCGTCGTAGCAGGTGCCGATGCCCGTGATCCAGACCGGCGTGTCGGTGATCCCGCGCGCCTTGTCCTCGCCGGCGAGGATCATGGCCACGGCGCCGTCCGTGTCGGGGGCCATGTCCATCCTGCGGATGGGGTCGGCCACCACGGCGGACGAGAGGACGTCCTCCACCGAAAAAACCCCCCTGTTGTGGGCGACCGGGTTGTCCACGGCGTTCCCGAGGTTCTTCACGACCACGCCGGCCGTCTGCTCGGGCGAGATCCCGTAGCGGTGCATGTACCGCCTCGCCTGGAGCGCGGCCGCGGACGTGTAATCCAGGCCGAGCTTCCGGGTGTAGATGGGATCGAAGGCGTCGTTGTTCACGATGTTCCGGTCGGTCTGGCTCATCTTGGTGTGGGCCAGGAGCAGGGTGCACTCGAAGGCCCCGGAGAGGATGCCCACGGCGCCGTAGTAAACAGCGGTCGAACCGTCCATGGCCATCTTTTCCTCGTTCCGCAGGTGCCCCCCGGCCACGTCGGTGATCCCTATGTTGGATATGGTCTGCCCGTCCCAGATGTCGTGCGAGCAGGTGATGCTGTTGTCTATGTCGTCCTGGATTGTGAGCCCGCACTGGTCAAGGACCTGCTCGATGGCCTCGTAGGCGAGCTCCGCGTAGTTGGCATCCACCCGCTTGGGCTTGAAAACGGTTTGAGCGACTCCTGCGATCGCGACCCTCTCGCTCATCGATCCCCCTCCCGGACCCTTTCGAAGATTGTGGCGATCCCCTGCCCCCCGCCTATGCAAAGGGTGGCCAGGCCGTATCGGCCGCCGGTCCTCTTGAGGTGGTTGAGAACGGCAAGGGCCAGCCTGCCGCCGGACATGCCGTTGGGATGCCCGAACGCGATGGCCCCGCCGTTGGGGTTCCATTTGTCCCTGTCCACGGCATAGCCGTCTTCCTCGAGCAGTTTCATGACGGCCAGTGTCTGGGACGCGAAGGCCTCGTTGCACTCCACCACGTCCATGGCCTCCAGCCCGAGCCCGGCCTTCTCGAGGACCTTCTTGACGGCACCGACCGGCGCGATGCCCATGTACTTCGGTTCGACGCCCACGAGGGCGCAGTCCACGAACCGGCCGAGGGGCTCGAGCCCGAGCTCCCGGCGCTTCTCCCCCGACATGACGAGGAGGGCCACGCCGCCGTCGTTCAGGCCCGACGACGTCCCCGCCGTCACGGTCCCGTTCCGCTTGAACGCCGGCCGAAGCGAGGCCAGCTTCTCGAGGGTCGTCGCCCTCGGGTGCTCGTCCCGGTCGAACACGACCGGGTCCCCCTTTCGCTGAGGCACGGCCACCGGCACGATCTCGCCCTTGAAATACCCAGCGTCCATGGCCCTGAGGGCCAGCTCCTGGCTCCGCAGCCCGTAGCGGTCCTGCTCCTCCCTCGAGATCCCGAACTCCTCCACCAGGATCTCGGCCACGATGCCCATGGGCGCGTCCATCTCCTTCGTGGGGCCCACGCAGCGGGTGATCCACGCCGGCGGGAGGAGTCCGAAGGGGTTTTCCTGCCGCTCCATCAGGTAGGGCTGGCGGCTCCAGCTCTCGCAGCCCCCGGCGATGTAGACGTCCCCGAACCCGGCCAGGATGCAGCCCGCGGCCGTGTTCACGGCCTGAAGCGACGAACCGCACTGGCGCTCGACGGTCTGCCCCGGCACCGTGAACGGCAGGCCGGCCTTGAGGGCCGTCCACCGTCCGATGTTGACCGCCGCGTGGTTGGAGCAGGCGTGGCCTATGATCACGTCGTCCACCAGGGCCGGGTCCATCCCCGTCCTTTTCACGAGACCCTCGACGGCGATGGCTGCCAGCTCCTCGGGCCTGAAGCTGGAGAGCGAGCCCCCCATTCTCCCGATCGGCGTCCTCACGCCGTCGACAACGAACACTTCCTTCATATCACCTCTCCCCAAGTCTTCAGCGCCCTTGAAACCGCGCCTTCCTCTTTTCCATGAAGGCCCTCATGCCCTCCTTCCGATCCTCCGTGCCGAAGGTGAGGGAAAAGCAGCGGGCCTCCAGGTCCAGGCCGGTCCGGAGGTCCGCCTGGATGCCGTTGTTCATGGCGGTCTTGGCCATGTGAAGGGCCAGGGGCCCCACCGCGGAGAGCTTCTCGCACAGGGCGTTTACGGCCTCGTCCAGTTCCGCCGCCGGGACCACCCGGTTCACCAGCCCGATGCGGAGGGCCTCCTCCGCCTTGATGTGGTCCCCCGTGAAGATCAATTCCTTGGCCTTCCCCATGCCGATCAGCCTCGGGAGGCGCTGGGTCCCGCCGTACCCCGGGATGATCCCCAGCCTGATCTCGGGCAGGCCCATGATCGCGTTCTCCGCGGCGATGCGGACGTCGCAGCAGAGGGCTATCTCGGTGCCGCCCCCCAGGGCGATGCCGTTTATCCGGGCGATGACCGGCTTCGGAAAGTGCTCGATGGCGGTGCAGACGGCCTGGCCCTTGGGGACCTCCCGCAGGGTTTCCGTGTAGCCCGTGTCCCTCGCCATGATGGAGATGTCGCCGCCCGAGACGAAGGCCTTGCCGCCCGCGCCCGTGATCACCAGGACCCTGACGTCCTCGTCCTTCTCGACGCCGTCCAGGGCGTCCTCGATCTCCAGCATGGTCCGGTAGCGGATGGCGTTCATGACCTTGGGCCTGTCCACCACGATGGTCGCTGTGCAGCCCTCCTTGAGGACCTTTATATCTTCGTAATCCATCCTGTCTTCCCCCTTCAGAACAGCTGGAACGGCTTCCGGGTCCCGTCCGGCCGGTAGTCGTAGAAACCCTTGCCGTTCTTCCTGCCCAGCCGCCCCGCCTCGAGCATTTTCCTGTAAAGGATGTTGAGCCGGTCGCTCTCCCGGTGGGTGTAGTCGAAGACCTGGTCGCAGGCCATCTGGATCACGTCGAACCCACCGAAGTCCGCGAGCTCGCAGGGGCCCATGGGGTGCCCGGCGCCGAGCTTCATGGCCGTGTCCACCTCCTCGGCCGTGGCCGTCCCCTCGAGGACGATCTGGGCCGCCTCCATGTAGAGGTGCATGAGGAGGCGGTTGACGATGAACCCGGGCACGTCCTTGACCATCACCGGGGTCTTGCCGAGGGCCCTGCAGAACGCCATTGTGGTTTCCACGGTTTCCTCGGAAACGCCCACGGGGCGGACGACCTCCACCAGCTTCATGACCGCCGCGGGGTTGAAAAAGTGGGTCCCGATGCACTTTTCCGGGCGCCCTGTCACGCCGGCGACCGCCGTGACAGGGAGGACCGAGGTGTTGGTGGCCAGGACGGCGTGGGGAGGGCAGAACCGGTCCAGCTTCTCAAAAATGGATTTCTTGAGCCCCAGGTCCTCGGGGACGGCCTCGACGACGAAGTCCGCGTCACGGGACGCCTCTTCCAGGTCAAGCGACGTCCGAACGCGGGCGATCACCGCGTCCCCCTCGGCCTGGGAAAGCTTGCCCTTGGCCACGAAGTGCCTGTCTATGTTTCCCTTGATAACGGACAGGGCCTTGTCCAGGGGCTCCCTGGCGACGTCGTAGAGCGTCGCCTCGAAGCCGGCAAAAGCCGCTGCCTGCGCGATTCCGTGCCCCATGGTTCCGGATCCCAGAACCGTGACCTTTCTTATCTCCATAACATCCCCCATGCTGCTTTCGTCTAGAACCACTCCTTGTTCATTTCGACCGTCAGGCCGTCCGTGTGCATCAGCCTGTGGATCAATCCCTTTGTCCTGGGGAGCTCGTAGCCGAAAAAGTATCTGAACGCGTACCGCTTCCCTTTGATGAAATTCTCGTCGTCCTCCCCCGGGCCCGGCGAGGGCGACCTCTCGATCGCCGTCGCCTGGAGGAGCCACTGCCACGCCACGGCCACGATCCCGAAAAGCTCGAGGTACAACGTGGCGTCGGCGAGGCCGTGCTCCGCGCCCGCGGTCTGTTGAAGGCCCGCCAGGTGCCCTGTCACGCGGCGCAGCTCCTGGAGGGTTTCGGCCAGCTCCCGCGCGTACGGCTCGAGGGCCGGGATTTTTTCTGCTTCCTCGACGGCCCTCCCGACCTCCTCGACATAGAGATCGAAGGCCCTGCCGTCGTGCATCCGGACCTTTCTGCCCAGGAGATCCATGCCGTGGATGGTCGTGGTCCCCTCGTGGATGGGGTGGATGCGGGCGTCCCGGTAGTACTGCTCCAGGGGATAGTCGTCGCAGTAGCCCGATCCCCCGAAACACTGAAGCCCCTGGCTGATGGCGAGGATCCCGTTCTCCGCCGGGTAGGACTTGGCGACCGGGGTCAGGAGGTCCAGGAGCAGGGAGGCCTTCTCGGCGTCCTCCGCCGACCCTGCCTTCTTCAGGTCGACATACCGGCTGCACTGGAGCAGGAGGGACAGGGCGCCCTCGGTGACGGCCTTCTGATAGAGGAGCATGCGCTTGACGTCCGCGTGCTCGATGATGGCGACCGGCGGCCTGTCCGGGTCCTTGTCACCGGTTTTCCGCCCCTGCCTTCTGATGGACGCGTAGTCCAGGGCCGCGTGGTAAGCGGCCGTGGCCATGGACGTGGCCCCGATGCCGACCCCGATCCGCGCCTCGTTCATCATCTGGAACATGTAGCGGAGCCCGTTGTGGGGCTCGCCCACGAGGTACCCCCGGCAGTCCCCCCTGTCGCCGATGCTGAGCTGCGCGATGGGGCACCCCCGGTACCCCATCTTGTGGAAGATCCCGGATGTGGACACGTCGTTGGGGACCAGGCTCCCGTCCCCGGCGATCCGCTTCTTGGGGACGACGAAGAGGGAGATCCCCCGGACGCCGGACGGGGCCCCCTCGATCTTTGCGAGCATCAGGTGCACGACGTTTTCGACCCCGTCGTGGTCCCCGGCCGAGATGAAGATCTTCTGCCCACGGATCCTGTACGTCCCGTCCCCGGCAGGCTCGGCGGTGGTCGTGATGTCGGCGAGGGAGCTCCCCGCCTCCGGCTCCGTGAGGGCCATGGTCCCCTGCCACCGGCCGCTCCTCATGTTGGGCACATAGGCGTCGTAGAGCTCCCGGCTCCCGAAGTTCTCGATGAGGCGGGCCGCCCCGTCGGAGAGCCCCGGGTAGGTGGCGGCCGAGTAGTTGGCCGAGCAGAAGATGAAGAGGCAGCTGTCCGCGACGACCTGGGGGAGCTGCTGCCCGTCCAGTTCCAGGGGGACGGTCATGGAGATCCACCCGTCCTCGCCGAACCTCTTGAGAATACCCCGGACCGACGGGTGCACCTTCACCGTGTCGCCGGCGAGCTCGGGCGGCTCCCGGTCCATTTCCTGGAAAACGGGGTAAAGAAGCCCCTGGCCCAGCTCCAGGGCCGCCTGCAGGACCATGTCGAGCATCTTGCGGTTGTACTCGTTGTAATAGGGAAGCCGGGTCAGCGACACCGTGTCGAAGACCTCGTAGAGGAGGAATTTGAGGTTCCTCATGTCCATGAATTTAGCCGCCACCTTTTTTCTTCTCCCTCCCTTGGTTTCCGCCACGAATCTTCTGCACTGTCGAGTTTCGCAGATCGACCCGGCTATTGCGGAAATTGACCGTTTTGAACGAAAACTACCTGATACCGTAATCCTTGCCCGTGATCGCCGCGGCGCATATCATGCCCGAGGCGATGGCGCAGTCCATGGCCACCCCGTACCCCTTGGCCGTGTCCCCCGCGAAATAGAGACCCTCCACGTGGGGGGACTTCACGGGCACCTTGAGCGTGCCGGCCTGGGAGACGCTCTTGGCCACGCCCTCGAGCTTCCAGCACACCGGGTCGAGGCGCCACTCCACGGTGGATTTGAACCCGGGGTAGATCTCCTCCATGAAATCCGGGAGCCTGCGGATCAGCTTGTCCACGAGACCCCGGTTTCGGGACTCCTTTTCCGTCAACGGCAGGTACGCGGAGAAGAGGTGCCTTCCCTCGGGGGCCGCCGACGGGTCCACGGCCGACTGAACGTTCCAGCAGATGTAGACGTCGCAGTCGAAGCCTTCCTCCTTTGGGAGCACGCAGGTGTGCTTGAGCCCCAGGCGCGCCTCCTCCTCGGGCATGGCGAGGCTGCGGAGCCCCATGTAAGGCGTGTAGCTCCCGTACCCGTACATGTTCTTGATCTTGTCCACCCAGGGCCCGGGAAAGACCTCCTCGCGGATGACGCGAAAGGTCTGCTGCGCCGGGATGTTGCTCACGACCGTCCCGGCCTCGAACGTCTCGGTGCGGCCCGCGCCGGCCTCCGCCACGACGCCCGTGACCCTGCCGTTTTCCGTCAGGACCTCCCTCACCCGGCGGCCGAGCCTCAGCTCCCCGCCCAGGGACTCGAACCTGCGGGCCACGGCGCGGGACCACTCCATGACGCCGCCCTCCACGAACCCGCCGTTGTACCCGGTCAGGCCCCGCGCCATCTTGCTCCCGAAGGCGTGCTTGAAGTACCTGAAGATGTCCCCTATGGAGATGTCCGCCGGGTCGTTGATGGTCGAAAACAGGGTGCTCACGCTGCGGATGTGATCGTAGATCACCTCGTTCCGGGTGATCCCCTTTTTCTCGGCCCACTCCTTGAGCGAAACCCTCTCGAGCGCGTCTATCTCCTCGTCCGACAGAGTGTGGGGCTCCTTGTAAAAGTCGAGGTAGGGGATCTTGTCCCTGACGGCCATGTCCCGCAGGTTGGGGTCGACGTATTTCCCGGCGACGTCCCTGTAGATGTGCCCCTTGGTCCAGCTCGCCCAGAAGCCGCCGTGCCTGACCACGCCCTCGACCCCGCCCACCAGCTCCTCGAAGTCCAGCATGTAGCCCACGCCGTTGGCGCTGACCGCGTGGTACCCGACGTCGAGGGTGTACCCGTCCAGCACCCTCTCCCGAACCAGGGTTTCCAGGTCCGGGTCCGACCCCGCAATGTAGGTGTACTGGGTGGCGAGGAGGTCCCTGTACCACCCCGCGCCCTTTTCCGAGATCTCCTCGCCCTTGATGGAGAGCGCCCGCCCCCCCACCCTGTCGTTCTGCTCGAGGATGAGGACCATCATCCCCTCTTTTGCCAGGATCGTACCCGTTGAGAGGCCACCCACCCCGGCCCCGATCACCACGGCGTCATATCTTTTTTTGTCGGTCATGCTTTCTCCCACCCCTATAGACTGATGTACTCGTGGAGCATCTCGCCCGTGAGTCTTTCCTCGGACCCGTCGACGGCGACCCGCAGGTCGTAGTCACCCAGAAACCGGTAATAGTGCTGATCCCAGTCCGTGACCCTCGGGAGCTTCGTGGCCTCGAGGACCCGCGTCGTCCGGATCTCGAGCCGCATCCGGACCCCCAGGGCGTCGGTCTCGATGACGAGCCCTCCTGCGTACTCCCGGCCGAACCGATCGTCCCGCCGCATGTCCCGGAGGTCCGCATCCACCCTGTCGGTGGAGAGGACGATCTCCCCGGGACGGGCGATGAGGAGGGGCGAGGCCACCGGGGCGTCCTCCTCCCTCGGGACGACCCACCCGTAGTCGATCGTGACGGCCTCGTGGTGGATCCGGCCCCAGTACCAGCCCTTGAAGGTCTGGTGGCACGGGTAATTGCCCCAGTTGTGGTCGTGGTAGCCCGACCCCTTGACAGGCACGCTTTGGCCGTCCACGTAGAGCTCGCCCTCCACCGTGCCGTGCGGGACCGGGACCACCCAGCCGCCGACCAGGCCCGCGTCCTCGTCCTTGTAGTTGAACCCCTCGCCCGGTTTCCACGGGGGCACCACGTTTCGCAGGGTCAGCCTGGCCCGGGTGTCCTTGATCCGGATGTCCAGCTCGGTGCGGTCCCCGAGGTCCCGGAGCCTGTTGTCCCCCATGACGACGTTGCAGTAGTCCGGGTCGGCCGAGGCCCGCTCCACCGGGACGGGCTCGTACCTGTCGATCCGGGACCCGTCAGGCCGGTAAAGAAACATCTGGACAGTGGGGATCATGGGCCTCAGGAAAAGATTGCGGTAGTGAAACGTGGCCACCATGTGCCAGCCGTTCTCAAAGGACGCATCGAAGTACCACCACTCGTAGTAGTCTTCGGCGTTGTGGAATATGTGCGAGCCGTCGTCCCTTCTGCAATAGTTGGAGGGATTCCGCTCGGCCCCTCTCCTCCCGTTCCAGTAGGCCAGATAGCCTTTTCTGCCTGCTTCTTTCATGAGACCCCCGTCAGTACATTTCCTCGATGACGTCCTTGTACTTCTCGTTGATCATCCTCCGCTTGAGCTTCATGGTGGCCGTGAGCTCCCCGTCCTCGGAGGTCAGCTTGATGTCGAGAAGACTGAATTTCTTGACCTGCTCCACGCGCGCGAGCTTCCCGTTCACCTGATCCACCTCGGCCTGGATGAGTTTCCGGATCTGCGGCTCCACGGTGAGGCTCTTGTAGGTGGTGAAGGGGATCCTCTCGTCCTGGGCGTATTTCATGACGGTCTCCTCGTCCATCATGATGAGCGCCGTCAGGTACTTCCGGCCGTCGCCGATGATCACGGCGTCGCTGATGTAGGGGCTGAACTTCAGCTCGTTCTCGATGTGCTGGGGCGTGACGTTCTTCCCCCCGGAGGTGATCATGATGTCCTTCTTCCGGTCCGTGATGAGGAGGTTCCCCCGGGCGTCGAACTCGCCGACGTCGCCCGAGTGGAGCCACCCGTCCACGATGGTCTCGGCCGTCAACTCCGGGTTCTTGAAGTACCCCTTGAACACGTTCGGACCCTTGACCAGGATCTCCCCGTCCTCCGCGATCCTGACCTGGACACCCCTGAACGGCTTCCCGACGGTGCCGATGACGATGTCGTCGCCCTGGTGAAGGGTCGTGGGGCCGCCCACCTCGGTCTGGCCGTAGAGCTCCCTGAGGGGGAGCCCCAGGCAGTGGAAAAACCAGAGGACCTCGGGCGAAACCGGGGCCGCGCCGGACACGAGAAGGCGGCTGCGGTTCATGCCGAGGCTGCGCCGGATGTTTTTGAGCACCAGCCTGTCCGTCACGAACCGCTGGATCCCCAGCCACAGGGGGATGGCCTTGCCGGCCAGCTCGAGCTCGGCCACCCTCCGGCCGGTTTTTATGGCCCAGGCAAAGGCCGCGCGCGCGCTCCACGCGGCGTCCTTCATGGCGATGAACACGGAGGAGTAGAATTTCTCCCACACCCTGGGGACCGCGAAGTACATGGTGGGCTGGACCTCGCGGAGGTTTTCGGGGACCGTGTCCATGCTCTCCGCGAAGTTGACCACCGTGCCCGTCCTCAGGGGGATCGTGACGGTCACGTTCCGCTCCGCGATGTGGGCCAGGGGCAGGAACGACAGGATCTCGTCCTTCTCGGTCTGGTTCCAGGTTTCCGCGAGCCCCTCGGTCGTCCACAGGATGTTGTGGTGCGAGAGCATGGCCGCCTTGGGCATGCCGGTGGTCCCGGAGGTGTACACGAAAAAGGCGGTGTCCCCGGGCTCCACGGCCCGGAGGCGCTCCTCGTAGAGGGCCGGGTGGGCCTCGTCGTAGACCCTGCCGCGCTCGACGAAGTCGTCCCAGCTCATGACCCGTTCGTGCGTGAAGCCCCTCAGGCCCTCCATGTCCATGACCACCACCCAGGAGAGCCGCGGGCACCGGTCCCAGACCTCGAGGACCTTGTCGAGCTGCTCCTCGTCCTCGACGATCACCACGGAGGACTCGGAGTGCTCGATGATGTACTGGACCTCGAAGGGGGCGTTCGTGGTGTAAATCCCCACGGTGACCCCGCCGGCGGACTGGCACCCGATGTCCGCGTAAAGCCACTCGGGATTGTTCTCGCTCAGGACGCAGATGCACTCCCCCTTTTCGAGCCCCAGGGACACCAGGGCCGCGCAGACCCTGCGCACGTTCAGCCCGTACTCGGCCCAGGAGATGTCCTTCCAGATCCCGAGGACCTTTTCACGGAGCGCCGTGCGGTCCCCGTACTTGCGGACCGTGTGCCAGAAAAGTGAGGGAATGGTGTCGTTTCTCATGTCCGGTTCCTGAAGTAATTAAAAACTTGCAAAAATTCCTCTTTCGTCGTCCGGCGACGGCCGGGATCCAGTGTCTTTTCAGAGCCGGGCACACCAAAGTCACTGGCCCCCGGCCTCCGCCGGCTCCGAGGGCGCAGAAATTCCTTCGCTCCCAAACCTCCCGGCCTGGTGATTGCTGGCGGTTGCGGCCGGGGGCATGCCTGCCCCCTCCCGGCACATCCTTTCCGTATTCAGTCATCTTTCCAATACTCAACGTTGCACGTAACCACTTAGCTGTAAGGAGACCTCATCAGGGGATGGCCGGGTTTCCCCCAGCCGCAACCTGCCGCAATCACGAAGGCCTCCCGCTAGGTCGCTCAGGAATCCCGCGCCTCCTGAGCTTCGAGATTCAGAGTGCAATCCCCCGCACCGTCATCCCGGCGGAGGCCGGAATCCAGAAGCCCCTGCGTATTTACAGGGTTCACCCCTGGCCCCCGCGGCTGCAGCCCCTCGCTATGGGAATGTTTTATCGGTATCGATATCGGTATCGAAGGTTTTCGAAATCGAAATCGCAATCGAAACAAATCGTCCATCCACCCGACCCCAGCCTGCCCCGGAGGCGATCCTGATCCGGCGCCGGGGCGACATTGCAGGGCGGTCGCCATCAGAACCTCGGATCCCTGAACCCTCCGACCTCGACCCACTTCGGCGCCGCGGGCGTCTTGACCGGCGCCAGGACCGAGCACGCCTGCGTGCCGTACCGTTTGTCCTTGCGCCACGTGATGGGGCCGAAAACCCCGGACTGGTAGTCCGTGAAGCTTTCAAAGGCCTTTACCAACTCCTCGCGGGTCAGGTCCCTGCCGGCCCTCTCGAGGCCTTCCACCAGGATCTTCGCACAGCCCCAGGCGTACCACTCCAGGAACCCCCAGGGTTTGTCGTTGTACTTCGCCCAGACCTCCTTGAACTCCCTGGCCGCGGGGTTGGAGTCGGAGGTCGTGGTGACGATGTGGGTTGCGAAGAGCCCCTGGCCGTAAAAGACCGTGTCCCGGGCGAGCTTGAGAACCATGTCGTCGGCCGAGGCGGAGGTGGTGAACCACACGGGTTTATACTCGAGCTTGGCCGCCTCCTTGAGAATGCCCGCGGGCTCCCGGATAACGGTCCACATCATGACGACATCCGCCCCCGCGTTTTTCACCGTCATGACCTGGGAGCTGAAATCCACGGTCCCGCGCTTGTAGGGGGCCGCGGCCACCATTTGGAGGTTGTAGCGCTCGCAGGCCGCCTTGACCCCCTTGAGGTAGTCCTGGCCGGGTTCGTCGTCCTGGTAGATGACCCCGACCTTGGGCTCCTTCATCCCGAGCTCGTTCAACGCGTACTCGACTCCTATCTTCGCCTGGGTGATGTAGTTGGGGTCTGTGTGGAAGACCCACTTCTTGGGGGGGTCGGCCACCCGGCTGTTCTGGGTGGCGGGCTGGATGAGCGGGACGCCTGCCCGTTCCAGCATGGGATACATGGCCAGGGTCTGGGCCGCGCCCAGGGTCATGAAGACGGCGAACACCTTGTCGCTCTCGACCAGTTTCTTTGCCGCGGCCACGGCCTTGGGGGGCGAATACCCGTCGTCCTCAACCAGGTAGACGATCTTGCGCCCGTGGATCCCGCCCCTGTCGTTGATCATCTTGAAGTAGGTTCCCGCCCCCGCGACGATCGCCTTTCCCATGAAGGCGATGGGGCCTGAAAGGTCCGCGGTGCCGCCGATTTTGATCTCCGTGTCCGTGACGCCCACCTCGGAGAACGCCGGAGAAACGACACACACCGAAAGGAACACCGCCGCAAGCATCACAAACCACGTGTTTTTCCCGAGCTTCATAACGACCCTCCTCTTGAAAAAATTTGACGAATAAAATCGACCCGGCCGAACCCTGGACGGCAACGTTTCCCGGCACTTCGTGCCGGTGAATGCCCTGTCACCTCCAGAGCTTTTTCCTTTTCCAGCGCTTGTCCCCCCGTATGGATTCCTTTCGGATCCCCAGATAAAACTCACGCACGTCCTCGTTCTGCATCAACTCCGCCGCCGTGTCCTCCAGCACGATCCTCCCCGTCTCCAAGATGTACCCGTGAACCGCCGCCTGAAGGGCCATCCGCGCGTTCTGCTCCACCAGGAGGACTGTCTTCCTCTCTTCTTCGTTGATCCGGCGGATGATCCGGAAGATCTCCCGCACGAGAAGAGGGCTCAGGCCCAGCGAGGGTTCATCCATGGTCAGGAGGTCGGGGCGTCCCAGGAAGGCCCGCCCGATGGCGAGCATCTGCTGCTCTCCTCCGGAAAGCCACCCGGCGCGCTGGCGAATCCGTTGTTTCAGGACGGGAAAATACTCCAGGACCCTGTCCACATCGCCGGACACGTTTATGCGGTCTTTCCGCAAAAAGGCCCCCATGCGAAGATTCTCACCGACACTCAGCTCGTCGAAGATCTCCCGGCCCTCGGGCACGTGGCCGATGCCCCGCCGGACGACCTGCTGGGGGTTCAGACCCGCAATGTTTTCCCCCCTGAAGAGGATCTCCCCTTTTTCCGGCTGAACGAACCCGGAGATGGCCTTCAGGATGGTCGACTTGCCGGCCCCGTTGGCGCCCAGCAGGGCCACGACCGATCCCTCCCGCACCGCCATGGACACGCCCTTGATGGCCAGGACCGGGCCGTAAAGGCACTCTATGTTCTTAAGGTGAAGGAGCGGTTCCATCCTCTTCCCCCAGGTACGCCCGAATGACGGCCGGATGACTTTGAACCTCGTCCGGGCTTCCCTCTGCGATGACCGTCCCGAAGTCCAGGACCGTCACCTGTTTCGAGACCTCGTTCACCACGCCCATGTCGTGCTCCACGAGGATGATGGTGATGTTGAAGGCCTCCCTGATGTCCTCGATCCAGAAACACAGATCCCTGGCCTCCTCGGGGTTGAGCCCCGCAGCCGGCTCGTCGAGAAGCATCACCTCGGGATCCAGGGCAAGGGCCCGTGCCAGCTCCACGCATTTCTGGATCCCAAAAGGCAGGTGCGCGATGACCTGATCCCTGTAAGACTGGAGATCCAGAAAATCGATGATCGCCTCCACCTTCCCCCGGGCCGCCACCTCCTGCCGCCTGACTCCCGGTAGGAACAGGAGCTCGGAAAAGATGCCGTTGGTCTTGTGCAGGTAACGGCCCAGCATGATGTTGTCGAGGACCGTCGCGTTGCGGAACAACTCCAGGTTCTGGAAAGTCCGGGCGATCCCCATTTTGGGGATTCTGTGGGCCGGCGTGCGCGTGATGTCTTTTCCTCGAAACCGGATGGTTCCCTGATCCGGCCTGTACAGACCGGATATGCAGTTGAACAGGGTGGTTTTCCCGGCCCCGTTTGGCCCGATCAGGGCGTGGACCTGCCCCCTCTCCACGGCCAGGCTCACGTCCGTCAGCGCGTGAAGTCCCCCGAAGCGTTTGCTCATGTTCACGATCTCAAGCAGGGCCATGTCACCTCGTCCTCTGCGCTTTCTGGAACTTCCTCTCGCGCCTGAACGTGTCCTTCCTGTACAGGGGGAAGACCTCGCAGAAGTATTTGATCTTCCTGTACCGTCCATAGATCCCGGAGGGCTCGAAAAGGATGAAAAGCATGATGACCAGCCCGTACACGGCCCCCTGGAACCCGACCTGCTGGGAAATGAAGGCGGGGAGGATGTCTTTCCCCATGCGTATGAATTCCGTGAGGAGCGAGATGAAGACTGCCCCGTAGATGGAACCCTGGATGGAGCCGAGCCCGCCCACGATGATCATGGCAATGAGGTTGATGGAGAGCATGATGGTGAAATTGTCGAGGCTGACGAAGTTCACCAGCGGCGCGAAAAGGCCCCCCGCGATGCCGGTGTAGAAGGCGCTCAGCGCGAACACCTGGGATTTGACCTTTGCGGGGAAGACCCCCGTTGTCCTGGCGGCCACCTCGCTGTCCCTCAGGGCGACGAGCGCCCTGCCGAAAGGGGTCCTGGTGATGTTCTTCGTCAGCCAGACAAAGAGCATGACCATGAGCAGGACCAGGAAATAGTAGGAGGCGTCGGAATTGAGCTGCCAGGACCCCAGGCTGGGACGCTGCAGGATGAGACCGTTCACCCCTCCCGTTATCTCCGGGAACTCCAGGATGACCTGTTCGATGATGAAGGCGAAACAGAGCGTTGCAATGGCCAGGTAGATGCCGGTCAGCCTGAGGGCCGGGAGACCCACGATAAAGCCGACCACGGCGGCCGCGGCCCCGGCCGCGGGCAGCGCAAGCCAGAAGGAGATGTGGAGGGTCGAGGTCATGTAACCCACGGTGTAGGCGCCGACCGCGAAAAAGGCCGCGTGGCCCAGGGAGATCAGTCCCGTGAAACCGGCCAGGAGATTGAGCCCAAGGGCCGCGATACTGTAGATTCCGGCCAGGGTCAGGTTGTATATCCAGTAATTTCCGGCGAAAAGGGGAAGTACGGTAAGGAACAGGACCCCCACGCCGGCCCTTGCCAGCTCGCTCCCGTATTGGAAGATCTTCAGATCCTCCTCGTAGGTCCTCTTCAGCTTGAATTTCAACTCAGACCTTCTTCCTTTCCTGAATCCCGAAAAGGCCTTCCGGCCGGACGATCAGCACGGCAAGGAGCACCAGGTACGCGAAGATGTCCTTGACCCAGAGGGGCAGGAACCCGCCGGCCAGGTTCTCGGAGATCCCGATAATCAAGCCGCCCACCACGGCCCCCGGAATGCTGCCGAACCCCCCGAGAACCGCGGCCGGAAAGGCCTTCAGCCCGATGAACCCCATGTCCTTGTGGAGAAAGAGGATAGGTGCGAGAAGCATACCCGCAACGGCTGCCACCATGGCGCTCAGGGCCCAGACCACGCTGAAGATCCTCTCCACGTTAATCCCCATGAGATAGGCGGCAAAATGATTCTGGGACGTCGCCTTCATGGCGATCCCCAGGTCCGTGAAGCGGAAGAACAGGTACAGGAGGAGGACGAGGATCCCCGTCATGGCCATGACCAGGAGATCGCTGTGGGCCACGGCAAGGGATCCGAACCTCACGACGCCGTCGCCAATCGGGGAACGCACCGCATAGGTGTCCGTGGACCAGATCATTCCCGCGATGCTCCTCATGAACAGGGAGAGGCCTATTGTGAAGATGATCAGTGAAAACACGGGTTCGCCGGAGAGAAACCTCATGACCACCCGGTCCAGGAGCATGCCGAAGACACCCATGATCCCGAGGGTCAGCACAACGGTCAACCAGAACGGCGTGTGGGCATAGGAGGTGAAGCTGAACGCCACGAACGCCCCCAGCATCATGAACTCGCCCTGGGCGAAGTTGACCACCTCTGTGGCCCTGTAAACCAGAACGAACCCCAGTGCGATGAGGCCGTACACGCAACCCATGGCCGCGCCGCTGATGAAAAGCTGCCAGAACATCAATCCAGTCTCCAGCTCATGTCCTCGGGTGAAAAGGTAAACCGCGGCATCTGGAAAACAACGTAACGCGCCTTAATCCTTCGGATAGAGGTCATCCAGGAGCCGCCCGTACTTTTTAAAGACCTCTTTCCGCTTGACCTTCATGGTGGGGGTGAGGTCCCCCTCCTCGATGGTCAAATCCCGGTCCAGGAGAACGAAATCCTTTATGGTCTCGTACCTGGCCAGTTGCCGATTCTTGCGGGCGATGATCTCCTCGACTTCCTTCCTTATGAAGGGATGGGAAGACAGCTCGTCATACGCCCCCTTGATGCCCATTGTCCGCGCCCGCTCCTGGAGCTCTTCCTCGTCCAGCGTGACGAGGGCTGTCAGGAACTTTCTCCGATCCCCGTACACGGCCACCTGACTGATGAGGGGGTCTTCCTTGATGATCCCCTCTATGTGGACAGGGGCCACGTTCTTACCGCCCGCTGTGATGAGGATGTCCTTGATCCGGTCGGTGATGGTGAAAAAGCCGTCCGCATCCATGGAGGCGACGTCGCCGGAGTGCATCCAGCCGTCCTTGAGCGCCTCTTCCGTGTCCTCGGGCTTGTTGTGATACCGGAGCATGACGTTGGGGCCCTTCATCAGGATCTCCCCGTCCCCGGACACGGTGGTCCGCCCGCCGCCGCCGCCGGGCCAGCCGCCGCCGGGCCACGCCCTCCCGACGGTCCCGAGTTTCACGTGGCCGGGCATGTTGGTGGTGGCGCCGCCCGTTTCCGTCATGCCGTAGAGCTCGTAGACCGGGACGCCGAGGTTCCAGAAAAAGGCGTTGATCTCCCTCGAAAAAGGGGCCCCCCCGGCCACCATGAACCGCATGTTCCCGCCCAGGATCAGTTTGCGGATCTCCGAGAAGTGCTCCGCATCGTAGCGTTCCAGCCTTTTCCGGTCCTCGTCGGCGACCTCCTTCCCCTCCAGGGCGCCCTCGACCCTCACCCTGCCGGCTGTTTCCAGGGCTATGGCAAAATCCTCCGGGGCCATGTCCGCCAGGGTGTCTATCTTGCTCCAGACGGTCGAGTAGATCTTCTCGAAGAGACGGGGCGCCGTCCTCGTGTAATGCGGCTTTACAAAACTGAAATCGCTGACGACCGTGTTCAGGTCGCGGGCGAAGGCCACCGTCACGTCCCCCCGGTAGATGTCCAGCAGCGGGCCCGCGAACTGTTCGAACACGTGGGCCATGGGAAGAAAGGACATGTCGACCATGCCGGGTTCTATGGGGAGCCAGGACGCCCCGGTGCACACCGTGTACGTGATGGACTCGTGGGAGTGGACGGCGCCCTTGGGGACGCCGGTCGTGCCGGACGTGTAAATGTAGGAGGCCACCTCGTCGAGCCTCCCGGCGGCCAGCCGCCTGGTGAACCCGTCCATCAGGACGGTCTCGTGGTCCCTTCCGAGCGCCATCAGGTCGTCAAACGTCATGCACAGCGGGTCACCCCCCGCGTCGCACCCGATGGTGATGATCTTTTTCAGTTGGGGGCTCGCGGCCTTTTTTTCGAGCAGGCCGTCCCGCCGGGACCGGCCCTCGACAAAGACGAACCGTGATTCCAGGTCATTGAGGATGTAGACGGCCTGCTCCGGGAGCACGTTCGGGTAGACGCTCCCGACCTCCCCGCCGATGGAGAGGATCGCCAGGTCCGCTTCGACCCACTCGGCCCTGGTGCGTGACATGATTGAGATCCTGTCGCCCTTTTGGGCGCCGAGGGCCATGAGCCCCAGGGCGAGGTTTTTCACCCGCTCCCCGACCTCTTCCCATGTGCGCTTTCTGAGCTTTCCCTTGTGGGTGAACGGGGGAAAGTCCCCCCGCTGGTGAAGGATGAACAGGGGTTTGTCCCGGTTTTCCCGGACCCTGGCCCAGAATATCTGCGCTATGGTCTTGTCCGCGTCCTTCATGAGAACTCCTGAAAATCGGTCAATGAGAGCAGTCGGGCGAAACGAAACCCTCTTTATCGTCATTCCGGCGAAGGCCGGAATCCAGCGGCCTTTCCTACGAAATGCCCATCACTCCGGAGGCGCGGCGCTCCCTTCGCTCCCAAACCTCCCGGCCTGGTGATTGCTGGCGGTTGCGGCCGCAATCACGAAGGCCTCCCGCTAGGTCGCTCAGGGATCCCACGCCTCCTGCGCCTCGATATTCAGAGTACAATCCCCCGCTTCTTTGTTCCGGCGAAGGCCGGAAAACCAGGCGGCCTTCTGGTAATCAACGGGTTCGCTCCTGGATCGAATAAATGCCGAAGAGCTTCTTTCTCGTCGCCCCGGCGGAGGCCGGGGCCCAGTGACTTTGGTTCATAAGACTATGAAAAGACGCTGGCTCCCGGCTTTCGCCGGGATGACGAAGAGATACTTTCATGTACTTCGGCCCCTCTTCAGGTTTCCGGGTTCCCAATAAGCCATTGCGACAAGGTCTCTTTCGCCGGGATGTCGTCAGTCATTCCGGCGTGGACCGGAAGCCTGGAGGCCCTGCGGCTTCAATTGCGGCACAGCCTCCTCCGCCACAAATTCGAAGGTTTTTCTTCGTGTGCTTCGTGCCTTCTTCGTGCTCTTCGTGGTGAAGCTTTTAAAGGGCGTTTCCCTCGTCGTCCGTCTTGTCGAAATCGTAGTCGCACTCCACCTGGGCGTTGTGCTCGTTCCAGGAGTTGATTCCCTGCATCATCTTGAAAAGCTGTGTCTTCTTGCCCTCCACCTGGTACGACGGCGAGGCCAGGGCCTTGAGCGGGCTGACCTCCCCCTTGTTGAGTTTCGCCATCATGTCAAAGGGGCACGAGAAACGCGCCACCCAGGTGTCGTCGAGGGGCGCGTCCCGCAGTTCCCGCCACGGCGCCGCCCCTGCCCCGAAGGCGACCTCCAGGCACTTGCCCTTGTCCATGGTCCAGGTGGCCCATCGGTCCTTGCCGTCCGGGCCGTCCCACACACGGAAGGCAAACACACCAGTCAATTTTTTCGCCTTTTTCTTGTGGCTGTCCGAAGTGTTCATGTTATCCATGCAGGCTTCCAACCACTTTTTGCTGTAATACGTAATCATAGCAGTCTGTCCTCCGTGACTTTTCTTGATTTGTGGTAGTCCCGCTACCCGCCGGCAGCGAGTGGGAGAATCCTGACCTCGTCACCGCTTTTCAGGGTCGTCGAAAGATCCCCTTTCAGACGGTTGACCACAATCAAATGCGCTTTTTCCGGTTCGATTCCATACTCAATGAGGAGATCCGCCACCGTGGACCCGGCCCTGAGCTGCACCTCTTCCCCCTTCGAAGACGGTCCCGCCTTGTAGCGGTTTCGGAGGAGGCCCGAGAGCCTGACCGAGACCCGAATCACAGCAAGCCCAACTCCTTCAGTTTTTCCTCCGCTGGAACCCCTTCCCGGTCCCATCCCCTAAGCATGTAGTACTTCTCGAGCATCTCCTCGAGCGGGACGGTGTTTCCCTCGCCTATCCCTTCGGAGTGGGGCTCCTGGGTCAATCTTTTCGGGAGCGTGTCGTCTTTTCTCGTAAAACCGAGACGGTGATTGACAAGCCTCTCCAGGTTGAAAATCCGCTCTCCTATCTTCCTGACCTCATCCTCCGTGTGGGTGACGCCCACGACGGCGGAATAGAACTCGGCGATGATCTCCGTTCCCTGCTCCATGAGCATGTAGGGAAAGACACAGACGCCGCACGAGTCGATGAAGGCCGTCTCGTCCTGGCGGCTGATCACCATTTCGGCCTTTCCTTCCGAGCTGAGGGGGTCCATGGGCTCCGGGATCCCGTTGATCTCGGGCTGGATGGTGTTTCCTGTCGTGTGATTGCCGCCCTCCGGCGAGGTGGCATAGAGAAGCCCCTGCCCCACCATGCCCCTGGGATGGTATCCCGCGAACCCCTGCCCTTTCGAGCCCATGAAGACATCGGGCGCGTCGTACGCGTCCGCGAGAAACTTGCCGCCCATGGCCGCCTCCCGGCCGAAACCCTCAAGCCGGGCGATCATGGAGAGGAGCTTGAGCGAGTTGTCCGCATCTCCCCAGTTCAAGGGAAACCCGATCTCCTTCTCGGTGAGACGGCCCATCTCGAAAAGCTCCATGACGGTGCCCAGGGTCGTGCCGGCATCCATGGTGTCGAGACCCATTTCGTTGCAGAGGTAATTCATCCTGGTGAGGGCGTCCAGGTCGCCCACGCAGATGTTGGAGCCCAGGGAAAAGCAGGTCTCGTACTCGGGCCCGTCCCCACGCCCCTTGTACTTGGAATCTTCCGGCAGGCGGGTGTTCCGGCCGCAGTTCAGGGCGCAGCCGTAGCAGGCCTTGCTACGCACCAAGGTGCGGTCGATGATCTCGGCCCCGTTGATCTCGTCCCCCTCCTCGAAGAATCCCAACCTGAAATTCTGGGTGGGCATGATGTTGTTGGCGTTCATCACATCGACAAAGAGAGGCGTCCCGAACTCCCCGAAGGCGATCCCCAGATCGGCCTTCTTGATGTGGTCGGCGATGATGGTGGACTTGAGCAGGGACTCCGGGTCCGCAACCCTGACCCCTTTTGTGCCGCGCACCACGACCGCCTTCAGGTTCTTGGAGCCCATCACCGCGCCCACGCCCGATCGGGCGGCCGCCCTGTTCACATCGTTCATCACCGCCGCGTAGCGCACCAGGTTTTCGCCGGCCGGGCCGATGCAGGCGACACGGACCCCCCGGTGCGTCTCCCTGCGAACCTTTTCGCAGGTGGCCGGCACGTCCCTGCCCCAGAGTCCGGAGGCGTCGCGAAGCTCCACGTGGTCGTCCTGGACCAGGAGGTAGACCGGCCTTTCCGCCCTGCCCGTGAACACAATCGCATCGTATCCGGCGGTTTTAAAGGCTTCCGGGAAATATCCCCCGGAATTGGACGTGCACACCGTACCCGTCAAGGGACTCTTGGTGACCACCATGTAGCGGCCCGAGCTCAGGGCCCCCGTGATCGTGAGCGGGCCGGTGATAAAAATGAGCATGTTTTCCGGGCCGAGAGGATCGCAGCCCATGTTCAGTTCGTCATACAGGATCCTGGAGGCAAGGCCGCGGCCGCCCACATACGCGGCGGCCATCTCCACATCCAGGGGCTCCTTGACGATGCCGCCGGAAGTGAGGTCCACCCTGAGGATCGTGCCCATCCACCCGTTCAAAGCCCCACCTCCCTGTAAAGATCTCCCTGCTCGAGGACGGATTCCTCATCCCACTCGCACAACTCCAGGGCCTTGACCGCGCAGGCCCTGACGCACAGGGGATCGTCGCAGACTTCACATTTCACGGCCTTGTCGCCCACAAGGAACACGCAGCCGAACTCGCAGGCGTCGACGCACATTCCGCACCCGATGCACTCGTCTTCGTTTATGGTGACAATGCCGGTTTCCGGGTCCTTGGAGACGGCCTCCTCGGGGCACGCTTCGGCGCACGCGGGTGTTTCGCACTGAAGGCACACGTGGGCCACGTACTTGGTCTCGTCTTCGTTCTCCACAACCCTGACGCGCGCGATGGAGGGACGGAATTCGAAAATCCCGTTTCTCGTAAAGGTCAGCGAGCAGAACATGGAACAGAGATGACAGTTCGTGCAGAGTTCCTCGTTAAAGGAGATCCTCAGGCCCATCACTCAGACTCCCACGCAGTTTCTTATCAGTTTTTCGAACTCGGGCGTGCGGCTGACGCCCACGGGATTGAACGCCATGCAGGCATCGTCCATGCTCTGCTCGATGAGGCGCTCCATGGTTTCGCCGTCCGTCGGGAAACCGTAGTCCTTGTAATTCAGCTTCACCCCGACCCGGGTGTACAGGTCCTTCAGCCTTTCGATGCCCTTCATCCCCAGGGACTCATCGGAAAGGCCCTCGTCCTTCACGCCGAGCGCCCTGGCCACACCGGCGTAGATGTGAGGAACCTCCTTCATGTTGTATTCCATCACGTAGAGGTTCGCGATCCCCACGGCCAGCCCGTGCTGAAGCTCGTGCAGGGCCCCGGCCGTGTGCCCTATCCCATGATCGGCGCCGGGAAGGGCCGTCTGGAAGGCGATGCCGGCCATGCAGGAGGCGATGAGCATCTTGGACCGCACATCGAGGTTGTTTTCGTTGTTCCGATAGGCCTCTTCGAGGTTGTCGGCGATCATCTCGACAACCCTCAATGCCAGGGCGCTCGAAAAATCCTGCCGGTCCACCGACACCAGGGCCCCGATGGCGTGTGTCAGCGCGTCGAGGCCCGTGGAAGCCACCAGGCGGGCCGGGAGGCTCCCCGTCAGCACCGGATCCAGGACCGCCACCTTCGGGATGAATTTGTAATCGCCCATGATCATCTTTCTCTCGGCCTCGCGGTCCATGATGACCGCGCCCCAGGTCATCTCGGAACCCGTACCGGCGGTGGTGGGGATACAGATGATGGGTTTCGATTCACTCTCCACCATGTAGAGGCCTTCGAAGTCCTCGAGTTCTCCCTCGTTGGTCTCGAGAACGGCCGCCGCCTTGCACGCGTCCATGACGGATCCGCCACCGAGGGCAATCCAGATGTCCGGGTCGACCGCCTTTGCCCGCCGGGTTATTTCATAAACCTGATTCCTGTCCGCCTCCTCCAGCACCTCGTCGAAAACATCGACGATTTCCCTCGAGCTTCCCGAAAGGGAGTCTTTCAGATAATCCAGCAAGCCCGCATCGCGCACCCCCGGATCCGTCACGACGAAAACCTTTTCCTTGTTGTCAAAATTCCAGTCCAGATCCAGATCGTCTGCCAGATCCCGCACCTTCCCTTCCCCGAAAATGATTCTCGTTGGGTTCCACCACTGGAAATCCATGGTCGCCAAAGGAACATTTCTCTGTATCAGGCCCATTTTCACCCCCTGTTGTGGTGCACGTTTGTGGTTTACCTGACCGCCCTCCGGCCCTTGCCCCGCCAGGCGCCGGCAGAAAAGACTTGGTTTGAGAAAAAGCTACAAAGGTGAATATTTTTCAATTGAAATAATTATCGAATAATATTCACCTTTGTAATTTTTTTTGTCAAACCTGTCAAGAAAAAAATTTATAAATAGTAATAATAAATTCAATTAGTTTTGCTTGATGACCCTGAAAGCCACCCCTCCCAGCCCGTTAACCCGGGGCAAAAAAATCTTAATTTGTGGTGATTTAAGCTCATTAATTTCGTTGACTGAACCGTTCAATAAATCTATCTTTATTGTGATAGACAGCATAAAACGACACCGCCGACTTTTTCGGCACACGGGGAAAACGACGACCAGGAAATGGCGAAGAATAAAGACAAAATCATTGAAGCGGCAGAAAAACTGATAAGCGAAAACGGGACTGCGGACACGACCATAGCAAAAGTCGCACAGAAGGCGGAAGTCGCGGACTCCCTCGTGTACAAGTACTTCAAGAACAAGGAAGATCTCCTCTTTTCCATTGCCTTCAGGAGAATTGAGGAGGCCCTGGTCCAGTTCGAGGAGGCCTTGCGGGGGATCAACGATCCGGCATCCAGACTGGGAAAAATGATCTGGTACAGTTTGCGATACAATGACATACATCCCTATTACACACGTATTTTGCTTTTCGAGTGCAGGTCAAATCCCAGGTTCTACAGTTCAAAAGCTTATCAATTGCTACGAAAACATGCAAAGGTGACTTTTGATATCTTCAAGGACGGCATTGAATGCGGGGTGTTTAAACCAGACTTGAACCCGGCCATCGGCCGGGACATCATCTATGGGATCCTGGATTTCGAGGCTGTCAGTTCGCTCGCCGCCGGGGAGATACAGGTGAGCGTGGATGATTTCGACGACATCATGGCCCTTGTTCTTCCCATGCTGTCCGTTGATGAAACCCCCCGGAACCTGCCGGTTCAGGACCGATTGTTGCTAGCGGCCGAAAAAATATTCGCGCGGGACGGTTTTTCAAAGGCGAAAGTTTCGGATATTGCGGGGCTGGCCCAGACTGCGGAAGGTACAATCTATGATTACTACAAAAACAAGGAAGATCTTCTCTTATCCATACCCATGAAACGTGTCCAGGAGCACATCAACCATTTGCCCCAGACTTTCAAGGCAGACACCCCGCCCCAGAAGCTCCGGCGGCTGCTTCAGGATCATTTCACGCTTTACCTTCCCAACAGGGAGTTTTTGAGGGTTTTTCTTCTAGACAGCCTGCTCAATATCAGATTTTACAACTCCAGGGCCTACGGCATCTTCCGGCAGTACCTGCAAGTCATGGAGGATGTGATCGAGGAAGGGCAAAACGCCGGGGTCTTCCGAGCCGAGGTGAACCGAAGGGTATTCAGAAATATGTTTCTGGGCGCTTTCACTCACATGGCCCTTCGATGGATTATCGTCAAGAAAGACGCATCCTGTGACAAGATGATGGAGATCGATCACCTGATCAACCTCCTCGTGTCTGCCTTGATTTGAAACGACTTGTGACCAATCTTTGCCTCACCGCAGTCAGGACGCCCCGGCTACGCCCTGCCCCGTTGTTCCGCTACCGCGATGGGTTCACGCAAGGGTGAATGTGGATCCAACGCTGTTGAGAATGAAGGCGTCGGGAAACTCTTCGGAGAACCTTTGAATGGCCTTCCACCCCGTACAATGCATGGGAACCAGGACCCGGGGTTCCATCTTTTTCAACTCCCCAATGGTCTCTTCAATGATCTGTTCAAAAAACGGCCCCGAAAGATGGAACCCGCCCAGGATGGCATGGACTGTTTCCGTGCCGGCGATTTCCTTTCCGGCATAGACCGTGTTGATGATACCGGCGTGGGCGCAACCGGACACAACAACCAGCCCTTTTCCCTTGAGTTTGATCACCAGGGACTGGTCATCGGCGATGGGGTCGTCTTCCACTTTTCCGTCCCTCTCCAGGGTGGCGTTCGGAAGGCCTTTTTCAAAGGGTGTCACGCGGTCCACTTGACCCGTGACGGCTATCAAACCATCGGCCAGAAGGGTGGGGTCTTTGCTTTCGAGAATATCCACATTGTGTTTTTCAAGATCCTCCCTGACAAGGGTTTGGGGGAACCTGATCTTGCGGCCGTCCGCCAGCCCGAAATATCTTGGAGAGGTAAAGGCCTCGGGGTGCACCGCCAGGGGCACGCGCCGTGGGATTCTTTCGAGGACCTCATAAAGCGAGCCCGTGTGATCCATGTGACCGTGGCTCAGCGCAATGGCCTCTATCCGTCCCGTGTCCACGCCCAGCATCTCCATGTTGTGGGGCACGCCGATCCGCGAGTAGCCGGCGTCAAAGAGGACCGTGTGCCTGTCCTCACCCGTCCAGACCGTTACGAGCATGGAAAGACCGTGCTCGGCAAGGACTGTGTCCGTTGGTATCTCCCCGGTCTTTGACAGCGGTGGACGTGTGACCACTTCCGAGCCTTGTATCAGGACATCCACGTAATTGTCCATCAGTGTGACGATCTCGACACCCTCCGCTTCCCTGAGAGAGACACCTTTTCGGTTCATGATCACAACTCCTTTGTTTGTTTAACATTATCTGTGCGTGATGATCCTCTTTTTATTTTCAAAAGTCAGACTTCCGGAGTTCATAAAATCCGCGCCTCCCTAACCTGCTTGCACGATTGGGTGAACTCGAAGACCGGGCTTCCGTTATGAATCACCGGTTGACTCCTGTCAATCCGGAATTGTCACAAGCGGGAATCGATGTTTCCGGGGCCTCCGCATTCGATCATAAGGCATGAAAAACAACCTCATGATTTGTTTTCCAGGCCCGCAGCCGCTCTGCCGACCTTTCCATAGTTGTCCTTCACGGTGGCGCTGTTTGCAATGCGGAGCTTTCCGTGCATGTAGAGATCGAGGGCCTCCCTGACCGATCCTGCGTGTGAGATCGCAACCGGGACACCGGCTTCTGAAAGAACCCGTATGGCATTGGCCCCCACATTTTCCGTGATCACCGTCTGAGCGCCCTTGGATACAACGAACGTAGCGGAGTGGATCCCCGCGCCCTGGGCCAGCCCGGCATTCTGATTTTCAAACACCTCAAAGCTCATATCCCTGGTGTCAATAATGAGAAAATAATCACACCGCCCAAAGCGGGGATCCATGGGTGAATCCAAAAAAATACCACATGAACTGACCGCTACCTTCATTGTTTCTCCTGCGGATCTGTGACCGGTGGATGGAGACCCCCCGGAACAGCATTCTTCATTGTTCAAAATGGTTGAGCACTAAGCACTATTTATTTGAGGCAGGAATTATGCCACCACATACCGCGCCACATAAATTACTGATTTTAAAGATTTAACCTTGAGGTCGGGAGGAAAAGCAGCTTTGTGGCCGGAGCCGATTAGAAAAGATTCGAACGTATTTTTCGCAAAATTCCGAAAAAATGGCACCTAAGAGGAAAACTTCCAAAAAATTGCCTGCATTTCAATGTGTTGAACGTATGAGCCGAGAGACCCCGGCAGCCAGGTAATAGATCCGCCGGGCATCCTCTTTCGAAAGCAGCCCCGTGCCGCAGGCAGGCGTGATCATGCTGCGGCACGGCACCTCACCCGGATCCGCACTGTGCTGAAACAGTTCCCCACACAGGCCGCGAAGACGTTTCGCCAACGATTCAACAGACTCGGCCCAAGGGTCGTCGAGGGTCGGGGCAATGCCCCAGGCGATGGTGCCCCCGCGCTCGAGGAATTCTCGGAGATCTCCGGCGTAAGGGATCAAGGAATGTCCAAAGCGGTAGGCGTCCACGCTGATGATATCTGCCGCGGATTTCGTCAAAAGGGCCCAATCCACGGCTTCACAGGAATGGACCCCGCCGAGGCAGCCCTCTGAGTGAATTGCCTTGAAAATGGTGTTGAGGTCCTGCTGTACCACTTCGCAACTCAAGGCCAGGTGCATCCGGGAGCCGCATGCCCGGACGCCCGGGTCGTCCACGAAAACGATCACGGGGCGGCCGAGTGAGGCCAGGGCCCTCGCCTGTGCCCTGGCATTGAGAGCAAGGTTTCTCACGAGGACATCACGCAGGTCCTCCCGGTAATAGGCCGGCACGCCCTCCTCGTCCTTCAGTTCCAGGGCGATTGTGAGAGGGCCGGCAATCTGCCCCTTCACATAGAGGGCATCTTCCAGGAAATGATCGCTCCCGGCCCGGGCGAGAAAGGCGTGAAAACCGGCTGCGGCCTCCTGTGAGGGGAGGAAAGAGCTCAGTGCTTGTGCATCCCCCTCTTCGGCCGCAAAGCACGTGGTATAAAATGTGGTGAGATTGTCGGCACAGTCATCACGGGACATGTCGAAAACCCATCGGTCATCCTGCCGAACCAGCAGATTGCACGCTACCAGGGGATGTAGAAACTGGTGGACGAAATGTTCCTGCCTCCCTCGGCGCGGCAGTTGAGGCCAATGGGGGCACTCCGGGAGCTCGGAGAAAATCAGATCAAGGGCCTCCTCCGGGTCGATAAACGGGAGGCTGCCGATGCCGGTGGCCATCCCCCAGGGCGTGAAGGGGGTTTGAATGGCTTTTTGGCTCATCGGCCGGTCCTGAAATCCACGACTATTGTTTCATCAAAAGCCCTTTCAAGAAATTCGGCCACTTTTTCCAGCAGGGTGTTTTCATTAAATTCATCGCCGGCGATTTTTGCAACGGAGAGTCTCTGACTTTCATCCAGAACCGGCCTTATAATGATTTCAACGTCCACAGTCATCGTATGTTCATTGGAGAGGAAGGTGATCGAGGACCAGAGGGAATCCGGGTAATACCTGTCTGCCGGCAGCCGATGAAGATGCCGCGGAACCAGCTCGAGACTGAAACTGAAAAAGGAATTCTCCCCTGTCTGCTCTTCAATCCTGGCTGAATGGCCTTTTTCGACAAGTTCTCGGACGACCTCCTCCAGCAGGGGTTTATATATTTTTTGATACTTTCTCTGAAGCGCTTTTTTAAAATCCCTGCAAAGTGAGACCTTCCGGCAGGCTCCTTCATAAGCTTTCTGGAGGTCTGTCTCATATTTTTCCAAGACTGAACGGATCCGGTCCATTTCGCATCTCCAAAAAAGTCATTTTCCAATGGCTGAACCTATTCTATCCTGGGGAGCGGACGGCATGCAAATGTTCTGTTGGTCCGGATGGATATTGCCAAAACCGTGCCCGGCGACCGGCAGGAATGCGAGCCTTAACATGGGGGAGGGGGCGAATATCATGGAAGGGTTTTCAATTTTTGTGGTGGATGATGAGGAGACCGTGCGGCAAGGTGTTGCCGCGGCCCTTGAATCCGACGGCTTTCTCGTGTCGAGTTTTGCCACGGGGGAGTCCGCGCTGGACGCTGTCGGCGACAGCCCCCCGGATCTGGTTCTGCTCGACATCGGATTGCCCGGGATGGACGGCCTGGATGTTTTGCGCCGAATCAGGGACCACTTCCCGGAGATGCTCGTGGTTATGATAACGGGCTACGAAGAGGTCGACACAGTCGTCGCCGCCATGAAACTGGGGGCCTACGATTATGTGGTCAAGCCACTGCACATGGACACCCTGGAGGTCACCATCCGAAACGCCCTCGGGACCATCCGGCTGAGGAAGGAGGTCCAGGACCTGCAGGAAAAATACCTCAGAGAGAATCTGCCCTGCATCATAGGAAAAAGCAGCGCCATCCAGGATGTGATGGAGTTCATAGGGGCCGTGGCCAAGAGCCCGGACACCCCGGTACTCCTCATGGGAGAGACAGGCACCGGGAAGGAATTGATCGCCCAGGCCATTCATTACAGGAGTCCCAATTTCAAGGGACCTTTCATGGCCGTCAACTGTGCGGGAATTCCCAAGGACCTGACGGAAAGCGAACTCTTCGGCTATGAAAAAGGGGCGTTCAGCGGGGCAAGGGCTTCGGGCAAGAAAGGACTCCTGGAGGAAGCCGCCAACGGCACTCTTTTCCTGGACGAAGTCGGGGACCTGGGTCTCGAGGCGCAGGCAAAACTCCTCCGGTTTCTTGAGGCAGGGGAGTACTACAGGGTGGGTGGCACGAAAAAGCTGCACCTCCAGGCGAGGCTGGTCTCTGCAACCAACAAGGACCTGGATACCCTCATGGAGGAAAACCAGTTCAGGAAGGACCTCTATTTCCGATTGGCCACCATCAGGGTGCACGTCCCCTCATTAAACGAGCGGCGTGAGGACATCCTCCCCCTGGCCAGGTTCTTTCTGGTCGCCTTCAGCAACAAATTCGGGAAAAAGTTTACCGGTTTTTCACAAGAAGCCGAGAGGGCATTATACGCCCACAACTTCACCGGGCATGTCCGCGAATTGAGAAACCTCATGGAGAGAGCTGCATTGACAGGCAGGGGGCCTGAACTGGGTCTCCGGGACCTGGGTTTCGACAGCCGTGAAATAAAGGAAGATGGAAAGCACGGCCGGGATGCGTTCTATTTCCCACCGCTTTCTCAAGAAGGCCTGAACCTGGTGGCGGCGCAGGAATCCATGGAAAGATATTACATGGAAGAAGCCCTGAAAATTGCCGGCAACAATGAGAGCAAGGCGGCACGACTTCTCAACATGAACCATCACACCTTTCGTTACCGCAGGAAAAAGCTGTTCGAAAAGTTACGAACCAATTATTGAAATTCTTCTAAATTCTTTTCCAAAAAAAAGGGCACGCGTCCCTCCTGAGATTCAAAAAACGCCGGCATATGGAATGCACCCATTTCCAACACCCTGATGGCACGCTTTCTGCTTTTGAACCGGAATTATGAGAACGTCTCCATTTTTTCATCCGCAGGGGAGGAGCGATGATGGACACCAACAAAAGTGAAAAAGTCTTGCTGGCATTCGACGGATCCTTCCACGCCATGGAAGCCGCCCGTTATATCTCCGGCATACCCGCATTTCGACGAATGGAGATTGTGGTTTTCAGCGTTTTCAGCACCATCCCCGAGGCCTATTACGATCTACAGGCCGCCACCCCTCTCCCCTCCAGGGTGTTGGAGATCCATGCCTGGGAATTTCAGCAGGAAAAGGAAATGGAAGAGGCCGCTGAAAAGGCACGACAAGTCATGATGGAAAAAGGCGTTCCATCGGAAAACATTTCCGTCTTTCTGCGCGAGCGAAAAAAAGGGGTGGCCAGAGACATCATCGAAGAGGCCAAAAAGGATTACGCGGCGGTGGTCATGGGCAGGAAAGGCGTGAGCCGAATGAAGGACCTGGTGATGGGAGGGATTGCCGCCAAGCTGCTCGAAAAGGTGAACTTCGCGCCCCTCCTGGTTGTGGGCAGGAATTCAAGCCCCGAGCGTGTGCTCATTGCAATGGACATTTCCGACAGCGCGCTGAAGGCCGCGGACTTCGCGTCCAGGATGCTGGGTGATTCGGATTGTGAAGTCCTGCTTGCAAGCGTGATCCACGGGACGAACGACGAATACACCGAAGCCTACCGGCAGGCCATGGTCGACAGATTTCAGGAAGTATCGAATTTTCTGGTGGAGGCGGGAATGCCCCGGGCCCATATCGAGACAAGCATCGTGTCCGGGGCGGAGAGTTGCGCGGGAGTGATCTGTAGAACCGCGGATGAGGGACAATACGGCACGATCGTTCTCGGCCGGCGGGGCCTCTCAAAGGTCAAGGAATTTTTCATGGGCCGGGTGACCAACAAGGTCATCACACTGACCAGGGACCAGGCCGTGTGGATCGTCAACTGACAACCCTTGGCCTCCGGCCGGGCGACTGAGGGAAACGACGCCGGTTCGGCCTCGACACTCGGTTCTGTTGTCCCTTGCACGGGAAGTTCCGCCTAAACAGCGCCCTTTGATCGTATCCGGTAATCCCTGATGTACCTCTGGGAAAACCGGTCCCTCCCCAGAATCAGATCCGTTGTGACGACGGTGGAACGGACCTTGGCGGAATCCACAGTGGGGCAGGTCAATCCAGCCTGGATGGCCAGGGCCAGAAAGGTCCTGTTGACCAGGGGCCTGTCCGGGAGGCCGAAAGAGATATTGCTTGCGCCCATGGTCTGGTTGAGGCCCAGCTCCTCTTTAACTCGACGGATCGCCTCCAGGGCGGTCAGGCCGGCCTGATCATCGGCGCCCAGGGAGAGTGCCAGGCAGTCGATGATGACGTCTTCGCGGGGGATGCCCAGGGACTCGGCTTTTTCGACGATCCGGTGGGCGATCTCCACCCGCTTCCCGGCCTCCTTGGGGATGCCCGAATCGTCAAGGGTCAAGCCGATGACGGCCGCCCCGAAAACCTTGACCAGCGGCAACACTTCATTCAGGGATCGCTCTTCCCCTGAAACCGAATTCACGACAGGCTTGCCCCGGTAACACTTCAGGGCCGGCTCAAGCGCGGCGGGGTTGTTGACGTCGATACAAAGGGGGACGTCCACGGCCTCCATGATTTCCTCGATCACCTTCGGCAGCAGGGTGACCTCGTCAACGTCCGGTGCAACCACGTTCACGTCCAGGATGTCGGCCCCGGATTCCACCTGAGCCGCGGCTTCCCCGCGGATGTATTCAAGGTCGCCTGTCCGAAGGGCCTCCGCCAGTCTCTTCTTCCCGCTCGGGTTGATCCTCTCCCCGATGATCACCGTGGGGCGACCTCCGCCGATGAGTACTTCTCTCTTCTGACTTGAAACGACGGTTTCCACTTTACCGCACCCCCATCCATTTTTTGGCCAGGGAGACCCCGGCCATTGCGTCTTTTCCAAATGCATCGGCGCCCGCATACTCGCACACGCTCTCATTCATCAGGCCGCCGCCGATCATGATCCTGACACTGTCCCGCAGGCCGGCGTCCTCGATGGCTCGAACAGTATTCTTCATGGCATCGTAGGCGATTGTCAGCAGCCCGCTCATGCCCACAACCTGAGGCCCGAATTCCCGGATCGCCTCCACAAACCTCTCCGGGGGCGCGTCGATGCCGATGTCCATGACCTCAAAACCATTGACGTCCAGAAGGAAGACCACGATGTCCTTCCCGATGTCGTGAATGTCTCCCTGGACGGTTCCCATGAGGACCTTGCCCTTTTTCCTGGGGGCCGCCTCGGCCTTTATGTTGGGTTTGACGATCGCGGAAATCTGCGAGAGCATTTCGCCGGCCATCATCAATTCAGGAAGAAAGTAGGTGCCCTCCTCAAATCGCTTCCCCACGATCTCCATGGCCCGGGTGCACGTTTCCAGAATCACCAGGGGGTCTTCACCTTTTTCCAGGAGCGACTCGGCGGCCTCGAGAGCCTCGGTCTCTTTCATGTCGATCATGGCCTTCAGCAGTTTCTCTGACATGCTCGATGTCTCCTTCTCATCCCCGCCGAAAAGAGGGGATTCCATTTCATAACGAATCTTTCAGAACTTCGCAGTGAGCGATTTCCCGCCACGGCGCAGTGTTCAAGCCTGCTTTTGATAGACACCGTACTCCTTTGTGAATTCCACCATGGCCTTCACGTTTTCATGTCTGGCGTGGTCAAACCAGATGTCGCAGTCCACCATTAGGCCACCGCCCTTTCCGACGATGTCGATCAGCTCCTTGACATAATCCTTGACCTGCCGGGGCGTCCCCGTGTAGAGGAGCGAGCCGGGGACGTTTCCCCGGAAGCACACCGTGTCTCCGAGTATCCCTTTCGCCTTTCGTATGTCCACGCTTTCAAACCAGTAGACGGCCTTTCCCCTGGGTATGTCCTTGATGATCTCGAGCCGTGGTGTGTAATCCCCTTCAAAGAGCGGGAGCGGCACCAGACCCTCGTCCATGAGCCCCACCATAACCTTTCTCAGGGTGGGCCAGTAGAATTTTTCAAACTGCTCGTTGGACATGAATCCGCCGGGCCCCTTGTGAAGCATCAAGGGCACCGCGGGTTTGCCCAGGCGCTTGGACATGGAGGCGCCCATGCGTATCTGAATGGGGACCAGCCTCTCCATGGCCTGGATGAGTTTTTCGGGGTGCCGGTAAATGTCCACCATGATCCCGTGGGTCCCCCGGAACCAGTCGCCGATGACATCGAAGGGGGCGGCCGCGTGTCCACCGGCTATGTCCGGAAACCCCATGGAGGCGATGGTCGCGCTCTCCTCCCGGACGTGGGTGAGCCATTTCAACGATTCGGCCCCCGCCTTTTGCAGGGCCTCGAGGGCCTGGATTGTCTCAGGCAGCCCGAAAAACGACACGTTCCCCACGATCCCCAGGTAGTAGCCGAGCCAGGTGGAAAAAGAAGGCATCGTCTTGAAGGCCTCGAAGGCCCCACAGGCCCGGGGCAGATAAACCCTCTGCATGAAATCCGCGGGGTCGTCGATGAAGGCGTCGTAAAACTCTTCGGCCTTGACATATTCCTTTTCAACGAACTGGAAAACGCTTTTGGGCGAGATGTCCCTGCCGGGAAGCCTCAGCAGCTTGTAGTCCAGGGCGGTCAACACCGGGGCGGGAAAGGCATAACTGGATGCGCGAAAAAGGTCCGGCTTGAAGTCGTCAAGGGTCTTCAGCCAGGCCCGGGAAGCTTTTTCGTAGTCGTTCATGGCCTCTTCGCATGTGATGCCGTTGTCCAGGGCCGGAAACATCCCGAAGCTTGGAACAATGGGAACCCGGTCGGGCACTTTGAGCTGAATAACGTCCGCAACCCGCCTCGCCCTTCTTTTGTAGGCCGCCTCAGCCTCCCCATCGACAAAGGCGATGCCTTCACCCTTGCACCACGTGTCCAGGGTTTCTCGTATCTTGTCCATTTCCGTTTTACCTCCAGTGTGGGTATGCCTTATGAAAAAAGCCACTTCGTATACTTGAGCTTGTTGCCATAAGGTGGATAGGGCACCGTCGGGTTGAAGAGGGTGGTCTTCCGCAGGATCGAACGGTGGTGGCTGAAAGTATCGAAACTGAACTTGCCATGGTAGCTGCCCATGCCGCTGTTGCCGACGCCGCCGAAAGGCATTTTGGGGTTGGTGATGTGCATGATGGTGTCGTTGACGCAACCGCCCCCCGATGAGGTGGACGAGAGCAGCAGATCCCGTTTGCGCTTTGATGAACTGAAGAAATACATGGCCAGAGGTTTCTCGTGTTCGACAATTTGAGGGATCACCTCCTCCAGCCTGTCGTAGGTCAGCACGGGAAGCAGTGGGCCGAAGGTCTCCTCCTGCATGATGGGGTCATCGTAGGTGATCCCATCGATGATGGTCGGTTCGATATAGCGGTCCTCCCTGTTGCTTCGCCCCCCGTGAATGATCTTCCCCGCCGAATCCCTCAGCTCGATGAGACGGTCGAACTGCTTCTGGTTGATGATTCTGCCGAAATCAGGGCTCTTCTCCGGATCATCACCGTAAAACCCGCGGATGCAGCCAGCCAGTTTTTGCAGCACCCGGTCCTTGACCTCCCTGTGGACAAAGAGGTGGTCCGGGGCGATACAGGTCTGGCCTGAATTGATAAATTTGCCGAAACAGATGCGCTGGACCGCCACGTCCAGTTTGGCATCGTTCTCGACGATGCAGGGGCTCTTTCCGCCAAGTTCCAGCACCACAGGTGTCAGGTGCCTGGCGGCCTTTCCCATGACAATCCTTCCAAGATGGGGGCTGCCGGTGAAGAAAATCAGGTCGTAGCGCTCTTCCAGCACCGCCTGGTTCACTGTTCGGTCACCGGTGACGACATGGATGTATTCCGATGGAAAGGTGGACCCGATCAGTTCACTGATGACCCGGGAGACATTCTCAGAATAGTGCGCCGGTTTCACCAGCACGCAGTTCCCGGCGGAAATCGCCCCCACCAGAGGCAGCAGGGCCAGCTGCAGCGGATAGTTCCAGGGCGATATGATCAGCACGTTGCCGTAGGGTTCGTGGATGATACGGCTGCTTGACGGAATGTTCAGCATGTCCGCCCGAACCCGCGTGGGTCTGGACCATCGCCTGATCTTCCTGATATGATGCTTGAGTTCCAAACTGATCATTCCGATCTCCGTGCCGAAGACCTCGTATTTCGATTTTCTGAGGTCCTTCCAGAAGGCATCGTAGATCCTTTCCTCAAATTGCCAGAGCGCTTTCTTGAATTTTTTCAGGTTTTGCAGCCGAAAATCAACATCCCGCGTTTTCCCGGTCCTGAAGAATTCACGCTGTTTCTTGACGACATGAGAAATATTCTCCATTTTTGAATCCCCTGATTGCATTTTCGCGAGTTCAATCCCATCCTCGAAGTCATCCTGTTACTATCTGTCAGAGGAGGCGCTGCGTCAAGCCAATGATCCATGTGAAAAGGCTCGCACGCAATTCGAGGATTCCTGGGCGGGACCCCTACTTTGCGGCGGCACCCGTCTTCCGGGTTCTCCAGGTGGAAGAGCCCCATCATCTGCATCTCCTGGCTGAGATGAAATTGAGGTTTTTGACCCGTCCGAAAACCTCGAAGAGCTTTTCCTGGGGGCCATCACCAGGGCCATCCGCGCGTGCGGAGGGTGATCTGCGAGCTTCCTTGCCGAGTTTCCCGAGGACTTCCGTTTAGATTCCACCTTCTGGTGCTGTCAGTCCGCGCCCTTCGAGCATCAAAAAACCTGTTGCCAACAGCATCACCAGGATATAGAAATCCTTATGGTGATTTCAGCACGCTCAGCAAATCCATTCACCCTGGGAAAGAGCACTCCCCATGATTGAAGAAATCCGTCAAAATCTCTTCCGCCTCGAAATTCCATTACCTAACAGCCCGCTCAAGTACCTAAACTCCTACGTGGTTCGATCTCCAGGCAGGAACCTGATCATCGATACAGGCCTCAATCGTGAAGAGTGCTTGAAGGCAATGCAGTCCGGGCTGCGAGAGCTTGATATTCGTCTCGAAAAGACGGATTTTTTCATCACCCATTTACATGCCGACCATTTCGCCCTGCTGTCCAAACTAGCCACAGCTTCGAGCGAGGTTTTCTTCAATAGGACCGAGACTGAGTTGGTCGAGGCCTCCGGCTGGTGGGAACCCATGGTTGCTTACGCTGCCAAGAACGGCTTCCCTGAAAATGAACTACAGAAGGCGATTCAAGCTCATCCAGGCCGTGAATTTGGCTCTGAGTGGATCCCCGAATTGAGCGTTTTGGAAGACGGCGATCAGATCCGTGCCGGCGATTACAGCTTCAGTTGTGTATCCACGCCCGGTCATAGCAGGGGTCACACTTGCCTGTATGAACCAGAGAAAAAAATCCTGGTAGCAGGAGACCATATCCTGATTGACATCACGCCGAACATCCAATGCTGGGCAGACGATTACAATCCGCTCAAGGATTATCTGTCAAGCCTGGACAAGGTGAATGATTTGGACATCGAGCTTGTTTTGCCGGGACACCGCAGGCTCATCACGGACCACAAGAGGCGAATCGCTCAATTAAAGGCACATCACCGGAAAAGGCTCGGGGAGGTGCTTGGGATCCTCACAGGCAAGCCTCAAACGGCGTATGAGGTGGCGTCTCAGATGACTTGGGATATTCATTGTGATTCCTGGGAGGATTTTCCTCGAGCACAGAAATGGTTTGCCACCGGCGAAGCAATCGCCCACCTGAGATACCTGCAGAGGGAGGGCTCCATCGTTCAAAAGGATGAAGGCGCTTTGAGTTATCTTAGATAGTAAAAGCACCACTTCGTTTGATTTCCCTCGCCATTTCCATAGCTAGGTCTTCAAACCTCAATCACTCTCATTTCCGGAATGATGTCGAGCCCCCCCCTGGGGCTTGTTCGTGCCTGATAAGCATATGCGCCCAAGAGGGAAAGCAGCATGACGAAGAAAAAGGCGTTATTTGTGAAGAGTGGTAGGTTTTGTAATCTCTTAAAACCCTGCCTCTTTCGACTCCTTTGAGGAAGTCTTCCAAACCTTCAGGTATTGGCCCATCAGGAATAAATAGTCGTATTAAGCCGGAAGTATCGATCGCTCCAATCATCTTTGTCTGTCCTGGCGTATCATACCCACAGTATCGGAAAACCTACGCTGCTTTAATTTTCGCCTCCACTTTGCGGCTGCGGCCAAGGGCGAACCTCTGGTCAGATGGACCTCTCGTTCAAGAATGCATTTGACTTGTGCTTGAAGGCTGCGATGATTCTGTTTAGCCATTCTCTGCAAGGCGGTATAAACCGGCTCGGGTATATTGCGAATACTGATTGATTTCATTTCAACGCCTAAAGGTGATATCGTTATGATACTCAATTATTGAACTTAAATTAGCATCAACCCTCTTTTAAGTTAAGCCTCGAGGTGCCTGGCGCACGGTTCCGTCAACGGAATAGTTTCTAATAACCAGAATCTTGAAAGATTTGTGATCATACAGATTAAAAATAAATATGTGAGGCCAAAGCCGAGTTGTCACTATTGAGAGTGAAGGAAAGAGGAAACCTTAAAGCGATCAAAAACGAAAAGCACGGTGGGGGGCGTCAAGAAAATCGTCGAAAGTATAGCGCTTCCTTAAATGCAAGTATTGCAAACCGGGGGCTGCGGCGTGGCCCAACCGACGTGCTCGCAAGCAGCGAAAGAAGCACTTGAATCCACCTTTCCTAGTCATTCTGGTTAGTGAACAGCTTGGATAACGTCTAGCTTCAGCTGCGGGCCGTCCGCTGCATGCTGTTGCTCGAAAGCCCGTTCGGAACCGCTCTTTTGTCATACGTTCCGAGAGTAGGCAGACCCAGGCAACCAGGCCATCCTTGGTTGCCTTCTTCTTAGGCGTAGGTGATGGTCTGGGCTTTTCGGGTGACGACAAAGCGGCCCTTTCCTTCGACATCTATCTTGACGGCGTATTTGCTTTTTAGATAACGCTTGATGCGATCAGGCCCCATGCAGTGGATATTGAAGTCCAGGCGGAGTCAAGGGAAGAATGAGCCGGATTCAGTTTTCTTGGAGGGGCAATGTCGGGAAAAGTTGGCGAGTAAGCCTTATCGAAAACTGAAGATTTGGTGGTTCGCGAAATCAGAATAATTGGAGAGCAATACCATAACGCCCGAATTAAGCTGCGCCGCGAAGAGGCATCGCCTTGAATGAGTTGTTGGCCCGATTGATCTTTACCCACTTTCTGAGTCGCCCGGTAATCCCTTCATCACCAAGGCATCAGCGCGAACACACCCCAGCCCAGGTATTCACGCGTGTAAGCGGCGTAGCGTTCGGGTTCCGAGGTCAGTTTGGCTCGAACATCTTTCGCGGACTCGTCGTCGGGATTGGCTTCAAGCCATCGGCGCATGGTGAGCCATTTGGCCGCCTCGTATCTGTCCCAGCCGTCTTGGTCAGCCAGAACCATTTCAACGACGTCGTAGCCAAGGTGGCCGAAAGATGCGAGAAGTTCTGGAAGCATGAGAAAGTCGGAGATTGAGTTGGCAAGACACCCCATGGCAACATCTTCCGTAGCCGGTAACTGCCGCCAGTAGGGCTCGCCGATTAGGATGATCCCTCCGGGGCGCAGGCTCCGCGCCAGAAGCTCAATGGTGCCGGCGACTCCCCCAGCGATCCAAGAGGCGCCAACACAGGCTGCCACATCGACCTTCTCATCGGAGACATAACCCGCAGCATCGCCATGGATGAACTTGACTTGATCGGAGACGCCGAGCTCTTCAGCACGGAGTTTCGCTTGCTCAGTGAACAACCGGCTCATGTCGATGCCGGTGCCGATGACGCCCTGATCGCGTGCCCAGGTGCACAGCATCTCCCCCGAACCACTACCGAGGTCGAGCACTCGGGTCCCCGATTCCAGACGCAGCGCCGCGCCGAGAGTGGCGAGCTTTTCGGGCGTGATCGGGTTGTGGATGCGGTGAGCACTTTCAGTGATGTTGAATATTCGTGGGATGTCCATTGTGAAAAAACATATACCCTAATTGCTCAACAGGGTCAAATAGATGTAATTCACTTCACTGCATTCCACAACATTCAATTGGACGATCTGGAAGATCTGACTTTGTACAGACTTATCGAAAACCGCAACCCGGGACATCCCTGAAGACACCAGCATTCCATGACAAAACTTGAGTTGACGCGCAGAGCGCAGTCCGTCTTCGGCCGCCATAATGCGCTGCCCCTACCCCGGTATTCTTCTTGACTAAGCTTTTCCTTGGTTTCAAAATAGTAACTGTATGGACCGCATCAGACTTTTTTCATTCTCATTCAGGGAGTCCAGTTTGCCGGGAAAATCAACGATCTGAAACAAAGCCGATTTTTACGCCTATACGATTTGCCTGCTGCCTTTTTCTGATCTCCTCTCGCCGCGTAATTCTAGGCCTCTTCGATCTCATCTTCTTCCTCCTTCCCCTTTTGAATCCCGGTCTCCCTCTCTCATCGTAGAAATCTGGAGGGGAACCCATGGAGACCGAGGGACTTACGGGGAAGCTCTCCGCGATCCTCAGCATCGATTCCGTTGGTTGCAGCCGTCTCATGCGGGACGACGATGAGACCACGGTCGAGACGCTGACATCCTATCACAGCATCCTTTCCCCTCTCATCGAGCAATACCGCCGCACGGTCTGGATTTCCCCCGGAGACAACATGCCGACCGAGTTTACCAGCGCAGTGGATGCGGTGAATTGTGGCGCGGAGATCCAGCGGGAGCCGGCGGCATGGACCGCCGAGCTGCCGAAGAAACGCGAAGGATGCACTTCCGCATCAGAAGCAATCTGAGTGACACTCTCGCAGAGGGAAGCCGCAGTTACGAAAATGGTGTGAATGTGGCGGCTCGGATGGATGGATTGGCAGAGGCCGGAGAGATCTGCATTTCAGGCACGCTTCCGATGCTGAGAAGAGTAAGATCGCCTTGGAACACGGGTTCCTGGGTGAACACGAAGTCAAGGAAGGCGAACGATTTCGAGAGGTACAGTGAGTTACGGGAAAGGCCAACGCCATAATCTATGGCTTCCTGTAACTCCCTAAATTTTTAATGAATAGTGCAATTATAGGCGCTATCCATCCTATTGTGAGGAATATAAACTCAAAAGAAAAAGGAGGCTATTATGATAAAACAAATTATAAGTGTCTATATTGCATTTTTAATTGGAGCCTGCTGTGTATTTTTCTTTGGAAATATAGCATCAGCTGAAGATCCAAGCAATTGCTTTGTACCATCTACTGGAACCCAAGGCCCAATACCCATACCTTATCCCAACACTGGTATGTCCGAAAAAAAAAGTGGAGATGATATGGCTAAACAAGATATGCAAAATCCTGATCCCAATTCAAATACATCTGGTTCTGATTCATTTGATCCCGGTTCCGCAACTATAAAAATAAAAGCTTCAGGAAAACCAGTTGGCCACGCTTCTCAATAATCGGGTTTGAGGATGGCACTCATGATTTTGTCCTGAACCGAGTGAAGATGCATCGCTTCAATCTATACGGCTTTGATGCATCACCGTCATGTGGTGCTGCCTCTTTTAAGACCTGGTGGGCGGGCCGTATATATAATCTGAAAGGGCCCAGTTCTTTAAATGGGAGGCACTATGATCAAGAAGCTGATTATTCTAGTCTCAATTGCCTTTCTCTTGGCAGGGCTGATGCCATTCGCGCCAGATGGTTTTTCCATTAACAAAGAGGCGGCTGCAGGAATCGGGTCCAAGACAAAGGAGGTCTGGGTCTTGGAGTATCTTTTTGAAGGGAGGGGCACAGGATGGGCCAAGAATGAAGGCTGGGTTGAATTTGAGATTTCCTCAACCGCGCAGAGCTTTGAGGCTTCCGGCCCATTGACCTCGGAAGGAGCCAACATAAATAAAAGCCAAGGGGCACTTATTATTAAGGGAAGAGTAAATAACGGACAGCTGTCTTTTGTACCTGATTGCAATATCACGATACAAACCACTAGTACCGTGTCTCAAAAGTTTCGCTCAGTGTACTGGCAATTTGATTTCTTGTTGACAATGTCAGCTATGCCGCCATTGCCAAGGGTTGCTGGGTAACCGTCCTCATGAAGCGGCTATGTGCT
>Ga0272443_10000817_pt1 | contig 51789 bp, 57 predicted proteins | sample SSMAcet12_FD_193581 | JGI IMG/M metagenome (GOLD analysis project Ga0272443, IMG submission 193581) | Marine sediment archaeal communities from Little Sippewissett salt marsh, Falmouth, MA, United States - SSM-Acet-12 | ecosystem: Environmental > Aquatic > Marine > Wetlands > Sediment ...
AGTCGACCGCACCCGCGATCCCCAGCAAGCACTGGATGCCACGGGACGGCGCCAGTACACGGACTCGGACGTGGTAGCCACCATGCCCTCGGGCGGTACAGGCGTTTCGGAGAACGTCACTGTCGAGTTTTTCAGGCTTGGCAAGTACGTCAGCGACGACGAGCTGGCCAAAGCCTACGAGGAACGCGGTCTTGTGCCCAATCCCTACGCCCAGGCCGCAGTCAATGAAGCTGACCCGGAATTTGCCGACGAGTATCCCAACGGCACCCACTGGAAGGACGAAGACGACAAGTGGTGCTTCGTCGCGTTCAACCGTCGTGACGTCGGGCGTGACGTGTACGTGGACCGTTACGACTACGTCTGGAATGACTACTGGTGGTTCGGTGGCGTCCGCAAGTAGGGCGCTTAGACCCTTTGCCACTTAGGACTTACAGCCCTTGTGTCCCTTGGTAACTTCTCCCCGTACCGACTCTCAACAAAAAGAGTTGGCGCGGGGAGTCTTTTTTATCCTCGAAAGTTATGTTAAAATATCATTGGATAGTAAACGACACAGCCTGCGGTTACGGTTGCAGGCGGTTGAACTCTGAAATGATGGATGAACCAGAATAACTGGCAATACGTTGCCGTTAGAGCGTTTTTCGTCGTTTGAAAAATAAAAATACTTGGTGTAATGTATTGGTGGATTTTAAGATCCCAAATAAAATACAGCCCCGAGAGTATTCTAAGGGCAGTGGAACAGGTGATGTATTGCACATTTCGTCACGTTCAACCGTAATGACGACGAGCGTAACGTGAACGTGAACCGTAACGACAACGACTGGAATGACAACTGGTGGTTCGGTGGCGTCCGCAAGTCTTTTTATTCTCCCCGCATTGGTTTCGGGGAGTTTATTTTTGTAGCTGTTTCCTCCAGCCGCCGAGCATCCGGCCGATTTCGGCCAGCGGCCTGGAAAGACAAGTAAATTTTTTGTTATCCAGTACCTTTAGTTCCCAAGAAACCTGCAAGAAGAATTTTAAGGAGTCAAGTTTCGCGATGGCCTTGTTAATCAACAACAGCTTATTGTCTTTTTCTGAATATTTGGCAAGCAGCAGCAGCTCTAAAATTTCTGTAAAGATAGCATCGATTTTGGCCCCGAGTGTGTATTTTGAAAGCCTGGGAAAATGAGGCAGAAAGCCGTGCCAAATTTTGTATGCTTCAGTCATTTTCTGCAGGATGGGCAAATTGTTCGAAGTCGTTGGGGGGGGTAGAGTTATATGGCATATGAAGAAAAAATTTTCAGTTAATTATGATGATATTATTTCAGTAGATAATTTGCTTTCGGCTTGGCGTGAATTTGTAAAAGGAAAAAGATCTAAGCCCGATGTCTTTGATTTTTCCCTAAACCTTATAGATAACATTTTACATCTCAACGGCGAACTTGCCAACAGGTCATACCAGCACGGCAGCTACAAAAGCTTTTTCATCACTGATCCGAAGTTGCGGCATATCCATAAAGCCAGTGTCCGTGACCGTTTAGTACATCATGCAATTTACCGCCAGCTGTATCCGCTTTTTGCCAAAACATTCATTGCTGATTCCTATTCCTGCCAGCTGAAAAAGGGAATACACAAAGCCGTTTCAAGATTCAAAATCTTCATCCGCCAGTCAGGCAAAAACTACACTGTTACCTGCTGGGTGCTAAAATGCGATATTAAGAAATTTTTTGAGAGCATTGACCATGAGGTGCTATTGGAAATTTTAAGGGAATACATTACTGATGATGACATTATTAATCTCTTCACAGAAATAGTAGGAAGTTTTGATACTGGGCAAAGCAGAGGAATTCCCTTAGGCAATTTAACTTCGCAGTTGTTCGCTAATGTTTACATGAACGAGTTTGACCAGTTTGTAAAACATAGACTTAAAGCAAAATACTATATCCGCTATGCTGATGATTTTGTCATTTTATCTAGCAATAAAGCGTCACTAGTTAGGGATTTGCAGTTAGTCAGCAATTTTTTGCAAGGAAGGTTGAAATTAGAATTACACTCTCAAAAAATTTTTGTGAAAACAGTAGCGTCTGGCGTCGACTTTTTGGGTTGGATTAATTTTTCACACCATATGGTCCTGCGGACAAAAACAAAACGGCGCATGATGAGCCGAATTAGAGAAAGTCCAACACCAGAAACTTTGGCATCCTATCTAGGGTTGCTTAAGCACGGCAATACATTAAAGCTTCAACAGGAATTACAGAATAGCTACTGGCTTTGGCAAAACAAAATTTAAAGATTATTTTCGAACCCGACGAAGTCGGGTGAGAAAATTCCATGTAGCCCCCTAATCTAAAAAAGAAAATCAAATTCTTTTCCTTAGTTTAAAAAGCTAAGCGTATTGGTAAAATTATTATTAATAAAAATGTATGTCATACAACGTTTCCCGATGAAGCGAAGTTTTGCAAATACCTATTCAATAATTATATTTATTTGCAAAATTTGGGTCGGAAGAAAAGTTTACTCATAATTACCATTAATTAAGGAACTTTTCTGCAGCCGCTTATCGCGGTGTTAGATGATGTAATAATCAAATCTTCACTCCTTATTATTAATTTAATTGGGGCCAAATTTATTTTTGTTAGCAGTTAGCCATTCTTTAGCCTTCTTAACGTATTTCATATCACGGTTATTCATTTCTAGCTCGAACTGTATTTTACTAGTAACGTTTTCAAATTTTTCTATCGCCTCATCAAAGGTTAACCAAAGAAGTTTAAATTTATTCTCCATTTCTTCTTCAGTGAAGGCAGTCGTTTTATGTTCTCTAATCTTTCGGGCCAAAAAACAAACGGAGCGGTTAATCAATCCGGGAAATACCGGACTTTCAAATTCAGTTTCACCCAAATCAGTTAGCAGCTCAACGTCGCTCGCCCCCTCCTCGATGGCCTCTCGTAAAGCGGCTTCCTCAAGACTTTCATCACCCTCGACGCCTCCGCCAGGTATTTTATGATAATCACCACCCTTAACTTCCATTATAGCGATTTTGTTGGTTGTCTCGTCGATTATTACAGTCCGTGCTGCCCGTCTAATTTCTTTTTTATTCTCCATACTAAAATAAATTTTGTCCCAATTAAATTTTTCAATTAAGGAAGATTTTATTATTATTTCATCTAACGTAACCAGTTTATATGAAGTCGCGTAGTTATTGTGGCAGTATAATTTGACGGAGTCAACTGCCTAAAATAACAAGCGATTTGGGTGACGACGAGTGCAACGAGTCGGAACTATATAAACTGTGTTAGGCAAAGTATAATTTGTTGTTCAGTTGACAAAGACGACTTTTTGTGTTAGTATACTATGTTAATTATTTCGCGAATAGTCTATTTAGTAATCAAGTAAATTGTTCGCGGAATGGTTCTGCAGAGCTGGCGAGCTCTTAAAACATACGAAACTTCATTGCACAACCAAAGAGGAGAAGAGCAATGCGAGTAAGAGGTGTTGGACAGCTGAAACTGCAAGTTGAAACTCAAGAGGTCGGGTCAGAGCACCTATGCGTGGTCGGTATCCATACCCCTCCTGTGGCAGGTGGCATTGGTCTTCGTGGCCACACCGACGTCGGGATGACTTTGTATCCCAAGAAGGGTTTGTCTCCTGATCGACTCAATCGAATTCTGGAGGAGGCAAAGTTCAAGGGTGGCCCTGGTGAAGCTCTCGACTCGAAGGCTCCTAACGTACTTCTGGTGCGTTCCGACGATTCCCATGACGGGAAATACAAGACCCTTCTTGTCCAATGTCGGGGACCCGTCGAGGACGTCGAAGGATTACTGAAGAAAGTCGTCATCATTTTGACGAAGTCCGTCAGGATAATTGACGACGTACGTACCTTCTAATATCCCACCAGCGAATCTACGGCCGTGGTTGCACATACGTGTGCCACGGTCTTCTTTTTAAACAACAAATTATATTTTGCCTAACGTACCTTGCTATCTGACGTTCTGTTTGAATGTGGCGGTATAATTTGCCGAAGGCAACCGCCTAAATGATAACAGAATGTAGGTGAGCGAGGTAAAATTATTTTAATCTTACAACTGCCCCTTTAGGTACTTTTCTCAAGTCATAATAAAAACCTTGCCACCCAGCTCTCTTTGCAGTTTTTGACAAAGGTTTTCTGGCTATAAACATTTCTTTTTCTTGAAGGTCAGCTGATAAATAATAAATAGAATAATCTTTTTTATTTACTAAAACAATGAATAAAGGGAAGTATATTCCTGCTTCCATCCGAGCTGATTGTGGTCCCCAAGCCGCACCAGTAATTCTAGGTGGAACTTTGTTTATATCAGAAACGTTACTTGCTTTAACTTGACCAAGATAACCACAAAAGTCACAAACTATGTCAGCACACTTAAAGTTGGGTGGCAAGGTTTTTAGAGTCTTTTCTTTTTTACATTTAGGACAAGAACAATGTTTTACTACCATTGTTTCCCCAAATATTCCTAATTGTTGTTTGCTAGTAGGCATGATTAAAATAATTTTAGCTTACGCGAACCAGATAGCTGGTGTTGTGTGATGATTAAATAAAGTAAAATTAACTATCCTTTTTGTCCATTTCTTTTTTTCGCTTGTGGGCGTATTCAATATAATCGCTAGTAATATCTGGCTTATTAATTTTACTAAAAAACTTATCCAATCTTTTTAATCCACAATCTTCCCTTATTAGCCTGGATGTTTGTTGCCAATTTGTAAAATATTCTTTTGTCTGAGTTTTTTTCTCGTTTGGTGGTAAGTCAGCCAGTTCTTCTACACCTACTAAGGTAATAGAGCAGTGGAGTCTAATATTTCCATCTATATATAGAGCATTTTGATCAAGATATTCCATAATTGGTATAACGACATTTGTCCATCTTTTTTTTCTCTCATATTTTGATAAGTTTTTATCCTCTATGATTTCATGTGCAAAATTATATGCTTCTCTCATTTTATAGTATAGTTTTTCATAGATATCTAGTTTCCGTCTAAATATTTCTTCTGAGAATAAGGAGCTCCTATTTTTTCTTTTAAAATATTCATTAATAAATATTCCAAGTATAATACCTATTGGTCCTATAAGAATGGTTAAAATATTAGACCAGTTTACCAAAATAAACCAGTCAACTAATTTATCTATATTGGATATCATAGAGGATTTATTTAATTTTTATACAACTAGTATTATGCGAACCTATTGATATTTTACCTTATTTGAGATAAAATTCAAGTATAAACATAGCGCACAAAAGGTAATTATGTGATAATTATTAATAAATACAATGCTATGTTTTTTGATGCTTTAAAAAAAGAACTAATAATACGTAACTTTAGCCAGAAAACCATTAATTCTTATATTTATTACAATCAAGATTTGATCAGTTTTTGTAAAAAAGACCCTAGAAATGTTAAAGAGTCAGATATTAAGGAATACCTTGAATATTTATTAGATAAAAGAAATGTTTCTAGCTCGACAGCTAGACTTGCCTTAAACGCCTTGAAATTTTATTATTTAAAAGTTCAAAAAAGAAAATTTAATTTTTTATTAAATAATATTCCAAAGAAACCTAAAAAATTACCAGTGGTATTATCTAGACAAGAAGTATCTAAATTGTTAAGTGTAATTAAAAATCAAAAACATAAAACAATACTGGCCTTAATGTATTCAGCTGGCTTGAGGGTTAGTGAGGTTGTTAAAATAAAAATTCAAGACATTGATTTAGATAATAAAATTATTTGGATTCGCCAAGGCAAAGGCAAAAAAGACCGTCAAAGCATTATTTCAAAAAAATTGTTTAAAGTTTTGCAAAAACAAGTAAGTCTTAAAGGCGCAAAAGAATATTTATTTTCTGGTCAAAATCCAGATACTCATTTATCAATTAGATCAGTTGAAAAATTTTTTCATAATGCCTTAGAAAAGGCTAATGTTAAGAAGAAGGCAACTTGCCATAGCCTTCGTCATAGTTTTGCTACTCATTTATTAGAAGATGGTGTGGACATTAGGTATATTCAAACTTTGCTTGGCCATAGCAATGTAACAACTACTCAAATTTATACGAAAGTTTCCAATAAGTTTTTAAGTCAAATTAAGTCACCTCTTGATGGTTGACCCAGCCATTCGCGAATGGCTGGGTTGACATTAGAATTTAATTAAACTATAATAAATTTACCTGAGGTGATTGGTGAAGCTACCAACTTCACGGGTTTTCCTCCTTTTGTTAGGGACTAAACTTTAGGCCAATTTAATAAAGCAAGTGTCCGTTAAATACGGAAATTTGGGTGGAACCACCCGGCAGGGCCCCAAGCAGATATGTTTTGCTTGGTTTTTTGTTTATCTATGTCTAAAAAACAAACAATTTTAAAAGGTAAGAACGTGGTTTTGAGGCCATTGTCTCTTAAGGATGCGCCGAGGTTTTGTAAGTGGTTGAATGATTCAGAGGTTACCAAGTTTTTAAATATATATGGTCAAAAGTCCCCAACTATAAATGAGGAACGTAAATGGATTCAGAAGAGTAAAAAAGACCCTGGGAAAATATGTTTTTCTATTGATACAGTAGATGGAACTCACATTGGTTCAATATCATTAAGTAATATGACAGGCATTAATAAAGATGCTGAGTATGGAATTTTTATTGGTAATAAAAAATACTGGGGTCAGGGTTTTGGTACGGAAGCTGGCAGGTTAATTATTGATTATGGGTTTAGAAAATTAAAGCTGCATAGTATTTATCTTTGGTTTGTGGCTTATAACATTCGTGGCCAAAAATCTTACGATAATTTAGGTTTTAAAAAAGCAGGAGTTTTACGCGAGAATGTTTATAGAAATAAATGTTATCATGATGCAATACTAATGGATATATTAATAGATGAGTACCTGCCTGCTGGCAGGCAAGGTTTAAAAAATAAGAAGAAAAAAATATGAAAAAACAATTTTTATTAATCATTTCTATTTTAATTTTAAGTCCAATAATTGCTGGTTGTGAGATTCTTGAAGAAGTGGATAGTCAAATTTCTGCTAATAAGGAAGTTGTAAATTGTATATTGGATGAAGGTAAAGAAATAGAAGTGGGTGGGCTTAAGTTAGTATTAAGTAAGTCTGTAACAGAAAATTTTGCTTCTAATGGTGTACAATACGATGTTGAGAAGTTTAAAACTTGGGCATTTTCTAATAACTATGAATTAATTAATGATATTACTGCACAGCTAGGAGTTCAAATTAGTCAATATATTTTTCCAGAAACTTATACAAATGATCAACTTCAGCAGTTAAAAAATAATTTGACCAGTAACTATGCTGATTGCAATATAGGAGGTGTTACTGGTAAATGTTTTTTTGAGTATTCTTTGAAACCGATTTTTGATAATTCAATATCATCTTTATTGCTATTGCGATCTGATACTAGAGCTCTTGATTTTTATGATGATATTAGAAATGGTGATATAGCTTTGCCACATCTTGAGTTTAATATGATTTGGCTAAAGGGTAATTCTTTATTTAAAATTAATCGTCAGCATAGCATATTAGGATCTTTTGACGTTGATGATTTTATCCAGGAAGATATAACAATAAGAGAGATTAAAGAAAATCTTCCAGAAGCTTATGAAGTTTTTGATTTTCAAGAAATTCAGGATCAGATGGTTGGATTTATAGAATACATTAATTTATGTAAAGATAAATAATATATAATAAATATGGAAAAAGAATTAGAAAAAATTAGGCATTCTGCTTCGCATGTTTTAGCGCAGGCAGTCTTAGAACTTTATCCTGATGCTAAGTTGGCAATTGGTCCAGCAATTGAGGATGGGTTTTATTATGATTTTGATTTAGGTGGAAAAACTTTTGCAGAAAATGATTTGCCTAAAATTGAAAAGAAAATGAAGCATATTATCAAACAGAATCAAATGTTTGAAAAATATGAACAAGATGCGGCTGAATCAATTAAGTATCTCAAGAGTAAAAAACAGCCATACAAAGTTGAGATGGCCGAAGAATTAGTAAAACAGGGAGAAAAGAAATTAGGGTTTTATAAAATGGTGATGTCTAACGGTAAAAAGAAGTTTGTCGATTTATGTGCTGGTCCTCATGTAGAATCTACCAAAGAAATTGGTGCAGTAAAACTTTTAAAGACTGCTGGAGCCTATTGGCGAGGAGATGAAAAAAATAAGATGCTTCAAAGAATTTATGGTACAGCTTTTACTAAAGAGTCTGAATTAAAGGATTGGTTATTACTTCAAGAAGAGGCTCAAAAAAGAGACCATAAAAAATTGGGTGTTGAATTAGATTTATATTCGTTTCATTCAGAAGCGCCAGGCAGCCCTTTTTTCCATAACAACGGAATGATCATTTTAAATGAGTTGATTGATTTCTGGCGAGAAAAACATAAAGAAAGAAATTATCTTGAAATTAAAACCCCTATAATTTTAAGTAGAAACCTTTGGGAGACTTCTGGTCATTGGGATTTATACAAGGAAAATATGTATACCACTAAAATTGATGATATGGATTATGCAATTAAGCCAATGAATTGTCCGGGCGGAATGTTAATTTATAATGAGACCAAACATTCTTATCGTGAATTGCCACTTAGAGTAGGAGAGCTTGGATTGGTCCATCGTCATGAACTTTCCGGCGTTTTAAATGGCTTGTTTAGGGTAAGGACTTTTACTCAAGATGATGCTCATGTTTTTTGCACCCCAGAACAACTGGAAGGTGAAATTATTGATATTGTTAAGCTTATTCAAGAAATGTTTGGAGTTTTTGGTTTTACAGAATATAAGTTTACTCTTTCAATTCGGGGTGCAAAAAAGAAAGAAAAATATCTTGGAACGGATAAGGAATGGGATTGGGCACAAAATGCAATTTTAGGAGCATTGAAGAAATTAAAAATTAAATCAGAAATGATGGAAGGTGAAGCTAAGTTTTATGGACCAAGTCTTGATGTTCAAATAAAGGATGCTTTAGGTAGGGAATGGCAATGTAGTACTATTCAGCTTGATTTTAATTTAGCTAAACGTTTTGACATTACTTATGTTGGTGAAGATAGTAAAGATCATACTCCTTATATTCTTCATAGAGTAGTTTATGGAAGTCTTGAAAGATTTTTTGGAATTTTAGTTGAACATTATGCTGGTGCTTTTCCGCTTTGGATTTCTCCAACTCAGGCAGCAGTAATTCCAGTTGGTGCTGACTATGTTAAGGATTCTCAAAAAATAGCAGATGAGATGAAAGAAAAGGGAATAAGAGTAAGTGTTGATGATGCTAACGAAACAGTTGGTAATAAAATTCGTAAGGCAGTAAAAGAAAAAATTCCTTATTTGATTGTGATTGGAGAGAAAGAGCTAAAGAGCAAGAAGTTGCCGGTCCGAAAGCGGGGAAGCGATAAAGTAACTGATATGGGTAAGGATGAATTTGTTAAAAAATTAATTAAAGAAATCCAAGAGAAAAAATAGTTAATCTAAGATAAAAAAATGAGCCCCCCTGATTTCCTTGTGGAAAAAAGGGGGGCTTTGGTTTAGCTTCTGCCAAACGGTCTGCCGCAATACGGGCATTCCGTAGCATCTGGAGGCGCAGTGGCCTCACAGTTGGTACATTCGATCATAATTGGCGCTTTCTTGCCTTCCTTAAGGATGAAGACAAGTACTGCTAAAACGCATAGCAGCATGAAGAGGCTTGGGATTGCTATGGACCAGAAGGTACTCATAACTCTCTCCTTTTGCTACCGAGTGAAGACAAGCGGCGATGACAGAACTGGCCATGTCCCGCCACTCATGTTCTCGACCTGGTAGCTGTTGTTCCATTGGGGCAGGTCAAAGACTTGCGGGTCTGAGGATCCAAGCGGTCCCGACCAAGTGAAGTCGGTCCAAAGGAAGTAGGACTTAGATCCGATTTCTTCGACTGTCCCAGGAAAGGATTCGGGAAATTGCTCGCCGCCGCGCAGTCGAACAGAGAGCCAGCCGTCTTGTTCGGCTGGGCTTGAGTAGACGTCTGCCCGTAGGTAGAAAACCATATCTGACACGGTGTCGATTTCAACGACGTCCTCAAACTCGATGGTCAAGATGTTACCTTCCAGCTGTCCGTAACCGAATTTACCGCTGCCGGCGAAAAGTTCGAAGTTGCTGAGAATAACTCCCGGGCTTGAATCGATCTGAAACGAAACCCGAGAAACCCCGATTTTGCCCTGCAGTGTTCTAAGAGCGAAGATGAAGATGTGACGATTTTCCATGCCTGGGTTTAGGTTTAAAGGAAACATCGTCGGAAACACTTCTGGCCCGAGTAACTGGGGTACAGCACCAAAGAGGTGAAAGTTACCAGAATAGGCCAGGCCTTCGGCGTTGATGTCGCATTGGGAGCTTACTCCTTTAGCGACGAATTCTTCTCCAGGAATCTGGATTTGGAATCCTTGGCCGGATTGGCCGAGGGTCCCTAGGCGGTTTTGGCAAGCCTGCGTGTCGACTTCGATTTGAAGAATCGCAGGGGTTTCCGGGGAAACGACCAGTGGTTCGTTTAGCCAGATATTCGGTCCGTTTGCGAAAAGCGGAACCGGATTGTCTGGCCACTCGTCAGTACTTGTCGGAATGGCCTGAGCCAGAAGCGTCTGCTGAGAGTATACTCGCAGCATTTGAATTTGGTCGGGTCCGCCGTCGTTGAGCCTGAAGAAATAAACCGGAATGGCCTTGATGGCGATCGGCTCGTCCTGAGCCATGATTACAAACGACATGACATTGACGTTCTGGGCTGTTCCAGGTAGAAGCCTAGATTCCGGTGAATCCGGAGATTGACCGACAAACAAAGTGCCATGTTGCTTGACCGTAACCACAGGACCGTATTGGATGCCGTGGGGGAAAACCCGGTGGCGATGAGTGAACCCAAACCAAGCTGAATTGCTTTCGGTTTGGATCTTGCTTCCGTCAGCGATACTCTTTTGGAGATCAGCGTAGACGGCGAGTGTCACTCTTGTACCCGGGTCGATTTCCAGTCGGCGACTGAAAGCCAACTGGACAATTCCAGGTGACGATCCGGTTTGAGCCAGAAGATGAGTGTTCGAGTAGAGATAGAACTCATCAATTCTGGAAGGCGAGTCACCATCAACCTTCACTCGAAAGCGAAGGGAACTTAAGGTGACAGTCCGCCAGGAGTTGTTCGTAACGGTGTAAGTCACGAGCTTTACTGACTTCATTCCAGGCACGACGATGTGGTTTTGGTCTTCGTTGACCTTGATACTGACTCCACTGAATCCGGTTACCGGCTTGGCGTCTGAGGTCGGACAGAAAAACGTCACGGCCAGAATTGCGATTGTAAATACGATAATACTTCTCATTTTGGTTTTCCTTCTGCGGTTTGTTTTTTTGCCGTATGGGTATTGCCGGTTGTACCGGGTCGTTTTTTAGTGCAGTTATTTGAGCTATTTTCCCTTTCCTTGTTGGTTTTTTCAATGTTCAAAATGTCTAAACAGACTGATTATATTAGCATAAAAAGCCATTTTTGTCAATATTATTGCTTGAAATAAGCCTTTATTTTTGTTATTCTTTAAATTGTTATGAAATACGAAATAGTTATATTTGGTTGCCAATTTAATAAGTCTGACGCAGAGCGGGTAGCCACTGTTTTAGGAAAATTAGGTTATAAAAAAGCCTCTAATCGAAATGAGGCTGATTTAATTATAGTTCTAGCCTGTTCGGTTAGGCAAACTGCAATTGACCGAATTTACGGCTTAAAGAGAAAATTTGAAGAAATTAAAAAGCACCGGCCTTTAATTACAATTTTATCAGGCTGTGTTTTAGATTCTGATAAAAAGAAAATGTCAGAGTTTTTTGATCTAGTTTTTCCTATTACAGATTTAAACAAATTACCTAAGCTTTTAAAAGAAAAAACATTGAAGCTTCCAGCAGACTATTTAGAAATTCATCCAAGCTACGTTTCTGAATTTCAAGCATACGTACCAATAATGACAGGCTGTAATAATTTCTGTTCATATTGTGTTGTGCCTTACACTCGAGGCCGTGAAGTTTCAAGAAGCCATAAAGAAATTATTAAAGAGTGTAAGGAATTAATTGTTAATGGCTATAAGGAAATTATTTTAGCCGGACAAAACGTTAATAGCTATAAAGATAAAAATATTAATTTCCCAAAACTTTTAAAAATGATAGATGATATTCAAGGAGAATACTGGCTTTCTTTTGCTACCAGTCATCCTAAAGATATGTCTGATGATTTAATAAAGTTTATGGGTGAAGGAAAACATTTAATCCCATATCTTCATTTGCCGGTACAGTCGGGCGATGACAAGGTTTTAAAAAACATGAATCGCCATTACACAGTTAAGCATTATAAAAGTTTGATCAAAAAGGTTAGAAAATCAGTACCAGATATTTCAATTTCAACTGATATTATCGTTGGTTTTCCCGGAGAAACTAAAAATCAGTTTAATAATACAGTTAAACTTTTTAGAGAAATTAAATATGATATGGCTTATATTGCTCAATATTCTGTTCGGGCAGGGACGGCTGCAGCTAAGCTTGAAGATAATGTGAGTCATCAAGAAAAAAAATCTAGAGAAAAAATGTTAACTAGGGTTTTAAAAGATACTGCTTTAGAAAATAATAATAAATTGCTAGGTAAACACACTGAAGTATTAGTTGAAGAATATAAAGACGGATATTGTTATGGTAAAACAAGTAAGTTTAAAAATATTAAATTTAAAAGTGATAATGATTTAGTTGGTAAAATTGTTATTATTAAAGTAATAGATTGTTATGAATGGGGATTAACTGGGGAATTGCCTAAGGTGGTTGTAATTTTGGGGACTACTGCTTCTGGTAAAACTAAAGTAGCAGTAAAATTAGCAAGAAAATTCAAAGGTGAAATAATTTCAGCTGATTCTAGGCAGGTCTATAAAGGAATGGATATTGGAACAGGAAAAGATTTAGCTGAATATGGAAAGATTCCTTATCATTTAATTGACGTGGTTGATCCTAAAGATCAGTTTAGTTTCGTTGATTGGCAACTTCAGGCACAGAAAGCAATAAAAGATATTTTAAAACGAAACAAATTGCCAATTATTTGTGGAGGAACAGGCCTTTATATTTCTGCTTTAGTTGAGGGCTATGTTTTAAAGGATAAGGATTTAAAAATAAAAAATAAAAATTTAATAAAAGGTTTAGATAAAATAAGTTTAAAACAGTTACTATCTAGATTAAAAAAAATTGATTTAGAAACTTACAATGTTATCGATAAAAAAAATAGACGACGAGTACAACGGGCTTTGGAAATTTATTATGAAACAGGTTTGCCAAAATCTAAACAGGTAAAGAATAAAAAACCACCTTTTGAATTTTTAAAAATAGGGATTACTTTTCCAAGGGATGTTTTACATAAGCGGATTGACAAGCGTTTGGAGCACAGGGTTTTTAAAGAAGGAATGATTAAAGAAGTAGAAAGATTAAGAAAAAGGGGAATAAGTTGGAAAAGGCTTGATAGTTTTGGTTTGGAATATCGTTTTGTGGCTGATTATTTACAAAAAAAGATTGATAAAGAAAAATTATTGGCTGGACTTAGTAAAGCAATTAAAGGTTTTTCTAAGCGGCAGAAAACTTGGTTTAAAAAAGATAAGGAAATTATTTGGCGAAATAAAATTACAGAGATAGAAAAAATAGTAAATAGATTTATCCGAAAATAAAAAAAGCCCCGCGAGTGCGGGGCTTTTTAGTGGTAGTTTATTCTGGAACTTTAAGAATTTCTTCAGCTAAATTAACTAAACGTTCAGGAGGATTGAAAGCATCATCGTTTTCAGCGGTTTCAACAAAATGTTGAGCATTTTCTTTATATTCAGCTAACTCTTCTGTTGGTATTTGCCAAGGATCACCATTATATTCCTCTAAGACTTTTTGAATTGCATCCCAGGCCGTTCTTTCTTGTTCTTTTTCTGGTCTTCGGCGTTCTTCGTGCCATTCAGCTTCAGCGCCTTTTTCAAATTCTGGCATATTATTTTAGCTTATGAATTAAAGTATCTTTTATTTGGCCTGGGTCAGCTTGGCCCTTAGTTGTTTTCATGGCTTGACCAATAAAGAATTGAATTAAAGTTTCTTTTCCAGCCTTGTATTGCTTAACTTGTTCAGGATTAGAATTTATTATTTCTTCAATTATTTTTTCTAACTCTGCACCATCTGCACCTTTGCCAAGATCCTCTTCTTCTATAATATCTGATGGATCTTTTCCTGTTTGATACATTTTTTCTAATAATTTTTGAGCAATAGTTGAATTGATTTTATTTTGATGAATCAAAGTAATGAATTCAGCAAAGTTTTCTGCAGTAATGTTTGTAATTTCAATAATGTCTTTACCGTCTTTATACATTATTGCTAAAAGTTTGTTTACTAACCAGTTTGAAGTAAGTTTAGCTAGTTTAGCTTTTCCTTGTTCCCAAATTTCTTCTTCAGTACCCTCGGTTTCACCAAGAGCAATTAACCAAGCTCTAAGCTCTGACATTGATTGTTCAAAAAAGTCAGCTAGTTTTTTATCGTCAATTAAAGTTTTTGCATTTTCTGCCGAGAGAGAATATTCATCTAAAAATCTTTGGCGTCTGGCCTGTGGTAGTTCAATTAAAGCATCTTTAATTTTTTTAACGTCAATAGCATTTTCTACTCTAGGAGTAAAATTTAAAGGAGGCAAGTCTGGTTCTGGAAAATATCGGTAATCAGAAGCTTCTTCTTTGGTTCGTTGTTCTTCACTAATTCCTTTACCTTCGTTCCAACCGCGAGTGGTTTGTTTGTCTGGAGGAGTGCCTTTTTTCCAAAGTTCTGTCTGACGTTTAATCTCATATTCTAAAGCACGTTCAACAGAACGAAAAGAATTGATATTTTTAATCTCAGTTTTAGGGTGGAGTTTTTCAAATTCAATTTTATCTGCTGGTAGGTCAGTTAAAGAAATATTAGCGTCACAACGCAAGTGACCTTTTTCCATATCGGCACTAGAGACTCCAAGATAGCGCATTATTAATCTGAGCTCCTGAACAAAAGCCTTAGCTTCGGCCGGGGTCCTGATGTCTGGCTCAGTAACAATTTCCATTAGAGGAGTAGAGCTTCTATTGTAATCGACTAAAGTATTTTTACCATCAGCTGAATGAAAGTTTTTAGCAGCATCTTCTTCAAGATGAAGACGAGTAATACCTACTCTTCTTTTACCATTTTTGGTTTCAACAACTAAATAACCGTTTTCTCCAATTGGCTGATCATATTGAGATATCTGGTAAGCTTTTGGAAGATCTGGATAAAAATAACTTTTTCTATCGAATTTAGAAATTTTAGGAATTTGGCAGTTTATTGCTAAAGAAGACATTACTGACCATTCAATTGCTTGTTTATTCATAACTGGCAATACTCCAGGGTGGCCCATGCAAATAGGGCAAATAGTAGTATTTGGAGGTTGATTTTCGCCGGAATTATCGCAGCCGCAAAACATTTTTGATTTGGTTTTAAGCTGAACGTGAATTTCTAAGCCAATAACAGGAGTTAATTTCATACAAATTTTTTAAAATTAGTAATTTTTACTGTTATACTTTAACATATATTAGTAAAAAAATAAAGCCCTGAGCGTGTCTTGTGCTCAGGGCGGATGTTGGTTACAGATTCAAGGGAGCCCCTAAATCGGCAGCCAGGCGTAGAACTTTGCCGGAGTAGCCTTGACCCTTTTTGCCTCGATAATACTTACCCGCGTTGTATTTGGCCATTGCTGACCAAGGGGTATAATCGATGTAGTCGAGGTCTTCAAGGTATTTAGCAGCAGTAGCTGCTGCATCTTGGAGATTCCATGGGTCGGCAATGCCGTCATTGTCCCCGTCAGTAGCATAAGCCTCAAAGGTTTTTGGCCGAATTTGGAAAGCACTAATTTCGCCGAAGCGAGCAGTGCGGACCGTTTTAGGGTCCTTGTTTAATCCGGCGCATATTCGTTCAAGCGCTTCCAACTGGGTTGGTTCTTTAGCCAATACTTTGTAGGGGTCATAGCGGAACATGTTTTTGTCACGTCCGCAGGTTGACTCAACTCGGTAAAGGGCTACTAGAGTCTGCCAGTGGATTCCAGTTTTTTCACCGACAATGTAGATAGCTTGAAGTTCCCCCTCCTGAAGCTCTACCCCAGTTTTTTTCTGGGCCAGAATCAGAATTTCTTTATCGATGCCGGAAACGGCAATCGATTCAATAATTTCTTCTGACTTTGGAGTGTTTTGAGGTTCAGGCTTAGTAGAGGCTGGGTGATTCGGGTCAGATTGGGTCTCAATGGCTGGGGAATCTGCAGTTTGTTCAACGATCAGGGTTACCTGGATTGGTTTATCGGCATGATCCGAAAATGAAGCTGCTTGATTCCAAGCTACCCCAATACTGATTATGCACATCACCAAAATCAACAAAATCGCTTTCTCGTTATTCATGACGCTTCTCCTTATGCGTTCTTGGCTTAATTCTAAGCCTAGTTAAGGTGCTTTTATGTAAAATCGTGAATATTTCACGATTATATAGTATATCATATTTTATTGATTTTGTCAATATTATTAATAAAAAGAAAAAGCTCCCGTAGGAGCTTTGTTGGTTTGATTTTGTGAATATTCTTAGGTGCGAAATTTGCGACCTTTTTTTTGGATCGGGAGCTGGCTTTGGCCAGAAAGCCGTCGTAGTGTCCTCCACCACATATCGCTTAAAAAACGACCAAGAGTTCTTCTCTTTCTGCTCATTATTGTTCCTCCTTGGTTTGAGACGAAAGACTGGAACAATTTAGAATATCATAATTAGCACTAAAAGTCAATATTTGATTTTACTTTTTTAAAGATATTGTCAGCAATTTCTTGTTTAGTTTTTATGTTATTATTGTCAGTACATTCTATTGTTTGCCAGTTTAATTTTTTAGCAAAATATTGGCAGCGATTTTCTGCAGTTTTCATGTGTTCTAGGGTATCGTGGCCGTCATGTCCATCACCTCGCTTACTGATTAAGTTATAAGCAATTTCAGAAGGTAAATGAAGATAAATAACTAGATCAGGTTTTGGTATTTTAAAAATTTCAAATTCCATTTTTTCATTCCAGAAAATATATTGATCAATTTCTGATTCACTAAATTTGGTTCCCTGGTGAATTAAGTTACTGGTATAGTAGCGATCAAGAATAACAATTTTTCCTTGGTCTAGCCAGGTTTGGATTTGTCTTGCTGACTCAAAGCGGTCACCAGCATAAAGAATAGAAGCAAGGTAGGGATTTACTTCTGTGGCATTTCCGAATTCACCGTCTAAATAGCGTCGTACCATTTGGCCAAAAAAGTTTTGATATTGAGGAAAATCCATGGTTTCAACCTGTAGACCATGATTGGTTAATTTTTCTACAAGAATTTTAGTTTGAGTAGCTTTACCAGAACCGTCTATTCCGTCGATTACAATTAATTTTCCTTTTTGGTTTGACATTTTATTTATAACTGTTATTGTTTTATTAAGAAATCAGGGAATTCAACTAGGAGGAGATCACCATGATCGGATATGTTTTTTTGACAGTAATCGGTCTTTTAATGGTCGGTTCAATTCCGTTGGCTGTGGTAGTTGGCCTTTACAGGAAAGATAAGCTTTCGGCTGAAATTATCCATTTAGTCATGGGCTGCTACTTTCCGGCTGTTTTGTCGGTCATTGCCATACCTTGCACCTTTGCAACAAAATGCTTTACGGCATTGTATCAAATTAAAGACGTTGATTGGATCAGAACATTTGTCCTAATGGCGGTGTTTTGCCTCTGTATTGCAGTTTGCTGGTCGTTAGGTGCTATTTACAACCGGCAAGAACCTAGAGGAGTAAAAGCATGATTGCGACATTGTCGATCATCTTTGCATTTGTGGCTTGGTTTTTGACAATCCATGTCTACGATTGGTTCTACGAACATAAACGGCCAAGAAAAAAGGGAGATGGCTTTATTTCGCTTATTTCTCCTTTGTTCCTGATCGGTGGTATTGCCATGTATTGGATTTCCTATTTTCAAGGTTGGTCTATAGGCTCCTCTTTTAGGGGAAATATTTGGTGGACTGTTATACTGTTTGTAGTGGCAGTATTTGATTGGCTTTTATTTATTGTTGTTTTCTGTATATCCTATGACAGTAACGACGGCTGAAATAAAGCCATTCAAAATTTTGAAACCAGAGGCGAGTTTGCATAGCAAGTTTCGCCTTTTTTTATTTAATAATTTTGTATCTGAGTTGGATTGCGTTATCACCAATTTCTTTTGATTCAAGTAATTCTAAATTTAAATTTAAGTCTTCACCTTCTGTAAAGTTCATGCCAATACCGAATATTTTTGGTTCAACTGTAATTAATATTTCATCTACTAGATTAGCTTTTAGAAAAAATGAGTTTGTTCTAGCACCGCCACCTAGAATTGCTGACTTATAGCCTTTATCTTCAAGGTGTTTTACAATTTCTTGTGGGGTGCCTTTCATAAATTCTAGTTGCCCTGGATTTACTAAGTCTTGATATTTTTCTGGAGTCAAACTTAAGATCAAATTAAGACGACCAGGCAAGGCTTTTTTACCCATTGCCTCAAATGTAGTATCGCCCATGATGATTGCGCCGTGCTTTTTTGTTTCTTCAATAAAAACTCTTTTATCGGATTTACTAGTCCAATCTGCGTTTTGTTCTTTGTTTTTAGCAATAACGCCGTCAACGGTCATTGCCATCATTAAAATTAATTTCATAGTTTTATATTTATACAGCTATATCGAATTTAATTGTTGGGTAGCTTTGGTAGTTAATAATTTCACTGTCAGTATAAACCCAATCAAAAATTGAAGTGAATTTTTCAGTTTTAATTTTTGGAAGAGGATATTTATTTGGATCGCGGGAGATTTGTTCTTTTAGACCGTCAATATGATTAACATATATATGAGTATCGGCTAAAAACCCTGTGAGTATGCCTTCTTCATATCCGCCTTCCTTAGCTAGTAAGTGTAATAGGGTAGCATAACTTGCAATATTAAAAGGCAAACCTAAGGCGACATCTACTGATCTTTGGTTCCAAAAAAGATTTAGCCTATTATTAATTACTGTTACTTGAAAACCATAATGACAATACGGTGGAACAGCTTTATTTATATCTAAAGGATTCCAAGCTAGTACCAGCATTCTTCTGCTGTTTGGATCACTTTTTAATGTGTCAACTAAATTTTTAACCTGGTCAACTCCTTGATTTGAATAATCAGTATCGTAGCTTTTGTACTCTGCGCCAAAATGTCTCCATTCCCAGCCATAGATTGTTCCTAAGTCCCTTTCTTCTAGCATTCTTTTTTTAGTTTTTTCGTCGTTTGCATAGGGGATTTTTAAAGGGGTACACCATTCGTCCCAGATATGGTTATTTCTTTCCTGAAGCCATTTTTTGTCAGTAATTCCTTTAATAAAAAATTCAAGTTCCGAGGCTACTAATCTGTAGGGAACTTTTTTTGTTGTTAATAAAGGAAAACCATCTTTCATATCGTGTTGAAAAATGGCTCCGGCGATGGCAATTGTATCGATACCGGTTCTGTTTTCTCTTCTTTTGCCCTCCTGAATAATTTTTTGAACTAAATCTAGATATTGTTTCATTTTTTAGTTATCAGAAATAAAATTTTCCTGCCAATTAGATATTAATTTATTGTACATATTCCTTTCAGAATATTCAAATACTGGGCCAATAGCAAAGACTAATTTTTCTTCTTGGTTTAAATAAGCAACAATTAAGTAATTAAAATTATTTATTGTTTGCTTAGCTTTAGCCTGAGGATAGTTTTCAAATATTAGATCGTAAGGGTTTTTAAAATTTTCCTTTTTTACATCTCCGGTAACAGAGCGGATTCTTTTGTCAAAATTATTAATAAAGCTGTAAGCTGCAGAATCAAGATTATTTTCTAGTTCTGCTTTTGAATATTCGACTACTTTTTCCAAAGTTTCTTTAAGATTTTTAAGTCGATCAAAAGTTTTATCTTGTTCAGTTATAATTTGCAAAGCAACAAAACCATCAATTACCATGTTTACGTTATCAAGTAATTGCTGATATAAGTTTACTTGAGGTTCTATATAGCCATAAGGAAAATAGGCTTGTAGTCCGCCAGTGTCTGACATTTCAGTTTTTTCAAAATTAATTTCTCTATGAAAATTAACCCAGGCTGCCAAAGCAGTATTTAGGTTTTTTTTCTGCCAAGCATCAGTTTTCATAAAAGTTGGCCAACCGGCATTATTTCCGTCAAGATATTTTAAAGAAAAAAGTAAACTCAAGTATGAATTATCGTGCCAGGTTTGAGGGGTAAATTTATCAATCTCGTTTTTAAAGGTGTCTAAATTTTGTTGGTAATTATTAAAGTTATTATTTTCAGTTTCAATAATTATTTTTTTTGCAGTGTTGTTTCCTAATGCACTAAAAAGATCTAAAGCTGTTGCAGCACAACGTTGATTTTGTCCTGATTTATCTTTACAAATAGTAAAAGGGGTTATCTCTTCGCGTGATAATTCCTGGTTGAATTTTTTAGTGGCTGGGTAGGTAACTGAGGTAAATAAATTATTTTCAAGCAAGTGATAGTTTCTTAGAAATTTTAGACCCTCATCTGATTTAGTTGCTAGATTGTTTTTAAGCGGTTGAAGGAAAATAAAATTATCAATTTCAGTTTGAAGTTTTGAAATATAATCTTCGACAATTTCATCTTCTAGGCTGAAGGTTTCATCTAAATTGAAGTTTTCTCCCAAGACATTTTTTAATGCTTGATTATAATCCAAGTAAGTTAAGTTTGACTCAAGACCCTTGAAGAAAGAAATTGATTTATAAATATTAGCCCAACGATTTTTTAGATTTTGATCGCTGGCTAAATCATTACTTAAATAAAGAGAAGCGACAAAATTAATTTTATGATCTTGTTTATCTAAAATACATTCTGGACAATCATTTTCAGTATGCCAAAGCGGAAATAATACATCGTTTAACCAGGTTAAAGCTAAATAGTAATTTTTTAATTTCTGAGAGGTTAAATAGCTTTCCGGTATTTCGTATTGGTTGTAAGTTTTTTCGTAAAGTAAAATAGGGGATTTAGTTGGGATATTAGTTTTGTTGTTGATTAGTTTTATTTCTTCTTTAATTTCATCTCTTAAATATTCTGGAGCAACAATTTGGTAGGTTTGAGCTTCCTGGGGTGTAAAAAAAGTGTTATCTGCAGTGATTGCTTCTTTAATTTGGCCTGGTTCAGCCTGCATTAGTTTTAGGGCTACAGTTAAATAAGCTAATTCTAATCGATTTGCCTCTGTTATTAAATCGTTTTCAATTCCAAATTTTTGACGTAGATTTTCGTATTTGTTGAATGCTTGGCTTTGCATTGACCGTAACAACTCCCAAAGTGAAGGGTAAAAAATATTTTGTTCGATCTCTTTATAAGCAACTTGCAAGGCGTCTTGGTATAGACCGATTATTGAATCAGAAGTAATTAAAACGGGTAACTCGTTTTCTTTAATGTTTTTATAGCTATTTTCCCAGTCAGCAGTTTTAAAATTAAAAGGATTATTAATTATAATAAAACCATTAGTTGATAGTTTTTCTAAATATTTTTCTAAATCAATTTTTCGGGAAAAGTCGCGATAGTTAGAAACTTGTTCTTTAATTTCAGAAAAAGGTAATTGATAGGTTGGTATACTGGCATTGATATCAAGCTGAGTTGGCTGCCAATACATAGAAATGAATTCTTTTTCTTTTGCTAGATCGCTTATTGCACTATTGCCATTTTTATTTATATCATCATCTCCGTTAGTTCCTGGAAGAAAAGAAGTATTAGTGTTTGTATTAGAGTTTTCATTTATTGGTAGGGGAGGTGGGGTTACTGGTTGGTTGTTTAAAAATTTAGGCAAAAAGAAAATTAATCCGCCGCCGATTAAGATTAAAATTATTACTGCAATTATTGCAATAACATAAATTATTTTTTTATCCTCCATATTTTTTATCTACCAGTTGAACCAAAACGGCCTTGGCCACGTGAAGAATCTTCTAATTCTTTGGTTTCTTCTAGTTTTGCCTCAACAATTGGCATAATTACTAATTGGGCAATTTTATCGCCCTTTTTTATTTGATAAGATTTATCACTTAAATTTATAAGGTTTACATTATATTCACCTCGGTATCCGGAATCGAAAACTCCACCCATGGTGTGTAGTCCAGCTTTTTTGGGAAGACTGCCTTTATCTTTAACTAAAGCAACATAACCTGGTTCAAATTCTAGAGCAAAGCCAAGATCAAATATTTTTCTTTCCCCTGGTTTTAATTCGTAGTTAATAAGTGAATGCAAATCAAGTCCGGCGTCACCAGGGTGAGCGTAACTTGGTATAATAGCGTCTGAGTTTATTTTTTTTATTTTAACTTTCATCCCGTTAGAAATTAAATAATTTTATCAGTTTCATATCCCGAAATTTCTAACGGGATTCATTAATTTTTTTCAAGATTTTTTCTAGTTGTTGGTAGAGTTCATTAATTGTGCCGTTATTATCTATTTTATATTTGGCAGTTTTTGCTACTTCTGGGATTTGCCTATCTGCTTCTGCATTTTCTTTTTCTTTAAATTGTTCAAAAGTCATTTGGTCGTCACCAGCGTTTTCGTTTCTTTTAATATATCTATCGTATCTAGTTTTTTGATCAGCGGTAATATAAATTAAATTGAAACCTGGTAAGTCGCCGAGATTTTCTAAATCAGTGTGGCGTCTAACTCCGTCAATTACTATAATTTTTTGGTTTGAATCTTGAACTTTTTTCAGAATAGCTTTAGCCAATATATTTTCACCAAAATTAGAGCGAAGTAGAGTAGAAATTTTTTGCATATTTTCACGAGAAATTTCTAAACCAAAAATTTCCAGATTTTCTCTTAAAGAATCCGAATAACGAAATGATACAGCTTGGTGTTTTTCTTTTAGGTAATTAGTAATAGTACCTTTACCAGCGGCAAGTTCGCCAATTAGGCCGATAATTATTTTATTCATTTTTTTCTAAAGTTAATTTGAATTTTGGATTATATTCACGAACTTTAACTCCAGACATTTCAAGGAGTTTTCTTGATGCAACAAAAGGATCTAAGTCGTGGTACTTATCACTGTCATAGATTACTTCTTTAATACCGCATTGAATAATTGTTTTGGCACATTCATTGCAAGGAAATAGAGTACAATAAAGTTTGCAGTTTTCAGTTGGCTTGTTGGCATTATAAACTGCATTTTCTTCTGCATGGACTACATAGGCATATTTAGTATCTAAAAAATCTCCTTCACGTTCCCATGGGAGTTTTTCGTCTGAGCAGCCTCGAGGAAAGCCATTATAGCCTAAACCAACAACAATATTATTTTCATCTACTATTACAGCACCGTTTTGAGTATTTGGATCTTTTGATCGTTGGGCAATAACATATGCTGTTTGCATAAAGGCTTCATCCCAAGACAGATAATCTTTTCTTTTTTCAGTCATATTAGGTATTTTTTAAGAGTAAATAACTCCTATATTTTAACAAAAAAATGCCTTGTTTGGCAAATTAGTTATTAATAAAACCCCCGCCTAAAGGCGGGGATTTTGGGATATAATTAACTATTTTTAGGCTTCTACTTTTATGCCAGGACCCATAGAAGATGAAATACTAACATTTAAGATATAAATTCCTTTAACAGACGATGGCTTGGCTTTTTTAACAGCATCTAGAAATTCATTAAAATTTTCAGTTAATTGTTTTTGTTCGAAAGAAACTTTACCGATTACTTGATGAATATTTGAAGTATCATCATTTTTGAAATTGACTTTACCTTTCTTAAGTTCCCCAATAGTTTTTTTAAGGTTAGTAGTAATTGTTTCATTTTTTGGTGAAGGCATTAAACCTTTTGGACCAAGAATTTTAGCAACTACTGCTAGTTTTGGCATCATGTCTGGAGTAGCTAATACAATATCGGCATCTACTTTGTTAGTTTTTTTAATTTCGGCAATAATGTCTTCTCCACCAACAATATCAGCACCGGCTTCTTTAGCTTCTTTTTCTTTGTCTGGTGAAACAATAGCAGCGATTTTTTTGGTTTTACCGGTTCCGTGAGGCAGGGTAATAGCACCTCTAACTTGTTGTTCACCTCTTTTAGGATCAATCCCGAGTTTTAGATGAACTTCTACTGAGGCGTCGAATTTAGTGTTGCCAGTCTCTTTAATTAATTTTAAAGCATCGGCAATAGGATATTTTTTATCCTTGTCGATTTTTTTTACCATTTCTTTATAACGTTTTGATCTAGTCATATAAGTTCCTTTCCCCAGTCTTTTTAAAAAGCTGGGTTCGCGGTTTTAGCCCCTGGAGTAAGGGTCCCGCAAATTAATTATTTTATAATGATTGTATTTTATTCAACAACTTCAATTCCCATTTGTCTAGCAGAACCTTCAATTATTCTCATTGCCCCTTCAATATCCTTAGCATTTAAATCTGGCATTTTCTTTTCGGCAATTTCTTTAACCTGAGCTTTAGTTACTTTACCGGCTTTTTTCTTTAGACTTTCACCAGAACCTTTTTTAACGCCAGCAGCTTTTTTAAGTAAAGCAGAAGCCGGTGGAGTTTTAGTGATAAAATCATAACTTCGGTCTTCATAAACTGTAATTTCAACCGGAGTAATTTCTCCTTGCTTGTCTTTTGTAGCATCGTTGAATTTAGCGCAGAATTCAGCAATATTCAAACCATGCTGACCTAAAGCAGGACCAACTGGTGGGGCTGGATTAGCTTGTCCTCCTGGGATTTGCAGTTTGATAACTGTTTTTACTTTTTTAGCCATAAATTTATGAAATTATATTTAGATTTTTTTAACTTGTAAGAAATCTAGTTCAACTGGAGTTTCTCTACCAAACATATTGACCAAAACTTTAATTTTACCCCGGTCTTCATCGATTTTATTAACTTTACCTTCATAACCCTTGAAAGGCCCGTCAACAATTTTAATTGGAGCACCAATAGAAATATCGATTTTAAAGGTTGGCTCTTCAACACCCATTCGTTTTTGAAGATTTTTAATTTCAGATTCAGAAACTGGAGTAGGTGTAGTACCAGAACCAATAAAACCAGTAACGTTTGGGGTGTTTCTAACAACATACCAAGAATTATCATCAACAACCATTTCAACCATAACATAACCAGGAAAGATTTTTTCGGTTACAACTTTTCTTTTACCGTTTTTTATTTTAATCTTTTTTTCGGTCGGAATTAAAACATTAAAGATTTTATCTTCCATATCCATTGATTCTATACGTTGTTCAAGGTTTCTTTTAACGTTTTCTTCATATCCAGAATAGGTATGAATTACATACCAACGTCGACCTTGTTGTAATGTTTGTTTTGGCATAGTTTTTAAATTAAATGATGATTCCTAAAAGTATAGTAAGAATATAATCAGCCAGACCTAAAAAGGCGGCAACACCAACACTAATGCCAATTACTAGCATTGTGTGGTGGATTACTTCTTTTTTTGATGGCCAAACTACTTTTTTAAGCTCTTGATGGGAAGCTTTAATGTAGTTAACCAAACGAATTGCGATGTTCATATTGTTTAATTTTAGCTAAATTTTGGATTTTAAAAAGACCCTTTTGGGCCAGTTATTAATTAAAAATATTGTACCATAGTAAACCTAAATTAGTCAAGAGGCTTGACTATATAATAAATTATGGTGTTAAAATAGTAGTAGGCCTTTAGTAGAAAGGAGGGTGAAGAAATGGAACGGGTTGTTAATTTTGTTTGCCCTCATTGTTGGGAAACAATCAATGAAATCATGATTAATATTCAGGCGCCAGTTGGAACTGGTTTTAGGTTGATTACCACAGAATGTCCTGAATGTCTTAAGCCTTTGGCTCTACACCCAGGTTTTATTTATCAAAGAGGCGAGGTAAAAAAAGTCCAGGTTTGCGGATATCACTATCGACCTGATGGTCAAATTGTTTTGGAAGACAGGCAGATGGCAACTGAATTGCATTTTCCTTTTGAGGAAAATGTTCTGAAGTTTAATATTGATGATGTTGCAATTAATTTACCTGGGACGCCAATTTCTGCCAAAGAGTCTAGGCAGTTTGCTTGGGATTTGAAATTTCTTTGTAAACCAGGAGGGATTCCTTTGAGAAGACTTTAAAAACAAAAAGACCTACGTGTGTAGGTCTTTTCTATTTGAATAATTTTAGATGTCTAAATTTTTAACGTTTTTGGCATGGGAATGAATAAATTGTTTTCTTGGTGCAACATCAGAACCCATTAGGATATCAAATATTTCATCAGCTTGGGCGGCATCTTCAATAGAGACTTGTTTCATTACTCTTTGTTCGGGATCCATAGTAGTTGTCCAAAGTTGTTCGGGGTTCATTTCTCCAAGACCTTTGTAGCGTTGAATACTTAGTTTTGATGATTTTTCTGCTTTGGCTTTAATCTCTTGTTCATCTTGTTCATCATCTTCATTTTCTTCAGCAACAGAAATTTCTTCATCTTTAATTTTGTTTGCTTTTTTATATTCTTCTAATTCTTCATCGCTGTAAAGCCAGATTGTTTCTTTTCCTTTTTTAATACTATATAAAGGAGGTTGAGCAATAAATAAATGACCGTGTCTAATTAAATCTGGAAAATAACGATAGAAAAGAGTGAGAAGTAAAGTTCTAATATGAGCGCCGTCGACGTCAGCATCAGTCATTAAAACAATTCTATGGTAACGAAGTTTTTCAATATTAAATTGTTCACCAATATTTGTTCCTAGGGCAATAACTAGCGATTTTATTTCGTTGTTGGCAAGCATTTTATCAAGTCGAGCTTTTTCAACATTTAGAATTTTACCTCGTAAAGGTAGAATTGCTTGGAATTCTCGGTTGCGGCCTTGTTTGGCAGAACCGCCAGCAGAATCACCCTCAACTATATAGATTTCTGATTTGGAAGCGTCACGAGTGGAACAATCAGCAAGTTTGCCTGGTAGGGTAAAACCGTCTAAGGCACCTTTTCGCAATACAGTTTCTCTAGCAGCGCGAGCTGCAACCCTGGCTTGTTGGGCTAAAATACATTTACCAATTATTTTTTCTGCGTCACGAGGGTGTTCTTCAAGCCAGGTGGTAAAGGCTTCGTACATAACGCCGTCGACTACTGGTCGAACTTCAGCATTACCGAGTTTAGCTTTAGTCTGGCCTTCAAATTGTGGATTTTCAATTTTTACTGAAATAATTGCAGTTAAACCTTCACGTGAGTCTTCACCGCTGAAGTTTTGATCTTTTTCTTTAAGTATATTTTGTTTTCTAGCATAATTGTTCAAGCTTCTAGTCAAAGCGGTACGAAAACCTACTAGATGCATTCCGCCTTCAGGGTTGTAAATGTTGTTAGCAAAAGTAAAAAGATTTTCTTTATATTCATTTGTATATTGAACAGCAATTTCAACTTTAACTTTATTTTCTTCTTTGTCGATGTAAAAAACATTTTCATGTTTTGCCTCAACGTGTTGATTTAAAAATTTAGCATAAGAAGCAATTCCACCTTCAAAATAGAAAATGTAGCTTTTTAAATCTTCTTTATTGCGTTCATCTTTGATGATTATTTTTACACCTTTAGTTAAATAGGCTTGTTGCCTAAGATGGGTGATAATTGTTTCCCAGTTAAATTCAGTAACAGTAAAAATTTCAGCATCTGGTTTAAAAGTAATTTTAGTACCGTTGCCAGTAGTTTTTCCACTGCTGGTAACTTTTTTGGTAGGTTTGCCTCGTTTGTATTCTTGATACCAAAGTTTACCTTCGCGTTTAACTTCGGCTTTAGTGTATTCACTTAAAGCATTAACAACTGAAACACCAACACCATGAAGACCACCAGAAACTTTATAGCCGCCACCTTCGCCGAATTTACCACCAGCGTGAAGTTTGGTCATTACTAGTTCAAGAGCTGATTTTTTATGTTGTTTATGTATATCAACTGGAATACCGGCACCGTTATCTTCAACAGAAACCATACCGTCTGAAAGTAGAGTAATGGTAATTTCATCACAGCGACCAGCCATTGCCTCGTCGATTGAGTTATCGACAACTTCCCAAATTAAATGATGCAGACCTGCTTCTGCAGTATTACCAATATACATTCCAGGACGTTTTCTAACTGGTTCTAAACCTTCTAAAACAGTAATTTGTTTGGAAGTATATTCATCACCTGATTTTTTCTTAGCTGGTTTCTTTTTTTCTTTTGATTCTGTCTTTTTAGGCATAAATTTGAAATAAAAAATATATAGGATTTTCCTGATTTTTATTGAGAAAATAGCCTATAAAAATTGGCTTAAATTAATTTAAATTTTGTTAATTATTACTGTACTAATTATAGCATATTAGAGGATAAATTCAAGTGGGTTTTATTATTAATATTTTTAATGGTTAGTGTATTTTTTTATATAATTATGTTATAATTTAGAAAAATATAGATTTAAAACATGACGGAGGAAAATAATCAACCAGAAAAAGTTAGTAACTTCCAGTTAAAAGTTACCTATTGGTATGTTACTCATAAACTACAGCTGAGAAGGGCGCTGGTTGGTTTTTTAATTTTATTAAGTGTTGGTTTTTACGGGTTCAGTATTTATAAAGTGATTGATATTTTAATTATCCAAGGTCCGAATTTTGATCGTGATTTACAATATTTAACCGCTGATTTAATTGATTATAATTATTATCGTGAAGTTAATAAGCCTCAGGCTGTTCAAATTTCTGGTTTTAGTGCTGTTGGGGGAAATGAAGGCCGATATGATTTTGTAGCAAAATTAATTAATCAAAATTCTAATTTTATTGCAAAAAAGGTTTATCTTGAATTATTGTCAGGCGGTCAAGTGATAGCAGAAACAGAGACTTTTGTTTATCCTAATGAAGAAAAATATGTTGGAATTTTTGGACAAGAAATTCCTGGAGGAGGTACTCCAGTGTTAAGAATCGCAAAAACTGAATGGTTTCGAGTGCATAATTTTGAAGATTTTAGTCGGCCTAGATTAAGATTTGAAGTCAGTGATATTGAATTTAAGTCAGCTCGTGAATCTGGTGTTAGAGGCGATTTGCCGGTTAGTACTTTAGATTTAAAAATAAAAAATGATACAGCATATAATTATTGGCAGGTTGGAGTGTATATGATTTTATTTGGAGTAGATAGAATTGTCGGAGCTAACTACATTGCTTTAGATCAGTTTTTGTCTGGTGAGACTCGCGATGTGGAGATGCGCTGGTATGAATCATTACCTTCTGTAACCAGAGTAGAAGTTTTGCCAGAGATTAATATTTTGGACTCTGGAAGTTATATGCCGGTTGATGCAAATTAAATAAAAAGAAAAAAGAGGCAAAACTTGTTTATGCCTCTGTTTTTATTTGTCTTTGAAAGTGTCGACCGCATCCAGTGCAGTGTTTTGCTGTTTGGGGGTCAATCACTCTTTCGTTGCATTTACTACAGCGGTAGGCTAATTGGGTCATATTATCTTGTCTAAGTTGGGTTCCGCATTCGGGACAATGTGCTAGTTGGTCAATTTCTCCTAAGATAAAAGCTTGGAGGAGTTCGGTTAAGTCACTATTGCATTTTGAGCAACGACTTCTATTTATTGTCCCGGGAAGCTCAATGATAATACGACTTTTTGAGCACTGATTCTCACACATTAAGATTTCCTCCTGATTTAAAAAAAGAACAAATGGTAGCTAAAATTAGCTATTTTTTCACTTTTGCTATTTTACTATTTTAACTTTAGTTTTGTCAACATTTTATATTGTATTGGTTGTTGTACTTGACTTTATTAGATAAATATGGTAGTATGGAAAATCAAGCATTTCGCTTGGTGTGTACATTTCAACTGCCCTGTTGGGCAAACAAGGAGGCTTTGAGCCATGAGTGAGAACACGAACGAAACGAAAGGCAGAGTTGAGAACCCCAGTAGTCAAGGCAGGGACAGTCGGCCCCAGAGGACGGCGCCATCCCGTGTCGAACAGAAGGTGCTTGCCACCAAGGATGCCGTGGTAGCGGCCAAGCCAGACGGCTTTGATCGCATCCATGTCAAGACTTTTCAGGGTGGTGATGGCGACCATGTCGGCGGCATCACCCTGGGACACGGACGAGTGATCGTGCGTGACTACCGTCCTGACGTCATTGGCGTTGCAACCAAGTTGCAGGCAGCTCGTGAAGGAATCGATGCTCGGTCCAAGGCCGGACAGGATCTGTTTTCCGGACAGCAGGAAGAGTATGACGGACTCTGTGAAGAGTTCCTGAATGCCTTCCAGACGGCGGGTAGCTTGAGGATCCGTGAAGGTCTGAAGCGAGAGGTGCCTCGCGGTTCCAGCCAGGCGCAATGGATGATTGATCCGAACAGCGTTCAGATCAACATTTCCGAGCCCCGAGTGGATAGCCCGCGAATGCGCTTCATGGTTCGGCCTGTCAAGGTGTCTGATGGCAACGAGAAGCGCCATGAGACCGGCTTGCAGGTGTGGCCCGGTGAAGAGGTCCATGCCAAGAGCGGTTCCGGTAAGCACGGTTGGCTGATGTATCTGGTCAACCCCAACCGGCACGAGTTGGTGCTGTTGACGGTGTCTTCCAAGGAGGACACGGTGGCTCAGACCCTGGTGTTTTTCTTGGGCAGAGTCGCCGGTGGCGGCATGATTTCCGTGGAAGCGGACGAGAAGCTGCCGATGCCGGAGATTTCGGCGATGCCCTGGACTCTGGAAGCCGTTGCCGGCAAGGCTAAGAGGGAAGACTTCAGAGGGTCTTTGTCTCACAGTCCGCTTGCCGAGCAATTGGCCGAACAGGCAGCCCAGGCCTCGGGCGAGAATCTCTCCGAAGAGGAACCCGAAGGGGAATCCGGTGAAGCCGAGATCGTTGCAGTGGCCGAGCCGGTCCAACCCGAGAAGGCAGCCCGTGCCCAGAAGCGTCAGCGCGACAAGAAGAAGTCCGCCAAGGGCGTCGAAGAGTAGTTTGATTGGTGCATGTGCACCAAGAAAGCTCAATACCCATCAAAAGCGAGAACAAGGAAGTTCTCGCTTTTCTTTTTTTAATTTTAAATTATAACAATTGTTAGTTCGCATAAACTAGCTCTATATAACAAAAAATAAAATAGATATAAATAAATTTAGTTTTCGCTTTTTAGGCGAGTTACTTTTGAAGTTAAAAGTAATCAAAAATTTTGGGGGCAAAAATTTGTCTTTAGATCTTATCAAATTTTATCCGGACTAATCTTGGGCTTAGTTTTGCCGGCAAGCCCCCATCTGGGTTTATTTTTTTTGAGCTATTATATCTTGAATATTTGAAAAGATGAAATCGTTAGTGCTAAGCTGATAGTATTTATTTAATTATTTGGGGAAAAATGTTAAAATAAAGCTAATAATTTAAGTTTTATAAAAATTTTTTCTATGGCAAAATCTTTAATTAAAATTTCTAACTTAATTAAGAATTATTACACTGATGAGGTTGAAACTAAAGTCTTACGTGGAGTCGATTTTGAAATTAAGGAAGGTGAATTTGTTGCTATTATGGGGCCTTCTGGTTCCGGGAAATCAACCTTAATGCATATAATTGGTTTTTTAGATAGGCCGACTGAAGGTAAATATGAATTTGAAGGTAAAAATTCATTGGACTTTTCAGATGATGAACTTGCCCATCTACGCAATAGAGAGGTTGGTTTTGTTTTTCAAACCTTTAATCTTTTGGCTCGAACTTCGGTTTTTGAAAATGTTAAATTACCTTTAGTTTATTCAGGACTTAGCGCTAAAGAAATGAATGATCGGGTTGAAAAGGCAATTAAATCAGTTGGTCTTTGGCATCGAGAAAAATATTTAAGCAATCAGCTTTCTGGTGGTGAAAAACAGCGAGTAGCAATTGCTAGAGCTTTAGTTAATAATCCTAAAGTGATTTTTGCTGATGAACCAACAGGAAATCTAGATTCTAAATCTGGTACGCAGGTAATGGAAATTTTAGAAAATTTAAACAATGAAGGTAAAACAATAATTTTAGTTACTCATGAACAAGACACTGCTGAACATGCAAAACGGATAATTTTTATACGGGACGGAAAAATTGTTTCTGATAAAGAAGTTTATCATAGACGGTCGATTAAAGACGGAGCATTAAAGAAATAAAATTTTATGAATCCCGTTAGAGATTATAGTTACATTATTTAAAAATTCTAATGGGTGAAATATTTAAAATAATAATTAATAATTATAGGAAGCGGTTTTGACCGTAACCTATCTCTAACGGGATGAATATTTTTCAAGCTGCTAATGGATCATTTAAGAGCCTTGCTTCATATAAGTTGAGGTTATTTTTGACAATGCTTGGGATGATCATTGGTATCTCTTCAGTAATTATTATTATATCGATAGGTGCTTCTGCTCAGGGATTAATATTGAATCAAATTAAAAGTGTTGGATCTGATTTGATTGGAATTTTACCTGGTGCTTCTAGTGAAGATGGTCCGCCGGCTTCTGTAATGGGGGTTACTGTAACTACCTTAAAATATGAAGATGCTCAAGCTATTGCAAAAAAACAGAATGCCCCGCATGTTTTGGCGGTGGCGTCTTATGTAAAAGGAACTGGAACGATATCTTGGCAAAATAGAAATGTGGATACAGATATTACTGGTACAACTGCTAGTTACGTTAATGTGGAAGACGTAGAAGTGGAATTAGGAAGATTTTTTAGTGAAGATGAAGAAAAGACAATTTCGCGATTGGTAGTTTTGGGAAGTCAGGTCGCTAAAGACTTGTTTGGAGATGAAGATCCTGTAGGTCAGCAAGTAAAAATTAAAAGAGAAGCTTTTAGAGTTATTGGAGTAATGAAAGAGCGTGGCTCAGTTGCCTTTCAAAGTGAAGACGACCAGGTTTTTATTCCTTTAATTACAGCCCAAAAGCTACTTTTAGGAATTAATCATTTAGGTTTTGTCCGGGCTAAAGTTGATGATTCTAAAAATTTAGATCAAAGTGTTAAAGATATAAAAGCAACCCTAAGAGAGCAGCATGATATTGATGATCCAACAAAAGATGATTTTTCGGTTAGAAATGTACAGCAAGCGCTGGATGTTTTTACCGGTGTTACCGATGCATTGAAATTCTTTTTGGCTTCAATTGCTGCTATTGCATTAGTAGTTGGTGGAATTGGAATCATGAATATAATGCTTGTTTCAGTGAATGAAAGAATTAGAGAAATTGGTTTACGTAAGGCAGTCGGGGCTAGAAATAAAAATATTATGAATCAGTTTTTGATTGAGACTATTGTTATTTCTTTAGGCGGAGGGTTGATTGGAATAGTTTTAGGCGTTATAGTTTCTGCTTTAATTGCCGTAGTGGCAAATTATTTAAATTATGATTGGGATTTTATTATAACAATAAATTCAATTATTTTGGCTTCTGGAGTTTCAATAATAATTGGCGTAGTATTTGGAATTTATCCTGCCAGAAAAGCAGCTAAGCTTGATCCAATTGACGCCTTACGTTATGAATAAAAAAAAGAAAAAATTTAATATTTTTTGCAATGTAACTGTGCCTTTTAAAATTGCAATGCAGGCCTTAGTGCGTAATCGGGCTCGGACAATATTAACTGTTTTGGGAATTGTAATTGGCATTATGTCAGTAATTACTGTAATGAGTGCTGGTGATGGGCTTGAAGCTTTCATGGTTGAACAAATGGAGACTTTTGGTACAGATATAATTCAAGTTGAAATAAAAATTCCAAATACCAGCCACGTTTCAGCTGATAACATGAGTGGAATAGCTATGGGCATTCAAGTTACGACTTTAACTATTGACGATGCTCAAGCGATAAATAAAATACCAAACGTTAAGGATAGTTATCCAAATATAATAGGTCAAGAATTTGTTTCTTATGAAAGTGAAAATAAGCAGACTCTTTTGTGGGGAGTAGGCGCTTCGTTTATTAATATTGATTCTAGTCAAGTAGAAGAGGGGAGATTTTTTAGTGAAGAAGAAGATAAGAGTTTGGCTCAGGTGGCAGTGATTGGGAAAACAGTAGAAGAAAAATTATTTGGTGATGATGACGGTATTGGAAAATTAATTAAGATTGGTAAGCTAAAATTTAAAGTGATTGGAATAATGGAAGAAAGAGGTTCAATTACTTTTCTTGATATGGATGATTTAATATATATACCGGTCAGGACTCTGCAAAAAAAACTAATGGGAATCAATCATGTAATGGCAATTACTGTCCAAGCTGAAGATAACAATATTGCAGATGAAACAGCTGAGGAGATTGAGTTTTTACTTCGTCAGCGTCATGATTTACCTTTTGATAATCCAGATAAAGATGATTTTGCTGTTATGACAATGGCTGAAGCAATGGATTTGTATAATACAGTTTTTGATGCTATTAATTTACTTTTAGTAGCTATTGCCGGAATATCTTTGGTGGTTGGTGGAGTTGGGATTATGAATATAATGTATGTTTCGGTGGCAGAGCGAACTTATGAAATAGGTTTGCGTAAATCAGTAGGTGCTACTGAGGGAAATATTTTATGGCAATTTTTATGGGAAGCAGTAGTAATTACTTTTTTTGGAGCGATTATTGGGTTTGTTTTAGGTGTGTTACTTTCATTTTTAGTAACTATCGTGGCAACTTCTCAGGGAATAGGTTGGAAGTTTGTAATAAATCCAAGCTCGATATTTTTGTCAATCGGAGTATCTTTGTTTATTGGTTTAGTTTTTGGAGTTTTCCCAGCTTTATCGGCATCAAAACTTGATCCAGTTGACGCTTTAAGAAAAACAAAATAGTTTTAATATATATGTAAGCTCTTTCAAATAGGAGGAAGACTATGAGAAGACTTGTTGCCGGATTTATGTTTTTAGTATTAGCATTTCCTGTTTTGGCGCAGGAAGAAATAGACGAAATCGTCGATACCCGTGATGTTTGGAATGAAGCCATAGCAGACGCAAATTTGCCAATTAAACTTTTGGTTTTATTTATTTTTGTAGTTGCTTTAGTGGCAATGTTTTCAATGCGTATGCCTATGGTGGAAGACATTCGTAAGCGGGCCTGGGAGAAAATTAGCCAGGAAACTGCTGCTAAGTTTCAACAATCAAGAATGAGTATTGAAGCTCGAGTTGTTCGTTATGCTGGTAATAGCAGGAATTATGCTATAGCTTTAAGGAATGCAATTATGAATATGGGAGTGCGAGATCCTAAAGAATAAAAGTTTGGCCCTAACCTTTTGGTTTGGGTCTTTTTTATAAAAAAAGTGGTACCAATTAACATTTTGGCACCACGTATTTTTTGATTATTGGCGGTTCCAGATTAAAGAGGCAGCGCCAATAATGGCTGCGTTTTCTCCCAATTTTCCGGGACCGACAATCATATTTTTCAAAGTGCGATTATTGACCCAGTTTTTTTGTCTCCAGATTTCTTGCATAGTTATTCCGAAAAGATCAAAGTCTTTAGTGATTGATCCACACAAGACAAAGCAGTGAGGGTCAAGACTGTTGATCATGGGGGCTACGCAGTAAGCCAGGTTTTCGCCGTATTGCCGATAGACGGCAGTGGCGATTTGGTTTCCAGGAACATTTTGGTTTTTGGCCGTTTGAGCGATCTCTAAAGCTGTTGAGAGATCGGGGTCATTTCCTTTTTTGAGTTCTTGGTACAAAGCAACAATAGCTCGGCCACTACAAAGATCTTCTATGGTTATAGACCCGTTTATGTTTGCCGGAGTAATGGCGTGTTCCATGGCCATGCCGTTTGCACCGCTAATGATTTGACCGTTGATAATCAAGCCGTGTCCAAAACCGGTTCCCAGGGTAACGCCATAAACAATCGAGCAGTCTTTGCCTAAGCCGGCAAAGGCTTCGCCGGCAATCATAACGTTGGCGTCGTTGTTGATGATAACTAGAATGCCATCGAGGGCTTGTGATAACTTTTCAGCTAAATGCCAGTTTTGCAGAGTGACCAGGTTGGGGGTATCTAAGATAATTCCCCGTTCCATGTCCATTGGTCCAGGTGAGCCGATGCCAACACCTATTACGGTAAAGTCAAGATTTTGAAGTCTGGCCATAACTTGCTTGATGGCCGTAGCCATTTGTTGGGTGATTACCTCAGCGGGTTGCGAGGCGTCGATGTCGATTCGATTGGGTTTGCCAAGAATAATCCCGTTTGGATCGCATCCAGCACAGGTGAAATGGCTTCCACCAAAATCACAACTGACAACACATCTTTTCTTAGCCATATATTGCTTTCTCCTTTCTGCTTTTTTTCCAAACAAATCACGGCTTCTTTTGTAGAAACCAGTTTAAGAATTTATCACAATAATTATATCTGGTCAATTATTTTTTAATAAAGGCTGACTTGACATTTTTTAAAAAATAATTTATATTAATACAGTTAATTAATCACACATACTGTTTAATTTAAGCAATCAAACCTGCCTTTTAGGCCTTGATTGTTAAACAGTAGAGGCTAGCTATATTTAGCTAGAAAAAAGGAAAAAATATATGACACAAATCCCAGATTTGATGACTATGCTTAAATCTGGAGTTCATTTCGGACACCAGACTGGAAAGCGTCATCCCAAAATGAAACCTTACATTTTTACTACAAAAAGTGGGTTTCATATCCTTAATTTAGAAGAAACTCAAAATAAGCTTAAAGAAGCTTTGGAGTTTGCTACAAAGATAGTGAGCAATGGCGGCACTATTTTATTTTTGGGTACAAAAAAACAAGCCCAGCCAATTATTACTAAGTATGCCAAGGAATGTAATATGCCTTACATTACTGAACGTTGGCTTGGCGGTACCTTTACTAATTTTGGCGAGATTAATAAATTAGTTAAAAAATTTGTTGATCTAAAAAAGCAAAGAGAAACTGGTCAGTTAGATAAATATACCAAGAAAGAAAAACTAGAATTTGAAAGAGAAATTGAAAAATTAGATAAGATGGTAGGTGGTGTTGAGGGCATAACTAGGGTACCAGATGCAATTTTTGTAGTTGATATTAAAAAAGAAAAAACTGCTGTAACTGAAGCAATTAGAAAAAATATTCCAGTAATTGCAATGGTTGATACAAATGTAAATCCTGATAAGGTTAATTACCCAATTCCAGCAAATGATGACGCTATTAAATCAATTGAATTAATTACCAGTTTGATTAGTACTGCGGTAAATGAAGGTTTAAAGAAAAAAGAAAAAAATACTCTAGCAACAAAAGATGTTGCACCTAAAAAAGATAAATAAAATTAATAAGGAGAAATTATGTCAATTGACACTAAATTAATTACTCAACTTAGAGAAGCAACCGGCGCCGGCATTGGTGATTGTAAAGAGGCTTTAGAAGAAGCCGGTAGCGATTTAGATAAAGCAGTAGAAATTTTACGTAAAAAAGGAGCTGTTAAAGCGGCTAAGAAATCAGAAAGAGCTACCAGTGAAGGGGTGATTTCTTTTACTAAGAAGGGAAATAAAGTAGCAGTAGCAGGACTTGCCTGCGAGACTGATTTTGTTTCTAGGAATGAAGATTTTATTAAGACTGTAGATGAGTTTGCTGATAAGTTAATGGAAATAGGTGAAAAAGATTTTAAGGACTGGGCTGATGAAAAAATTAAAAATGAACTTATTGTAAAAATAGGTGAAAATCTTAAACTAGTTGCCTCTGATATTATCGAAGGTGATGTAGTTGGTGTTTATCTTCATTCTAATAAAAAGGTGGCTTCTGTTGTGGTTTTATCCGGTGGAGATGAAGAATTGGCAGTTGATTTAGCAATGCAAGTTACAGCTATGTCACCAAAGTATATTAAACCAGAAGATGTAACTAGCGAAGAAATTGAAAAAGAAAAAGAGATTTATCGTGAACAGCTTAAAGCTGAAGGTAAGCCAGAAGAAATGTGGGAAAAGATTATTCCAGGTAAACTAAATAAGTATTATCAAGAAGTTTGCTTAATTAAACAGGCTTATATTAAAGAAGATAAAAAATCAGTAGAACAGTTGCTTAAAGAGAAGGGTGAAAATATTGAAGTAGTTGAATTTAAGCGTTATCAAATATAAAAAATATGACTAAGCTTGGAGAAATTCAAATAGCTTTCTGGGATAGACTTTATCCTTGTTTGATAAGGGATGAAAATTCTATTGAGGTTGGTGAAAAAATTGTAGTAAAAACTGAATGGGGAAATGAGATTGGCCGAGTGGTTTCTTTAACTGAATTAAAGGATAAGGATAAAGATAATAAAGATTTTATAGAATTTGTTCGAAAAGTAACAACTGAGGATCTTGAAGGATTAAGTGAGAATCAAAATCAAAGGGTAGAGGCAGTTGATTTTTGTAAAAAAATGGTTGATAGGCACAATTTACCAATGAAGGTAATAGATGCTCATTTTTCTTTTGACGGCAGTAGAATTATTTTTCCTTTTATTGCTGACGGTAGGGTTGATTTTAGACAAATGGTTAAAGATTTAACTCATCATTTTCAAAAGTCAATTAGACTACAGCAGATTGGAATTAGGGATGAAGCAAAAATTTCAGGGGATATTGGCTCTTGTGGAAGAAAACTTTGCTGTAAAACTCATCTACGAGAATTAGAAAGTATCACCTCTGATTTAGCTGATATTCAACAGGTTTCTCATAGGGGTTCTGAAAGACTTTCTGGGATGTGTGGCCGACTTAGATGTTGTTTAGCCTATGAAGGAGAAAATTATAAAGAATTAGCTAAGGATTTACCACCAATTGGTTCAAAAATAAAAACCCCACAAGGCCGAGGGGAAGTAATTGGTTGGCATATATTAAAACAAACTGTTGATGTTTCTATCGAAGGTGATAGTAGAAATGTTATTGAGTTTCCGATTAAAGTAAATAAAGCAAAGGAATAAAGTATGAAAAAAATAATTTTTATATTCGTATTAATTAGTTTAAGTTTTGGTTTAACCGGGTGTTGGAAAAAAGAAGAGGCAAGGCCAGAATATTTAGGCGTTGAAGAGACTGGAAATGTTATTATTGCAGAAAATGGTCAAGATGTAATTGTTACTCCTGGTGATGTATTAAATCTAACATTAGAAGGGGAAGTTGATAGCGGTAAACAATGGAGTGTTTCTAAGCCAACTTCAGGAAATCAAATAATGTTAATTGAACACAAAAATACTGATTTAGATAATAAAGAAGGAAAATTTAAAAGTGAATGGTCGCTTAAAGTTGAGGAGACTGGAAATTTTGAAGTGGAGTTTAGTTACGGTGAACCTGGCAAAGAAGCTGAACAAACTTTTAGCGTTAATATAGTTAGCCAATAATATGAAAGTTAAAAATAAGGCTTGTTTAGTTTTAATACTATTTTTAATATTACTTTCTGGGTGTCAGAATAATATTATTAGTCAGATTAGTCGAGATAATAATATTAAAGTTGAAGATAAACCAAGGCCGGGAGTAGTAGCAATAATTGATAGTAATATTATTGTAACTAAACCTTTAAGTAATGATGTTATATCTAGTCCAGTTGAAATTACAGGTAGAGCGAGAGTTTTTGAAGGAACTGTTTTATATAGGCTTAAGGATGCTAATGAAAAATTAATTGCTAAAAATTTTACTACAGCTAAAATTGGAGCTCCTGAATGGGGATTCTATTCTGCTAAACTAGAGTTTGAATTACCTAACACTAAAACAGGATGGCTTGAAGTTTATACTGAAAGTGCTAAAGACGGCAGTGAACAAGATTTAATTCGTTTACCAATTGTTTTTGAAGAGTATGAAAAAATAAAGGTAAAATTATATTTTAGTAATATCAAAAAAGATCCCGAAGTAAAAGAATGTGATAAAGTGTTTGCAGTAGAACGTGATATGGGAGATGTTTATCCTACAGTTGAAGGAGTTATAAATGAATTATTAAAAGGAGTAACAGAAGAGGAATTAGAAGATGGGTATTTAACAAATTTACCAGAGCAAGGAGTGAAACTCCAGAAAGTTGATTTGCAAGAAGGAGTGTTGACTGTTGATTTTAATCAGGCATTGCAGGAAGAAGTTGCCGGATCTTGCAGAGTAGAGGCAATTAGATCCCAGATTATAGAAACTTTAAAACAGTTTGAAGATGTGGATGAAGTAATAATTTCAATTGATGGAGAAACGGAAAATATTTTACAGCCTTAAATTTATTTTTATTTAATATAAAAATGGTCAAGATAATTGGGCATTTTTTGTTTTGTTTTGCTGTGGTATAATAAAGCTATAATTATTAAATAAAATTTTTTATGACTAGAATAGCAATTAACGGCTTTGGCCGAATCGGCCGAGCTGCATTCAAAGTTGCCTTGGAAAAAAAAGGACTTGAGGTAGTTGCCATAAATGATTTAATGGATAACAAAACTTTAGCCCATTTATTAAAATACGATACTGTTTACGGTGAGTATGATAAGAGCGTGGTGGGCAGTAAAGATGGAATTAAAGTTGCTGGAAAGCTTTTTCCGGTTTTTGAAGAAAGAGATCCAGCTAAATTACCTTGGAAAAAGATGAAAGTGGATGTAGTTTTAGAATGCACGGGAATTTTTAGAACAGAAAAGGATGTTAAGGCTCATATTGAAGCTGGAGCTTTAAAAGTAGTAATTTCAGCGCCGGCTAAAGATGATTCACAGACTTTAGTTTTAGGAACCAAATATTCAGATGATGTAATAAAAAAGAAAAAGTATAAACAGATAATTTCTAATGCTTCTTGTACTACTAATTGTATTGCTCCGGTAATTCAAGTTTTGGAATCTAAATTTGGTATTGAAAAAGCTTTAATGACTACAATTCATTCTTATACTTCAACTCAGAATTTAGTTGATGGACCAAGTAAAGATTTACGTCGAGCTAGAGCCGCGGCATTGAATATGATTCCTACTAGTACTGGTGCTGCTAAGGCTACCACTAAAGTTGTTCCAAGTTTGAAAGATTTGTTTGATGGAATTGCTGTTAGGGTTCCAACAGCTTGTGGATCACTTGCCGATATTACAGTAGTTTTGAAACGTAAAAAAGTAACAGAAAAACAGATTAATGATGAATTTAAAAAAGCTGCTAAAAATCCATTATTTAAAAATATTTTAGGAGTTTCTGGTAAACCTTTGGTTTCAAGTGATTTTGTTGGTAATTCTCATTCGTCAATTGTTGATTTGGAATATACTAAGGTAGCTGGTGGCAACTTAGTTAAGATTTTAGCTTGGTATGATAATGAATGGGGGTACAGTGTACGATTAGTTGAAATGGCTCAGCAGGTTAGCAAATAAAAGTTAGTATTATTTTTTAGGCCCCGCCGAAAGGCGGGGTTTTTATATTGACAAAGAATATAGTATCGATTAATATAAGCCTTGGTTAATGAAAGGAGGCAAATTGTGAGTGAAATGACAAGAAGAGCTCATGTCAAGGCAAGTGAGAACACGAAGTTATTTTTTACATTACCGAGTGACAAAGTCCAGCAGACTTTCATGCTAATTGCCTGCTTGCAGTTAGCTATTCGCCACGAGATTTTTGGCAGTAACGGCTTTATGGTTGAAGCTATTGTCAAAAGAAAAGATCTTGAAGATATAGTGGCTAAGCTTAAAAAAGCTGGAGCTACCAAGATTCATACAATTGCACTTGAAATGTTCTTTGATGACTAGAAACACCAAGCGGAAAACGAAAGTTTTCCGCTTTTGTTTTTAATATATTAAAACCCTTGACATGATTTTTTATCTGTGTTAATGTGTTAGTATATTAATACATTAATACAATATGAAGAAAAAGAAATTAGGCCATAGTTGGCAAAATAAAGAATTAAAATCTCTATTTAAAGCTATTTTGAAGCTAAGAACTCAAAATGAAGTTGCTAAGTTTTTTAGAGATTTATGCACAATTGAAGAGTTAACCGAAATGGGTAAACGTTTCCAAGCGGTTAAAATGATTGAAAAACAAAAGCCTTATAGAGAAATTGCAAAAAAGACTGGTTTAAGTACAACTACAGTTACCAGGGTTGCTCATTGGTTGAATTATGGTGAAGGTGGATACAAATTAATGTTAAAAAGAATTAAATAATTATGAATAAAATTAATAAAAAATTTAATACTCATCATCAAATTGTCTCAGCAAAGTCGAGGTGATTTGATATTCTAATTTAAATCTCAGCTTACCCCAGCTTTGCTGGGGTTTTTGCTATTGGTGGCAAAAACCAATGTTCTTTGAAAGGTAGAAAGGAGAAAATCATGCCTGGCTACACAACTGTTAGGACTGCAATTAATGAGAAAGCAGATATGGAATTGATAAATTTTTTCTTTCAAGAATTGCGTAGTGGAGCTGTTTGGTTGAAGGGTTGGAAAGACAAGCTGCGAAAAAAAATTGAGCAGCTGTCAGAGAAAGGAGATGTCAAGATGAGTAAGGTAAAAGATTTGCAACCGGATTTTAGCCGGGTTTCTAGGGTTTCTATAGATTTTACCCCAGTAATTATAATGGATGTTGATTCCAAGCAACCTTTAAGAACTGGAGTTATGACAAAGGAATCTTGGGATAAAACCCTTGAAAGTGGAAAGGTTTGTTTGTGGTCTATGACTCGGGGGATACTTTGGACTCCCGGAGAAATTTCCGGGAATGTTATGAGGGTAAGGAGAATTATGCTTGATTGTTCCGGCTATTGTGTAGTTGTTTATGCTCAAGTAGAGGGTGAGGGTAAAGTTTGCCAGGATGGAAGTAAAACTTGTTTTTATAATGTCTGGCGAGCCTGCCCTAAATGTGTTGGTAAATTGGTTGATTCAACATATGGGTTTCTTTATCCTAGGGAGGCGGTTTCCAGTGGGAATGCTGAAAACCCAATTTGGCTTTGTGAAAAGTGCAATTATTGGGAGTATGTTGATTAATTTTAGTACCTTGTTTAGCGGAAACTTTTTAAGTTTCCGCTTTTTTATGATAAAATATTTTAATGGTAATGCAATCATTAAATTATTTGAGAAGCAACAAAATTGTTAAGGTAAAAATAAGAAGTAATTCTTTAATGGTTGATTTGGTTAAGTCATTACTGGATTCTAAGACAAGTAATCAGCGGCAAGTGGTTGGTGAGCAACTTTTGGACGAACTTTGTGATGCTTCAAAAATTGATATTATTAATTTAAAAATTTCAGACACTAATCAATACCATAAAAAAAGGAACGGCAGAGTAGTATTTAAACAATACGGTTATTACCGGCCTCAGTCTAATTATATTTACATCCAAAATAAAACTGCTGTCCGTGGCCAAATTTTAGCTCCAAAAACTTTTATTGACACCTTACTTCATGAGTGGCTTCATCACTATGATACTAAAAAATTGAAATTAAACTCTATTCATACAAAAGGATTTTATTTAAGATTGAAAGATTTAAAACAAAAACTTGGCTTAATTTAATAATTTTTTAAAATTGATGAAATCTACTTCGTCTTTTTTTTGTTTTATGTTATAATATATGGGAAATGAAGACTAAAGAATTATATAAATTTTTAGAATATTTAGGACAGCAGAACCTTGTTTGGGCTCCGCAGAGGGTTAATGGCGAGTTAGTTGTTGACCAGCTGGAAAATCCAGAAGATATTGAGTTGACTAGTGAATTACCGCTTCATTCTTTTAAAAAAATTTTAGTACCTTCAAAAGAGGTGCTTTTTGAATACAAAAATGGCAAAACTAAAAGTGAGATTAATTCACCACACCAGACAATTTTTGGTTTAACTATTCCTGATCTTAAGGCGGTTACCTTTTTAAATCAGGTATTTGCTAAAGATCCTTATTTTCAGAATCGAATTAAAAAAACTTTAATTGTCGGACATAGTTTAGTACCGACAGATAATTATCAATTCTTTATTGAAAAGTTTCAGGAAAATATATTGGAACATATTAAGTTTGATATTTTTTTAGCAGTTCAAAAAGGTGGAAAATTTGTTGTTTATACCGGTTCAGAAGACGGGCAGCGAGTTTTGGACGATTTTGGTTATAAATATTATGAACATATTGAATATGTTGGGCCAATAAGAGAAGAAGGGAAAGATAGTCAAATGCTAAAAATTAGAGAGCGTTTTTACTTGAATCAAAAAATTTGGGAAGAGATAGGTGATCGTTGTATTGAATGTGGTAAATGTACGATGGTTTGCCCGACTTGTTTTTGCTATAACATTATTGATGAGCCTGGATTAGATAAGGATACAGGACAGCGCTGTCGAGCTTGGTCAAGTTGTTTTTATACAGATTTTTCAGAAGTGGCCGGAATAGAAGTAGATAAAATGAAACCTAAATTTTTATCTAAAACCAGTGATCGAATTCGTTTCTGGTATGAACATAAATTTGTGCGTTGCCCTGAAGAATTTTCATTGCCAGGCTGTGTCGGATGTGGACGCTGTAGTAAAGTTTGTCCAGTAGGAATTGATATTAAAAAAGTTTTACAAAAGATTTTAAAAAATGAATTGAAATGATAAATCCTTATTTACCTAAAACGGCTAAAATAAAAAAAATAATAAAGGAAACTTCTGATTCCAAACTTTTTACTTTTCAATTTGTAAAAAAAATTGACCTGAAAAATTTTAATTTTAAACATGGCCAGTTTTTAATGCTTGGTATTTTAGGACACGGTGAAGCAGCTTTTGATATTTGTTCTTCAACTATTGATTTAAAAACTTTTGATTTATCAATTAGAAAAGTTGGAAGCTTAACAGAAAAAATTCATAAATTAAAAATAGGTGACCAAGTAACTGTCCGAGGTCCTTTTGGCAATGGCTTACCTTTGAAAAAATTTAAAGATAAGGATCTACTTTTAGTTGGTGGGGGTTGTGGTTTTGTAACGATGCGAAGTTTTGTTTTAGATTATTTAGCTGGCAAACTTCATAACGGCAAAATGAATGTTTTTTATGGTTGTTCAGATGAAGAGAGTTTACTTTTTAAAAAAGAATTTTTGACTTGGAAGAAAAAAATTAATTTAGATATAGTTTTGGATCGACCTTCTAAAAAATGGAAAGGGCCTAGGGGTGTTATTACTAATCTTTTTAATGACAAACAAGATTTTAGTAACACTGTTGCTTTAATTGTTGGACCACCAGTGATGTACAAGTTTGTTATTGAAGAATTAAAAAAGCGTGAGATGAAAGATCAAGATATTTATGTTTCACTTGAAAGAAGGATGCATTGTGGTGTTGGAGTTTGCCAACATTGTGCAATTGGTCCTTACTATGTTTGTAAAGACGGGCCAGTTTTTTCTTGGGAGCAATTAAAAGATATTCCGGGAGCAATATAACAATTAACCATTAACTTTTAACTATTAACTTTGTAAGCTAAGATGAAGAAGTTAAATGAAAAGAGAGTTAAGGTTAGTGATAAAATGCAGAAAAATTATAGTTATAAGTTGTCACAACCAATAGGAAGGAATTTTTATTCAGAATTTAAACCAGAACTTACACCAAAACAGATGCTTGCTCTAGGAGTTTTTGGTGGTAAATACATGACTGATTGTAAAAAAGAATTTCCTAGAGATTGGTTTTCTTCTGCTAAACTTTCGCCAAAGAAAAAAGATCCTAGTTTAAATTATTTTAAAGTTGACGCTTCATTATCACTTTCAGAATGGAGAAAAAAAGGTTGGATTTATCGAGAAGATCCCAGAGGTTGGTTTCAGTGGTATTGCCGATATTATATGGGTAGAAGGATACCAAAAGAAGATAAAAGACAAATAAAAAGATGGAAGGCTATTCGAAGGCATGCTGGTGCAATAAAGAAAAATTGTTTTCAAGGTGAACTAAGTTGCAGAAAAAAACAAAGACAAGCCCTTTTGCACTGGGCCTACGACAGTCGTAAAATTTAAATCTTATGCATTTACCAGACGGAATAGTGAACAATCAAACAAGTTTTAGCTTTATAGCTATTACGGTTTCAGTGAGTGGCTTAGCAATTTATAAAGCTAAAGATTTGCTGTGGGAAAAAACTAAACAAGTGCTACCACAACTAGCAACTAATGTTGGATTGAATTTAAATACCAATAAAGTAATTAATAAAATTAAGCTGAAAAAAGAAAATATTAACAATGCCTTGGTAATTTTTTCTTTGATTTTTACAATTCAGATGGTTGATTTTATACATATCAATGGTGTGTCCGGTCATTTAATTGGTTCGGTTTTAGCAGCTATTTTTTTAGGGCCGTGGCTTGGAATGCTTACAGTAGCATCAGTTTTGGTTTTGCAGGCAGTGTTACTTGGTGACGGTGGAATTGTTGCTTTGGGAATAAATATTTTTAATATGGCTATCGTGGGTAGTATTGGCGGGTATTATTTATATTTTTGTTTAAAGAAATTTATAAAAAATAAATATATTAATATTGCATTAACTTCTTGGCTTAGTATGGTTTTAATGGCAATCTTTTTTCATTTAGAGGTTGGCCAATCTTATAGTTTAATTTTTGCTCATATGCTGGCTGGAATTGCTGAAGCAATTTTAACTGTTTTATTAATTAAATATTTATTTACTCCTCAAAAAATATGAAAAAAATAATTTTAGGAATTTTAGTCCCAAGTTTATTTTTAGTTGGTTGCCAATTAAAAGAGAATTATGCCTTGCAAGCCAGTTTTACAAATGAAGTAATTACTAAAATAAACATGGAAGTAACCTCTGATGGAGTAAAAGTAGATATTCCTTTTGCAGATTTTAGTTGTGAACCGGAAAGTTTTAAGCCAATTTTAGAAAGAAAAAGTAATGATTTTATTATAATTTTGGAAGGCAATGAAACATCAGAAAGATGTTCTAGTAAGTTTTCTGCCAAAATTACTGGTATTAGTTCCGGAACATATTGGTTGAAAGTAGTATATAAAAAAGGTGAAGAAGATCAGAGAATCTTGTATGAAGAATTTAAAGTTGAATAAAATATGTGTTTAACGGTGCCATTAAAAATAAAAAAAATTAAAGGCCAGACAGCAGAGTTAGTTGATGGTCGAGAGGTTGATATTGCTTTGGTTAAAGATATTAAAGAAGGTGATTGGGTTTTAACTAATGCTAATTTAGCTTTGGATAAAATTTCACAAAAAGAAGCAGAAGAAATTAATAACTACCTTAAATAAATATGAAAAAAGGAATCTATTTAGTTTTAGCTACAGCAGTGATTTCTGGGTTTGCAAACTTTTTTAATAAGTTTGCCATGAATGCGTCTGGAAAAAATGCGTTTCAGTATACCACCCTTAAAAATGTGATTGTAGCCTTAATATTATCTTTAATTATTTTACTGCCAATGGTTTTGCCTAAATTAAAAAAGTTAAACAAAAAAGATTGGGGCAAGCTCGGACTAATTGGTTTATTTGGTGGTAGCATTCCATTTTTGCTTTTCTTTAAAGGTTTGAGTATGACATCAGCTGTTAATGCATCGTTTATCCATAAGACTTTATTTATCTGGGTGGCAATTTTAGCCTGGCCAGTTCTAAAGGAAAAACTTAGCAAGTTTCAATTTTTAGCTTTAGGAGTTTTGTTTTTAGGAAATATTATTTTTATTGGATTTCAAGGAATGACTTTTGGTGTAGCAGAGGCAATGATTTTACTAGCAACGATTTTTTGGGCGGTTGAAAATGTTATTGCCAAAGTTTTTTTGGATAAAATTGAACCAATAGTACTTGGTTGGGGCAGAATGTTTTTTGGGTCTATTTTGCTAGTTAGCTTTTTATTTGCAACGGGAAATATTTCAGGAATAATGAGTATTAATTTACAACAAAGCGCTTGGCTAGCCTTAGCTTCATTGTTTTTGACTGGGTATGTTTTTAGCTGGTATTCAGCTTTGAAATATTTGCCAGTAACTGTAACGACTTCAATTTTGGTTATTGCTTCCCCAATTACCACTTTTTTAAATACTGCTTTTGTTACACATCAGTTGCCAAGTCAGAAAGTTTTGGGGGCATTCATAATTTTAATTGGCACTATAATGATTGTCACCCTGAACTTGTCTCAGGGTCTCATTAAACGAGATGCCGAAACAAGTTAGGCATGACAAGGTTATTATGATGATAGATAATAAACAATTTGACGGATCAATTTTGGCAGCGCGCTATGCTTTTATGCCTAACAAGCTTAGATATTGCGGGGGAGACACTAATTCTGAAATTTTTGAATACATAACTCGTCAGCAAACAGACCCGGGACTGCAGACAATGCTTGGAGAGTTTCAGACAATGTTTCCCTATTTAAAACTGATTGCTGAGAGTAATAAAATTTTAGACCCGTTTAATTATAAAGTGGTTGAAGCTTATTGGATTGGAAATGAATTATTGGAAAATGTTAGTATGCAAAATTTTTACAAATATTTAGTTGATGAACAGAAATTAAAGAAAAGATTTAAATTGGGTTTATTAGAAAAAGTTTTTGGAAAAATTCCAGTTGGAGCAAAGCCTCATCATAGTTTCCATGTTTTAAATATTCCAAAAAGAACTGGGTACTATCCCATAGAACACACTTTAGAAACAATGGATGAGTGTCGGATTGCACCAGCAAAGATTATTGAAATTTTAAATGGAAAAATGAAAGTCGAGTATCAACCTTTAATAATGAATGATAATAAGATAGAAGTAGGTGAGCCGGTTAAAAAAGAAGTTTTTACAGAAATTAATAAAAAAGCATTTGTGAGAGGAGTTGAAGTGGGCGATTTTGTTTCACTTCATTGGAGCTGGGTTTGTGACAGCTTGACTAAAGATCAGGTAGATAATCTAAATAAGTGGACAAAGTTTAATTTGGCTTTACTAAATTTAAATTATGCCTAAGAAAAATAATAAAAAACCACGAGTGGCAATTGTTGGCCTTACTTGCTGTGAAGGCTGTGAGTTTTCAATCCTTGATTTGGGAGAACGTTTTTTGGAACTTACAAAATATTTAGATGTGGTTGAGTTTAGAATAATAAAAGAAGATCCACCAAAAACTGGGCCTTATGATATTTGTTTCGTAGAAGGTTCTGCTGTAACTAAAAAAAATGTTAAAGTTTTAAAGGAATTGCGTAAAGTTTCAAAGATGCTTATTGTTTTAGGAAACTGTGCTCATACCGGTGGAATACACAGGATGAAAAATTGGATTGGCCGAGTTAAAGCTTTGGGTGAAGTTTATAATAAACCAGAAAAAATAGATAATTTAGCAATCTTGCCAATTGGTGAGATTGTTAAGGTTGATTTTATAATACCGACTTGTCCAGTAAATGCTGAAGAATTTTTAATGGTAGTAAAACAGATTATGTCTGGCCGAAAACCTTTTATTCCGCAGAACCCAGTTTGTTATGAATGCCAGATAAATGGTTATGAATGTTTATTACAAAAGGGTGAGATTTGCTGTGGGCCGATTACTTTAGGAGGTTGTGGTGCAGTTTGTTTAAAGGCTGGTCAGGCTTGCTGGGGTTGTCGGGGACTTCTAGAAGAACCAGATGTTGATAAGTTTGTTAAAAATTGTCTTTTGAATAAACATTCAATTGAAGAAATTGAAAAAGTACTTGAAGTTTTTGGAATAAAAGATGATTGGATAGCACAAGCTAAAAAAGAATGGAAAAGTAAACAAAAAACTAAGGCATTAGTAATTAAAAAAAAGGCAAAAAAATAAGGACCGCGTTTATTTTTGCGGTCCTGTTAGGCTTTTTGCAGTGTGCGATTAGCTGGCTCTACTTGGGGGTGAGCCGGGTCGCGAAAAAGGCGCCGATACCGAGAGCCAAGCTGAGTGGCCCAATGGGCAGGGCGAGCGCCGTGACGATCAGGGCAATAATGATTCGGAGTCCGTAGTAGAACATGACTCCTGAGAATTCGTCCCACGTGGTTGTGTTTTCCATATTCTGATTCCTTTTCTGTTGGGGGAATTTGTTACTCAGGTTTAACTTAAAACCCGACAGATTACTTTACTATAAAATTAATATTTTGTCAATAGTGTATGAAAATATGTATAAACCACATAGCTAAAATGGAAGGCCATCTTGATTTTATTGGTGATATTTTAAGAGGTGATGTAGCTGAAGCTAAAATTAAAACCACTGAAGGGGTTCGTTTAATAGAAAGTATTTTAGTTGGCCGTAAATTTTATGATGCGCCGATTATAACTGCTAGGATTTGTGGCATTTGTCCAGTGGTTCATTCTTTGAATACTTTAAAAACAATTGAGGATGCTTTTAAAATTAAACCCAGCGAACAAACGGTTAAATTAAGAAAATTAATGGAACTATGCCAGGTTATTCATTCTCATGCTTTACATATGTATTTTCTTTCAATGCCAGATTTTTATGGGGTGCGCGATGATGTTGATTTTATTAAAAAGAATCCAACAGAAGCTTCTGCTGCTATTAAATCTCGCGAATTTGCCTTGAAGATTTTAGAAGTAGTTGCTGGCCGAGCAATTCATCCAATTGCTTGTGAAGTCGGAGGTTTTAAAGTTTTACCAACTAAAAAACAAATTGAACAACTTTTAGGAATGTACGAAGAAGCAATGGAATCTGCAATGAGATTAATGCTTTTTGCCGCCAAACTTCCGTTTCCAGAATTTTGGCGAGAAATGGAGTTTGCCGGACTTTACCAGAAAGAAGAATATGCAATTTATGATGGTGAAGTTAAGTTTTTAGATGGTGAAAAAGTAAAGGCAAAAAATTATGGAAAAGTGATCGATGAGTATCAGTTGCTAGACTTAGCTGCTAAAAGGGCTAATTATAAAAATAAGAGTTTTATGGTTGGAGCTTTAGCAAGATTAAATATTAATCATAATAATTTAAATAAAGAAGCTAGAAAAGTTGTCAAAGATTTGAAATTAAAATTTCCAATTTATAATACTTTTGCCAATGTTTTTGCTCAAGCAGTCGAATTAGTTCATTCCATAGAAACAGCGGGTGATATTTTGAAAGACTTAGTTAAAACTTTAAAACAAGAAGAAAGTAAAGCAAATAAATTAAAATTAATTAGTAATGCTAATCCGAAAGGGAAAACAACAATTGGTTATTCAGTAATGGAGGCACCAAGGGGAATTTTATATGACATGATAGAAATTAATGCTGACGGTATTATTACTAAAGCAGATATTATTACTCCAACAGTTCAGTTTTTAAATAATATCGAGGAGGACTTAAAGGTCTATTTACCTAATCTTAAAAAATTGAAAGCAGGAGAGCGGGAACAAAAAATTAAAACTTTGATTAGAGCTTATGATCCTTGCATTTCCTGTGCTACTCATTAATTATGGAAAATTTTATATTTTTGGTAATTTTAATTGCAATGTCAGGTTTTTTCTCAGCTTCAGAAATTGCCATTTTTTCTTTATCAAAGGCAAAACTTAAATCTTTAGAAAAAAATAAAGTCAGAGGGTCTAAAAGATTAATTAAATTAAAGAGTAAGCCTCAAAGGCTTTTAATTAATATTTTAATTGGTAATAATTTAGTTAATATAGGAGCTTCGGCTTTAGCAACTGTTATTGCTTATAATTATTTTGGAAAAACTGGTCCAGCCATTGCTACTGGAATTTTAACAATAGTAGTTTTAGTTTTTGGAGAAATTGGTCCAAAAGGTTTTGCTACTACTCATGCAGAAAAATTTGCACTAGGAGTCGCTCCAGTTTTGGTAGTTATTGATTATTTTTTACGTCCAATCTCAGTTGTATTCGAGTTTATTAATAGATTTGCCCTGAAGTTTTTTACTAAAGGAATCGATCTTCCCTCGGTTAGCGAGGAAGAACTTACTGCTTTAGCAGAAATTGGCGCTGAAGAGGGAGTAGTAGAACCAAAAGAAAAAGAAATGATAAAAAGAGTTTTAGAGTTTAATGATATTGATGCTTCAGATGTTATGACTGTTCGTTCTGATATTTTTGCTTTGTCATCTGATTTAACAATTGAAAAAGCCGTTTTAAAAATAAATTATTCTCACTA
>Ga0272443_10000818_pt1 | contig 51786 bp, 44 predicted proteins | sample SSMAcet12_FD_193581 | JGI IMG/M metagenome (GOLD analysis project Ga0272443, IMG submission 193581) | Marine sediment archaeal communities from Little Sippewissett salt marsh, Falmouth, MA, United States - SSM-Acet-12 | ecosystem: Environmental > Aquatic > Marine > Wetlands > Sediment ...
CCTTCTTCAACAACAGGGCCACGGCAGCGGTCTGTCCATGCCATGCGGCCGTCATCAGGGGGGTGCGCCCACTTTTGTCCAGGGTGTTGAGGGCTCCGTCATGGGTAGAGAGAATCTTTTGCAGGGATTCCAGATTCCCGTTTTTCGCGGCATCATGGATGTCGCCTGCCCAGGCGAAAGACACCATGGCCAGGATTACAAACAAAGTCAAAAGCCATTTCACGATGTACTGCGTCATGTGTTCCTCCTTTTTCCCCACGAAGCGCACTTCCCTTCCGGGTACAATTCTCCTGTCAAAGGGAAGCCGGGCTCTCGGGGGATGGTTATCTATCTATACTACTTAAATCGATACACCTCGAAGTGCCTGGAATTGGACACCACTATGCCGCTGGGGAACACGCTCACCACCAGGTAGTCCATGGCGGGTTGCCAAAATCGGGTGCGGCGCTGCGTGCCCTGCCAGATGTCGATGCGCAGGCGCTGTTCATCGCGGCTGATCACGGTCAATCCTTGCGGGCCGTTCACGTAGTTGACCGGTAACGTGTCCAATGGGATGGGTACTGGAGCCGTAGACTCCATGTCCAAATGCAGATACTCTTCACCGCGCTTAAACAACATGTGGCGGCAGCGCTGGCCGCTTCCCCAGCGACGTACCCAGGTGACCGGGCCGTTGATGGTTGCTTTCTCCGCCAGCCCGCTGCCGCTCCATGCATACAAGCGCAGCCGGGAATCTTCCTGCACCAGGATGCGGTTTTTCCAAATAGCCGTGATTTCAGCGGAGAGCAGCATTCGTGGAGCTGAATCCGGGCTCCAGTCCCATAGGTGGTCGCCGTCGAAGAGCAGAAAGCGTTCGGCCCCGGGGGCGGCAGCCAATAGGACCACCCTTTGGGAATCGAAACGGTAGTGAATCATGTGCAGGCGGGTTTGCGCCCCGCGGACTTCAAGGATGGCGAAAGTCCCGGGACCGGTGTTGTGCTTCAGGGTGAGGTACAATGTCTCGCCCCGCCGGGTCCCGGTTTCTCCGGGCACGCCGGTCTGCAGTTGCCAACCTTCCGGTATGGCCGCGATTGATTCCCATTTTCCCTGGGCCGGGAGGTAGCGGGTGATGCCGAGGATTCGGCAGGGGCCGTTTTGCTTGCGAACCCTCCGGGCCAGATAGAGGCTGCCGTCCTCGAGTTGGCGCAAGGCCGTCATGCAAGTAGAGAAACGCCAGGACCGTTTCCGGCTCACCGCCTCACTGCGGTTGCATGCAGCGCGGATCAGGGTGCCTTCCTGGGTAAGGTAGTAGAGGCCCCAACTGCGGCCATAGGTGAAAAAGACCAGCAAGGGGGCCAGGATCACCGTTACCAGGGCGGCCGGCAGGAATCGACGATGAAAAGTCGCCATGGGACGGAGATCCCAGGATCGGAATGCCCAGGTAAACAGGATGGCCAGGATTACGGCGGAGATTCCCGTGTAGGTGATGGTCGTGGACAAGGGCAATAGCGGATCCGCCAGCTTCATCAACAGGATCTGGCCCGGGTGGATCAACAATGTAAAAAAGAGGGCGGAAATGTAGGCACGCAGGGAGAGTGACAGCGCCAGGCCGATGAAAAAGAAGCCTCCGTAGATCATGGCCAGGTCACGCGGGGAAAGCAAACTCGGCAGCTGCAGGCCCGAATGTACCAGGAAATAGGCGCCCAAGGGAATGGCCGCGCATACCAACCGCGGCAGGAACTTGAGCAACAGCAATCTGGTCCGGGAATAGGGCAGGGAGAGCATGTACTCCACGGCGCCATCCTGACGTTCCCGGTCAAGCAGGGACCAGCCGGTGTAAACGGCAAATAAGAGCATGACCAACTCCAATGCCGGGGCCAGGACGGCGGCCTGGTCAGTCCAGGCGCAGCCGGCACACAGGGCGGCATAGACCACGCTCAGCAGCATCAGGTCCTTGGACAACCGCCGGAATTCAATGCGCAGCATAATGACCTCCGATCAAAGCCTTCAGAATGTCCGGGAGTGCCAAGTGCTCCGAGCGCGTATTGGGCGGCGCCGGGCCGTCCCAGGGGTACAGGTACCATTCATGGGATCCGGACCAGCGGCGCTGGTAAATTACCGGGAGGTCGCCGGGCGGGGGCGCATCGCTGTACACCCGTAGGAACCGGCGCTTCAACTCTTCGACGGGCCGGTCCAGGGTGATGCGTCCGGATTTCAGCAAGACCACCCTGTCCACCAGTCCTTCGACTTCAACGGGCGATTGCGAGGCGATGATCACCGTGGTGTGGTGCTCTTCAACGGCCTGGAGCAGCGCCTCTAAAAAAACCTCGCGCAGGTGGGGGTCCAGGTAATGGAGCACGTCGTCGATAAGGACGCAATCCGGCCTGATGCCCAACCCCATGCCCAGAAAGAAGAGGGCGCGCTCTCCCCTGGAGAGGGTGGCCAGGCGGCGCCGGGGATCCAACTTGATGCCGTTGAATTCAGCCATTTTAAAGCCCGGGTGGGCGGATGCGTGAAGGTGGAGACATTCTTCCAGTCGCAGGCCGTCGTACCCGCTCAGGGATGCGGAGACGTAGGCGGTGCGCCGTCGGCTTTCAGGACCTACGGCGATTCCCGCCACGCTGATCCTGGCGCCAGGCGTACGCAACACCCCGCAAACTGCACGAAGGATGGTGGTCTTGCCGGCGCCATTGGCCCCGGCAAGCAAAATGCATTCACCCGGATCCAGGTTCAGGTTCAGGTCCCGCAGCGCTTTGACGCGCCCGAAATTCACGTTCAGATTGCGGATTTTTATCATTTCAATTCACCAATATAAGCAGTTGGAGCCAGTGCTGCGGATTCAATATGCGAAAACGCATGGCCGCGGCACACTCCACCATGTCCCAGAGGCGGGGACATTGCAGCAGCCAAAGCGCCCCGCCTCCGGCCAGGAGGGCCAGGGTCACCATTCCGGAACGGCATGCTTGTCTTACACGGCTCATGATTCTCTCTCCCGAAAAAATTCCTGGACCAGGTGCTGAAGGTCCTCGCGGGAATAACCCATTTCCACCGCTTTGTGAATAAACTCCAGGAACAGTTCCTTCACCATGTTTTCCGTACCCTGGGAGGGATCATTTCCGGATTCCACCCAATAACCTTTACCGGCACGGCCGTTGACAATGCCTTGGTGAAGCAATTCCCGGTAGGCCCGGGCTACGGTGTTCGGGTTGATCTTCAGAAAGGACGCCATCTCGCGGATGGAAGGCAGGGCTTCGCCGGAAGCCAGGGTCCGGCGGGCCACGGCCTGCTTGATCCCGCGGGTGACCTGTTCGTACACCGGCAGGGGCGACGCGAAGTCGATGTCCAGTTGGTCAATCAGTTCTCTTTTCACTGTACTAATACAATAATACAGTAATTCAGTTTTGTCAACCCCGGAGTGGATTTTTTTTGGATGGCTCTCATCCACAATGTGGCGGCCGCTTTTGGCGGCATCGATCAAGAGGAGTAGAAAGAACCGCGGAGAGATCCGTGTTTTCTCTCAGCCGTGAATGTGGTTGAAGAGGCGGGGCGCCAGGCGGAAGAGGGCCAGTAACGCCAGAAAGGAAAAAACCAGTAACGCACCCTCCAGCGCCAACAGCAGTACAATGGGAGAAAGGCCGGCACGGATCAGGCGGGCCGTCAGCAAACCCACCAGGAAGGCCAGGCCCACATTCAGAAGCATGGAAAAGAACACGTTCATGTTCTGTTTGATGGCCCGCTGGGGAGAGACCCAGTCCAGCAGCGGCCGGGACAGGTCGATAAGCAGCCCCAGGCTGATGCACCCCACCGCTGCGGTCAGCGCCATGAACGCCCCGAGCGGGGCGGTCCACCAGGGCAGACCCAGGGCCACGGCCATCATCACCGCGGCCACGGCGGTACCCAGCAGGGCGACGGCCCCGGCATGCAGGAATTTGGCCAGGGCCTGCAGGCGCCAGGGTACGGGAATCACTTGGGAGATCCAAAAACTATGGCCCTCCCGGGATAGGGCGGAAGATGCCGTACCGTTCATAACCCCGGAGAGGAAACACACCACGGCGACTCCCAGTACGGCCACGGCGGGATTGGAGGATGTCAGCAATCCCAGCAGCCGGGCGCTGTCATGGTGACCCGTGCTGGTCATCACCAGCAGCAAGGCCGGGATGAACAGGGTTGAATACATGCCGTTGAGCAGGAACATGGGCACCCGGTTCATGAGGCGCATTTCGCGAAGAAAGAGCGCCCTCACGGGCCGCCGGCCGGATCGAAAGCGCATTTTCTCGGTGGAAACGGCATGGCGACGCGTGCTTTCACTCAGGCCGATAAGGCCATGGTAAAAGAGTTTTTCCGAGGCCAGCAACAGCAGAAGGAAGGCCCCCAGGGAAACCCCGGCCAGCAACAGGGGGTCGATCCAGGCATTGGCTCCATTGCCCGGATCCAACAGGGTCGTGGCCCAGCGGGCCGGAGGAAACGCCGCGGTGATGCGGCGGGTGATGCTTTCCGAGCCGGCGAACATGTTGATTACCTGTTGATTGTCCAGGGAGCCCTGGCCTTCTCCCGAGTCGCGGATCAGGAATTGCGGGAGCAGGGCCAGGAGCATGAGCAACATGGCGCCGACCACGACCAGGATTTCCTTGTAGCGGCCGAGGTTCACCACCCGCATCAAGAGGATCACCAGCAGGGCGGAGACGGCCAGGGGGATCAGGGGCAACAACAAGATCAAAACCGCCAGTCGCAGGGCGTACAGCGGTCCGCTGCCCTGCAGGATGCCGTATTGCACCAGCACCGGACCCGCCAGCGGTACCAGCAATGCGTAGTGGTTAAGCAGGATATGGCTGAACTTGGCCAACATGACCTGGCGGGGTTTTACGGGCAGGGGGATCAGCCATTCCAGGTCCCTTGAGAAGTAGAAGTTGGCCAGCATGCTGTAGATGCTGAAGATCAGGGCCAGAAGCTGGGCGCCCAGGATGACCAGGGTGGGCAGGACCCGCTGCAGTCCCACGGGCCGCAACATGCCGTAAAACTGTGCGGTGACCTGGAGGATAAAGTAGTACAGCGTGACGAAGAGTGTCAGCATGAACAGCAGGGCCATGGGTAGAAGCCAGCGTTGCCGGTAATTTTCGTTTACATGGGCTTTTAAGGCCGCGATGGGGGAATGGGCTTTCCAACCGGTACGAATCAAAGCGCCCAGGGGGGTCATGATTCGGTCAGCTCCAGAAAGATGTTTTCCAATGATTCCGAATCCCGGGACAAGCGGCGCAGCTCTTCCATGTTGCCGCAGGCGATGAGGCGACCGTCGTGGATGATGCCGATGCGATCGCAGATGCGTTCGGCAACCTCCATTACGTGGGTGGAAAAGAACAGGGTTCCACCCTCGTCGCAATGGGCGCGCATGATCTCCTTCAAATGGTGGGCCGAGCGCGGATCCAGGCCCACCATGGGTTCGTCCAGGATGAATACCCGGGTGTCCGGCAGCAGGGCGCCCAAAAGGATGATCTTCTGGCGCATGCCGTGGGAATAACTGCGAATTTGTGAGTTCAACGCCTCCTGCAGGCCGAAAATCTCCAGCCAGCGGGTAATGACGGTTTGTCGCCGTTCCCTGGTTACCCCGTAAACGTCGCCGATGAAGGCCAGGTATTCCCTGCCGGTCAGGCGGTCATAAGTGGTGGGGTTTTCCGGAACATAGGAGATCACGGACTTGCATGCCAGGGCGTCGGCCCGGGTATCCAGGCCGTTGATGCGGATGGTTCCGCCATCGGCCTGCAGCAATCCCACCATCATCTTGATGGTGGTGGTTTTTCCCGCGCCGTTGGGACCCAGGAAACCGAAGATTTCCCCGGGAGGAACGGTCAGGCTCAAGTGGTCCACGGCCTTGACTTCACCGCGGTTGTAACTTTTGGAGACATCCTGAATCTCGATCATTTGTCCTCCCTTAGGGCAAGAGAATTGCAGGCCGGTGAAGTTGATACGGGTTTTCGCGGGTATGGGTTTCATGCCAAGTAGATTGCGAATCCCTATGAATTGGGCTAATATGATCTGGTTGGGAGGTGCGCCATGAACACCGAGGTATTTCAACGCGTGCGGTTGCGCGGGTTGGCCGGGGATTACCGCGACAGCGAGTACTATATTGAAAAAAATGTATTCCATGTGGGCCGGGCCCCGGGATCAAACCTGGTTCTGATGGAGCGGACGGTATCGGGTCAACATGCCCGCATCGTGCACCGTGAAGACGGCTATTGGGTGGAAGACCTGCAATCCACCAACGGCACGTTTGTCAACGGCCGCAAGGTGGACCGGCAACGCCTGCGCACCGGAGACCGGGTGGCCTTTGACAAGACCGAGTTCGTTTTTGAAGATCCCGAGGATGTGCCCCGTACATTCATGGCGCCGTCTGCAAGTGGTTCGCCGGTGCCGGAGAAGACCGTTTCGCGGCAGCCCGCCCCGGCCGTGGAGCCGCGGAAGCCCCGGATGGAAACCAGGAAATTCACGCCAGCTCCAGGGGCTCCGGTCCGCCGCCGCCGGGCGGCGGGTTTGTTGCTGGGACTTGTCCTGGCGTTCCTGCTGGGCTATGCGGGGCTGCTGGCCGGATCCCTGGCCGCCGGCGGGATCACACGGATCCCCTGGTCATGGTTCCGCATCACCGCCTTGTCTTACCCCCTCATGTACCTGATCGCTCCCTGGCTGGGCGCAAAGCTGGGGTTGCCGTTGATCCTGGGATTGGCGGGTGTAGTCCTGGCTCCCCTCATGGGCGGATTCAGCACCTGGCGGCTGGGCCGGGGATCACGCCTTGGGGCATCCATGATTTTCTCCGCGGCGTATACGGCCCTGGCCCTGGTGCTGTCGCTGGCGGCTTCGGGATTCCGTTTCAGCGCCTGGCAGCGCATGTTCCCGGTGTTGCTTCCCGCCAATATGCCCGGGGAGCTCAACATGGTGCTGGGTATGCTGGGCATTTGGGCGGTATCTTTCCTGCTGGCATTGCTGGGAAGCGCATTCAGCCGCTGATTCTAGATCCGGACGCCCGGGAGGCCGGCGGCGTAGAGGCGGCCGCAGGCATCGTAGAGGGAGTAGGGAACCATCAGTACGATCAGGTTCTTCCGGGCCGCAAGCTCGCGCGCCTGGGGGGTCAATTCCGTTCCCCGCACCAGGACCACTGCGGATATATCACTCAGGATACAGGAATGGACGGTCTGGGCGGTGAGCTGGCTGGTCAGCAGGAGCATACCCAACCGGCCCCTGGCCAGGATAACGCTCTGCATGTCCGCCGCACCGGCACAAGTGATTTCGCGGTCCAAATGATCCGCGCCCACTTCCACCCGGGCTTCCAAGACGGCAGTGATTTCCTTTAAGGTCATGGCCCGTTCCGTCAACGGCATCCTCCGGGATGACGTCCCGCAACTGGATTCTAACAATCGGGAATCCGGGTTGCAACCTTGCCGGCCCATTGAGGATGGATTATAATGTCTCTCTTTCGGCAGCTACCGGTACCCTTATGAAGAGAACAGATTCTGAAGAACGGCGTTTCAACCGCAAGCTCATGATCATGATCAGCATGGTCATTTTTGTCCTGGTGGCGGTACTGGCGGTGATCCATTACAACCTCAGTATTCGGGACTCCCGGCAGATGGCGCGCCAGTACTTGGACGCCCTCACTGCGGGAGTGACCGAAACCGTGGATGCTTGGCTGCAGGAAAAATGCAACACCGTCCACATGATGGCCACTTCGCCCACTTTAAAAGATTACTTGACCACCCGGCCGCAGGGGGCCGCCAGTCGCCTGCGGCAGATCTACGACGCCATGCCCGGGTACGAAACGGTTTTCCTGGCCGACGCCGGCGGCATTATCCGCGCGGATACGCACCCCACCCGGTTGGGGTACCCGGTGGACCTGAAGACCCGGCCCTATTGGGACCGTTTTGCCGCCGGGGGGTACAAGCTCCTGCTCAACCCGGAAATCGAACGCTCGCCCGTCACCAACCGCCTGGTGGTGGTGATCATCCGGGGAATCTGGGATGAGGAGAACCGCCTGAAAGGATTTTTCGGCACCTCCATTGATTGGGAAAGCTTTCGTGATAAGTTCCTGGTGCCCATCACCGTGGGGCGCACCGGTTACGTGGCCATCACGGACCTGCAGGGGCGCAACATCGGTCATCCGGACAAGTCCCTGCACTTAAAGGACCTCTCCCGGAACGACTGGATGCAGCGTATCATTAAAGAAAAGAACGGATTCCAGCGCTACCGATTCCGCGGCGAGCTCAAGGTCATGGCGTACCGGCAATCCAAGCTGTCCGGCTGGATCGTGAACGCATCCATCAACGAGGCGGAATTGATCCAGGGCGCCGTATACACCCGTAACCTGGTGCTGCTGCTGGGAGCGATCCTGCTGGTGCTGTTGTTGTTGGTGGTGGGGTACCTGGATGTGTTCCGCCTGGCCCGGGCCCGGGATCAATTGAAGCGCAGCCAGCAACGCTTCCAATTGATTTTCCATCGCGGCAATGACGGAATTTTTATTCATGAAATCGACCGGAAGGGAAATCCCGGCGTGTTTGTGCAGGCCAACCGCAATTTCTTGGTTCTCATGCAGAAGAACCGCCGGGAGATAATCGGCGCGGATGCCAGACGTGTCATCGGTGATCGCATTGAAGGCGACTACATTTCACTGCTGCGCGATGTGCTCCAGCACAAGTACCGTATGACGGAAACCACCATCCAGGCTCAAGATGAGACCCCGATCCACGTTGAGTTCCGCCTCTTTCTCATTGAAGGCCGGCGGGAACTCGCGGTCATGGGATTCGTCCGGGACATCACCCTGCGCATTCAGTCGCGGCAGGAGTTGCGGCGCAGCCGCGATGAACTGGATCGCAAGGTCCAGGAGCGTACCCTGGAGTTGCAATCGGCCCATTCCCGCCTGCAAAAACAGTTCGCCGAAACCGAGAAGATGGCCCAGGCCCTGCGGGAGAGTGAGGCCAAGTATCGCAGCCTGGTGGAGCGTGCCAGTGACGGAATCCTGCTGGTGGAGGACGGTCGCATTGTTTTCGCCAACGAAAGAATCGTGGAGATGCTCAAAGTGTCTTGGCATGAACTCGTCGGCAGCGACCTGGCCCGGATCGTGGCGGAAGATGAACTGGAAGCGGTGCTGGAAAACCACAAAAGCCGTCTTCAGGGCCCCCAGCGCAATGCCATTTTCGAGACCCGGTTGCGGGTGAGCGGCGGGGTGGAGTTGGCCGTTGAACTGAACGCCGGTATCATCGACTACGACGGCAAACCCGTGGACTTTATCTTCGTGCGCGATATCACCCAGCGCAAGCAGGCCGAAGAGGTGGAACGGCGCCATCGTGAGCAGTTGATCCAGACCGACAAGCTGGCGGCCCTGGGCACCCTGGTGTCCGGCGTTGCCCATGAGATCAACAATCCCAACAACGCCATCCTTCTCAACGTGCCCGTCCTGTCGGAAGCCTGGCGTGACGCCCAGCCCATTTTCGAAGCCTACCGTGAGCGTTATGGTGAATTCCAGATCGCCGGCATGCCGTATACGCGGTTGCAAAGCTCCCTGGAAGGTATCATGGAAGACATGGCGGATGGGGCCCGGCGCATCAAGGCCATTGTGGAAGACCTCAAGGATTTCGCCCGCCCCGGCAGCGGTGAGCTGGAATCCGGTGTGCCCGTCAACGAAGTGGTGCGCTCAGCGGTGAAACTGGTGTCCAATCAAATCATGAAGGCCACGGATCAGTTTGAGATCAAATACGGGGCGGACTTGCCGGCCGTGCGCGGCAATTTCCGCCGCCTGGAGCAGGTGGTGGTGAACCTGTTGCAGAACGCCAGCCATGCGTTGCCGGACCGCAGCCGGGGTATCCGCGTGTTTACGCGTTATCACAAGCCCACCCGCATGGTGGTTGTTGAGGTGGCGGATGAAGGCATCGGCATTCCCGAAGAGAACATGAAGCAGATCATGAATCCCTTCTTCACCACCAAGCGGGATCGCGGCGGCACCGGCCTCGGGCTATCCGTATCCCTAAGCCTCGTCAAGGAGCACGGCGGGGAATTGCGCTTTGAATCGGAGCCGGGTGTGGGAACCCGGGCCATGATCCTGCTGCCCGCGTCGGTTTCGCAAAACGGAGACATTTCATGAGCCATCGCAGCCCCACCCTGCCCATCCTGGTGGTGGACGACGAGGCCTCGGCCCTCAAGAGTTTCGAGTTCGTTCTCAACAGCCTGGGCTGGGACCATGTCCTGCCCATCCAGGACAGCCGTGAAGTGCTGCCCCTGCTGCGGCAACGTGAAGTGGAGATGCTGATCCTGGACCTGACCATGCCGGGGCTTTCAGGGACCGAGGTGCTGCAGGCCATTTCAGAAGACCATCCTGAAATTCCGGTCATTGTGGCCACCGGGCTGAACGACATCAAGGTGGCCGTTGAATGCATGAAAATGGGCGCCGCCGACTACCTGCTCAAACCGGTGGAGCGGGGCCGCCTGGGCGCGGCGGTCAACCACGTGTTGGAAATGCGCGCCCTCAAAAGACAGAACCGCCTGCTCAAAGAACGCTTGCTGACAAAAACCGGATTGGAACACCCTGAGGCCTTCGAGGCCATCGTCACGCGCAATCCCCGGATGTGCGCTGTTTTCCGCTACCTCGAAGCCGTGGCGCCGAGCCGGGAACCCGTGTTGATCACCGGGGCGACGGGAACTGGCAAGGAGTTGCTGGCCCGGGCCGTGCATGCCCTGGGCGAAGGCCCCTTCGTGGCGGTCAACGTGGCCGGCCTGGACGACCAGATGTTTTCCGACACCTTGTTCGGTCACCGCCGCGGGGCCTTTACCGATGCCGTGCAACAGCGTGATGGTCTGGTGGATCAGGCCGCCGATGGCGTGTTGTTCCTGGATGAGATCGGCGATTTGAACGCCCAGTCCCAGATCAAACTGCTGCGCTTGATCCAGGAAAGGGAGTACTACCCCCTGGGAGCGGATGTACCGCGGCGTTGTGAATCCCGGGTGGTGGTCGCCACCAACACGGACCTGCGGCGGCAGATTGAAGCGGGCACGTTCCGTCGCGACCTGTATTACCGCTTGTCGGTCCACCACGTGCACTTGCCGCCGTTGACGGAGCGGCGGGAAGACATCCCCCTGCTGGTGGAGGCGTTTATGGCCGCAGCCGCGCAAGAGATGTCCAAGCCCGTACCAACGGCTCCCCCCGAGCTGGAGACCCTTTTGCGTACCTACCATTTTCCCGGCAACGTGCGGGAATTGCGTTCAATGGTTTTCGATGCCGTGGGGCGCCATCGCGCCCGGGTGTTGTCCCTGGAGTCTTTCCGTGAGGCCATGGCCAGAGAGAGTGCCACCGGTGTCTCGGTTGCTGAAGTCGCGGCGGGTGGTGAATCCCTGTTTGCTTCCTGCCGACGCATGCCCACTGTTCGCGAGGCCGAGGCCATGCTGATCGAGGAAGCCTTGCGGCGGGCCGAGGGGAACCAAAGCATTGCCGCCCGCTTGCTGGGAATCAGCCGCCAGACCTTGAACAGCAAGCTGAAGAAGGTCCGTTCCGAGGAGTGAACCGCCTACTTTTCTTCCAGGCCTTCGTAGTAACCGGCCAGGATACGCACCATTTCCGGAGCGAATTTCATGCCGCAACGGGCGCAAACGGGTTTCATGCTGTCGTTCATGAACAGGTCCAGTGGAATTTCGGGATGGGTGACTTCGCCGCAGATGGCACAGAATTCCTTTAGCCGTGTATCATTGTACTTGATGGCGATTTTGCGGTCGTATGGTTCTGACATGGGGCCTCCTGGAAAGCCGTCACCATACTCCAATTGAGTTTTTGTGTCAAATTTTTTTTTGACACTGAAATGCACTTGGCCTACAATCCCCCTTCCGGAGAATCCATGAAATCACGTATGAGCCCCCAGGGTGTGCGCAACCGCCTGCGGATTTTCGCCTGCCTGTGGGATGGTCCCAATCCCCCCGAGGCTGATCCCGCCGGCATCCGCCGCATGACCATCGCCCTGGCCCGGTTGCTCACATGGCAGGCCCTGCGTGAAATGGGTGAAAGGGGGATCAGCGACTGCGTGGTCTACCGCATCCTGGACCGCGATCCCGCCTTGCACAAAGAAGCCTATGTTCTCGGCCTGTACGCTTGGCTGTTGCGCCATGTGCCGCTGAATATCTGCGGGGACAGGAAGATGCGGGCCCTTTGCCTGGCACGGTTCCTGGCCCTGAAATCCACACTCGCCGCTCCGGAGGAACCCGCATCCCTGCGTGCCGCCTTCGCCGCCTGGTTGGCCATGCTGACGGACACCCTGGGACTGCGGGTGATCACGGCGACCAGCCATCCCGATTGGTGGGACGACTGCACGGTGTTGGCCCCAAGGGATCACCCCCACCTGGCGGCCACCCATTCGTCGGGCCCTTTGAACCTGTTCCCCTTCGTGATCGACCGCAAGGGCCTCCCGGCCGTATGGACGGCAATGCCCGGGCCGCTGGATTTTCAAGCCGGATCGGAGACCTGGGGCGCACCCGCGGCCATGGCCGCTGAACTGGCCGTTTGGTTTTATCGCCTGCTGGCCCCGGCGGCGGCGCGGTGGATCCTTGCGGCCGGCGGCGTTAAAGCGGGGCCTGGTCTGGCCGCACTTGCAGCCGTCCATGCCGCCGGAGGCGGGCGCGAAACCGCCGCGGCGGTCGATGCATTGCGTTTTCAACAATACCGCAGCAATCCCCTGATCCGCACCCGCAACCATTACCTGGATTACCTTGAGGTTGTATCCCGGCAACCCGGGCAAAATCCCGAGGAACAGGCCCGCAGTCTGCAAACCCTGGTGAGCCGTGCCCCGGATATGCGGGGGCCCTACGATGCCCTGTTGCGATTGTTTCGTTTGCATGGACGCATCGGCCGGGCGGAACGCTGGGCGCGACTGCGCCGCCGTGTCGTGCTGGGAGCGGAAGAGGTTTCCGCTGCGGCTGCAGTGCCGGCAGCCGCAGCGGCGCCCCGGGAATACCGCCAAGGAGACAAGATGGATAACCGCGTGCTCTTGGATATGCGCAAGTTGGATTCCGAGTCCCCTGGGCCGGAGATTATCGGCCGGGATGAGGAAATCCGCGAGGCCCTGGAGATCCTCTCCTGCATGCAACGCAGCAATGTGCTGGTTGTGGGGGAACCGGGTGTGGGCAAAACGGCTTTCGTTCAACACTTGGTGCGGGTGACGGCGGATTCCGGCGGGGAATCCGATCCGGGCGGCCGGCCCATCTGGCGGTTGAACCTGAACGCCCTGATTGCCGGCGTGCAGTACCGCGGCCAATTGGAAGAGAAATTGATTCATCAACTGGACACCGTGGCGCGTGAAGGCGGCGTGTTGTTCGTGGACGACGTGCACGAGTTTCTCCAGGAGGGACTTTCCCGGCACAGCCTGGCCGACCTGGGGGTCATGCTCAAACCCTACCTGGATCGGGGCGATTTCTGCGTGATCGCCACCACCACCCATGGACGGTATACGCGCATGGAAGAAGGTGGCGGTGTGTTCATCCGCCATTTTCAGAAACTGGAGTTGCGTGAACTTGACCTGGAGGTGGTGGAACGGATTTTCGCGGCCCGGGCCGTTGAACTGGATGAATTTCACGGTGTGCGCATCGATGTGACCGGAGTGGCCAGGCACCTTGAACTGGTCAAGCAGTTTTTTCGTGACCGCATGCTGCCGGACAAGGGCCTGGCCTTGCTGGATCGCACCTGTGCGCGGGTGGCACGCAATTCAACGGCTAGCGGTATGCCCCGGGTCAGCGGCGAGGATTTTTTGGCCACATTGGCGGAAGCCCGGGGCGTGGAAGTGGCCGCCATATCGGCCTCCCTGCAGCAACGATTGCGTCACCTGGATGCGGCCATGCGGCGCAGCATTGTGGGACAGGATCACGTGCTGGCCGCCATTATGCGCCGCATGGTGCCGGCGCGCATGGGCCTCAAGATCAATCCGGACCGGCCGGACGGGGTCTTTCTGTTTATCGGACCTACCGGCGTGGGCAAAACCGAGACGGCCCGGGTGTTGTGCCGGGAGTTGTACGGGGATGAACGCCGCCTGTTGCGCATCGATATGTCCGAGTACATGGAGGAGATCGCCGTCACCCGCCTGGTGGGCGCCGCTCCCGGGTACGTCGGGTACGATGATGGCAACCAGCTCATTGACGATATGCTGCAGGATCCATACCGGGTGGTCCTGCTGGACGAGATCGAGAAGGCGCATCCCAATTTGATCAACATCTTCCTGCAGGTTTTTGACTCGGGACTGATCACCGATTCCCGCGGCCGGCGCGCCTACTTCGACAAGGCGGTCATCATCATGACCTCCAACGTGGGCAGCACCGCGGCCGTGGGCGCCCCCATCGGCTTTCCCCAGAGCGGCCGCAAGGCTGAACCTCCCACGCACACGGCCCAGGCCCGAGCCATGAAACGCTTTTTCCGCCCGGAATTCCTTAACCGGGTGGACGAGATTGTGACCTTCCATGCCCTGAATGCCGAGCATGCCCGGCGCATCGTCAAAATCCACCTGGAGCGCCTGAACCGGCGTTTCATCCCCCGGGGCCTGGAGATCCGCTGCAACGCCGCAGCGGTTGAACGCTTGGCTGAAAAGGGCTTTTCACCGGAATACGGCGCCCGGGAAATCCTGCGTACCATCGAGAAAGAAGTGATGCGCCCCGTGGCCCAGACCTTGTTAAGCTCACGACGGACCGTACGGCGGGTTCACGTGGGCGTGGATGCACGGGGCCACCTGACCTGGCGTCGTTCCTTCCATATCTAAACCCCTGTCGCTCTTTGCGACAACGCCGGATCCTGGACACCCATACCCAAAGGCACGCCCATAGGGCGCTTGCGCGTTTTTCCAGGCCCGCCATGCCCGAAAATGTCTCAAAATTCAACAGGGGTTCATGCGACGCTTCCCCGGTACACTCAGCGTTGCCGCTGGCCTGAAAACCCTCTTTCTGAAAGGCTCTCCACGCTTCCGAAAAAAAATATTTTTTATTTTCGCAACTGGCACGCTTCCTGCACTTGGTGGTGTGGGCCTTGAGCCCGTTTGCCAAGAATTCGAAAGGAGGTTTGCATGGCAAAGAAATTTAGTGAAATCATGGCCGAAACCGGTCAGTCCCTGGAGTACCAATCCGGAGGTAATGCTCCGGAACAGGTCGTGGACCGTGAAGTGCAGTGGAAGCCCCATGTCCGGGTGCAGAAGCTGAAAGACATCTACATGGACACGCTCTCTTCCGCCAACAACGAGTTCTCCTACTGGTACACCCGGGAGTACTTCATGCATGACAACGAGGTGCCGGTGGTGCGCCGGGCCATGGCCCTCAAAACCGCTTTCTCCCACCTGACCCCGGTGATCTTCCCAGGTGAATTGTTGACCATGCGCAAGGCCGCGTTTTTCCGCGGATCCTTCCCCATGCCCTGGCTGTCCGAAGGTTTCTACATGGCCAAGGAAGACGAGTTCTACCAGGAAGCCCTGAAGCGCGGCGCCACCAGCGTGGACGAACACTCCAAGTTCGGCCAGGGCGGCGGCAACGTCACCAAGAGCTTCGGCAAGGTCGTCTCCATCGCCGGCAAGTTCGGCATGCGTCAGGAAGAGATTCCCGTATTGCTGGAACTGGCCAAGATGTGGTACGGCAAGTCCGTCGACGACCTGGGCGCCAAGTACGAGCAGATGGTTCCCGAGTACGAAGTCAAGGAAGCCATCATGCGCAACATCGTGTGCATGTTCGACTCCGGCTTCACCCTGCCCCAGGGCCGCGAGGTCATCAACTACTACTACCCCCTTGAGTACGGAATTGACGGCATCATCGAAATGGCCAAGGAACTCAAGAACAAGGTGGCCGGCCGCGCTGACGGCGACGGCATCATCGGCATGAACCGCCTCTACAACTACGAGGCCGTCATCCTGGCCATGGAAGGCCTGCAGGCGTGGATCACCAACTACGCCAAGGAAGCGCGCCGGCTGGAAGCCATGGAAAGCGATGCCAAACAGAAAAAGGAATACGCTGAAATGGCCGAGCGCCTCGAGTGGCTGACCCACAACAAGCCGCGCACCTTTATCGAAGCCTTCCAGCTGATCGAGACCCTCCACCTGGCCGTACTCAACGAGGATGCCATCTCCGGCATGTCCCCCGGCCGCATCGGCCAGATCCTCTACCCCTGGTACGAGCAGGATATCGCGGCCGGCCGCATCACCGACGACGAGGTCCTGGAGCTCCTGGAGCTGGACCGCGTGGTCAAGACCTCAATCGACTGCTTCGCCTCCATGGGCGTCGTGGGCGGCGTGCTGTCGGGCAACACCTTCAACACCGTCTCCATCGGCGGTCTGACCAAGGACGGCAAACCCGCCACCAACCCCTTGGAGTACCTGGTACTCAAAGCGGCCGGCACCAATGCCATGCCCCAGAGCACCCTGGCCCTGCTGTACGATGAGAAACTGCCCGATGACTTCCTCATGCTGGCGGCCGACGTCATCAAGACCGGTTCCGGTTATCCCGCTTTCATGAACAACCGGGTCGCCCAGGACTTCCTCATGAGCCACTACGGCCACGAAGGCATGAACCTGGAAGACGCCCGCGCCTGGGCCATCGGCGGCTGCCTGGAAACCTCCGGCTGTTGCTGGAAGCCCCTGCACCTGAACGGGAAAGAGTACTTTATCCCCGGCGGTTGCGGCCAGCCCACTTCCGTGGGTGTCCACTTCATCGCCCAGCCGAAGGTGTTGGAGCTCACCTTGTTCAACGGTGTGGACGCCCGCACCGGTGAAAAGGTCTTTGCGCCCCACAACAGCAAGCTGGAAACCTTTGAAGAGCTGTTTGCGGAGTACAAGAAGTACTGGCAGAAGGCCGTTGAAGTCCTCGACCTGTGCAACAACATCCAACACGACATCTGGCGCAAAAACAACATGGCCGTCATCAACTCCGCCATGAAGCCCGACTGCCTCGACACGGGTCACCTGATCCACGAAAAGGGCTATCGCTACAACGCCACCTTCAACGTGGAAAGCGCCGGCAACATCACCTTCGTCAACTCCATGGCCGCCCTGAAAAAGCTGGTTTTCGACGACAAGGAAGTCAGCCTGGACGAGATGAAACAAGCCTTGAAGGAAAACTTCGGCTTCAAATCCGCCCGCGACATCGGCTCCTTCTCCCTGATGGACCAGGAAAAGCAGGAAAGCAAGGACAGCAACAAGTGGGATGAACTCCACTACAAGTGTCTGCAGGCGCCCAAGTACGGCAACGATGATCCTTACGTCGACCAGATCCTGGAAGACTGGGAAAACTTCTTCTGCCGCGACTGCTGGACCTACGAGTCCCTCTACGGCGAACCCCTGTACGCCTGCCAGATTTCCGTGTCCACCCACGGCGCCATGGGCGCCGCCACCATCGCCTCGGCGGACGGTCGCCTGGACGGCACCACTTTCGCCGACGCCTCCATGTCCGCTTACCCCGGCACCGACAAGAACGGCCCCTACGCGGTCATGAAGTCCGCCTCCGTTTGGGACCACTCCCTCTCCCAGAACTCCCAGCTGAACCTGAAACTGCATCCCTCCTCCATCAAGGGCGAAGAGGGTTCACGCAAGCTCGTGGACATGACCCGTGCCTACATGAGAATGGGCGGTTTCCACGTGCAGTACAACGTTGTCGACTCCAAGGTCCTCAAGGACGCCCAGAAGAACCCCCAGAACTACCGCGACCTCATGGTGCGGGTGGCCGGGTTCACCCAGTACTGGGTTGAGATCGGCAAGCAGGTTCAGGACGAACTCATCGCCCGGACAGAGTACGAGGGCATCTGACCCTGAATCCAAACAGAGGAGATGAAAATGAGCGAAGAAAAATACGTTCACAAAGATTGCCGCAACTACGCGCCCATTGATGTTCGCAAAGGCTTCTGCCACGTGCACAAAAAAGAAGTCCCCGCCGACACCGAGGTATGCGCCAAATTCGAACGCATGCCCAAGTGCCGCTACTGCAAGAACTTCAAGGCCGATGCGGAGAAAATCGAACTGGGGACCTGTGACGCTTCAATGAACACTCCCAAGTTCGTTGCCTATCCCGACATGTCCGCCGTAACCTGCGGAATGTACTCGGAAACTTGATTGTGAATAGGGGAGGGAGCGCAGGCTCCCTCCCCCCCCACCCCTCACAAGGAGATCACATGGAAAACAACAAAGCGAAACTCTATGGCTACATGGTGGTTTTCGCCTCATGGTTGGCCGTGTTCAGCCTTTTCGGCTATCGTGCCACCTTTGCAATGCTCAAGGGCCCCATGAGTGCGAACCTGGGATGGTCCCAGGCCCAAGTAACCTTGGGATACTCCCTGATGATGACCATCTACGCCATTACCGCCTTCTTTGCCGGCCTGGTATTGGACAAATGGGGCACCAAGCCCGTCTATGCCATCGCCGCGGTTTTCGGCGGTTTGGGCTTTTACCTGACCAGCATGGTCAGCACTCACTTCGCTTACCTGGTCACTTTCGGCGTGCTCGCCGGAATCGCCACGGGTATGCTGTGGGTAACCTCCACCGTTTCGGTGCGCAAGTGGTATGTGGGCAGGACCTACGCCACCATGTGGGGCTTTGCCTTCGCCGGCGCCCCCATGGCCCAATGGCTGTTGGCCGAAGTGGTCAAGGGCACCATGGCGGATGGCGGCGCCGATGCCTGGCGCGCCTCCATGAAGGTGCTGGCCGTGATCATCTTCGCCCTGTTGCTGCTGGCCGTGTTCATGGCCAAGCGCAATCCTGAACGCTATGACATGAAGCCTTTCGGTGAGATGCCGGCTGCCAAGGGCGCCGCCGCTCCCCATGAGTGGACCACCAAAGAGGCTTACTCCAGGTACGCCATTTGGGGCGCCATCCTGATGTTCCTGACCAGCATGATGGCCGAATTCCTCATTTGGACGCAGCTGGTGAGTTATTGGGTCCAGGATAAGGGCTGGGAACGCGTGGCCGCCATCAACGTCTACAAGGTGATCGGCATTATCGGCATTTTCAGCATGCCCATCCTCGGCATCATCGCCGACAAGGTCGTAGGCGGTGTCGGGCATGAAGCCAAGGGTCGCAAGATCATGTTGATCATCGGTCCCACCACCGGCGTGCTGGCCTGCATCTTCCTGTTGATGTGCACCACCACACCCACCTTGGTGGCCTATATCGCCGCGTTTATCTTCGCCGTGTACTGGGCCATCGTGCCCGGCGGCGTGGTGGGCTACACCGGCGCCATCTACGGTCGCAAGACCCTGGGCAAGATCTGGGGACTGGCGACTCTGATTGTCATGGGAATCGGTCCCTTCCTGGGATCCTTTATCGGCGGCTGGCTGAAAGACCTTTCCGGCAGCTACCAGTATTCCATTTACTATGCCCTGGGATCATTCATTGTCTCCATCCTGCTGGCTTTCTCCCTCCCTCTCAAGGCGGAACCGAAGGCATAGCCTGAAGTTTCCAACCGGGTGCCCGCACGAATAGTGCGGGCACCCAACCCAGGAGTCGAAAATGAAATCAATAAACATAGAGTCCCAAGCGTACCGGAAGCCTGTCGAAGACCTCCAAGCCGGAGAACGGGGGCTGGTCTTCAGCATTCAGGCCCATTCGGTGCATGACGGGCCCGGCGCCCGTACCACCGTGTTCATGAGCGGTTGCCCGTTGAACTGCGTGTGGTGCTGCAATCCTGAAGGCCTTTTTCATCAGCCGGTCATGCTGCACAGCGACGTCAAGTGCGTCAAATGTGGAGCCTGCATAGCCGCCTGCCCCCATGGGGCCGTATCGGTTCAGGACGGCGCCGTTACATTTGATCGGTCCAAGTGCAATGTCTGCAAAACCCACGAATGCGTGGATGCCTGCATGCACGAGGGCAACGTCGTCAGCGGCAGGTGGTATACCATGGGTGAGCTCATGCGTGTGTTCGAACGGGACCGCATGTTCTGGGGCTCCAAGGGCGGTGTGACCTTCAGCGGCGGTGAGCCCCTGATGCAAAAACGGTTCATGCTGCCCATGCTGAAAAAGTGCAAGGAAGCCTACATCCACGTGACCATTGAAACCACCTCAAACCTGCCGGAAAATTACTTTATGGACGCCATCCGCTACGTGGACTGGGTGTTTACGGACATCAAGCATATGGATCCGGAACGTCACCGGGAAGTAACCGGCGTGGACAACCGCCTGATCCTGTCCAATATCCGTCACCTGGCCGAGGCTGATTGGTGGCAGGGCATCGTGGTGCCGAGGATCCCGGTGATTACCGGGGTCAACGACTCGGATGCCAACATTTTGGAGACGGCAAAATTCGTAAAGGACGTGGGTCTGGAAGTGATCAACCTGCTGCCTTTTCATCGTTTGGGAGAATCCAAGTACCGCCAACTTGGGCGTCAATATGCTTTCGCCGACATGAAACCGCCGCAGCGGGAGCACATGGAACACCTGCAGTCCATTGTGCAGTCCCAAGGGTTGTATGCATTCATCGGTTACGAGACACCCTTCTAGAGGCTTGATCCCTGGCGGTGGACTGCAGGGTAGTGGAATGGTAATCTAATTCATAACAGGAGCAATGGGAATGAAAACCAAAGCGATCATCACCGCAGGCATCATCCTATTCTGCGCCGCCGCCGGAGTATTCGCCGACGGAGCAAAGGCCGATGACCCTGCCTGGAAGTTGACTTTCGTTGAACGTACCCGTTTGACCACCTTTGACAACAGCATCAACCTGGATGACGGGTTGAGCGACACGTTTACCTTTACCCGTCACCGTACCACTTTGGGCCTGTCGTGGACCCCACGCCGGGATGTGGCGTTGGTGGTCAAACTCACCAACGAGTTCCGCAGTTGGTTGAGTCCGAAAAACCGGCCGAATGATTTAAACGAAATCTTTTTCGACCAGTTGTACGTGCAGTGGCAGGGTTTGGCCGGCACCGGCCTGACCCTCACCGTTGGGCGTCAGAACATCATGCTGGGCGAAGGCTTTGTGTGCCTGGACGGGCAGCCCCTAACGGGATCCCGCTCCGCCTATTTCAATGCCGTGCGTGCGGATTACGCCTTCAACAAGCACCACAAGTTGACGGCTTTCATATCCTACATCCCCCGGACCGACACCTGGTTGCCGGTGATCAACGAGCCCGATCCGGCACAGGCCCTTGAAGAACAGGCCAATACCGGAATCGGTCTGTACTACCAGGGGAGCCTCGGCAAGGTCGGATTGCAGGCGTACTACTTCCGCAAGGATACGGAGGCCAATACCGCCGTTCCCCAAGAGTCCGGCATCAATACCCTGGGTGTCCGGGCGGTGATCCCCCTGGTCGACCGGCTGGCCTTGACCGCGGAGGCGGCTTTGCAGAACGGCTCATTGGGCGCTGCCGATCGCGGCGCTTTCGGAGGGTATTTCCACCTGGACTGGAAGTTGACGGACTCCGTACCCATCGTAAGGGTGTTGACGCTGGGCGGAATCCTGTTGAGCGGCGATGACCCGGAAACCGCCGACTACGAGGGCTGGGACCCACTATGGAGTCGCTGGCCCAAGTGGAGCGAATCCTATATCTATACCCTGATCCGTGAAGGCGGAGTGGCACGCTGGACCAACTTCAGTGCCGTCTACTTCGGTCTCAACGCTTCGTTCAGCAAGGATTTCAAAGCCCGGGTCCATTACTATATCCTGGGCGCGCCGCAGAACGCTCCGCTTTCACCCGCATTCGCCGGACTTGCCGGTGAAGGTCACCAACGCGGCGGTTTGCTGGTTTCACGCTTTGACTACACCATCAACCGCCACCTGACCGGCCACTTCGTTTGGGAACACTTTGAGCCCGGCAGCTACTACATCGACACCGCGGACGGGTACAATTGGTTCCGTTTTGAATTGATGATTCGCTATTAAGGGTTCCCGCTGTAACGGACTCCTTGAAGCATCCATACCATCCAAAACGGCCGGCCCCGGGAAAAAACCGGGGCCGGCTCAACACCGATAGTTTGTGAGGGCAACGTGGGCAAAAGACAAAAAGACGAAAAACCCCAAATCGATACCAAGGATAAGTGGGCGTTGATCGACGCCATTATCGAGCGTGAATTAAAGATGTTCCAGGCCGTGAATTCACGCCCCGGAGCCGGCCGCGAATGTCAGCAGCGACCGGATACTTTCCGGCTCATGCGCTGGATGCACCACAGCGTGCTGTCCGTCGGTACGTTGGCGGCATACCTGGAAGACCTGGAGGCCGCGGCCGCCCTGGAGCGTAACCTGGTGACCGAGAAGTACGCGCGCATGGAGAACCAAATTTCGGCGCTGAAGGACAATCCCCTGATTTTCCGCATCGCCGAGGCGGAGTGCGCCTGGATGCAGGACCTGCGGGGGCGGTACCCCAACGTCATCCAGGGAGACGCGGAGAGTTTTCGCAACTACCTGGTGAGCGAATTGGAAACCTATTCCGATGATACCCTGGCACACCTGTGGGCTGACGTCCAGGCGGCCACCATTCGCGGCCTGAACCTGCCGGAAATGCGTTACCGCAATCTCTTCAAGCGCCTGGGGTATGCATCCCTGGAAGCGGTGGAAGCCGAGAAAGCCGGTGCTCAAGGATAGGCTTGGCCATGACCGGAATGGCAGCGTCGCGGGAACTCTTCAGGCGGCGCGGACTGCCCATGCTGGAGCGCCGCTTCCCGGATTTGATTCACCGCGTCGCGGCCGGGTTGGTGGGGGAAGGATCGGAGTGTTTCGGTTTCGACGATGACCTGTCACACGATCATGACTGGCAACCCGGCTTCTGCCTGTGGCTGAATGATGACGATTTCAACACCGCCTCAACAGCGGTGCAGCGGGCGTATGTGGAAGCCCTGCACCCGATGCGCAATTGTTCCGCCCCCGATGGCGAAGCTTCAACCCGGCGAGGAGTATTCGCCACGGGGGCGTTTTTCTTTCGGTTCCTGAACCGCAGCACCCCGCCCGAAACCAATGCGGATTGGCTGAAATTGCCTGAGGAATACCTGGCGGTTTGCACCAACGGGGAAATATTCCACGATCCCTTGGGCGAGTTCTCGGACTTCCGATCCAAACTGTTGGACTTTTATCCGCAGGACATTCGCTTGAAAAGAATCGTCGCCCGTTGTGTTACCCTGGCCCAGGACGGGCAGTACAATTATCCCCGCTGCCTGGAACGCAATGAAACCGTGGCGGCCAATCATGCCTTGGCGCGGTTCATTCACGCCGCGTGTTCCCTGGTTCACCTGTTGCACCGCCGATACAAGCCTTTTTACAAGTGGATGCACCGTTCATTGGGCCGACTCCCTGCTCCCGGACCTGAAGTGGCGGACCATCTTGACCGCCTGGCCGACCCGCAGGGAGAAGCCGGTCAAGGCAGCCGGGATGAACGCCGCGACAGGGTGGAAACGGTAGCTGAAATCCTGGTGCGCACCATGCGCCGCATGGACGTAAGTGATTCCAGCAGCGGTTTTCTTCTCAAGCACGCCGTGGTGATCCGGGAACGCATCGCAGATCCCACCGTCCGTCGCCTTCCCCTGGGCAGCGGCTGACTTCATCGCCCAAAGTATTCCAGGGTATCCTGCGCGTATAGGCGCACTTCCAGGTCCGGGTCCGATTGCAGCGCTTCAAGGGCCTGCCGGATGCGGGGCGCCAATGCCCGCGGAAATTTCCGCAGCACCCACACGGCGGTGCGTCGCACCTTGGGTTCCGGATCGTTAAGTGCGGAAGTCACCTGCCTCAACGCCGCCGGAGTACCCAGAGCGGCCAGACCCTGCAAGGCGGTGCCGCGTTGCCACCAGGCGGCCGTTTGCAGCCCCGCGGAGAAGGCATCCAGGGCCCGGGGGGACCCCAAGCGCCGCAACGCTTCTGCGACCTGGTTGAAAGGGCAGTCCCGGCGTTGCTCCAGGCATTGAAGCAGCGGAGCGATGCTGGCGGGGTGGCCCATTTGTCCGAGGGCCTCCGCGGCGGCCGCGGCCAGGGCGGGCGGGGATGCCGACAATGCCTGCTCCAGGGGCTCACGGGCGCGCGGGTCTCCAATGGCTCCCAAGGCCCGGGCCGCGTTGCGGTTCAGGCTGGGCAGGGGGGCATGCAATGCGTTGATGAGTGCCGGCACCGCTCGGCCGGACCGCATCCTGCCAAGGGCTCCGGCCGCCGCGTTGCGCACCCAGCGGTGGGGGTCTTTAAGCGCGGCCACCAAAGGTGCCACCGCCGTGGGTGCTCCCATCTCGCCCAGGGTGTCCGCGGTGTACCAGCGGACAATGGGATTTTCATGTCGCAACAATGTCAACAGGTGGGGGACGGCCTGATCCCCCCCGGCGGCCAGGCGCTTCAGCTCACGACGGATCACCAGGCGGTTACCGGTGTGACGGATTTGATCGACGCTGGACCGCATTTCCCGGACCGTTGGCGGGGTAAGGGCTTTTTCTCTGGAAAGCATGCCGCTGCTCCAGGCGGAAAGCCCCAGCAGCAACACGGCGTACACCAGGAGAAACGCCAGGATCTCCCTTTTCCGCCCAAATTCATGCTTATGAAATATCAAGCGGTGGGGCCATTTCAACAGGCGGGTGACCAGGCGGGGCAGGGGGAAGAGAAAGGGGGTTCGCCGTTGAAACTCGAGATACTCCCGGCCGCCCACTTTTCTCATTTTCAGTTCTTCAAACAGGGCGACACCGACGATCACCAGGGTGCTCAAGACCCACGGCAAGGTGTTGGACAAATCAAAGTAGCGCTTCTGATTGTCTCCCGGAAGCAACAGGATGCCGAAACTCCAGATGATCCAGCCCAGGTATTGGGGATGGCGGGAAATCCGGTAAATCCAGAAATCCGCCACTTTGCGGCCGCGGCTGCGCGCAACGAACCAGGCCAAGGTTCCGGATACAAAGAAAAAGAAACCAATCCCCACGAACAAAGGGGGCATTATCGCATAGAGGCGAAGCCCCAGGGAATCGCCAAGTTGGAGCAACGCCCTGTATGGCCACATCGCAATATCGCCCAGGCGCATGATGTCGAAGGAGATGTCGAGGAAGGGCAGCCACAACAGGCGCAGAAAGGCCAGTCCCCCGAGAAAGAACATGGTGGCTGCGAATTGGCCGAATACCGGTAAAAACAGCAGGATCGCCCCGGCTGAAGCCATGCCCGTGCGGTTCCCGGCCAGCCCGATCACAATGAGCAGGATGGTGACGGCCAGGGCGGCATAACCGATCTCCCGCAGGTGGAAATGATCCATGTACAAGCGTGTCTTGTGAACCGTGTCCGCATCCTGGCCGGTGGCCAAGGCGGGAGAAGCCACCGCGTGGCCGACGTGTGCATCCAGGAGCCTGGGAATTTCAACGGCCGTAAAGGTCAGTGCGATGCTGAATACAATGGCCAGGACGGTCAAAGCAACTACGGTTTTCCACGACTTGGACATATTTCCCCCTATCAGTGGTTTGGTCGGACAGGCAACGCGAATTCCCCTTTTGTATACGGGGAAGCCGGTAAATGGATACCCTTGTCCGTCCCCAGGGTTAGAAGCGGTCGGGGAGGGTGTCGTACTCCGGGGGATGTTCCAGGCGGGTTTCCCGGATACGCTCCATGATCTGCTGGTTGATCTGATAGGCTTCGGAAGTGTGCAGGGGCTGGCCGCGGCGATGCAGTTGCAAGGCCAGGTGCTCCTGGCGCTTCTGCAGGCTGTCGTAAAGTTTCTGGTAATGGCCCACGCCGTCCCACTCCTCAAGCCTCAGGAAGGTGTAAGTCGACCATTCCATGTGGTGGCGTTTGCAATCGATGCAGAACACTTTCTGGCCGTAGAGGTCCTTGCCCTTGAAATGAATGGCGGCGCTGTCGAAGAGAATGTTTTCCTTGGAACAGAAGGGGCAGTGTTTGGGCTTGCTGGTCTTTACTTCCGTGCGCTTGCCGTCCTCGTCGGTGCTTTCCTTGAACTGTTTCTCGTTCACCTCGGTGAAAGTGGCCGAGCAGGCGCGGCAGCGGATTTCCAGCTTCAAAAAAAGGTCCTCCACCTGATTGGGCGGCACCGCCCCGGGAGGATTGGCGAAATAGTGCGAGGTGACCTCCAAGTCGGCCTTGCCGCAATCGGGGCAATGGGCTTTGCCGTCTTTGATGTACGCCGCGGACGGGATCTCCGCCGGGGCGGCGGGATGCTTGGGTTTTTGCTTGACATGATAGGTCATCTTGCGTTTGGGGCTCATCTTGGACTCCTGGGGCGCATGAACCTGCGCCGGCAAGCAGATTATACCATACAGAAAAATATTAAAAAAAGCGTGTCCGGGGTTGACAGGCGGGGAAAGGCGCACTATATTAACCGTATGCTTAAACTAATTGGTTGGTTAAAATGATGGCCGTGTCCGAGTCACGGCAACGCATCCTGGACGCTGCGTGCCGGGAATTCGCCGACCACGGCCTCTCGGGAGCACGCATGGACGTCATCGCCCGGGCCGCAGAGGTCAACAAGGCCTTGCCGTTCTACTATTTTTCTTCCAAGGAAAAACTCTACGAGGAAGTCGTCACCCGGGTGATGGGCGAATTTTTGGGGATCATCCGCCCCATCCTGACGCCCCAATTGACCCCGGAAATCCTGGTTGAGCGTTTTCCCCGCGCCATCATCGAGTTTTTCTCGCACAACCGCGATTTTCTGCGCATTGTGGGTCGTGAGCTGCTGGACGGTTCCGCCCGGGCGCCGGGTATTCTGGCCCGGCGAATGCGCCAGGAGCCCCATGGCGGCCCGGAGTTCTTTTCGCGTATGGTGAAGCAGTGGTTTGAGGCGGGATTGATCCGGGAAGGGAATCCGGTGCAGTTCATGCTGCATCTCTTTTCTCTGTGCATCTATTCCATCCTGGCCCGCCCCATGGTGGAGGCGGCTTTCCAGGTCAAGAAGAAGTCGGACGCCGAGTTCTTTGAAGAGCGTATCCGCGGCGTTACCGCGGTGTTGAAAGAGGGATTGTTGACATGAAACATGCAATGATGTTGATGCTTCTGATTGGGGGGATGTTGTGGCCCGCCACGGTTACCTTGGAGCAGGCGGTCCGGGACGGCCTGGAAATCGCCGCCGCCGTGCGCAACGGGCGTATCGATGTTGAGAGCGCTGAGCGGCGGTTGCGCCTGGCACGTTCCCGTTTCCTGCCCGACCTGGATGCCGGTGGATCATGGCGTTTCCAGTCGGAGCGCATGCAGTTGACCATTGATCCGGTGGTCCAGGCCGGCCAGGTGGTGTTCCCCGGCCTGGAGCGTACCGTGGGCACCATGCACAACTGGGATCTGTATCTGGGCCTGACGCAGCCGATCTATTCAGGCGGCATGCTTTCCCGGCGGCGGGATCAGGCCGTTGTCCAGGTAGAGGAAAAATCACTGCACCTGATGGGCGCCCGGGTTGAGCGGGCGGCGGCCATCCGTACCGCCTTCTACACCCATGCCCTGCTCGCGGGCCGCCGGGATGCGGCCCGGGAGTTGGAGCAGCGCCTCAAGCTGCATCTGCGCCGGCTGGAAGCCCTGGCCGCTGAGGAAATGGTGCGCCGCAGTGATGTATTGGAAACCCGATCGCGGTTGGTGGATACCCGTTTATCCGTTGAGGAACTGGAACAGGCCCTGGCCGAAGCGGCCATCCGCTTTCATGAGCTTTGCGGCCATTCTCCCGGGGATGTGGCTGTGAATAAAGGTCCCCGGGCGTTTACCCGGGAAGAGGCGGCGGCGTTTTTCCGTGCCCGCCATCCCGGACTGGCGGAGCTGGATACCCGTTCCCGCTGGCTGGACCTGGAAGAGGCGGTTGCCGCTTCCAGGTATCGCCCCAACATGGCCGCCTTCGCCGCTTTTCACCTGGGGCGGCCCGGCGTGGACATGTTCGCCGCCGAATGGATGGCATACGCCACCATGGGCATCTCTTTGTCCATGCCGGTTTTCCATTGGCACCGGCAGCGGGAGGAGCGCGGCCTGGTGCGTGCGTCGGCGCGCAAACTAAACAACCAACGAACGGAACTGGTGCGTGTCGTCTCCCACTCCCTGGACCGCCTCTATCAGCGATCGGCCATGCTGCAGCGCCAGGTAACCGAGCTAAAGAAACTTGTCGCCTTCAAAGTGGAAGACACGGAGATCAAACAGGCCCTGTACCGGGAAAAGCAGATCTCCAACCTGGATTACCTGGCGGTATTGTGTGAGCGGGCCCAGGCGCAATCCCGGCTTGAGGCGGCCCGCAGGAACCTGACACTGACGCGGATCGCCGTGCACCGTGCCATTGGTTACACCGAGGAGGAGCAATGAAGAAACGGATTCTTTTCATAGCCTTGACCGGCCTGATGCTGAGCGCGTGCTCGCCGGATGGCGGGGAAACCATGCGCGCGGCCGGAGTGGTCGATGGAGATGTCATCACCCTGCGCAGCAAGGTGAGCGGCCGCCTGGACAAGCTGAACGCGGAGGAAGGCGGCACGGTGTCATCCGGCCGGGTTCTGGCCCGCATCGATGCCCGGGGAGTGCGCAACCGCATCGAGGCCGAGCGGATCCGCCGCCGGGAGATCAAGGTGCAGCGCCAGCGGTTGCAGCGGCGCCGGGTGCAATTGGCGGCCACGCGGGATTACGCCGTGCGCACCAGTCGTCGCCTGCAACGGCTGCGACAGAAAGCCGCGGTATCGGGAGATCAATTCGAGCAGGCCCGGCTCAAGCGCATCGCGGCGGAAACGGCTCTGAGCGACAACGGGCGGCAGCTGGCGGCCCTGGATGTGCAGGCGGACGCCAGCCGCAACCGCGAAGACTCCCTGCGCCTGGTGCTGGAAGATCACAACCTGGCCGCGCCTGTTGCCGGAGTCGTACTGGAGATTCACGCCATCCGCGGCGAGAACCTGTTCCCGGGCAATGCCGTTCTGGAAATTCTCGATACCCGCAGTCTTTTCGTGGTGGTGTTCCTGGAAGAGGCCGAATTGGGGCGCTTGAAACTGAACCAGCCGGTCCGGATTCACGTGGATGGCCGCCAGCAACCCGTTGCTGGGCACATCGCTTTTTTCGGCCGCCGTGCCGAGTTCTCGCCCAAGTACATTCTATCGGAAAAGGAGCGGCGCAACCTGCTGGTCCAGGTCAAGGTGCGCATCCCCGCCGCGGCGGCGGACGCCGTCAAACTGGGTATGCCCGTGACCGTCGAGTTCCCGCGGTGACCGCAGAGATGGTCCGTCTGCATGAAATCACGCGTTCCTTTGGCCCGCTGCGGGCCGTGGACGCCGTCTCCTTTCAGATCCACCGCGGCAAGATCACCATTCTGGCCGGGGCCGACGGCGCGGGCAAATCAACCATTTTCCGCATCCTGGCCGGGCTGGAGCGCCGTGACCACGGCCGGATCTATATGCAGGGCCGGGAAGTGGAACCGGGGTCCAAAGCGCTGCGGCAACGCCTGGGGTATATGCCGGAACGTTTCTCCTTGTACCCCGACCTCACGGTGGAAGAAAACCTGAATTTTTTTGCCGATATTCACCAGGTTTCCCGACACCGCCGCGAAGAGCTGAAAGACCGGCTTCTGGGCCAGACCGGCATGGCGGACTTTCGCAAGCGCCGGGCCGGGGCGTTGTCCGGAGGCATGAAGCAGAAGCTGGCCTTATCCGCCATCCTCCTGTCTTCTCCGGACCTGATCATCCTGGACGAACCCACCACCGGTGTGGATCCCCTGTCGCGCCTGGAGTTCTTCGCCATTATCCAGGAGCTGCAGGCCGAGGGCAAGACCATTGTCATGGCTACGCCCTACCTGGACGAGGCGGAGAAAGGGGATTACGTGGTCATGCTCAAGGAAGGCCGGGTGTTGCACCAGGCGGCCATCAAGGAGTTGAAACTGGATTTCCCCGCGCGCCTGCTGCAGGCGCGTCCCCGGGGGGACGTCATCGCCGCCTACCGCAGGCTGCGTGACGATCCGGCCCTGGGGGAACGGGTTTACCTCAAGGGACGGTGCCTGCGCATCCTGCTGGGCCGCCATGAGGCGCCGCCTCCCCGGGCTGCCGGCATGCGGCTGGAGGCGGTTGAGCCTTCGCTTGAAGACATCTTTATCTTTTACGACCGTGGCGGAGGCACCCGTGGAACCGGTCATTGAAGTCCGCGACCTGACCCGGCGTTTCGGTGATTTTACGGCGGTGGACCGCGTCAGCTTTCATGTTCAGGCCGGTGAGATCATGGGGTTCCTGGGGCCCAACGGAGCCGGCAAGACCACCACCATCAAGATGATCCTGGGTTTGCTGCGGATCAGCGCCGGGTCGGTCCGGGTGCTTGGACTGGACGCGGTGCGCCGTCAGCGAGAGATCAAGGCCATGACGGGATACATGTCGCAGAAATTCTCTCTCTATCCCCTGCTCACGGTGGAGGAGAACGTCACTTTCTTTGGCGGCATATCTGGCCTTTCTTCCGGCAGACTGGCGGAGTGCCGCCGTGAAATCGCCGACCGCCTGCCCGCCGGCGCGGTCAAGCGCCGCGTGGCCACGCTGCCCCCGGGACACAGACAGGAGGTGGCCCTGTTTGTCAGCCTCATGACGGAGCCGCAAATTCTGATCCTGGATGAACCCACTTCGGGAGTGGATCCGGAAACCCGGCGCCGCTTCTGGGACCGCATTTACGACCTGAAGCAGGCCGGCAAGACCATCCTGGTGACCACCCACAACCTGGATGAGGCGGAGTACGCCGACCGCATGCTGGTCATGCACCAGGGGCGCCTGCTTCTGGACGGTGAACCGGAATCCCTCATGCGCAGCCATGGAACGGATTCCATTGAAACCCTTTTCCGCGAGGTCATTGCCCGAAATGAAACGCCTTAAAGCCGTTATCGTGAAGGAGTTCGCGCATATCCTGCGGGATCCCGCCAGCCTCACCATCGTGTTCCTCATGCCCCTGCTCATGATGATGGTCTTTTCCTACGCCGTCCGCTTCGATCTGGATAAGGTGGAAACCGGGGTGGTAAACTACGACGGCGGCCGCGGGGCCGGCGAGCTTATCGATGCGTATGCCAACAACCACTACTTCCACTTGCTGAACCTGCGCCGGATCCATCCCCGCCCCCTGGAACGGGGCGAGGAGTTGATTCGTGCCGGCAAGTTGAAACAGCTGGTGATCATTCCGGCGGACTTCAGTCGCCGCCTCGCCGGCAAGCAGCCGGCCGAGATCGGCGTGGTCATCGACGGCAGCGACGCCAATGTGGCCGCCCTGATTTACCAGTACAACGAGATGCTGTTGCGGCAGTTCACCCCCCGGGGAAGTGGCGGCGAAACGGCATTGCGGGTTTCCACCACCGTGCATTTCAACCCCGAATTGAAGAGCCACGTGTTTTTCATTCCCGGGATCGTGGCCATCCTGTTGGTCATGGTCGCCGCTTTGCTGACCTCCCTGAGTATCGCCCGGGAAAAAGAATCGGGCTCCATCGATCTGCTGTTTATCTCGCCGCTTCGTTCCTGGGAGATCATCCTGGGCAAAACCCTGCCCTACCTGGTGGTGGCTTTATTGGAGGAGGGGCTGATCCTGGCCGTCGCCCGGTTCTGGTTTCACATTCCCTTTCGGGGGGATCCATTTGTGTTGCTGCTTTTCTCTCTCTTCTACATCCTGTCTGGGCTGGCCCTGGGCATCCTGGTCTCCACCATCGCGCCCTCGCAGAAAAGCGCCATGTTCGCCGCCCTGCTCATCACCCTGTTGCCTTCCATCATGTTGTCGGGTTTCATTTTCCCCCTGGATTCACTGGCGCCGGTAATCCGCGCCGTTTCCATGATCGTCCCCGCCCGTTACTTTTTGGTGATCATCCGCGGGGTGATCCTCAAGGGCGGGGGGATTCAGCACTTTCTTTTGGAAGGCCTGGTATTGGCCGGGTTCACCCTGCTGCTGCTGGCCGCGGCCATGGCCCGGTTCCGCCGGATCCGCCGGAGGCATTCATGAAGCTGTTCCACCTGGTGCGCAAGGAATTCCTGGAGCTGTTCCGGCAAAAGGAAATGCTGCCGCTGATGATCATCGCGCCCCTGATCCAGATCGTGTTGCTGGGTTACGTGGTCTCCACGGACGTGAACCGCATCCCCGTGGATCTGGTCAATCGCTCGAGTTCCCTGGCCGCCCGGCGGCTGGTTCAACGCATCGCCTCAACCCCCCTATTCGACGTGCGTCGCTGCAGCACGGCCCCGGTGGATACCCTGGAAGTACTGCGGGAAGGCGCCGCCATGGCGGTGGTGGAGTTTCGGGACGGGGAAAACCGGGCTTCTCCCTTTCCGGATATCCTGGTTTCCCTGGACGGGGTGGATTCCAATACCGCGGCCATCGCCGCGGGCTACCTCAACGGCATCCTGCGCCGCTACCTGGAAGAGCGGGCCCGCCGGCTCGGCCGCGCGCCGCCGGTGGACCATCGTACCCTGATCCGTTACAATCCCGGCCTGCGCAGCATCAACTACATGGGGCCCGGCATCGTGGCCTTGCTGCTGAGCATCCTGACGTTGTTCATGACCTCCATTTCCCTGGTGCGGGAAAAAGAGCAGCAGACCATGGACACCCTGATGGTCTCCCGGCTGCGGCCCTGGCAGATCTACCTGGGCAAGGCCCTGCCCATGGCGCTGGTGGGGCTGGTGGAAATGGCCCTGGGCACCGTGGTGGTGATGTTGTGGTTCCAGGTCCCCGTGCGGGGCAACCTGCTCTACCTGTTGCTGGCGGCGGTCATTTTTCTGGCGGCCATTCTTTCACTGGCCCTGCTGATTTCCACCATGGCCGGCACCCAGCAGCAGGCCTTGTTTTTCGCCTGGTTCTTCATGGTGACCTTCATCATGCTCAGCGGCCTGTTCACGCCGGTGGAGAACATCCCCTCCTGGTTGAGGTTCCTGGCGGACATCAACCCGGTGCGTTACCTCATCGCCATGATCCGCGAGATCTTTCTCAAGGGCAACGGCATCGCCTATTTTTACGGCGACCTGCTGCGCCTGGGGGCCATCTCCGCGGTGGCGGTATCCATCTCCCTGCTCAGCTTCCGGCGGTTTATTTCAAAGTAAAGTTGAAAAGTTGAAAAGTTGGAGAGGGAAGAAGTGTATAGAGTTGGAGAGAGAGGAGAGTTGGAAAGTTGGAGAGGGAAAACAAAAGTCGAAAGTCTAAAGTAAAAAAATCGATAAAAAAACTCTCACCGATCTCCTTTCCATCCTCAACTTGCTCAACTCTCTCAACTTCCCTGTTCCTAAACGACTTCGGGCCGACCAATCAAACCACGGAATAAACAGGAAAAGGTGACAGGTTACGGGCAGGCAGGCGGCCGGGCTAAACAGCGGTGGGGGCGGGTTAAGAACCCGCCCGGAATAACGGTGGTCGGATGGGGAAGAGGGGAGAGAAAAAGCCCCCCGGCCTGGCGGCCGGGGGGCGGGTGTATCTGAAATCTTTGACGGAAATCAGAATTTGACGCGCACACCCAGGATCATCTGCCAACGGCTGAGGATCTGGTTGAGGGTGTAGCGGGCGTCCCTGTCTTCGGTCTTGCCCCAGAACTCGAACATGGGCAGCCCGGTGTCTTCATCCATGCCCCGGAAGGTCAGGGGCGCGTCGTCGTACTGGATGTACCTGTAGATGCCCCATTCCTTGTTGAACATGTTGAGCAGGTTGGTGATGTCCAGGGTGATCTGCAGTTTGGCGTCTTTCAGGGCGGGCAGGGGGATGCTTTGGGCGAACTTGAGGTCCATACGGGTGTACCAGGGATCCCGGCTGGCATTGCGCGGCAGGATCTGGCCGCGGTGGCTGTCCAGGGCGGGATCGGCTTTGATGTAGGCGTCCAGATCCGCCCATGTGCCCTTGAGGAGAATCTGCTCGTCGGCGCTGTTGGGGACGTAGATGGAGTCGTTTGGATAGCCGTCGCCGTTGAAGTCGTTGTAGTAGCGGGTGGAGTAGGGTTTGCCCGAACGGGTGGTGAAGAAGAGGGTGGCCATGGTGGGGGCGTTGGGAATGATGTTGAAACGCTTGGTGATGGAGGCCACGATGCGGTGGCGGGTGTCGTGGGGAGAGTAGGCCAGCTTGGGGTTGTTGGGGTCGCCGGTGTGGATGTTGTATTTCCAGTTGGAGAGGGCTTGGGAAGAGGTGCCGCCGAAGAGGTCCTTGGCCATGCCGTAGGTGTAAGCGGCGTTGAAGTTGTTGCCCTTGCCCCATTCCTTTTGCACCTGGAAACTCAGGGCGTACTGGTAGCCCTTGTTGGTGTTGGTCAGCAGGACTACGTCGCCGAAATCAGGGTGCACGAAGTCCGGACGGGAGTAGATGTAGGAGGCCGTGGAAGGGGTGCCGTAAAGGGGTCGGCCGTCAAAGGCGTACTTGCCGTTGGGGGCGATGTTGATGTTCTGGTAGAGGATCTCGTTGATGCTCTTGGAGTATACGAACTCCACGGTGCCCACGAAGCCCATGGGTAACTTCTGATCCACGGCCAGGTTGAAGCGCCACAGCTGGGGGAAACGGTACCCCTCGTCGATGAGGTTGATGGAGGAGGCGTTGGAGGCGAAGGGAGAGGTGGGCTGGTTGTAGGGGTCGGTGATAAAGAAGTCGGGGGAGTAGTCCCGGTGACGGGCCAGTTCGATGCCGGTATTGCCGTATTGGTTGGAAATCCACACGTAAGGGGTGCGGCCGGAGAAGATGCCGATGCCGCCGCGCAGCTGGGTGCTCTGGTCTGAAAAGACGTCCCAGTTGAAGCCCAGGCGGGGCGACCACAGGATGTTGCCGCCGGCGTTCTGGTCAGTGGGGATGCCAAAGGCGGTTTCAACCGCGGGGTTGGCCATGGGATTGTCGGGCATCAGTGGGACGTCGGCGCGCAGGCCGATGGTGAGGTTGAGGTTGGGCATCACGTTCCAGGTGTCCATGGCGTAGAGGCCCAGCTGGAATACGGAGAACTCCGCCGGGGCGTTGGGATCGTTCGTGGCGGAGTAGTAGTAGTCGAAGTAGCTGGGTTTGCCGGCTTCCAGGTCGTCCAGGTTGTCAAATGAATAGGAACCGTAGGCGCGACGCACAAAGACGTTGTAGAACTTAAAGAACTCGTTGTGGGTGCCGAATACGAAGGTGTGATTGCCCGCGGACAGGGTCAGGTTGTCGGTGATTTCGAAGAGGTCCTGGTCCAGCTGGTTGCGGGTGGAGTACTCTTCGGTGCCCGCGGCAAAAGACACATTGCCCACGTCCACGCTAATACGGGGGAAGTCCTGCCCCATGCCGTGGCGGGTGTCGCGGATGGTGGTGTAATTGAGGATCAATTCGTTGAACACCGTCTGGCTGAAGGTGGAGTGCAGTTGCAGGACCGTTGAGTTGGTCTTGGATGTGAAGTCGTAGCCGCCGTTGCCGAAGGTGAGGGAGTACGGGCTGGAGCGGTAAAGCACTTCCCGGGTGGCGTCCACCAGGTTGTGGCGCAGGCTGAGGCGGTGCTTGGAGTTGATGTTCCAATCCAGGCGCAGGAACAGCTTGTCGCTGGTCTGGGCGTTGGCCACTTCGCCGTAGGTACCCACATCGTAACCGTACTTGTTCTGCATGATGGAGGTGAAGCGGTCCGCTTCCGCCTTGTAACCGAAGTCGGAAGAGGAACCGGTGCCTGAGATAAAGTAGTTTTCCGGTACGGTCTTTTTGCTGGTTTCAAATGAGGCGAAGAAAAAGAGTTTGTCTTTCAGAATGGCGCCGCCGAAAGTGGCGCCCATGATCTTTTCGGTGAACTCGGCGAACTCCTCATTGTCCGGGCCGTTGCCCACCAAGCTCTCGTTGCGGCCGTACCAGTAAGCGGAGCCGTGGAAATCGTTGGTGCCGCTCTTGGTGATCACGTTGACGCCGCCGCCGGTGAACACGCCCTGGCGCACGTCATAGGGGGCCAAGACGATCTGGAACTCCTGGATGGCGTCCAGGCTGATGGGGGTGGTTAATGCTTGGCCGCCGGGGGCGCCGGTGTCGCCCAGGCCGAAGAGGTCGTTGTTCTGGGCGCCGTCGATCTGGATGTTGTTGTAGCGGCTGCTGCGCCCGGCGGCGCTGAAGGCGCCGTCCACTTCGTCGGCGCTGGTGAACTGCGGCGCCATGCGGGTGAAGTCGGAGATCTGCCGTGAAATCGAGGGCAGGGATTCGATCAACTCCTCGGTCACGTTCTGAGAAGCACCCGTGCGGGAAGGGTTGATGATGGGATCCGACGCGGTGACCACGATTTCGCCGGCATCGATGGTTTCCAAAGTCATGGCGAATTTCAGGTCCTTGGTCTCACCCAGCTTGATGCGGATGCCCGACTTCTTCTCCGTTTTGAATCCCTCAAGTACGGCGGTGACCTCGTAGGGGCCGCCTACCTTGACCGCGGGAATAAAAAAGCGTCCGTCCGACCGCGTTACGGTGGAGAATACCGTACCCGTCGGTTGGTGGACCGCGGTTACTTCAACGCCGGGCAGCGGTGTACCCTCGCTGTCGGTGATGAGTCCGGTAAATGCACCGCTGACCACTCCCTGGGCGCAAGCCAGGGCGGGGATCAACAGGGCCAGCATGAATCCGATGACCATGCGTTTTTTCATACGAATACCTCCTGTTTAGGTCCGAACAAAATTTATATGGTCATCCGGGGTCCTTGGAAGCCCCGGTGCCCGTCGGAATGATCGCATAGGCGTATAATTGCCCGTTAATACGGCTAAATCGGATTCCCTTTGCGGTACTGTCTCATCCGGAATCCATGGATGTTCCCGTGCTCGCTGAACGCTATTATTCTAATGGTGAATTTCGGGGATGTCAAGGCTGCGGCGAGGTGAAAATCAGTTACCAGCCGCCAGACGCACCGCCGCCGCCGAAACCGCCGCCGCCGCCGGAAAATCCGCCGAATCCGCCACCGCCGGAGAAGCCGCCGCCGCTCCCGCCGCCAAAGAAAATAAACGGGCCGCCGCCACGTCCGCCCTTGCCGCCGATTGAACTGAGTATGATGATGATCAGAATGATCAGGCCGATGGGAATGGGGGATTTTTTGGACTTCTTTTTCTGCTGGCGCTGAAATTTTTCCAGTTCTTCATCGGAGATGTCAAAGTCCCGGTTGATGATGCCCACGATGCGGGTCAGACCGTCATGAATTCCCTGGTAGTATTCGCCTTTGCGGAATTGGGGAATGATGAGGCGGCGGATGATGTAGCTGGACTTGGCGTCGGTGACCAGGGGCTCCAGCCCGTAACCCACCTCGATGCGGACTCGGCGCTCCTTCAGGGCAACCACGAGGATCACGCCGTTGTCCAACCCTTTTTGCCCGATCTTCCAGGCTTCGGCCACGCGGATAGAGAAATCCTCGATGGTCAAGCCCTGCAGGTCCGGAATGGTCAGCAGCACCACCTGGGAGGTGTTGGCTTCCTCCAATCCGCTGAGCATGCGCTCCAGGGTGCTGCGCTGGCTTTGCGTTAAAATGCCCGCCGTGTCGTTGATCCGGCCCGTGAGCGGCGGGATCTCCACTGCGGCCTGGACGTAGAATCCGGCCAGCAGGAGCAGCAAGAGTAAGCCGGTCGCGCGTCTCATGAATCGTCTCTCAGGATATGGACTTGGTTGCTCAATTCGTTGATGTCGTCGGAGCGGGGCGGAAAGTGATCGGCCAGGATGTCGCCGCATTGCGTTACCGCCCGGGCCAGGGCTTCGCCGGGTTCGCCCCGCCGCAGACCTTCACCCAGTTCCCGGACCACTTTTTCCCAGGTGGAACGGGGCACCCGGTCGGCGATGCCGATGTCCGCCACGATCTCAATGCGCCTTTCCAGCAGGGAAACGAAGATCAGCAGGCCGTTCCTTTCCCGGGTGCGATGGACACCGCTTTCCAGGAAATGGCGCATGGCGCGGCGGCGCACCCGTTCCCCCATGACCCGCTGGGGGACAATCCAGCGGTCGATGGGCGCCAGGTTGGCCAGGAAATAGGTGGCCGCAATGACCAGGAAAGTGGAAAAGCCGATGGCCGCCACCAGCAGTACCGGGGAATAGGTCCAGGTCAGGGTTTGCATCCAGGCTTCCAGGGAAGGGGTGAAAACGGTCATCCCCGTAAAGAAGACCAGGCCCGCGATAATGGCGCCCAGCAACTCGTAACGCGCGTAATCGTTGCTCTCACGGATAATGGCGCCGGCAATCTCCGCGGAGGTCTTTTTTTCCGCTTCCCGTACCGCCGCCTCCACCTTGCGGATTTGCGGCTCCGACAGTTTCACTTTCCCCATGGCCTTAGGAGTCGGGGATCAGAACTGGACCTTGGGGGCCTGGTCTGCGCCTTCGGTGGCCGCGAAATACGGGCGCGCTGAGAAGCCGAACAGGTTGGCCAGCAGGCTGCGCGGGAATACGCGGATGTAGACGTTGTAATCCCGGGCGGCGGCGTTGAAACGGCCCCGCTCCACGGCGATGCGGTTTTCCGTGCCTTCGAGTTGTGACTGGAGTTGCAGGAAGTTCTCGTTGGACTTCAGCTCGGGGTATCGCTCCTGGATCACCAGGAGTCGTTGCAGGGCGCTGCCCAGGGAGCCTTGGGCCTGCTGGAATTTCTGAAACATCTCGGGGTTGTTGAGCACTTCCTCGGAGATGTTGAAGGTACCCCCGGCTTTGGCCCGGGCCTCGGTGACCGCGGTAAAGGTGTCCTTTTCCTGTTTGGCGTAGCCCTTGACCGTTTCCACCAGGTTGGGGATCAGGTCGAAGCGCCGCTGGTAAACGTTCTCCACCTGGCTCCATTTCTCTTTGACCCCTTCGTCAAGGGTCACCATCTGGTTGTAAGAGTTCTTTCCCCAGGAGTACAGGCCGATGGCGACCACCACCAGGATACCCAGAACAGCCAGACAGCCTATCTTGAACTTTTTACTCATGCTCTACCTCCCCCCGGGGAATCCCGGGACTTGCTTTCGACTTGGAATTATGAAAGAAATCGCCGGCCTTGTCAAACCTTTTGCCATGGGGACGGATTATGAATTTATGAATTTTTCGTTTGAGTATGAGAGCAGGGCTTTCATCAATCAGGGCTGAGACCTTTCTCGAATAGTTGTCATGTGCGTTGAACTAAAGCACAAGAAAAAAATTCATAAATTCATAATCCGTCCCCAATATGGGCGGGGTTGATTCGGGGGCGGCTGGGGGGTAAAATGCCCGCGAGGTTTTTATGCAACAATCTTCCCGGTGGAAAAAACTGCGTGGTTTTCTGTTCTTGACGGTTGTCGTGCCGCTGATCTTCCTTGCCCTGATCGAAGGTTTGGTGCGCCTGAGCGGCGTCAACACCGAGGTGCTCAAGAGTGACCGTTTCCAGGTGGGCACCCCCCTGTGGGTGGCCAATGAAACGAATTTCTTTTCCGCCGAGGCGCTGTACCGTGACATCGTCCGTCACGAGGTGCCCGCCTCGGCGGCGGAGTGGCTGCAGTGTTTCGAGGAAGCCCCGCGGGTGCGTTACCGCATGCGCCCGGGAATAGACCGCCGGGTGGTCAACACGGTCAACCGCCGGGAACTGGAGCAGGGACTGAAGGTTCGGCTGCGGGCCAATGCCCTGGGTTTTCGCAGCGCCGACCTGCCGCGGAAAAAAGCCCCGGGGGTTTTTCGCATTGTGTTCCTGGGGGATTCCACCACTTTCGGCTGGGGGGTGGAGGCCGAAGAACGGTTTTCCGAACGCCTGGTGGCGCGGTTGAACGCCCGCGGGGATGGTCGCCGCTATGAGGCCATCAACCTGGGTATTCCCGGCTACACTTCATGGCACGGGCGCAAGGCCTTTGAGTACTTCGGACTCCCCTGGTCGCCGGATATGGTGATCATGAGCTTCGGCGCCAATGACGGCAAGATGATCTCGCGCCGCGCCAAAGCGATCCTGCAACGCGAATCCGCCCTGGAGGGGGTCAAACACTTCCTGCGCCGTTTCGCCACGTATCGCCTCATGCGGCGCCTGTTGCTCTCCCTTTCCAACCCCTTTGAGAAGTTGGCGGAACGTCCCGCCGCAACCAAATCGCAACGCGTGCCCGTGGTCACCAAGGTGGAGTTCCGCGAGAACTTGACCGCCATTGTGGAAGCCGCCCGGGCGCAGGGCTGCCGCCCCGTGTTCCTGGGTCTGTGTTGCCCCGTGGACTACCTGGCCCCCATGTCCATGCTGGGGAAGCGCCTGGGGGTCACGCAAATGGACGGCATGCATATCCTCCTGCAGGGCATTCCGGAGATCACGGCCGGCAAGTTTCATCCCGAGTTGTACAAATACTACCTGGAGTTGTACGGCCGGGAGATCCTGGAGGCGCGGCGCATCATGACCGTAACCAGCGATTCCTGCCACCCCAACCGCCTGGGTCACCGCGTCCTGGCCGCCGCCCTGGAAGAAAGGCTATTTTGATATAAGGGTAGGGGCAGGTCCCCGTGCCTGCCCGAAAGTTGGAAAGTTGGAGAGGGAAGAGGGCCGGGGGGACCTTTTTTTTCTACCTTCTACATTATGCGTTCTACAAGCCCAAAAGATTCTTGGCGAATGGAAAATGGCTAAGGGCGAGTGGCAACGGATCTTTCCCATTTGCCCATTGCCATTCGCCTTTTGCCTTCCTTATCGTGGACATCCAATCTTTATGGTTTGTAGAGAGCGGAGGGCAATGGGGAATGGTTATCAGAACAGGGTATAGATAAACGGCGCGATGGCGGAGCCCTCGGTGAGGATGATGAGGAATCCCACCAGCAGCAGGATCACGATCACCGGGATCAGCCAGAACTTCTTTTTTTGCCACAAAAACTCGAACACTTCCTTGAGTATGGATGCTTTCATTGTTGCCTCAAAATTGCTTTTCCAGGGATTCCCCGGGAGTCCAGTCGACATACCAACTCTCTTCATCCCCGGAATCCAACGGCAGAAAACGCTTGCCCGCCAGGCGCATGACAACGGCCATGGGTGAGAGGATCAGGAAGTAGACCAGCAGTGATATCACGGCGAAGATGAACGAACCCAGGCGCCGCGTGAGGGCCGTGACCGCGTTGAAGACCGGGGTCAGGAAAGGCGCCACCGCCACGGTGACCACGAATCCGCCGGCCAGGGCCAGGATGTGCACGAGGTCCGCGGGGCGCAGCCATTCCGTACGGAACCACAGGATTCCCGCCGCCAGGATGTAGAGGATGGCGAAAAAGAACACGCTTTGGCGTCGGTTGCGATCCGGTTTCTTTGTCATGGCTCAGTCCTTGGGGAATTGCCGCACCCAGTCGGGATCCACCGGGATGTGCTCCGTTTCTTTCTTTTCCACGATGAAGTTCTCCAGAACCAGCACGTCCATGTTGGTGTTGCGGAAACAGCGCCAGGCTTCCTCCGGGGTGCGTACGATGGGTTCGCCGCGCACGTTGAATGAGGTGTTGATGACCACCGGGCAGCCGGTCAGGGCCTCGAAGGCCGCCAGGATACTGTGGTAAACGGGGTTGGTATCCGGGTCCACCGAGTGCACCCGGGCGGAGTTGTCCACGTGGGTGATGGCGGGAATCTCCGAACGGACGGGATCGAGACGCTCCAACCCGTCCAGGGTTTTCTCTGAATCGGACAAGGTGCGCAGCCGCTCCGGATGGACGTTGTAGACCAGCAGCATGTACTCCGAGGGGTGATGGAAATCAAAGAACTCCGCCATGCGGTGGGAGAGTACCGAGGGGGCGAAGGGGCGGAAGGATTCACGGAACTTGATTTTCAGGTTCATGATCCGCTGCATTTCCGGCGAGCGCGCGTCTCCCAGGATGCTGCGGTGGCCCAATGCCCGGGGGCCGTACTCCATGCGGCCCTGGAACAGGCCCACAACCTTCTGGTCCGCGATGTGGCGGGCCACGGCCGCGGGCAAATCCGCGTCGGCCGTTTCCGTAAAGGGGATGTTTTCCGTTTCCAGGAAGCGGCGGATCTCCTGGCGGGAAAAGCCGGATCCCAGGAAGGAGCCTTTTTGGGAATCCCGCGATGAAGGGGTGCGGGGTTTCTCCAGGTGCTGGTGCCAGTACCACAAGGCCGCGCCCAGGGCGCCCCCGGCGTCGCCGGCCGCGGGTTGGATCCAAATGCGCGGGGTTAAACCGCTTTTCAGCAGGCGCCCGTTGGCCACGCAGTTCAGGGCCACGCCCCCGGCCAACACGAGGTTTTCTGTGTCGACCCGGTGCATGGCGTGACGGACGATCTTTTCAACCGTTTCTTCCAATACCAATTGCACCGATGCCGCCATGTCCATGTCCAATTCCCGGATGGGGGCTTCCGGCCGCCGTGGCGGGGCGTCGAAAAGGCGGTTGAAACGCCGGTTGGTCATGGTCAGGCCCAGGTGGAAGTTGAAGTACTTCAGGTTCAGGCGGAACGATCCGTCGGGCTTGACCCGGATGAGGTGCTCCCGGATAAGGTCGGCGTAGCGGGGGGTGCCGTACGGCGCCAGCCCCATGAGCTTGTACTCCCCGGAGTTGACCCGGAAACCGGTGTAATAGGTAAAGGCCGAGTAGAGCAGCCCCAGGGAGTGGGGGAAGTGAATGGCCTGGTCCAGGCGGATGTGGTTGCCCCTGCCTTCACCCAGGGTGAGGGTGTCCCATTCGCCCACGCCGTCGATGGTGACAATGGCGGCATGTTCAAAGGGGGAGGGATAGAAAGCCGAAGCGGCATGGGCTTCATGGTGTTTGACGAAGGCGATTTTCGCCCCGCCCGTGGCTTCCTGAATGAGATGCTTGATGTACAGCTTCTCTTTGAACCACACGGGCATGGCGGCGATGAAACTGCGCCAGCCCCTGGGGGCGAACTGCATGTAGGTGGAGATCAGGCGGTCGAATTTCAGGAACGGCTTCTCGTAAAAAACCACCTGGTCGATGGCTTCGATGGGCATGTCCAGGGTGGCGAGGCAGTCTTGCAAGGCCTGGTGGGGGAAACCGTGGTCGTGTTTCTTGCGCGTGAAGCGTTCTTCCTGGGCGGCGTAGAGTATTTCCCCATCCCGCACCAGGGCGACGGCTGAATCATGGTAAAATGCGGATATGCCCAGAATGTTCATTTCTGATGATTTCCTGAATCAGTAAGGGGTGATTATACCCACAAAGCGGCCGGGGCGCAATAGCGCGGCTCAGAAGCGGATGCTTATGGAAGTGATCAAGCTGAGGTCGTTCTTTTTGATTCCGCCTGAGGCGGGGAAGTTGTTGAAACGATCCTGGAGCTTGATGGTGATCCACAAGGGTTTCTTCATCAGGAGTGACAGGGCCGCATCGACCTCCACGCGGTAATCCCGCCGGAAGTCGGCCATATCCGGGGTGTAAAGCACCCGGGCCTTGATGCGGGCCGAGGCCGAGATGTGCGCCTCCGTGGCCAGGGTGATTTGCAGGCGCAGGCTGCGCTGGAACGGGGCATCCCCGCCGGGATCGAGGAACTCCCCGTTAAGGCTGGCGGTGAGGCGGGTTTTGATTGCTTCCTTGTCGTGGATGTCCACGCTCAGGCCCAGTCCGGTGGTGGTGCGCAAAGTGATGCCGGCAATGGCATCGTATTCCAGCACCAGTTGTCCAAAAAGATTCAGCCGTTTGTTCAGGCCGTGGGTGAATGCATTGTCCCACTTGCCTTTCTTTTGGATGACTTCGTTGCCGCTGCGGCCGTAAAGGGTGTCGAAAAGGGTGCTGAATTCAGAGCCATCCAGGCGCACCGAGAAATCGATTTCGCCGTTGAACACGCGGCTGCGGGTGTTGCCGCTGTTGATGGTCAGGCCGCCGTTCAGGGTGAGGTTCCAGGGGCGGTTCTCCGCCTGCGCAGTCGCCGGAGCCGCCGGGGTTTCCTGGATGGCGCCCACAACCATGGCAAGGCAAAGCATGGCCGGGACAAAGGTCACGCGGTGCTTGCTCATCCGGAACTCTTGGATTACTGCTCTGCCCCGCAGTAAATGCAGCGGCGCATGGGACGGGGCATGGTCTTTTTGCAATTCCAACACACGTAGTCCGTGCGCTGTTCCCGCGCGGTGATGCGGCTCTGGATATCACGGATCTCGTTGCCGTGGTCCCGGGGCATCTCCAGCGCCCGGTCCAAATCATCCATGACGGCCTGGACTTGTTTGTAGCGGCGGGAAGGGTCCGGTTGGAGCATGGTCATGACCACGCGATCCAACTCTTCGGAGACATTTTGGGCTTTGCGTCTCAAGGGCTCAATGCCGCCGGCCTTGGCTTTTTTGTAGATCTCCATGGGATTGGCCAGCACAATGGGGGGGAAGCCGGTGACCATCTCGTAAAAAAGGCACCCGATGGAGTAGATGTCCGATGCCAGGACCGCCCGTCCCTCGAATTGTTCAGGTGCCATGTAGGGCGGCGAACCGATCCGGGTGGTGGCGAAGGGTTTGCCCAGCAGCAGGGTCGAGGTGCCGAAGTCCGTTACCTTGATGTTGTCTTCTTTGTCGATGAGCACGTTGGATGGCCGGATGTCCCGGTGGATGACCTTGTGTTCGTGGGCGAATCCGACTGCGGAGAGAATTTGGCGCAGGTAGCGCAGGGCGGCTGGGAGTTCCAGGTTGTTGCGATCGTCAATCCGGGTCTCCAGGTCCGTGCCGTCAATGTACTCCATGACCATGATGTATACCTTGTCGATGACGTCAACGGTCAGGAGCTTGACGATGTGGGGGTGTTGCAGCAGCTTGGACTGGAGCGCCGATTCCTGCAGGAGTTTCTCGGTTTGTACGCCGATACGGTGGGGGATTTTCAGGGCGCGCAGGCTTTTCAGGAAAGTGTCTTCCGCCAGGTAAACGGTGCCGAAGCCACCGGAGCCGATTTTTTTCAGGATGCGGTATTTGCCGATACTGCCCTTGAGCTCGATCATGGAACTAAAGCATACTCCAAGGCCGGCGGGATTTCAAGGTCAAGCCGTTGTCCGCTGCCGGAGAACGGCGGCAGCGGCGATGGCCGCGGTCTCGCTGCGCAAGACGCCGGGGTTGAGGCGCCAGGGGAAGAACCCCGCCGCCTGGAGGGCGGTCCGTTCTTCAGGAGTGAAGTCACCCGGCGGGCCGATGACGCAGAGCACCGGGTCCAGGCTCAGGTCGGGCGGGACGGGGCGGCCGGTGATCTCCAGGACCACCCGTCCGGCCATTTCCGTTCCCCCGGACAACAGGGAGTCCAGGCTCTGCGGAGCGGTGATCCGGGTGGGCCGCAGCCGGCGGTTGACCTTGATGGATTGTCGGGCCACCCGCAGCCAGCGCTCGGGTATTTCCTCCGGGCAATCCGTGTCGCTGCGCGCAAAACAGATGGGCCGGATCTCGTCCACCCCCAGCTCGCACAGTTTTTCCAACATCAGGTCCATGGGGCGCTTTTTCAGGATCGACGGGGCCAGCACCAAGCGGGCCGGGTGCTGTTCCTCATGTCGGCGCTGCAGAATCACGGCCTCGACGCGGCCCTGGCCCAAACGGGTGATCCGGGCCAGAAACCAGTCCCCACACCCGTTGACGGCTTCGATTTCCATGCCCGTACGGGCGCGCATCACCCGCACCAGATGGTGGTACTCTTCCCCCGCAATGATCAGGGTGTCCGCATCCGCAGGTGAGTTGGTGAGGAAACGGCGTCCCGTCATGTCGGCCGTGGTTACGCCCCGTCGGTCAGTTCCATCTTCCGCAGGGATTCGAAGAGCTTCTTTTCATCCCGTGAAAGCTTGCGCGGGGTCCGGACCAGCAGTACAACCTTGAGATCCCCCCGGCCCCAGCCGTTGACGTTGCGAAAACCCTTGTTTTTCAGGGTGACCACCTGCCCCGGTTGCGCCCCCGCCGGGACCTTGATGCGTTCTTTTCCGGAAGGTGCCTCCACCTGCAACTCATCACCCAGGGCGGCCTGGGCAAAAGTGATCTCCACCTCCATGATCAGGTCGTTGCCTTCCCTGGAGAATCCGCTTTCCTCCAAGACCTGGAGGACCAGGTAGAGATCTCCGGGGGGGCCGCCGCCATGGCCCGATTCACCTTCTCCGGCCATGCGCAGGCGGTTGCCCGAGTCCACCCCGGGGGGGATTTTCACGGAGATCTTTTTCTCGCGTTTGACCCGTCCCGTTCCGTGGCAGGTTTCGCAGGGGTTCTTGATGATTTTTCCCGTGCCGCCGCACATGCGGCAGGGGGTGGTCACGGAAAAGAAGCCCTGGCTGCGACGTACCTGGCCGCTGCCGCTGCATTGCGCGCATACGTCGGGCTGGCTGCCCGGGCGGCTTCCCGAGCCTTTGCATTCGGCACAGGTTTCTTCGCGTTGCAGGGAGACCTCTTTCTCAACGCCGTCGTAGGCTTCCTGCAATGAAAGTTCCAGCTCCATGGCCAGGTCCTGGCCGCGGCGCGGCCCATGGCGTCGCCGTGAACCACCGAACATGGAGCCGAATCCAAAGAGGTTGCCCAGGATGTCTTCAAAATCGGAGAATATGGAGTCCGAGAAAAAAGAGAAATCCTGGAATCCGCCGCCCCCATTTCTCAGCCCTTCGGCGCCGTAGGTGTCGTAAATCTTGCGTTTTTCAGCGTTTCCCAGCACCGAGTAAGCTTCAGAGGCTTCCTTGAATTTCTCTTCCGCTTCCGGGTTGTCGTTGTTGCGGTCGGGATGGTATTGCATGGCCAGCTTGCGGTAAGCCTTTTTGATTTCTTCTGTAGAGGCGTCCCGGGATACTCCCAGGACGGTGTAATAGTCTTTTTTTGGCATGGTTTACGATTCGAATTCCGCCATCAACTGGCTGTTGATGCGGTTGCGTTGTTTCTGGATGCGTTCCAGCAGTCTGGACATGAGGGCAACGTCGTCGCCGGCAATGGCTTTCTCCACTTTTCCGAGCAGGGAGCGCATTTCCGATTTTGAAGCCAGGTCGATTTTTTCCGGATGTTGTTCCAAAAAGAAGCGTACTGTTTCCGTTTCTTTGGCCAGGTCCTCACGCAGTTGTTTCAGGCGCAGTCTTTGTCGGTCCTGGTCGCGGTAGCGGCTGGATTCCTCCACGATGCGTTCGATCTCTTCCGGAGACAGGCCGCTGGCGGGCTGGACTTTCATGCTCTGGGTGATTCCCGTTTGCTTGTCTTTGGCCGATACCTTGACGATACCGTTGGCATCGATTGCGAAACTCACATCGATTTGGGGAATCCCCTTGGGGGCCAGGGGAATACCCACCAGGGTGAATTCACCCAGTGAACGGTTCTCCGAGGCGAGTTCCCGTTCGCCCTGGAGTACGTTGATCTTGACCACCTGCTGGTTGTCGTTGATGGTGGTGAACACCCGGGAGCGTTTGATCGGGATGGTGGAGTTGCGGGGGATGATTTTTTCAAACTGGTCTCCCTTGGCCTCAACGCCCAGGGAGAGGGGGGTGACGTCCAGCAGAAGCAGATCCTTGACGCTTCCCCGGATGATTTCCGATTGCAGGGCCGCCCCCTGGGCCACCACCTCTTCGGGATTCAACTTGCTTTCCGGCGGCTTGCCGAACAGTTCGGCCAGGCGTCGGCTCACCAGGGGCATGCGGCTCTGGCCGCCGACCAGGATCACCCGCTCGATATCCGCCGGGGACGTGTTGATTTCGTCCAAGGCCCGTTGCACAAGTCCGATGGTGCGTTCCACCATGTACCGGGTGGCCTGCTCCAATTCGGTGCGCGTCAGGCGTTGCTGGAAGTGGTAGGGGTCTTTGCCCTCGCGGTGCATTAAGTAAGGGATCGTCACCAGGGCTTCCTCATGGTGAGAGAGTTCAATCTTGGCCCTTTCCGCGGCGATCGCGATCCGTTGACGGGTTTGCTCATCCGGTTCGGGGCTTTCCTGCAATTCACCGGAGGCTTTGGCCATGATCCAGTCAATGACTTGGGAATCGAAATCGCTGCCCCCCAGGAAGGTATCGCCGATGGTGGACAAGACCTTGTAAACTTCGCCCTTGATCTCCACAATAGAGATATCGAAGGTGCCGCCGCCGAGGTCGTAAACCGCGTACAAGCCGTCCCGTTTCAGCTGTCCGCTGTATGCGATCAAAGCCGCCGTGGGTTCGTTGATGATGCGGGAAACGTTGAGACCCGCCAGGCGTCCGGCGTTGTTTGTGGATTGCCGCTGGGCGTCGTTGAAAAAAGCCGGCACGGTAATCACCGTGTCGCCGATATCTTCTTTGAGGTATTCCCTGGCCAGGCGGTGCAGGTAGTCCAGGAACATGCCGGAAACTTCTTCCGGAGAAAGGATGCGGCCGGAGAAACGTATATGGGCGTCCCCGTTGGGGGCTTCCACGATTTCATACGCCACTTGCCGGTGGAAAGTCTGCACCTCGGGGCTCTGGAACTTGCGGCCCATGAGGCGCTTGATTCCCCAGATGGTATTGCGGCTGTTGCTCTCCAATTGCCGCCGCGCCACCTGGCCGAAGATGTGTTGCTTTTCCCGGTTGATGGACAAGACCGATGGAATGACCCGGGAGCCTTCGGGGGTGGGAATGACCGCGGCTGAGGTGCCTTCCAGGTAACTGACGCAGGAGTTGGTGGTGCCCAGGTCGATGCCCAGGTTACGTGCCATCAGGACGATTCCCCCTGGTGGTTATCGTCGGCCGGTGCCGGGCTCGGGGGGACCGCCACGCGCACCAGCGCCGGGCGCAAGAGCTTCTCGTTGTAGAGAAAACCTTTCTGGTAGACTTCCACCACCACCGGGTCCTCGACGCCTTCACGCTCTTCGCGGGAAAGGGCCTGGTGAAAATTGGGATCGAAGGGACATTCGTCGGGGTTCAATTCCTCAACCTTGTTCTTGCGCAGGAGTTCCTGCAGTTGTTTGAATATCATCTGGACGCCCGAGATGATTGATCGTGGTGAATCCTCCTGGCTGTGGGCACGGATGGCCCGTTCGAAATTGTCGTACACTTCAAGCAGACCCAGCAAAAATTCCCCCAGCACGAACCGCTGATAATCTTCTTTCTCTTTGCTGATCCGTTTGCGGAAATTGTCCATTTCCGCCAAGTTTCGCAGGTATTTGTCCTGGAGCTCGTTGCGTTCCGCTTGAACTTGTCCAAAGATCTCGGTCTGTTTTTTGAGCGCCTTTTCAAGTTTGTCTACTTTGCGGCGCAACTCAGCCGCGCTTTGACCGGCACCACTGCGGTTTTTTTTTGGATGCGCCGGTTCCTCGGCCGCGTCTTTTTCATCAGGGACATACCCAACTTCAAAGGGATTGGGATCTTTGCTTTCGGGCATTTCAAACCTCCACAGCTCTGCTGGATAGGATGCGGGAAAAATGGCGGGAATACTGGTTGACCCTTGAAAGGGTATCCGGTCCAGCGGTGAATTTGGGGCCGATGACGCCCATATTGCCGATGGGGCGGCGTTGGTAGACCACGCTGGAGACGATGAGCATGAAATCCTCCAGGTCGGAGATCCCCGTCTCGGAACCGAAAAGTATGCTGGGTCCCGAGGCGGAATCCCGCTGGATGTCGTTTAAAAAACGGACCAGCCGGGCTTTTTCCTCTAAAGCCTCCAGCAGGCTTTTCACCCGGCGTGGATCCACCAGTTCGGATCCGAGGATGTTCTGGGTTCCCTTGACGAACAACTCGGCGCCCATGAAATCCTCGTTGTTGAGCAGGTAGTAGAGTTCACGGTAAATACGCAGAAATTGCGCCTTGTCGCGGAACAGGCGGTTGCGGATGGCGCGGAAAGCCGCTTGCAGGCTTTTTCCCGAAAACTCGCGGTTCATCAGGTTCTGCCATTCACGCAAGGCCGGTTCCGAGTGATTTTCCCGGGTGGAGAACACCCTGGATATGGACCAACCGTGCATGGACTGTACCACCGCCATGACTTTACGGCTGCCCACTTTTACCAGGCGCAGGCGGCGGAAGCGCAATTCGAAAATGGAATGCAGCAGGATAAAACCAACGTAGGGTGTATGGTGGGACAATTGCAGAAGGCAGTCGTCGCTGAGCCCCCGGAAGTCTTCGCCGCGCACCACCGGGGGGGGCACAAGCTCGGACTGGTTGTCCAGGTGGCGCAGGGTCTCCCGCAGGCTGAACTTAAGCGCCAGGTTGGTGGGGATGCGTCCGGAGGATGCGTTGACCTTGGCAACGTACCCGCGGGACTCGAGCCATTGCAGTTCCTTGCGCAGGGTGGAGTCTGAGAACGGCAGCAGGGTGGACAGGTCCCTGGAACTCACCGGCCGGTGGGTCCGGGCGTAAATGCGGATCAAATGATCCAGAATACCTGCATGCCGCTTGCTCAACCACATGGAAAAAATTCTAATATATCCGTCCCCGGAAGTCAATCAGATCCGGCTGTCCAGGCTTGCGCCTCCGGGGGTCTTGGGCTATAATCCTCTTTTTCACAGCCGCCCGTTCTTGTTTCGGGGCCCCGAACCATGTCCGTAAAAAGTACTTGCCTGCCTCGCAGCCCATTCGGCGTTGGGGTCCGCCCATGACCGGGATACTGAAGTTGCTGCTGGTGGTGGCGGCCCTGGTGGGGCTGTTGCGATGGCGGCGAGACCTGACCATTGCCGTCGGCGGCGCCACGGTCCTCTGCGTGGCGGTGTTCGCCATTCATCCCGTCTCCGCCCTGACCGCCGCCTGGGATATCCTGTCGGCCGGTAACAGCCTGGAGTTGTTCGCCATCGTGATCCTGGTCATTTTCCTGGGATCGATCCAGAAAGAGACGGGCATGTTCGATCGCCTGATCCGTTCCCTCAACAGCGTGATTCGTGACGGGCGGGTCGTGGCCATGGTGGGGCCCGGCATCATCGGTTTTCTGCCCATGCCGGGCGGGGCCCTGTTTTCAGCTCCCCTGGTGGAAGTCTCCACCCGGCGCATGGATCTCAGCCCGCACTTCCGTACCTTCCTGAATTACTGGTTCCGCCACCCCTGGGAATACGTTTGGCCCATTTACGCGGGCCTGCTTTTGTTCCAGACCATGTCCGGCTATTCGTTGCGGCGGATCATCCTCTACCAGTCACCCTTCAGCGTGATACATATCTTCGGCGGATTGCTCGTGGCCTTCGCCTATTTTCGCCGCCGGGGCATCGGCCGCCAGCACCCCGGGGACGCCAACCATTTTTGGGGCACCCTGGCGGATTTCCTGGAAGGGACTTGGCCGATAATGGCCGTGATCGTGTTCTTTTTCGGTGTCGGCCTGCCGCTGTACATCGCCCTCACCGTGGCGGTCCTGGTGGTCATCCTGATCAAGCGGGTTGCGCCGGCCCGCATCATCGCCCACTTGGTGAATCCGCGCATGGGCCGCACCTTGTTGTTGCTTGCGGCGGTACTGGTCTTTCAAAAAATCATCCTGATCGCCGACGTGTTCGCCGAATTCGCCGGAGCCACGCTGTCCACTCCCGCCGCGGTGGCGTTGATCGCTGGAGTATCGTTCACAATGGGGTTCCTGACCGGAGTCAACACCGCGTTCATCGCCATTGCTTTTCCCATCCTCCACCCCCTGATCCAGAACCTGCCCAACGCATTCAACCTGAGCCTATACGTCTACGTCATCGGGTTCTGCGGGGTACTGCTCAGTCCCCTCCACCTCTGCCTGGTATTGACCAACGAGTATTTCGGATCGTCCTTGATCCGGGTGTACCGTTACCTGCTGCCGCCGGTGTTGCTGATTGCCGCCACGGCCACGGTGCTGGCGCTGATGTCAGGCTAAAAGTTGAAAAGTTGAAAAGTTGAAGAGTTGAAAAGGGAAGAAGTATGAAAAGGTGGCAGGGAAAAACATCGGTAGGGGCAGGCCCCCGTGCCTGCCCGCGTCTTGATCCGCGGCAATTCGGGACGGATTCAAAATCAGATTCTGGTGTAGGGGCGATTCACGAATCGCCCGATATTCCGAACGAATTCATACCCAAATCCATGGGGCCCCGTGCCTGCCTGCGTTCTGAACGGTTTGTTGTAACGGGTAAATCCCGATCCTGATTTTGCGGCGCATGGCATACGCCCTGATGTAGGCACAATTCAAGAATTCCCCTGATTGCAGGCCCGCAAAGAAGCGACTAAAACAGCGGCGCGACATCTCCCGCGCCTTCGCGGATGATGCCGGGCGGTTCCGAAGTAAAATCCACCACCGTGGAGGGGATGTCGATCAGGTCACCGGCGTTGAGGATCAGGTCGACTTTCTC